>Ga0194110_10009794_pt1 | contig 10734 bp, 1 predicted proteins | sample TA2Kig1200mmetaG_FD_146192 | JGI IMG/M metagenome (GOLD analysis project Ga0194110, IMG submission 146192) | Freshwater microbial communities from Lake Tanganyika, Tanzania - TA2015032 Kigoma Deep Cast 1200m | ecosystem: Environmental > Aquatic > Freshwater > Lake | place: Tanzania: Lake... | reverse complement strand
GATGCTCCCACCTTCAGTTGTTGCATTCAACGTCGTGGCATCTATCTCCAGGGTGTTCGCGCTGGTGCCAATGGTGCTGTTAACACCGGTTACTACCAGGTTGATTGTGCTGCCTACGATGTCCGCATCGGCATCCGTGCCCGCCTCAGTGAGGCTGCCGCCGGTAGCCTTCAGGTTCACATCGCCAATGCCGGCTGTCACCAGACCCACTGCCACTCCCCCGGCAGTATCCTCTATGTAGATGCTCCCACCTTCAGTTGTTGCATTCAACGTCGTTGCGTTTATCTCCAGCGTTTCTGTCGATGTGCCGATCGTGCTCGCAAGCCCGCTTACTTCCAGGTTGACCGTGCTGCCCACGATGTCCGCATCGGCATCCGTGCCCGCCTCAGTGAGGCTGCCGCCGGTAGCCTTCAGGTTTACGTCGCCAATGCCGGCGGTAACCAGACCGACTGCCACTCCCCCCGCAGTATCCTCTATGTAGATGCTCCCACCTTCAGTTGTTGCATTCAACGTCGTTGCGTTTATCTCCAGCGTTTCTGTCGATGTGCCAATGGTGCTCGCTAGCCCGGTTACTACCAGGTTGACCGTGCTGCCCACGATGTCCGCATCGGCATCCGTGCCCGCCTCGGTGAGGCTGCCGCCGGTAGCCTTCAGGTTTACGTCGCCAATGCCGGCGGTAACCAGACCGACTGCCACTCCCCCGGCAGTATCCTCTATGTAGATGCTCCCACCTTCGGTTGCTGCATTCAACGTAGTGGCATCTATCTCCAGCGTTTCTGTCGATGTGCCAATGGTGCTCGCAAGCCCGGTTACTACCAGGTTGACCGTGCTGCCCACGATGTCCGCATCGGCATCCGTGCCCGCCTCGGTGAGGCTGCCGCCGGTAGCCTTCAGGTTCACATCGCCAATGCCGGCTGTCACAAGGCCCACGGCCACTCCCCCGGCAGTATCCTCTATGTAGATGCTCCCACCTTCGGTTGCTGCATTCAACGTAGTGGCATCTATCTCCAGCGTTTCTGTCGATGTGCCGATCGTGCTCGCAAGCCCGCTTACTTCCAGGTTGACCGTGCTGCCCACGATGTCCGCATCGGCATCCGTGCCCGCCTCAGTGAGGCTGCCGCCGGTAGCCTTCAGGTTTACGTCGCCAATGCCGGCGGTAACCAGACCCACTGCCACTCCCCCCGCAGTGTCTTCCAGGTAGATGCTTCCACCTTCAGTTGTTGCATTCAACGTAACCGCATCTATCTCCAGCGTTTCTGTCGATGTCCCGATGGTGCTCGCAATCCCGGTTACTTCCAGGTTGACCGTGTCGCCCACGATGTCCGCATCTGGATCTGATCCCACCTCGGTGAGGCTGCCGCCGGTAGCCTTCAGGTTCACATCACCAATGCCGGCTGTAACCAGACCGACGGCCACTCCACCGGCAGTGTCCTCTATGTAGATGCTCCCGCCTGCGGTTGCTGCATTCAACGTAACGGCATCTATCTCCAGGATGTTCGCGCTGGTCCCGATGGTGCTCGCACCACCAGCCACATCCAGAGTGACCGTATTTCCAACAATGACTGTCGCAGATGGATTGGTATCCGTGATACTTCCCCCATGCGCCTTCAGTGTCACATTACCGGCTCCGTGCGCTGTTACTACTCCGCTCAGAATCAGGTCGCCAGCATCTACGTCGATGTTGATATTCCCGTTACCTCCCAGGGTCCTTACTCCACTACCGACGACAGTAAGACCGCTTGTCTCATGTATGTTGATGTCTCCGCTGGTGTTGTTCGTTGCCTGAAGGGTAGTCACATCCGTTTCCAGCGCTCCGTTTGCTCCGTTACCGATACCGGTCATGGCCTGCATTACCAGATCTTGCGCCCTCACGTTATTGGAAGGCGTGTTGTCGTTATTGTCCGTAATCGCCCCACCGGAAATCAGCGTCACTGTCTGCCCCGAAGCATCTATGCTGCCGAGATGGATGCCCACGGTGAGAACTGTGATGTTAACCGCTCCGCTGCTCGTGATGGTGCTTGTATGATCGAGCCCGGTACCCGTGATGGTCACACCTGCACCGTCCAGGGTGCCGGACAGCGTCACCGCACCGATGGAATCCGCGTCATTGTTTGCTGTAAGCTTTAAAAGACCAGCCGCTTTCACCTGGGCGCCGCTATTGACCACGATCTTATCGCCCGCTGTCAAATCAACCGTACTTCCCGTTGACTCGATTTTTACACCCCCTGCTACCGTGAGATCGTCGTTGGTAGCTGCGTTGTTATTACCTGCGACCAGCGTAACTGCCCCCCCTGTTAGAACGTCACCGCTAATTGTCAAGGGGCTTGAAGCGATAATGGTAATAGGAACGTTACCTCCATTGGTTGTCGCACCTGTCACAATGATTCCACCCGCCGTATCACTGATATTGATGAGCCCTCCGGCCACGCCGGCAGACCCGGTCGTCACGCTCATGGTTGCCGCATTAATCGGCAGCGGTGCACCTGAGGCGCGTACAGAGCCGCCAGCCGCCGAAGCCTTCAGTGCCAGCGTCCCCGTAATAATGTTGGCTGTTCCAGCCGCACCAACAATGCTGCCCGCCGATGTCTCGATAACCGTTGAGCCGGTTGTTCCTGTACTGACCGAGCCATTCCCCAGGGAAACTGTGCCGGCTGCCACCAGATTGACAGCGCCGCCTGCTGCCGTGGATACGACCTCTCCGCCCGTGTTGACGCCAAGCGAGCCGGACGTAGTAATGTCAACAGTGCTAACAGATCCCGTATTCACCCCGGTAAGACTGGTTGAAACACCCCCGATATTTAGGGCCGCCGCCGTGTTGCTAATGTAGATATCGCCTGAAGTAACCTGGGCTTCGAAGTTGCTTACTTGGGTTTCCAGAGGATTGCCGCTGGCGGCAATGCTGCTGGCAGCCGCAATTCCCAGGCTATTGGCCTTGATATCGAAAGCACTTGTGTTGTTGTCTATAATTGCGCCGTCTGTGGCATTAAGCAGTACGGTACCTGTAAAGGCATTGATAGGGCTCTCAAAGGTCATGGTACCGTTCGAAGTGATACTGGAAACCCCACCATTTGTTGTTATGCCGTTTACTCCATCCACAGTGGTGATGATGAGCGCCTTGTTGTTGTTTATGGACACCCCGCCTCCGGTACCGCCATCTGCTGCAAATCGATCAACCTGTGTCTGTAACGGACTCGATGAAGTGCCGATTCCGGATAATGCCGTAGCAACAAACTCCGGAGCGGTGATACGTCCACCGCCATTCAGAATGGCCCCTCCGGTGGCGTCGATCCGGACCAGACTCTGGGCGGTGATCGTCCCTTTAACGGTAACATCCCCGGGGATAGCCGCATCCTTGGAGATCAGCACTTTTGAATCGCGAGCCGTATTTGTAGCCGAGATGTCGCCAAGCCCGGCTGGGCCGCTTGTCTTGAGGTAAACGTTACTTTCACCCGCCGTCACGTCGATCTGCCCCGGCACCTTAATGCCAAGCGGCAGCAAGGGCGTTCCGGCCACATTGGCAATATCTTCGGCATTGATCGCCTGGGTTTGAACCTTTGCGGCTGCATCGCGAGCGACGGCTGCAGCATCGGCGGTCTTTTGCATGGTAGAGTACGACTCCTGAAAAGCACGGGCGGTGGAGGTTGCCAGGTCCAACGTAGACTGTGCGGCGTACGCCTGTGCTGTGGACGTTGACAGAGCAATGGCAGCATCGGTGGCGACGTTCTGCAGCCTATCCAATTCCTCGTTTAGCGCCAAGAGAGCTATGTCGGTGACATTCTTTGCTACGGTAATGGCAAAGGCAGCCGTCGCTGAACCGCCGTCGCCGGTAAAAGGAACAGCCTGGGCGACCGCCGCGATCGTACCCGCCACCGTATTCGCAACATCAAGGGTCTGCGAGACAATCGTTAATGCCAGGACCGCATCTGCAACCGGCTCAACCGCAGCGTCCGCAGCATCCTTGGCCGCTTGCTTTGCCGCGACATCGTTCTGTGCGGCTATCAATACCTGCTCACTCACAACCTGCGCAGCGGCCGTCACAGCAGCACCGGCGCTGAATGCATCGGCGCTTGCCTGGGTTGATGCAGCTTCCGAGCGTGTCGCCGATGCATCGGCGATGGCCTGGATCGTGCGCAGCTCGGCCTGCCGCGCACTCGGAGTGTTACCGCTCAGTGTCGCTGATCCGGCGATGATGTTGACCGCCGTTCCGTTGCCGTCAAGAATAATGCCGGAGCGCGACACGACATTCACGTTTGCTGTCCCCGCGTCGAGCAGGCCGATCGTGATATGGCTGTCGGCGCTGACGTCGATAGGCTGGTTTTCGGTCTTGAGGTTTCCGAGGATAGCCACGGCGCCGCTTCCCGGCGTGACTCCCGCCTGGATAGTGATGCTACCGCTCCCCTGCGTCTGTACGGTATCGTTCTGATCAAGAAAGATGATGTTGCCTATTCTGCTATCAGCAGGAGACGCGCCCTGCGTCCGCAGGGTGAGAGAGCGATTGGGGCTGAGCAATGCAAGGTCGTCGAGGATGTCCAGGATCGTAATCGAGGGGGCATCGAGAATTATTGGGCCCGTACCGGCTGCCTCCAGTGTGGCTTCCGTAACTGCCAGCGCATTGGCATTTGTGAAAGTTGCTCCACCGCTGCCGCCATCGGCCGTCAACTTGTTCACCGCAAGCTGCAGCGGGTCAATTCCTAAGGGTGCGGTAATGGTCAGGGAATCGGCTGTCACATTCACCGTGCTGCCGTTTCCATCGGTGATGAACCCGCCAGAATTGATAACGACGCTATCGCCGAGGGCTGTGGCCACGCCCAGTTCAATGTTCCCTGTGTTGGAGATCACGACATCTGCGCCGGAACCGACGCTCGTGGCCGAGATGAGTTTCAAGTTGGTAGCGGCATTGTCCACATAGATTCCGCCTGCGCTCGCCGAAAGAGTAAGCTCATTGACTGCTGTCCCGATCGCTGCTCCTGAAGCACCGATCTTTGATCCGGACAGATTCGCGGCATTTGCCGTGACGTTGGTGGCGGCGCCGTTACCGTCGATGATCTCCCCGTTCGAGGTCAGGGTGACCGTCTTGCCGGGAGCCGAAACGGCGCCTATCGTCAGGTTCCCACTGGCCGTCACAGTGATATCGTCCGTGGCCGCGGCCGAGCTGAGATTGAGCGCCCTTGAGTTGGATATGGATAGACCGCCGCCTGCGGCAGTTGCGCTCAGGGTCGCCAAACTGGTGTTGAGGGGGCCAATTCCCGCCCCGGCGTCCAGAGTCGCGCCGCTTGCGCTTATGGCGGTATTCGCAGGGACAGCGGCGGCGATCGAACCGCCTGCGACCAGAACCACCTGGTCGGGGGCGGCCACGCTCCCCAGAGTCAGGTTCCCTGTCGCGGTACGCACATCAATGTCCTTGCCGGCTCCGGAGGCCGAGGCGGTGAGCGTGAGGGCGTCATCTTCCCGGACGTAGACCCCTCCGGCATTCGCTGTCGCGTTCAGTGTGCCGACCGCCGTATCCAGCTCGTTTCCGGCAGCGCCGATCGCGCCCCCCGCCCTCAGGGTGGCCGTTGCCGCCGTGAGCTTAGTTGTATCGTTGGCATCATCCTTTATTGATCCCTGGGCGGTCAGGTTTGCCGCACCGGCACCGGCGTCGATCGTAGTAAGAACCAGGTGGCCGCCGGTGTTCTCAAGGGTGAGCGCAGCACCCGAAGCAGAAAGCTGGTCCGTGCTTGAGACGAAATTGAGCTGGCCGCCCGTGTAGGTGATGGTCACATCACCATCGTTGGTCTTGGCCGCGGCCGACGTGACCGCGAGCGCATTGTTGTTGATGTAGGTTACCGCCCCGGAACCGGTAACCGTTGCGGAGATCTGGGAGACCGTCGTGTCGATCGGATCCGTAGCGCTCCCGATCCCGTCCCGTGCGCTCAGATCCAGATTCAGGGCTGTGATGTTGTTTGAATTGCCGTTATCATCCACCAGTGAACCGCTGCTGTTGCTTACCGTCACCGCACCGCCCGCCGAAACTGTGCCCAAGCGCAGTGTGCCGCTTGTCCCCGTCACACCCACGTTTCTGTCCGTTCCGCCGGCCACGACGGATTCGATACGTCCCATATTTCCCAGGGACAGGTAGATATCCCCATCAGTGGTCAAGGCTTTGGTGGTCTCGACGATTGCCTCTATCGGGTCGGCTGACTGCCCGATAGCGCCACTCGCCTGCAGGTCTACGGTGCGGGCCGTGACGTTGTTAAGCAATTGGTTGTTATCGAAGATCACTCCGCTGCTGGTCCTGATCGTAGCCACGTCCGGAGCCGTGACGGTATCGACGACGATGTCGCCCCCGGCATTGATGACCACATCAAAAGTGCCGGCCTGGGTGGCTGACAGGCCTCTTAATACCAACTGGTTACTTGCATCTACCGTCGGCGCAACACCAGCTTCAACCCCAAAATTTGTCGACTCCCTGGCAATGACAGAATTGATGAGCAGTCCATTTTCTTCATTAATGTATATGCCGCCATGATTTGTGAAAGCCGTCAATATTCCTGTGTTGGTAAGAATAGGATTGCCCAGCGTGCCAATGGCACCTCCGTTAAGCCCTTCAGTTTTCAGGATTACCGAACCGGCCTTGATAGTGCCACTGCCGTAGTTTATAGCGCCGTTGGTAGAGCTGAGAAGCAGCGCCCCGCCCCCGACATCGATTGGTCCGACCGCAACACCACCTTCTGTATCCTCTAATATGGCATTACCCCCGGCCGTCGTCAAAGTGAGGGTGCCGCCATTGATCTTGAGCGGGGCTACGTCGGTGCCGATGGTCGCCGCCGAGTCTGTCACAGTGAGGTTTATCTCAGCTCCGGAGATCACACCTGTTCCGGAACGTAGGATGGATCCGACCGAGCTCAGCGTTACAGTGCCGGTAGTGGCAACCGTATCGGCGGTGATGCTGCCGGGTGTCGGACCAGTTCCGTCGATTGTAAGGGTTATGGAAGCAGTCCCTGAGGAGATGGCCTTGCCTGCTGCCACGGTGATATTTCCAGCCCAGGCATCCCTGTTGGTTAAATCCGCCGTGGAATCGTTAGCCGTGATGGCTATTCCACCGTTGTTGGTTGTGATGTCATTGTTCACCAGCACAGAGCGTCCGGCCTGCATGGTCAAACTGAGGCCGGTGCCTGAAATGTTAATGGCGTCAGTAATTGTGATATCATTATTCGCCTGAAGAACCACATTAGCGCCCGCAGCATTAATACTGCTGGCAGTGATGATCGTGTCCCCGGCAGGATTGCTCGAAAACAGGTTATTTACACCCGCGTTGTATGCCACCCCAGTTGCATCTTTTACTTCAATGTTTTTTGGATCAATTAGGAGGGTGCCTGCTCTGCCATATGGGGCCATCGCATCGACATGGCCCCAGAGATCGATCTGACCTTTACTGGAAACATCCACAAAGCCCCCGTCCCTTCCGGTTTCACCGCCACGGGCAAGCACCAGTCCGTTGAAGGTGGTGTGGTTGTCTGAGCGGAGCAGTACCGCGCCGGCAGATGAATTGCTCCCTCCGCTTACGTCAATCAGGCTTTCCGTACCAAGGAGCGTATGAATGCTCGAATCGAACACTACCCTGCCGCCGGCCGAGTCTGTCTCCCCTTTCGCCAGGATGGTGCCGAAGTTCCCGGCATACTGGCCGCTGATACTTACTTCACCGGATTTGGCCCCGGATTCCACCCCTGACACATCGATCGATCCCGTATTCTGGACGATACCCTCATCGCCTCCAAGCAGGGTAACGGTACCGCCGCTTACGACAAGTGATCTTGCCTCGATGACACCGCTGTTGTTGACAACCGAAGAGAAAGCCTCACGGGCGGCGTTGCCGACAAGCACCACATGCCCTCCAGGGGCAGAGATTGTCCCCTCGTTGCTGACCGATGCCGAAAGCGCCTTGCCGTCCGGTCCCTTGATAGAATCGAGCACCTTACCTGAAACGTTGTATGTCAGCAGCCCGTCACCATTGAAGTCAATGGTCAGTTCCTTGCCGGAAGCCATGACAACCTTGCCAAGCTGCGCAACAATGACCCCCTCGTTCTTTACCCCGGGGGCAACCAGGAAGCAGAAACCGTTATCGGCAATCCTGATCTCACCATTGTTAATGATGAAAGAAGGATCGATATTCGGGCTCTGGACGAAGTTGTACTTGCCGCTCATGAAGTCGGCGTTCTTGATGTCAAAGGTAGTCGCCAGCAGGCCGGCAACGTCTACCTTCGAACTGGCGCCGAAGATTACACCGTTAGGATTTACAATGAAGATTCGACCGTTTGCAGCAAGCTGCCCAAGGATGGTCGTCGGGTTCCCCCCGGTTACCCGGTTCAGCGCGATGGCATCACGACCTGGTTGGTAGAATTTCACCAGTTCATTTACGTTGATGTCGAAACCGCGCCAGTTGATGATCGCCCGGGTGCTCCCCTGATTTATCGTAGTGGTATTCCCGCTCTGGGAGATGGCCGCCGAGCCGCCGACCACACTGCCGCCTACCGGACCCGCGATTGCCCGATCGGAAATGGGCATGAAAGAGGATGCGACTGTCAAGGTGCATATCGCCACCATAGCGAAATGGCGCAGCATTATCGCACCTGGCTTGGGATTAACTGTTTTTTTCATTTGAGCCTCCTTCAATTACGTTTAAGGGAACACGCCGCTCAAAGTCAAAGGCGCATATTTCTAAAAGCGAACACCTACCGAGAAATACAAGACCGGGTCCTCATCGAGAGAGTTATCACGCGGTTTGATCGGCCAGCCAATACCTACCCGGATATCGATAGGAACATAGAAATCTATGTGAGAGCCCACACCGAAGCCGGCGCCAGTAAGGCTGGTGCTGTCACTCTGGCCCAACAACGTGCGCTTGCGATAGGCTGCCCCGTGGTCGATGAAGGTTGACAGCCTCAATATCTCCTTGTTGTTTAGGGGAGCAGCGCTAAACTCCAGGCTCCCTTTGTATCCGTGATCTCCAGCAGCCTCGCCGGGGGCGTAACCACGCACCGAGTCAATCCCGCCTACCTGCCATTCCTCGCTTGCAAGCAGGCTGTCGCTTGACCACTGACCCGAGAGGGTGCCAAGGAGGGCAAAGGTGTCATTAAGTGGCTGCTGGCGGGCAAACATAAGGGTAAGACGGGTGAACTTGTTGTCCGCACCAATGCGGCTGGCATAGGGATCATCCGATTTAGTTCCCCCTAATAAACTCCCCAGCCCTTGGGTAATGTTGAAACTGGCAAAGCTTTTCCCGCGCCAGGCTACGTGGTCGCCACGCATTTCAGCGTACACCAGGCGAATCTTGTCGCGGCTCGAAAGATAATCCTCCAGCAAGTAGTACTTGACATCGGAATAACGAAAACCTAACTCACCGGAAAGACTGCCAGTTCTACTTTTAATTAACGGATGCGTAACAAATACACCGGAAGTCAGGATTTTATTCCATATGCCGAGTTCAGCGAATTCCTTGCCGACCTCGCTTTTGCCATATGAAAAATTGACACCGACCTTCGTGCCGATAGCGTTCACTGGTACAAGATATCCTCCGGTCCCGTAAGCAAGGTGGTCCGGCTTTTCCCCAATCACCCCCCCTGCGGACAGGAGTGCACCTGGGATTATGGCGTTTGTCCATTCTGCCTGGGCGCCGAATCGATAACGACTTACAAATTCAGAACCGTAGTTATTGGCGAAAAGTCTTAAATGCACAGGGAAGCTGTCCTTGACCAAGGCTCGAACTCCAACGGTGCCGGGTTCCTCGCCCTGCTTGAGTTCGGCTGACACATTGAGGTCGGTAAACTCCGAGTTCAGGATGAGCAGCCCTCGCTCCAGATTTTTGCTGGTCAATACACTTCCATCTGCAGCCCTTTTCAGAAACCGGCTGATGAACTCTGAGGAGTAGTTTCTGTTACCTTCGACCTGTATCTCGCCAAGCCTCCCTTCGACCAATACGATTTTTACTATGCCGTCCGTTATGTCTTGAGCTGGAAGGTAGGCCTTTGCAAAATTCAGGCCTCTGCGAGCATATTCCTGAGTCAGGATGTTGGCCGCTTCTTGTAGCTTTTCGAGGTCGCAGGGTTGGTCTATGTACTTGGCAAGGATGGTTTGCAGGTCGGCGCTCGGTATGGACTCGTTCCCCTCGAAGCGAAAACCCCTGACCACGAATGGTTGCGTGGGGACTATTTCCGGCGCTTTTGATCCATCCTGTAGGACCTGTAATCTACTTTGAGGAAATTGGGCCTCACGCTCCATATTCTCCAGTTGTTGTTTTAGAATAAGCTCTTCTTTTTCACCAGCTATTACAAATTCCCATCCCGATAAGACAGTAATAACTAAACAAAGAATAAGCCACTTTTTCATCTTGTAGCTACCTCCTCAAAAACCATAGAAAACCTCTAATAAAAACGGAACTCCCTAGCCTAAAGGCCGGGGAGTTTCATTATCTTATTGCCGCAGCCTTAATTTCATGCCATTTCCTGAGCTGTTCTGGCTTTAAGACTGCATTAATCTTTCGTGATGCCTCTACGTCCGCAATCTTAATCGATGCCTGAATTTCAAATGCTTCCCTAATCTTGGTTTTTATAAGACCCAAATCTCCATCTGCCTCAATGAGTTTTTGCACCTCAACATCCACAATCGTGAACTTTGCCCTTAAAACCCTCGTCTCCCTTTCGAGGGCAGTAAGTATTTCTCTAATCCTTTTTGCCTGATCATCGGTCATGCCAAGTT
>Ga0194110_10009764_pt1 | contig 10755 bp, 8 predicted proteins | sample TA2Kig1200mmetaG_FD_146192 | JGI IMG/M metagenome (GOLD analysis project Ga0194110, IMG submission 146192) | Freshwater microbial communities from Lake Tanganyika, Tanzania - TA2015032 Kigoma Deep Cast 1200m | ecosystem: Environmental > Aquatic > Freshwater > Lake | place: Tanzania: Lake... | reverse complement strand
TCGGATTGAGCCAGACCTTCGATTTTCCCGGGAAGAGGGGCCTGCGCGGCGGCGTCGCCGCCCGCGAGGCCGACGCTCTCAGGGCGGACCTCGACCTCCTCAAGCTCGAGATCCGGTTCCAGGTCCGGGAATCGTTCTTCCGCCTCCTTTTCGCCCGGGAGATCCTCCGCTCGGCCGAGCAGGACAGGGAGCTCGCCCGGGATTTCCTTCATAGGGCGGAGGTCAAGTTCGAGGCGGGCGACATCGCCGAGATGGAAGTCGTCCGGGCCCGGGTCGAAGCGGCCAAGACGGCGAACGCCGTCCGGGTGGCCGAGAACGACCTCCGGCTGGCCCGGGCGCGCCTCAACGTCGCCCTGTCCCGGCCGCCCGCCGAGGCCCTCGAAATCGAGGGGGTCTTCGCCAAGGCCGAACCTGAAGAATCGGCCGCCGATTTCACGGCCCGGGCTCTCGAAGCCCGTCCGGAGCTCCGCCGCCTGCGATTCGAGATCGAACGGGAAAAGCTCCGGGAGAGGCTCGGCTTTCTGAGCTACCTTCCGGATTTCACGGTCGGCCTCTCCAAACACCGGATCGCCGGAGAGCCGAAAACCTGGGATTTCACCTTGTCCGTTCCCGTGCCGCTGTTTTTCTGGCAGCCGAAGTCGGGGGAAATCGCCGAGGCCAGAGCGGCCCGCCAATCCGTCGAGGAGCGGTTTCAGGCCTTGGGCCGGGCGATCGCCCTCGAGGTCGCCGAGTCCAGGGCCGAAGCCCAGAACGCCGCCGCCCAGATCGTCCTCTTCGAGCGCGAAATCCTCCCCCAGGCGGAGGACGCCTACGGGAAATTCCTGTTCAGCTACCAACAGGGAGAGATCGGGGGGATCGAGCTCATCGAGGCGCGTCGGACTCTGCTCGAGGTCCGCCGGTCATACGGAGAAGTGCTCTACATATTCAATGTGGCCCTGGCGGCCCTCGAAAAAGCCGTCGGGTCGCCCCTGGAGAGGGAAGGCCATGGACAAAAATAACCGCTGGATTTTGATTTTCGGACTCGCGGCGGCTCTGGCCGCCGGGGACGGGTGTTCGAAACCCCAAGGTCAGACGCCGGGGGGTGAAAACGATCCCGGCCGGAGATCTTCGGAATCCATGTTGGAATCCGGCGGCGGGGGACGCCGGGGGGGAGGCGGAGGGCCGGCTCCCGGCCGCGGCTTGGGCCGGGGCCTCGGCCGCCGCTGGGAACCCGGCCGGACGATCGCCCTCTCGGAGGCCCAGCTTGGGGCGATTGAAATCCGGACCGCGCCCGTCGTCCGGAGACCGATGCGGTCCCGGCTCCGGGTCATGGGCAAGCTGTTCGTGCCCCAGCCGCGCAAGGCGATCGTCAGCTATCCTTTTCCGGCCCGGATCGCCGAAATCCATGCCGTTGCCGGTGATTGGATCAAGGCCGGGCAAAAGCTGGTCACTCTCCAGAGCGAAGAGGTCGGAAACGCCCGGGCCGAATATTATAAAGCCCAGGCCGACCATGAACTCGCCCGGCAGAACCTCGAGCGCGAGCGGGCCCTCTTCGAACGGGGGGCCGGGGCCCAAAAAAACGTCCTGTCCTCGGAGGCCCAATTCAAGGTCGCCGCGGCCATGCTCGACGCGGCCGAGAAGAAGCTCCATGTTCTCGGCTTCACCGAGGCCCAGCTCGAGGACATGCGGGAGAGCCACGACGTTCTGCCCCTCATTTCCCTGTATTCGTCGATCAGCGGGAAAATCGTCGAGAGCAAGGCCGTTCTCGGGGCCATGGTCGACCAAAGCGTCGAAATCATGACCCTCATGGATCCCACTCTCCTGTGGGTCGAGGCCGAGGTCTATGAGCGCGATATCGCCCGGGTCAAAGCCGGCCAGGAGGCCGAAGTGACCGTGCCCGCCTATCCGGGCGAGCTCTTCAAGGGCCGGATTTCGTTCATCGGCGACGTCCTTCGGGAGGAGACCCGGACGATCACCGTCCGGACCGACGTCCGGAACGCCGATTCCAGGCTCAAACCGGGGATGTTCGCCGACATCGCCCTGGCCGTGGCCGAGGACGACAAGGCCCTTGTCATCCCCCAGGAGGCGGTTCTCGACGACGGCGGGGAGGCGATCGTCTTCGTCCCGTCGGGAAAGGGCTACGAACCCCGGATCGTCAAGGCCGGGCTCAGGGACGACGGCTGGGTTCAAGTCCTCGAGGGTTTGAAGGAGGGAGAGGAGGTCGTCGTCTCGGGCGGCTTCCAGCTCAAGTCCAAACTCCTCGAGGACGCCCAGGGCCGGACCCACATCCATTGAGGAGGAGGCCATGATCGGCCGCTTGATCGACGCCGCCCTCAGGCACCGGCTGCTTTTTGCCCTCGTCGTCGGGCTCGTCTGCCTGTGGGGCGTTCTCGCCTATGTCCGCGTCCCCAAGGACATCTATCCGGACCTCAACGCCCCCCTGGTCAAAGTCATCACCGAAAACCCGGGAATGGCCTCCGAGGACGTCGAGCGCCTCATCTCCTTTCCCCTCGAGAGCCTGCTGTCCGGCGCCCCCGGCGTGACCCGCGTCCGTTCGGAGTCGACGACGGGGGATTCGGTCGTGACCGTCGAATTCGACTGGGGGAAGGATATTTACCTCGCCCGACAGATCGTTTCGAGCAAGCTCGAGCTCATCAGCGGGCGCCTGCCGTTCGGGACCCACCCTCCCATCCTCGGCCCCGTTTCCTCGCGGATGGGGGAAGTTTTCGAGTTCGCCGTCGTCGGGGAAAACGAGGACGTCGATCCCCTGGACCTCCGGACCGCGGCCGACTGGACGATCCGCCACCGGCTCCAGGGCGTCCCCGGGGCGGCCTTCATCATCAACCTCGGCGGCTTCGTCAAGCAGTTCCAGGTCTTTCTGCGGCCCGACATGCTCCACCATTACGGGGCGACGATCGGACAGGTCCGGGAGGCCATCGCCTCCGGCAACCGGAATTTTTCGGGCGGCATCGTCGGCCGCGGGGCCCAGGAATACCTCGTCAAGGGCGTCGGCCGGCTCGGGTCGGCCGACGACATCCGGAACACGGTCGTCCTGACCCGGAACAACATTCCCGTCTTCGTCCGGGACGTCGCCGACGTCCGGGTCGGGGCGAAGTTCCGGCGGGAGGCGGCCGGCCACAACGGCCGGGAGGCCGTCTACGTGACGGTCGAAAAGCAGTACGGGGGAGACACGCTGACGGCCATCTCCAACATCAAGGAGGCCCTGGCCAACGTCTCCCGGGACTTGCCCCCCGGGATCGCGGTCAAGCCGTTCTACGACCAGTCCCTCCTCATCCGGAGCTCGATCCGCCACGTCGAGAGGTCGATCCTCGAGGGGATCGTCTTCATCGTCGTCGTCATGGTCCTGTTCCTCTGGAACGTCCGGAGCGCCCTCATCGCCTCGCTGACGATTCCCTTTTCGATCCTTATCTCGCTCGTCCTCATGAGCCTCTTCGGGGTCAAGCTCACGGTCATGTCGATCGGCGGGCTGGCCATCGGCATCGGCAAGATGGCCAACGGCTCGATCATCATGGTCGAGAACATGGTCCGAACGATCCACGAGCGGCGCGAGGGGCGGCCCTGCGAGGTCGTCGGCGCCGCGGCCGGGGAGGTCGGCCCGTATCTCTTCTCGGCGAGCCTGATCATCATCCTCGTCTTTCTCCCCCTCCTGACCCTCCAGGGGATCGAGGGGGCGATGTTCCGGCCGACGGCCTTCGCCGTCGCGGCGGCCCTCTTCGCGGCCATGCTTCTCAACCTGACCCTCCAGCCCATCCTGGGCTCGGCGTGGCTCGCCGGGCGGGCGGGGGATCCGAAGCCGAACGCCGTCGTCGAGCGGCTGACGGCTTTCTACCGGCGGGCTCTCGTCTGGAGCCTGGGCCGGAAAAAGGCCTTCATCGCCGCCTTTCTTGCCCTGATGATCATCGGCGGCGCGGCCTACACTTTCCTCGGCAAGGAATTCGTCCCCCCCTTGGACGAAGGGGCGATCATGGCCTCGACGGTCATGCTCCCCGAGACGTCCCTGGAGGAATCGGTCAAAATGGCCCGGCGGATCGAAAACGCCTTCCTGTCCATCCCGGAAGTCGTCTCCGTCTCCCGCACGACGGGGACGGCCGAGGCCTCCGAACATCTCCATCCCGTCAATCACAGCCATTACAACGTCGAGCTTCTTCCCCGCGAGAGGCGGAAGAGGGGATTCAAGGAGATCACCGAGGCCATGCGCGAGGAGCTCGACAAGCTGCCCGGGGTGGCTTATATCTTCGAACAGCCGATCGCCAACAAGCTGGCCGAGATGCTGACCGGGACGGAAGGCCAGCTTTCGGTGAAGCTTTTCGGTCCCGACCTCGAAGTCCTCAACGAGAGGATCGAGGAGATTCGGGGCGTTCTGGCCGAAGTCCGGGGGGCGGCCGATCTCCAGGTCGAACAGACGACGGGCGTCCCGCAGCTTTTGGTCCGGCTCCGGCGGGACGAATTGGCCCGCCGCGGACTGACCGTCGACCACGTCGCCGAGACCGTCGAAACGGCCCTCAACGGGCTGGAGGCGACCGACGTCTACGAGGCGGACCGGGTGACTTCGGTCCTCGTCCGGCTGCCCGAAGAATACCGGCGCGACGAGGAGTCCATTCGCGGCCTCCTCATCGACACTCCCTCCGGCCAGCGGGTCCCGCTGTCCGAGCTGGCCGAGATCGGGCCGACCGAAGGCCCCCAGACGATTTTCCGAGAAAACCTCCTGCGCCGGAAAATCGTCCTGGGCAACGTCGTCAAACGCGACATCGGGAGCTTCGTCGAGGAGGCCAGGGAGAGGATCTCCCGCGAGGTCGACCTGCCGCCGGGGTATTTCGTCACCTTCGGCGGCCAGTTTGAAAGCCAGCAGCGGGCCCTTCGCCATCTGGCCGTCGTCATGAGCCTCGTCGTCCTGATCATTTTTGTTGTCCTGTTCTCCTCCCTGGGGTCGGCCCGGCAGGCCTTTCTCATCCTCCTCAACATCCCCTCGACGCTTATCGGCGGCGTCCTGGCCCTCCTCCTTGTCGGCCAGTCCGTCAACGTCTCCTCGATGATCGGGCTCATCGCCCTCTTCGGGATCTGCGTCCAGAACGACGTCATCGTCGTCGCCAAGATCAACGACCTCCGGAAGCGCGGCCGGAGCCTTCGGGAGGCGATCGTCGAGGGGGCGGTCGTGAAATTCCGGCCGATCCTGATGACCGACCTCGTCATGATCGTCAGCGTCCTGCCCCTGGCCTTGAGCCGGGCGACGGGCGCCGAGCTCCATCAGCCGCTGGCCGTGGTGTACATCGGAGGCTTCTTCGTGGCCATCTTCCTCCGGCCGTTCATCGTCCCCATCCTCTACGAGGTCTTCATGCGGGGGGCGAAGCCGCCGGTGACCTGCGCCTGACGGGCGGAAAGTGTCCGGGCAGGCCGGGCAAATTGACACTCCGACGACGTCCGGTATAATGGACGGTCATGGCCAGTCCGTTTCTCCGGGTCCTCGAGAACGAGGTCCAAATCGCGGCTCTGAGCTTCATGGCGGTCGTCTATGCCGTTCGGCTTGTCTGGCTTTTCCGGTTCAAATACGCCGGGGAGAGGACGTACCCCGCGGGAAGCGAAAAGGCCGGAATCGCCTATTCCCTGGCCAACATCGGCATGCCGTGGGCCATGGAATCCACCCGGAAAAAACCCTTCTTCTACCTTCAATTCGTGATCTTTCATGTCGGCGTCGCCGCGGGCATCGCGGCGACGTACATCATCCCCTACGCCCCCCGCCTGTTCGAGAGCCGGGCGGCCGTGAGGAGTTTTTAAGCCGTCCTGGGCCTGGCCTTTCTCGTCGGTCTCGCCCGGTTGATCAGGCGCTTGGCGAGCCCGGCCTTGCGCCTCGTCAGCACCTGGGATGACTATGTCTCCCTGATCTTGATGGTTCTTTTTTTCGGAGCCGGCGTTCTGGCCGTCCCCAACACGCCCGAGCGGGGGGAAGGACCGCTCATCGCCTTCTTCGCCCTCACGGCCTTTTTCCTGGTCTACGTTCCTTTCTCCAAGATCTGCCACTATCTCTATTATCCGTTCACCCGGTATTTCCTGGGGAAGACGCTGGGCCATCGCGGGGTTTATCCCCCCGTCAGGTCTCGGATTTCCGGCCCGCCGCCGTCCGCCGCGGGCCGGGAGGGATGGTGAGGATGGGCCGCAAGAAGGCCGAGCGATCGCCGGTCACGGATCTCCCCCTGGAGACGGGGTCTCAGCGAAAAGCCCGGGAAGGGCATCTGCCCTCCGCGGCCGGCGGCCGGCTCAAGCTCTACGACCCCGAGTCCGACAATGTCAAGCGATTCCTCGACCTCCTGGCCGAGCGGATGAGCCGCCCCTTGGCCGTTTCGATGACGGCCTGCGTCCATTGCGGCCTCTGCATCGAAGCCTGTCACTACGCCTTGGCCAGGCCCTCCGACCCGACGATGTCCCCGGTTTACAAGGCCGACCAAATCCGGCGGATTTTCAAGCGGCATAGGGATTGGACGGGCCGAATCGTTCCCTGGTGGGTCCATGCCCGCACTCCCGCCGGCGACGCCGACCTCAACCGCCTGAAGAACATCGTTTTCGGGACATGCAGCGGCTGCCGGCGATGCACCCTGAACTGCCCCATGGGCGTGGACACGGCGGCCTTGATCAGGTTCACTCGGGGCCTCCTGGCCGACCTCGGGATCGTCCCCGAGGGCGTCTTCAATGTCAGCCGGGATGAGTGGGAGACCGGCAACCAGATGGCCGTGACGGAAAGGGATTACCTGGAAACCCTCGGCTGGATCAAAGAGGAGCTCGAGGCCGAGTTGGGCGGGCCGGTCGAGGTTCCGGTCGACCGGCCGGACGGCGACTTCATGTACACGATCAATCCCCGGGAGGTCAAATTCGACCCGCGCTCGCTCTCCCAGGCCGTCAAGATCTTTCACCTCGCGGGCGAAAAATGGACCCTTCCCCGCTGGGGCTGGGACCAGACCAACTTCGGCCTGTTTTCGGGCGACGAGAGGCTGGGGGCGTATATCGCCCGCAATCTCTACGAGGCCGCCGTCCGCCTCAGGGCCAAGCGGATCGTCATTTCCGAATGCGGCCACGGCTACCGGTCAACGCGCTGGGAAGGCTATAACTGGGCGTCTTATGACCAGGACATCCCCAGCGAATCCGTGGTCGTCACCCTGAAGCGCTATCTCGAGGAGGGCCGGATCCGGGTTGACCCTTCCCGGAATCCGGAGCCGGTGACGTTCCACGATTCCTGCAATATCGCCCGCTCCGGGGACTTGACCGAGGAGCCGCGCTGGGTCCTCCGGCGCGTCTGCGCGAATTTCCGGGAAATGCACCCCAACCGGGCCGAGAACTACTGCTGCACCGGCGGGGGAGGATTGCTCTCGATGGCCGAATACAAGCCCCTCCGGATGGAGGTCGCCAAGATCAAGGTCGACCAATTGAAAGCCGCGGGGGCCAAGCTCGTCTGCACGATGTGCCACAACTGCGTCGACGGGCTGACGGATATCATCAAGCATTATCGCCTCGACCTCAAAGTCGTCCAGATTCTCGAGCTCGTCGAAAAAGCGATGGTCTGAACTTCGCATTCTTGACAGATCATCGAAAATTCCTATAAGTTGAGCCCATGACCCGGATGATTTTTCTCGACAACGCGGCGACATCCTATCCGAAACCCGAGTCGGTCTACACGTTCATGGACAGCTTCTACCGGCGAGCCGGAGTCAATCCCGGTCGCTCGGGATACGACCTGTGCATGGAAGCCGGAGAGCTCCTCGACGGGACGCGCAAATTGCTGGCCCGCTTTTTCAACGGCACCGACCCCAACCGCCTCTGCTTCACCTCCAATTCCACGGACGCCCTGAACCTGGCCATTTTCGGGCTGTTGAAAGAGGGCGACCACGCGATCTCGACGACGATCGAGCATAACTCCGTCCTGCGTCCTCTCTACCATCTCCAAAAATACGGCGGGATCGGAGTCGACCTTGTGCCCTTCGACGGGGAGGGCTTCGTCGACCCGGCCGAAATCCGGCGCCGTTTCAAGCCCAACACCCGGGTGGTCGTCATCAACCACGGGTCGAACGTCATCGGGACCGTCCAGCCCATCCGAGAGATCGGGCGCCTCTGCCGCGAGGGGGAGATGGCCCTCGTCGTCGACGCCTCGCAGACGGCCGGGAAAATCGCCATCGATGTCCAAGCCGATTTCATCGATGTCCTGGCTTTCACCGGGCACAAGTCGCTTCTCGGGCCGACCGGCATCGGAGGACTCTATGTCGCCGAGCCTGTCGTCATTCGTCAGACGCGGGCCGGCGGCACGGGCGTCCGATCGGCCGAAAAGCTCCATTTGGAAGAGTATCCATACAGGCTGGAATACGGAACCCCGAACATCCTCGGGGCGGCCGGACTCAACGCCGGCGTGAACTGGGTCATGGAAAAGGGCTTCGGGGAGATCCAAGCCCACGAGACGCGTCTCCTGACCATGCTCTGGGAGGGACTGAAAAGCATCGACGGCGTGAGGATGTATTGCCAGAACAGTTTGGCGAATCATGTCTCCGTCCTGAGCTTCAACGTCGAGGGGATGGAGGCCGGGGACACGGGGACGATGCTCGACGTCGATCACGGGATCGCCTGCCGGACCGGTCTCCACTGCGCCCCCCTCGTCCACGAATAGCTCGGGACGGACAAGATCAAGGGGGCCGTCCGCTTCGGAATCGGGCCGTTCAACACCGAAGAGGACATCCGGGCGGCGCTGAAAGGCGTGGCCGAGATCGCCGCCTTGTCGAAGACGCGAACCCGTCGATAAATCGTCCTCCGGGGACCGTCCGAGCGGGATGAGAGAAGGGCCGGCGGAGTTCGCCGAAACTTCTGGCTCAAACGCAGCCGTCGGGCTTGGGCAGGCCGGCCAGTTTGCAAGCCCCCCTGGCCGGGCCGGAGGGGAAGAGCTCGTAAATGTGTTTCAGGGACGTTTCCGTCGCCTTGCAGAGGCTCCGGACCATGGGAGCGTTGTTGTTCTCCAGATAGTATTGCCGGATGAAATCGATGACCTTCCAGTGCTCTTCGGTCAGTTCGTCGATCCCTTCCTGGTCCTTGGCCAGGAGCACGGCGACGTTCCGGTCCCATTCCTCGGGGTGGACGAGGAAGCCGTCCTCATTGAGTTCGATGGTCTTGTTGTCCGAGGTTGTCAAAGTCATGGTCGTGTCTCCCTTGCCGTTTCATCCGATGCTGAGGAAGGACGGCCGCTTATTGTATTCAAAATGGACTCAGGGGGCAACCTTCGGAACGGAGCCGGGAGGTCGGGGGAGACGGCCGCTGAGATCCTTGCGGGTTTTCTGGTACAATGAGAAAGACGGAATCGCTCGCGAGGTGAAGCCATGATCGAATCCTATCTCGACGACAAGCGGAAGAAGATCGCTCTCCTCATCGACGGCGACAACGCCCAGCCGTCGCTCATCGACAAGATCCTGGCCGAGGCGACGAAGTACGGCCTGGTCACGATCCGGCGGATCTACGGTGACTGGACGACGGTCAACATGTCGGGCTGGAAGAACACCCTCCACGACAACGCCATCCAGCCGATCCAGCAGTTCCGCTACACGATCGGCAAGAACTCGACCGACAGCGCGATGATCATCGACACGATGGACATCCTCCACGGCCGGCTGGTCGACGGCTTCTGCATCGTTTCGAGCGACAGCGATTACACCCGCCTCGCCACCCGGATCCGGGAGATGGGCTTTTTCGTCATGGGTGTCGGCAAGCGGACGACGCCCAAGGCCTTCGTCAACGCCTGCCACGTCTTCATCTACACCGAGAACCTGGCTCCCAAGACGCGCCCCCAGCGGAAGCCCGCCGAACGCAGGGGGAGGGGCCGCGGAGAGAGGGAGGACCGCGAGGAGCGGGAAGAGCGGGAGGACCGCGACGACTCGCGGCCCAAGTACGACCCCCTGCCCGTTCTCAAGGCCGCTTTCGAGATGGCCCAAGCCGAGGACGGGTGGGCCGAGCTGGGGATCATCGGCGGCTACCTCCGCCAGCTCGACCCGGGCTTCGATCCCCGGACGTTCGGCTTCCGCCAGCTCTCGGCCCTCATCAAATCCTTCTCCGGCCTCTTCGAGCTCCGCTATCAGGAGCTCGAGGGCCGGACCGACGTCTTCGTCCGGATGCGGGAGTCCGCCCCCGAAGCCTAGCGCCTCAGGCGGGGTCCGCCGCAAATCGACGCTTTTCTCCGAAAAAGGGCTTGCCGGCGACTTATATATAAGATAAAATATATATGAATTATATAATATTCTCTTTGAGGAGAGGCTGATGGCGTACTTGGGAACAAAAGACAAGGCCTGGCTGAAGGAAATATTCGGAGACCGGGCCAATTTCGACCCCACCGAGCGGATGCTCTACGGCCACGACATCGCCGCCATCCCGAGCCTGTTCAAACCCCTCGTCGGAAATACCGTTCCCGACGTCGTCGTCCAGCCGGAGACCGAGGGCGAGGTCCGCGAGCTCGTCCGCTGGGCCGAGAAGCGCCGCGTACCCCTCGTCCCGAGGGGGAAAGGGTCGTCCGGATACGGCGGCATCATCCCCATCCGCCAGGGGGTCGTCGTCGATTTCTACCGGATGAGGAAGGTCCTCGAGGTCGACGCCGTCAACGAGACCGTCACCGCCGAGCCGGGAATCACCTGGGAACAGCTCGACCGGAAGATCGCCCCGCACGGCCTGACCCTTCGTCTCTACCCGACGAGCTATCCGTCCTCATCCGTCGGGGGATGGCTCGCCCAAGGCGGGGCCGGGATC
>Ga0194110_10009761_pt1 | contig 10756 bp, 9 predicted proteins | sample TA2Kig1200mmetaG_FD_146192 | JGI IMG/M metagenome (GOLD analysis project Ga0194110, IMG submission 146192) | Freshwater microbial communities from Lake Tanganyika, Tanzania - TA2015032 Kigoma Deep Cast 1200m | ecosystem: Environmental > Aquatic > Freshwater > Lake | place: Tanzania: Lake... | reverse complement strand
TGACCTGATCATTGTCGCGACCATCACGCCGGACATGCTTTTTCCTTCGACGGCGTGCCTGGTGCAGCAGAAGATTGGCGCGCGCCGCGCCGCGGCGTTCGATCTCGAGGCCGCCTGTTCGGGATTTATTTATGGGCTCGAGATCGGCCAGCAATTCATCATGTCTCGCACCTACGACACGGTGCTGGTGATCGGCGCGGAAAAGCTCTCCACGATTATCGATTGGTCGGACCGGAATACATGCGTCCTTTTTGGCGACGGAGGTGGGGCGGCCGTTCTGCAAAACCGCCCCAACAGTCACGGTCTCTTGACGGCTTGCATGGGAGCGGACGGAGGCAAAGCCGAGTTGCTTTGCATGCCGGGAGGCGGAAGCCGATGTCCCGCGACGACTCAATCAGTCGCGAACCGGCTGCATTATCTGCGCATGGACGGCAAGGAAACATTCAAGCACGCGGTCAAAGCAATGTTGACCGCTGCGCAAGAGGCCATGCGGCGCTGCGAGATCGATATCACGAAAATAAAATGCATTATCCCGCACCAAGCGAATCGCAGAATCATCGACGCGGTTGGCGAACGCCTGGGAGCGCGGCCTGAACAACTGTTCGTGAATCTGGAGAAGTACGGAAATACGTCGGCCGGCTCCGTGGCAATTGCGCTGGATGAAGCTGTGCAAAGCGGGCGGATTCAACAGGGCGATTTATTGCTCTTGATTGTTTTCGGGGCCGGCCTGACTTGGGGTGCAGCCGTGATCGAGTGGTAGCCGTAGCGCAGACTGAAAGTCTCGGTTAGAATTACAAAACGAGAAATTGTCCGCGATAAAGCGCGATAAAGCACATTCGTTGACGGGAAGCAAAGTTGTGATAGATTGAGACCATCCTACTATGAGCACGAGCAAACTTGACAGGTCGGGAATCTTTCAACCACTGAAGATTGAATCCCAACAAACCCGCCTCTCTCTGCCAGCTAACGCGATTCGCTTCCGTAAAAATGGGATCGAATTTCGCTCCGAAAAACCGATTCCCAATTGGACTGAAATGACTGTGGACTTGCAATCACCCAAGGATGGCAAGAAAGTCCATTGCACTGGTGTGGTGGTCGATTGTCAGGGCAATCGGCATGCTGGCTATTACGTTTCCATGGTCTTTATGAACCTCTCGCGACAATCGCGGGAACGCCTTACGCAATTGGCCTATTCTCAGCTAGCCTAAGTTTCGCCGCTGCGATACGGTCGCAGCATGGAACTGTTTCACCGTATTCTGCAAACCGCCATTGAGGGCGGCGCTTCCGACGTCCACATTAAGATCGGAACGCCGGTCATTTTCCGCATCAACCGCCAGTTGGTGGCCATCGAAGCGCCCACTCCAACCGAAAGCTGGATGAATGATATCGTCGAGAAAATCGTTCCCAAACACGCCCGGAAGAGGTTGGAAGAAGAACGGGAGGTAGATTTCTCGTATTACATTCCGGGAGTTGGCCGTTTCCGAACGAACCTTTTTCAACAAAAGGGCCAGTTTTGCTTAGCGATGCGCTATGTCAAAACGCAGGTTCCAAGCTTCGAAGCTCTTGGCTTGTTGCCCATCGTCAGGAAACTTGCCGAATCGCCGCGCGGCATTGTCCTGGTCGCTGGTTCCACGGGCTGCGGAAAGAGCACGACATTGGCCGCGATGGTCGAACACATCAATGCCAACAGCAAAAAGCATATCATCACATTGGAGGACCCAATCGAGTATGTCTTCGAGGATAATCAATCCGTCATCGAACAGCGCGAGATTGGCCTCGACAGCCTTTCTTTCCCGCACGGCCTTCGGAATATCCTCCGGCAAGATCCGGACATCATCATGATTGGAGAAATGCGCGATGCGACCAGCTTTTCGGCAGCCATGAGCGCCGCTGACACAGGCCACTTGGTGCTCTCGACCTTGCACACGACCAACGCTTCGCAATCGATCGGCCGCATTCTCGATTTCTTTAAAGCTGACGAACGCGAGCAAGTGCGCCGTCAGCTCGCTGGAACGATGCAAGCCGTAATTTGTCAACGCATGGTCAACACAGCGGCCGGCGGAGTCACGCCGGCGCTCGAAATCCTGATCAACACCGGCACGGTCCGAAAATTACTCGAGGAAAATCGTCTTGATAAGTTGCCGGCGGCGATCGAGACAGGGAATGAAGACGGAATGCTTACGTTCAATCAGGCTTTGTTCCAGTTGGTGAAAGATCGAAAAGTCACCGAGAAAGAAGCTTTGGCGAAAGCTTCAAATCCGCAAGCATTGGAAATGAACTTCAAAGGCATCTTCCTCGACGAGGGGCGGCGGATTCTGGGCTAATCATGACCTCCCAATCGGGCGCAATTTGAACTGTGGGTCAGGAGCGCAGCGTTTACGCAGCAGAAACGTCCGCAGAGCCGAAACGTTCCGAAGCGATTTTTCGAGCCTCCGCCAATTTCACTTTCCGCAGCGTGAACGCTGCGGTCCTCTGACAGAAAATCTCTAATCGCACGCGTTCAATCCGGCTTGGCTAATGGCGAGCGCTGCTCCGGAGCCGGCGCCACATAAACCTCTTCGCCGTGGAGGTGCGTCACGATCATTTCGACGGTTCTCTGAATGGAGCCCAGATTTTCATTTACCACCTTCAACGCGTTGCGTCCCAGTTCGACCCGGCGATGCTCATTGCGTAATAATTCATCACAGGCCTGTTCTAGTTCTGCCGCATTCTGGACTTGGACAGCGCCTCCCCTCGAAACAAACGCCGCCGCGATAGACGAAAAACTTTGCATATTCGGGCCGAAGATCATCGCCTTGCCCAACGCTCCAGGTTCGATTGGATTTTGACCGCCTTCAGCCGTGAGGCTTTTGCCAACGAAAATCACCGAGGCTGGTTCATAAAAATATTTAAGCTCGCCGGTCGTATTAACGAGCAGACATTCGAGTTCTCCAGGTTTAAACTGAGTCGTAGCTCCAACTTCAGTGCGATAGGCAAACTTGATGCGGCGATCACTTAGTTGCTGTCCAACTTCCTTGCCGCGCTCGAAATGTCTTGGCACGAGGATCAGAAACATATCCGGAAACGTTTTCCGCAAACGGAGAAATAGATCGGCCAAGAGTGCTTCTTCGCCTGCGTGAGTGCTGCCGCCCACCACAATGCGCGCGCCTTCGCGCACGCCCAGTTGTTTCAAGAAAACCGCTATATTAAAGAGCGGACGCTCATCCACGCGCGCCGCATCGAACTTCAAATTGCCGACGACGTGCACGGCCTCGGGACGGCAACCCAGCGCGACGAGGCGTTGTGCATCTGTTTCGTTCTGCACGCCGACGCCCGTAAAGGAGCGGAAAATTGGCTGGAACAACGATGCAAACCGCTTGTAGCCTCGATACGAGCGTTCCGACATTCGGGCATTGACGAGAAAGACGGGAATGCTTTTGTCGGCAATCCGCCAGAGAAAATTCGGCCAGATTTCGGCTTCAACCAGCACGACCGCTTCAGGGCCTATCGTTCGAAGGGCGCGTTCGACGCACTTTCGATAGTCGATTGGGTAGTAAATCTTCTCGATGTGATGAGGAAGCTTTTTCTGGAGTTCGGCCATCCCGGTCGAAGTGGTTGTCGAAACGACAATCTTCAAATTCGGCACACGCGGTTCCAGCGCGCGAATGAGCTGCGTGCAAATGTTGACTTCACCGACGCTGACCGCGTGCATCCAAAGGACGTGCCGGTTGGTAATGGCCTGCTTCAGTTTGGTGCTGTGCCGGCCGAAGCGCTGGCTGAGCCCCTGTTTCCAGTTGCCGCGCCGCCACATCTTCAAAAAGTAATACGGCAAGGAAACGACGAAGAAGATGGTGAATAGAGTATTGTAGATGCGCCGCATTCGTAAAACTGCCGCGGCACGGCGAACCCAACTGAACTTCACGGGCTAACTAAAGCGCCTCCTTTTCGGGAGATCCACTCAACTTGACCAACGCGGGTTCGGGTTCAGTCGCAGGTCTCGCAAGCCGCGGGACTTTGCAAGGCTTAATGGATGAAAAATAGTTTCTCAAGCAAAGAATTGCTCGTCTGTGTGGAGGACAAGTGCATCCATAAGTCGTCGGTGGCGCACGGAGCGCGGGCTTCAGCCGGCTTAAGATTAAGATGCGATGGACAAGAATGTCCGCGCTCCGTTTTGGTTGCGGTCGCCTGGGCGTCGCGCCGTGTTCCCCGCTTGCAGCCGGCAAGATGTTCAATTCGTTCAACGCGTTCGATCTGCGAGAGTGCTGGCTGAAGGTCTGCGATAGAGCAGTGCAAAACTCTCCGCTACCATGAACGTGTTTCACCCGCGGGCCCAAGCGGAGCGCCACCGAGATTCGCTCGGACAATCGGAGAATCTGAAGAATTGAAAGTCGGTTGGGATTGGGTTACACGGGTCCGGTGATTGAGTGGCATGCCGAAAGATGCAACGAAGCTGAGAGGTTAAAGTCTCTCTGCGGCTTAGAGCTCACGGGTTCGACAGTCTATCCGATTAGGGAGCCGTATTTTGTCCTAAAGGGACGGACGGAACGCACTGTCATATCAGATGCGTTCACCCTCATTGAATTGCTTGTCGTGATTGCCATCATTGCCGTTCTGGCGTCATTGCTTCTTCCGGCCTTGGCGCGCGCCAAAGGCAAATCACATCAAACAGCGTGCCTTTCGAACCTTCGCCAGATCGGCCTTGGATTCAACTTGTTAATGTCGGATAACGAAGACCGATTCCCTGACCGGCGCGATCTCAAGGAGGCGCTTGGCTTTCAGCCGTGGAGTTCGTGGCCACCGTCTGACCCTCGTGGAGGTTGGGCGGCGATCGTGTTGAGCAATCATCTAGGCGCGGACAAGGTTTGGTTCTGTCCGGCGATGGCCTCTTCAACACTGCGCACTGCGCCTCAGTCTGTGCAGGCTTGGCGCACGAATCAAACGCCGTTGTATGTTAGTTATTGGCTGTGGCGTTTTGATCGAAAAGAGGATCCGGTGCCGCTCGATAATTTTTGGGGCAAAACCGCCGAGCAATCCGTTAGCGATTTGCGTGAAGCGAAGAATCCGGTGGCCGGGCAGCCGGAAGGACCTAGTGATGTGGAGTTGGCGGTTGATCCGTACTACCCGAACACTATTGCGAGCTTGCCGCCCGAATTGCGCGGCCGCGCGCTTCACCTCAAAGGCCGCAATCGCCTTTTCCTCGACACTCACGCAGAATATTTGCGCGACGCCAGGACACGCTAGCGCCGCGGCCACGGTCCATCTTAATCGTTGCCTTCACTATCGTCATCATCCTCATCAACGCTGTCGCCCGAGCTAGGATGAGGGCGGAAGCTCTCGTAAATGGCGCCGTTGGTCAGTGACACCACGTACAAGTTCCCATTTGGTCCGGTTTGAATGTCGGTGCCGACGCCAAACCCGGCGCCAAACAGCAAAGTTTCGCTTGTCCTTTATCTGGGGACGTTCATGTGCATCTTCAATGGCCTCCTGAAAGTGTGAGTCGAGGGATGAAAGCGAAGTTCCCGAAATTATTCTGAATTTGTAAACCGCCCATTAGCATCACGCGCCGAGCCGATGAGTCCGTCGAGCACGAAAATTCATTAGGCGAAACCGATCTTTATCGGACGCCAGCGATGGCGCGTCAGGCCCACGCCGATAGGTTATTCATAACACTCTCATCGGTCGATCAATATCCTTCAACAGGAGTTCTCTCCTGATTTTTCAGTGAGGAGAATCTGCAGCCGTCTCCGGAGAAACCCTCACGTTCGTTGGGTTAACCCAAAGCCTCGTTACCTCGGTTGCACTAACGGTGAGGCGGCGGCTATTGCGACTCGTGGAAATGGGCTCGGATGGTTTCGGGATAAGGAGGATAGATGATGCCGCGCTCCGTAATGATTCCTGTGATCAGCTCCGGAGGCGTGACGTCAAACGCCGGATTCCAGCACTTCGCCTCCGGCAAGGTGATTAGACTTTTGTCGAAGACGCGGCGCACTTCGTCTTCATCGCGGGTCTCAATTGGAATTTGGCTGCCATGACTAATGGTGAGATCGAACGTGGAGAGCGGAGCCGCAACATAGAATGGAACATTGTGATAACGCGCTGTGATCGCTAGGTTATAAGTGCCAATTTTGTTTGCGACCGAGCCATCGGCTGAAATGCGGTCGGCCCCAACAATGACCAGGTCCACTTTCTTTTGTTGCATCAAGGCGGCGGCCATGCTGTCGCAAACGAGTTGTCCAGGAATTTGCGCGACGCTGAGTTCCCACATGGTTAATCGTGCGCCTTGCAGAACAGGACGTGTTTCATCCGCATAGACCTGGACTTTTTTTCCGGCCATGTGCGCTTGATAAATGACACCGAGCGCCGTCCCAATTCCACCGGTTGCGAGGGCGCCTGTGTTGCAATGCGTGAGGATGCGAGCGTTGTTAGGCACGACTTCCTGGCCGTGTGCTGCCATGCGCGCGCAGCGATCACAATCGTCTTCGTGCAACTCCTTGGCTAGCCTCAGCGCATGAGTTTTCAATTCGGCAGGGCCAAGCTCTGTGAGGCGCTCCAGCTTATTCTTGATCTCTTGCAATGCCCAAAAGAGATTGACGGCCGTAGGACGGGCTGAAGCAAGGCAGCGAATCTTCTCCTCCAATACTTGAAAGAATTCCTCCCGTGAATTAAGTGCGGCATCGCGGATACCAAGATAAAGACCGTAGGCAGCTGTAATGCCGATGGCTGGAGCGCCGCGCACGCGAAGCTTTTGGATCGCTTCGAAAACCTCTTCTATCTGGCGCAATTGGAGATATACCGTCGCGGACGGCAATTGCGTCTGGTCCAGCATTTCCAAACAGTCGTTCTTCCATGCTACAGCTTGAATCATGGAACTAAGCCTAGCCTCCCGATGGCAGGTATGAAAGGGATTTGCGTCTTTCGCAGATCCAAGGAGCGCAGCGTTTGCGCTGCAGAACGCAGAACTACCGGCGGGCTTCCGAATTTAGAAACACGTCGAACCGACCGGCGCTTCTGCAGCGTGAACGCTGTGTTCCTGTGCTTGGGCGCCCGCGGTACAGTGCTCGGATCGAGATTCTCTTAAGCAACACCGTAAAGGGCGCCGACCTTTTCGAAGAAACCCAGCGTAAGGGCGCACAGTTTCTCCAAAGCGTCGGGGGCCAGCCCCAATCGATCAACCACGCCTTTAGCGACGGTGAACTTGCCTTTGCGTTGTTCGAGTTGGGCTTCGACTTGTTTGGCGGCGATGTTCGCCAAGTAAACGACATCGCAAACGAGATCGTCGCCGTCTTGCGGATTGTGATGATAAGTAATCCCTTGGCAATGGCCTCGGGCAATTGCCAGTGCCGGGCAATTAAGCCTCCGAGTTCGCCATGATGCACCTGGAGAATTTGTGCTTCAGCTTCGAGGGGCGTCAAATTGCCAATCTTCTTTCCTTGTTCGATAAGATCGAGAATTTCAGGGCTAATAAAGCAGGCCATGACGAGCTTCCCAATGTCGTGCAAAAGCGCGGCGGTGGAAGCCGCCGGCGGAATAGGCACGCGCGTCACACGCGCGATCGATTCCGCAGCCAGCATTGCTATGACCGAATGCCGCCAGAGCGCGCCTTCGCTCAGCCCATAGGGGCGCAGTTGAACGCGCATCATGGGCTTGGTGTGGGAAGCGATAGCTAAAGAGAGCACGCGCGCGGTGCCGAGGCGCGACACAGCTTCATGCACGGTGGTGATCGTCAAAGCCGTTCCGCTGAACGCAGAATTGTCCGTGCGGAGCAATCTCATCGTGAGCGCAGGATCGAAGCTGATAACTTTCGTGATTTCGTCCACGTTCGTTTCTGTGCCGCTGGCCACAGAAACCAGCTTGGTGGTGCTGGCTGGCAACGGCTGCAGCTCATCAGCCTTCTTTATAAAAGCATCCAAATCGATGAGGGTCATAGTCATGTTGCGGCTCGTCGTTGGTCGCAGGACTGGTCGCGTAGTTTTGCTCTCGATAGTTCTCATTTGAGGCATTTCTTTCCAGCTCCTGTAAAGTCCCTTTAACGCCGCCAAAAAACCTATGCAGCCAGACGCGACCAATATTCAATGCAGCGCAACGGGTTCAACGACTTGGCTAGGCTAGCCGCCAAGTCACAAAATGCAATTGGGGTACTCTAGCCAACCTATTCTCAGGCCTGTCCTGGATAACTCCGCCAGTTGGCAAGTCTTATGCCGATTCACAGGAAAGCCAGCATTTTGAGTTGTGGAGGCGTTCGCAGCTCGGCCGGCAACTTCCCTTGGGTTAACCGCAGAATGAATCCCAACGGATTCAAATCATCAGCCTAGCGGCCAAGTTGGCGAGGCTACTCCGGAACCAATTCGTAACAATTCGGTTCAATTCGGTCGGGCTAGGAAAATGGCACTTGCTTTCCCTGCCAGAGCACTTACAAGGTTGATCATTCCAGATGAGCTTTTCAATCGCTCAGACCAAGCCGGTTTCGCGTCCGCGTTTCTGCGTTTGCGGATTTACTTTGATCGAACTGTTGGTCGTGATCGCGATTATCGCGATCCTCGCTTCCCTTCTGCTTCCTGCTCTCGCGAAGGCTAAAAGCAAGGCCATCGCCACGCAGTGCATATCGAATCTCAAGCAATGGGGAGTTATGTGGTTGTTGTACGCGGACGACAATAACAACTCGTTCAGTCCAGGGCACACAGTTGGCTGGGCTCGCGGCGAATGGGTCAAGGCGCTTAAGGATCATTACGAAAAGAAACCGGACCTGCTCTTTTGTCCCGATGCCAAACTTAGGCGCGGTCCGGGAGCTCGAGAAACGCAAGTGCCGCTCAACAGTCCGAGGGCCGTCACATACGGCGGGCCGCATACTTGTTATGATTTTCCGGTGGACGACCCAGCGCTCGGCCGGGGCAAACTCTTGCTGAGCAGTTACGGGATTAACAACTGGGTTTACAACCCGCCCGCCAGTATATCAGCCATTCAAGGGCGGCCGACGCGTTTGAATTGGCGGACGTTCGACGTTCCCAATCCGACTGAAATTCCGCTTTTCGGTGACACGATGTGGCGGGGCGGGGGACCTCGACACACGGACCGGCTGCCCACGTTTAATGGAGAATGGGCCGGCGCCGAAGCCGAGTTTCACCACTTTTCCATCGCGCGCCACCGCAAGGGAATCAACCTCTTGTTTTTTGACGGCTCTGCTCGTTACCAAAGCGTGAGAGATCTTTGGAAGCTTCGCTGGCATCGCGAGTTTGACGTTATGCACTTCTCGAAGGTGAAGTTTCCCGAATGGATGAAGTAGCACGAGGCTCTCACCTGGCTTAGTCCGCGTATTGCCGCTTCCAGCCGCTTCATAGTGTCCTTTGAAAATCCTTGAAAAAGAGCTGAAAACCGGCGTAGTTAGCAATGTGAGTGTAGCCGAAATTAAGGAAGCTCTGGAAAGCTTGTCGCGCGAAGAGCGCTTAGAGGTGGCTGAATATCTTCTCTGGCGTGCGAAAAAAGACGACCCGGAATGGCAATTGGAAATCGGCCGGCGTCTGGACAGGTCGCTTTCAGGTCATGGACACACCGCAGAGGAGCTAGTTGTCTTGCATGAACGTCTCTCCCGCGAGGGCAAGTGACGCCTTACAAGTACACAGTAGATCGAACGGTCCTTCAGATTTTCGCTACGGCTACAAAAGCGCAGCGGCAAAAGCTGCTTCAAGTTTTCGACGGCTTGGCGGCTCATCCCTTTCAGGTGGGAGACTCAATCCAGTTGGATCACACCGGTCGGCCATGCCAAGTCAAGAGGTTCGATGATTGGATGATCACCTATTGGCCGGAGCATTTGGCTTGCCAGATACATATTCTTGCGGCCGAGAATCTGCGGCGATAAGTGACGCGAGAAACAATCCCAATAAGTTCCGGTGCGGAATCGTTTTTTACTTTCCCAAGCAGAATTGACTGAAGATTGAATCGAGCAAATCTTCGGTGGAGGTTTTGCCGACGATTTCGCCAACCGCATTGGTCGCGATCCGCAGGTCCAGGGCGGCGAGTTCCAAAGCTAAATCTGCACGCAAAGCTTCGATGGTTCGTTCGACAGAAGTCCGAGCGCGCTGAAGGGCGTCTTGATGGCGTGAGTTGATCATGACTTGGAGCATCTCGGCTCGGATTTCTCCCGCCCAAATCAGTTCTTTGACGGTATCCTTGAGCGTTTCTAGCCCTTGGCCTGTCATGCACGAAACATCGATAACGGATACACCGGGAACGGCCGGCAAAATAAGCCGATGCGGGAGATCAATTTTGTTGCGGATCAGAATGCGCTTCTTTTGAGCGAATTGCGCCAAGTACGCTTCATCCTCGGCAGAGATAGCTTCGGAAGCGTCAAATATCTGCAAAATAAGATCGGCGTGCACCAGAGTCTGGCGGCTCCGCCGAATGCCTTCAGCTTCGATGCTGTCGGTTGATTCCCTCAAACCGGCCGTGTCGATGAACACAATCGGAAGTCCGCGAATGTTCGCCGTTTCTTCAATGGTATCCCGCGTCGTCCCGGCAATCGGTGAGACGATGGCTCGGTCATGTCCGAGCAATTGGTTCAGAAGACTTGATTTGCCAGCGTTGGGACGTCCGATAATCGCGGCGCGAATGCCTCGCCGCAGAATTTGGCCTTCGGTCGCCGTGCGAAGCAATTCATCCATGAAGGCCCGCGCGTCTTCTAGCTGCTGGAGCAATGCCGCTTTAGTGTCCGGTGCGATATCCTCGTCGGGAAAATCAATATGCGCTTCGATATGCGCGAGAATTTTGACCAAATTATCGCGAA
>Ga0194110_10009756_pt1 | contig 10762 bp, 8 predicted proteins | sample TA2Kig1200mmetaG_FD_146192 | JGI IMG/M metagenome (GOLD analysis project Ga0194110, IMG submission 146192) | Freshwater microbial communities from Lake Tanganyika, Tanzania - TA2015032 Kigoma Deep Cast 1200m | ecosystem: Environmental > Aquatic > Freshwater > Lake | place: Tanzania: Lake... | reverse complement strand
TTCCTGTTGTAGCGCCTGCGCTGGGAGGTACTACCGGTAGGGGCGAACCTCATGTTCGCCCACATTCTGAAACGGGCTTCCCGTGGCTGCCCTCTCCGAAGCCGACTGAGCGGGACCCGCACGCCCCGCAACGGAATCCGAAACCTCGTTTACCCTCCCGTACGGTTTGCGGTAGAATGCGCCGCGTCGCGCCGAGAAGGCCCACAGCGCCTACCCTGTCCCTTCGAGAGGAGCGCCCGATGCCCGAGAGCTACTATGTCCATCCCGCCGCCGACGTCTCGCCGCGGGCCCAGATCGGGGCCGGCACGCGCATCTGGCAGCTCTGCCAGATCCGCGAGGACGCCGTCATCGGCGAGCAGTGCAATCTGGCGCGGTGCGTGTACGTGGATCCGCGGGTGCGCATCGGAAACCGCGTCAAGATCGCCAATGGGGTGTCCATCTACGAGGGCGTCACCCTCGAAGATGGGGTCATCTGCGGGCCCAACGCGGTGTTTACCAACGACCTCAAGCCCCGGGCGGTGAACCCGAATGGCACGCTCAAGACGGCGGAGGACTGGACGATCACCGAGACGCTGGTGCGCGAGGGGGCCAGCATCGGCGCCAACGCCACGGTGGTCTGCGGGCTGACCATCGGCCGCTGGGCCATGGTGGGCGCCGGGGCCGTGGTGACGCGCGATGTGCCCGACCACGGCCTGGTGTATGGGAACCCGGCCCGGTTACACGGCTTTGTCTGCCGGTGCGGCTGTCGGCTTGTGCGGGAGGAGGCCGACGCTCCTGGCGAGGCGAGCGGCGTCCCGATGGTCTGCCCCGAATGCGGGCGCAAGGAGGCGATCTCGGCGCAGGACTATGCCCTTTTGCAGCGCGCGGCGGGGCGCTAGCCCGGACGCCGTGGCAGCCGTCAGTTCGTCAGCACGCGCGCGTCGTGCAGCGCCCAGGCGATGCGCACCGTGTCGCCCACGGCGAACTCGCCGAGCCCCTTGCCGGCGATGTTCTGCAGCCGGGCGATCAGCGTTTCCCCCGTGGCCAGGCCCACCACGTAGCGGGTGTCTGTGCCCAGGTAAACCGTCTCCCGCACGACGCCCGTGAGCGAGGCCCCGTTGGCCTGCTCGGGCGGCACCAGGACGAGCTTCTCCGGGCGTACCGTGAGCGTCACTGCCTGGCCGGGAACCGCCGCGACATCCTCGGCGGGCGCCCAGACCTGACCGCCGCCGGCCTCCACCACGAGCCGATCCCGCTCGGACGAGAGCACCTGGCCCTTGAGAAAGTTGCTCTCGCCGATGAAATCGGCCACAAAGCGCGTCGCCGGCTTTTCGTAGATGGTCACCGGATCGCCCACCTGCTGGACCTCGCCCGCCTCCATCACGGCGATGCGATCCGACATGGTGAGAGCCTCCTCCTGGTCGTGGGTCACATAGATAAAGGTGATGCCCACCTGCTGTTGCAGGTGCTTCAGCTCGATCTGCATCGCCTTGCGCAGCTTGAGGTCCAGCGCCCCCAGCGGCTCGTCGAGCAGGAGCACGGCCGGTTCGTTCACCAGAGCGCGCGCCAGGGCCACCCGCTGCTGCTGGCCCCCGGAGAGCTGGCTCGGCTTGCGCTCCCCCACGTTGGGCAGGCGCACCAGCTCCAGGGCCTCCCGCACACGGCGCTCTTGTTCGGGGCGAGGCACCCTCTTGACCGAGAGGCCAAAGGCGACGTTCTGGGCCACATTCAGGTGCGGGAAGAGGGCATAGTTCTGAAAGACGATGTTGACCGGCCGCTTGTAGGGCGGCACGTCGTGCATGGGCTGGCCCTCGATGAACACCTCGCCGCTGGTGGGCGTCTCAAAGCCGCCGATCATGCGCAACGTCGTGGTTTTGCCGCATCCGCTGGGCCCCAACAGGGTAAAGAACTCGCCCGAGTGAATGCCCAGGCTCATGTGGCGCACAGCAGCCACTCCCACCTCCGATGGCTGGCCCCCTGGAAAGATCTTGCTGACGTCCCGTAGCTCGACAGATAATCCCGTCACCTTGCGCCTCTCTGCTACGCCGGTTGATCCTTGCGCCTGAGCCACTCGGCGAGCCCCAGGACCGCGATCGAAGAGACCATCACGATGGCCGCCAGGGTCACAATCAGCGGCAAACGGCTCGGAAACCGCAATTGCGAATAGAGGTAGATCGGCAGCGTTGCCTGGCGACCGATGAGGAAAAAGCTCACTGCAAACTCGTCGAACGAGGTAGTGAACGACGTGAGAAAGGCGGCCACGATGGCCGGCGAGGCGATCGGCACCGTCACGCGGATCAGCGTCTGCCAATAGGTGGCGCCGAGGTCCATCGAGGCTTCCTCCAGGCTGGCGGGAAAGCCCGCAAGACGCGCGGCCACGATAAGGATGACGTAGGGCACACTGATGATCACGTGGCCGATCCCCACCGTCCAAAAGGACAGGGGCACCCCCAAGCTGCTGAACAACACCAGCAGCGCGACGCCCAGCACAACGTAGGGGATCACCAACGGGAGCGAGGCCACCGCCAGGAAGAACCCACGGCCCACAAAGCGAAAGCGCATGATGCCCACGGCGGCCATGGTGCCCAGGAGCGTCGCAAAGGCCGAGGAGACGATGCCGAGGAGGATGCTGTTGCGCACGGCCTTGAGGAGCTCCTCGGCCTGCGAGAGCGCCGCATACCACTTGAGCGTGAACCCTCTGAGCGGAAAGATCAGCAGGATCGAATCATTGAAAGAAAAGAGAACGAGGATACCGATGGGAAAATAGAGAAATAGGACGAGCAAAATGAAGTAGATCGTCCCGAGAGGCGAAGCAGCGCGATAGCGCATCAAAGCCCTCCCAGCCGCAAAAAGCGCGCGAACCGGCTGATCGGCAGGATGAGGGCCAACATGAGCAGGAGCATGACAAAGCTCATCAGCGAGCCCAAGGGCCAGTTCAGGGCGCGCGCAAACTGGTCCTGAATGATGTTCCCGTACATCACGCCTTTCACCCCGCCCACCAGGGCAGGCGTGACCCACTCGCCGAGGGTGGGGATAAAGACAAAGACGAATCCCGCGGCCACGCCGGGCATACTCAAGGGCAACGTGACGCGCAAGAACGCCTGCCACGGCGCGCAGCCCAGGTCGGCGGCGGCCTCGAGCAGGTCGCGGTCAATGCGGTCCAGCGCGGCAAAGATGGGCAAGACCACAAAGGGAATCCAGGAGTAGGCCAGGGCCACGACGACCGCCCCGCGCGTGTAGAGCAGCAGCGGCTTGGGCTCCCGCAGGAGCCCCACGGACTGCAAGAGCGAGCTCAGCATCCCCTCGGAGCCGAGGATGAGCTTCCAGGCCAGCACGCGCAGTAGAAAGCTCGTCCAGGCGGGGGCGATGATGAGGGTGAGCAGGGTGAGGCGCTTGGGGCCGGCCTGAAAGGCCAGGTAGTACGCCGCCGGGTAAGCCAGGATCACGCAGTAGAGCGAGGTCTCCAGGGAAAGCAGCATGGAGCGCCAGAGCAGATGCTGAAAGGCGGCGTTCTCCAGGAACTCGCGATAGTGCGCGAGGGTAAAGCGCTGGCGAGCGGCGCCAAAGCTCCCCTCGCGGAAGGTGTAGCTCGCCATCACGAACATGGGCAGCACAAAGAAGAACAGCAGGAGCAGAGCGGGCGGGATCATGAGCACCGCGATGCGGGTGCGTGTGTTCATCCTAAAGGACATGCCTCCAGAAACGGATCGGTTAGCGCCGCGCCATCGCGCAGCGCTAGCCGCTCCCTGCTAAGGTGCCGAAACGCGCGTTCTTGTGGGGCGGGTCTGAGACCCGCCCCACAAGAAGGCCTGCGCCGAAGCTACTGCGCAGCCTTCACCTCACTCCACAGCGTGGTCCACTCCTTGCGCTGTTGCTCGGTCAAGGGCTTCATGAAGACGGTGCGGTTGAACACATCGGGCTGGTCCAACTGCATCAGCTTGACCAGCTCCGGGTCGGTCTTTTCGATGACGGCGCTGTTCGAGGCCCCATACCCGTACTGGTTGGCCATCTCGGCCATGGCGTCCACGGCGAGCGTGGCATCAATATAGTCGTGTGCCAGGTCCGGGTTCTGCGAGCTCCTGGGGATGCAAAAGCCGTACACCCAGCCGATGCGCCCTTCCTTGGGCGTGATGTACTCCACCGGCACCCCTTCGCCAGCGACAGCCACGTACGCATCCGGCCAGGTCACGGCCAGCCAGACCTCGCCCGAGGCCACCTGCTGGTTGATCTCGGTATAGTCCGTCCAGTAGCCCAGCAGGTTCGGTTTGAGCTCGATGAGCTTTTGCTTCACGGCCTCGAGCTGCTCGTCGGTCATGTTCCAGGGGTCGTAGCCCAGGACGATGGCCGCGATGATCACCGACGACTCGGCCGAGTCAAAGATGGAGACCTTGCCAGCATACCGCGGGTCCCACAGCGCCGCCCAGGAATCGGGGATCTCGTCCACCTTGTCCGTTCGCACGAGGATCGAGTCGTAGCCCCACTCCCAGGGGATGAGGTACTGCTTGCCGTCAATCTGCCCGGCGGCCGCCAGCGCGGGCATCACCCCTGACCAGTTGTCTAGCTTGGAGGTGTCCACCGGCTGAAGCAGATCGTTCTCGACAAAGAGCTTGAGCCAGCTCACATTGGGATGCACCACGTCGGCCTGAAAGCCGCTCTGCAGCTTGGCGAACGCCTCGGCATCCTCGGCGAAGAAGGCATAGTCCACCTTGACGTCCGGGTGCTCTTCGGCGAATTCCTCCCAGAAGACGGGTTGCTCGTAGCCGGACCATTCCAGGACGACCAGGGGCCCCTTTACCTGTGGGACACAGGCCACCATCAGGAACAGGGCCATAAAGACAGTGAACAGCCGCACAAAGAGACGACGCATCGTGTCGCGCTTGAACATGGACCTTTCCCTTTCCCATTCAGAGTATGTCGAATGGCATCCAACTGGAGAACGGCGCCATCAAGCCAGGCGGGTTCCGGCGTCACCCGCGCCCAAAAGAACCTCAAGGGCGTCTGCATGATCCTGGAAGCCTACCCGCAAAAGCGCAGATGGGAATCCAATCGGCATCTGCTGCGGTCAGGTGTGTGGAAGAGGCGTTCCGGCGGTTGCCTACCGGAACCATGGCGCGCATTCACCAGTGCCACGATCGCGCGCCTGGAAAGAGAGGCTTGGACGGCGTGAAACAGTGCGGTGGTGAATGATGATGTGGCCACCACACAGAGGGCGCAAGCTCTGCGTCGTCCTACCACATGTAAAATTATTATGCCACATCCCCCAGGTTAGTCAAATCGCCGTTCGATTCGGTTCTGGATTGCGTGGGTCCGGCTTCGGAGATGCCTCATCCGCAGTCACCACCTGGGCGGCCACAAGGCGAGAGTACTCGCCTGGGCCGCCCCTACCGCATTATACCGCAAAAGGCCGCAGGGGCAGGCCCCCGTGCCTGCCCTTTCCGAACGCACTCCTTACGGCGCGCTCTCCGCCACCGTGGACGCCTTCCGCAGCAGGGCGGCTCCGATAGCGCCCAGCGCCGCAACCCCGGCCGCCAGCAGAAAGGCGGCGAAGAAGGATCCCGTGGCATCCGCGATGGCCCCCGCGACGCTCGGCCCCAGGGCCTGCCCGATGCCGAAAAAGAGGGTGATAAAGCCCAGCGCGGCGGGCGCCAGGCGATCCCCCAGCACGTCGCCACAGGCGGCGGCCATGATAGCGGGGATGCTCCACGCCGTGAGCCCGAACAGGACGGCCGAGATCGTCAGGCCCGCGGGCTCGGGCCAGAGCGCGAACAGGCCAAAGGCCAGCGCGTGGATCAGGTAGACGAGGATCAGCGCGCCCTTGCGCCCGATGGCGTCCGAGACGCTGCCCCAGATGAGCCCGCACAGCAGGCTGAACCAGCCCATGACCATATAGAGCTGCCCCGCGCCCTGCGGCGTATAGCCGACGGTGAGCAGGTGCTTGGTGAAAAAGGTGGTGTAGATGATGTACGCAAAGCCAAAGGCGGTGTAGACGGCGCCCAGATGCCAGACGGGCGCCGCGCGATAGACGCGCCCCCAGCGCAGCGCCCCGCCTCCGGAAGGGCTCTGTGCTGGAGAACCGCCCCCTCCGCCAAGAGGCGCCAGGCCCTTGTCGGTGGGGCGATTGCGCAGCAAGAACGCGCTCCCCGCGGCGAGGACGAGGGTCACACCGGCGAAGATGAGCCAGGAGACGCGCCACCCAAAGAGGGGGTTGGCCACCAGGATCCGCGGCACCACAGGCCCCACGAGGATGAGGGCGATCGAGGAGCCCGACACCCCGATCCCCGTGGCCAGGCCTCGCCGGCGCGCCGCGAACCAGGCCGAGAGCAGCCCCATCACCGGCACGTTGCTCGCGCCGCTGCCCAGGCCGCTGAGAAAGCGCCAGGCCAGGAGCGCGCCAAAGCGGTACGCCAGCCCGGTGAAGAGCATCCCCAGGGCCACTGCCACGAGGCCCACCGAGATCACTGCGCGCGGGCCATAGCGCGACGCCAGGGCGCCGCCGATCGCCGACAGCGCCACATAGCCGACGAGGTTCGCCGTCGCCAGCATGCCGGCCTGGGTGTTATCCAGCCCCAGGCCCTGTTGCATCGCGGGAAGGATCACCGTGTAGCCAAAGCGCGCCAGCCCCAACGAGCCAAAGACGACCAGCGTGCCCATGGCCAGCACGATCCAGGCATAATGAAGGCGAGAAGCGCTCATGTCGCTGGCTCCTGTCGGCTGAACCTCAAGGGATAGCGAAGGGGCGGTACGGCGCACCTGCCGGGTGCGCTGCACCTCGGGGCAGGCAACCTCCGCCCGCCGCGCCTCCGCCCCTACCCGGCGCTCCCCCGCCAGCGCGACAGGACGTCGCGGACGCGCGCGACCTGCACCGCCACCTGGCTGTACTCGTGCTCGCCCGAGTGGTACTCGATGCCCCAGTAGCCCGCATAGCCCGCGTCGCGGAGCATGGCCATCTTTTCCTCGAGCGGTCCCTCGGTGATGCCCCACGAGATGTGGGTGTGCATCGCCCAGGGCGCCATGAGTTCGTCGCCCTCGTCCTTGAGGTGGAGGAGCACCCCAAAGGCGGGATGGTCCACCGCCTCGCAGATGCGCACCATGGTGGCGGGCACAACCTCTGGGCCCCAGTGGTTCTCAGGACCCACCTTGTAACCGTGGTCGTAGGCGCGCTGGGCATACTCGCGAAAGCGCTTGACCACCAGATCGAACTGCTCTGCGGAGAACTCGGGATCGCGGCTCCCCGCATCAATGCGCATCGTCTCGGCGCCGAGGATCTCGGCGGCGCGAAGGTGGGCCAGCGCGTTCTGATAGTTGCGCTCGCGCGCTTCGGGATCGTTCTCCCAGATGTGCGCCCGGTCCACGCAGAGGTTGGCCAGGGCGAGCTCGCGCTCTTCCAGGGCGGCCTTGACCTTGTGCAGATACTCTTCGTCGGTGCTGGGCAGCATCCCGTTCCAGATGTCCGCCGCGTCCAGCCCGTAGCGGTACTTGCAGCTCTCCAGGTAGCCGTAGACGTCCATCATGCCCTGTCTCACGAGGCCATGAAAGGCGTAGGAAGCGATGCTGATCTTCACGGTAGGTATCCTCCTCGAGAATAGTGTCACCCCGAAGGCCGTCTTCGGCCTGAGGGGTCTCGCCCAGCGATCCATTGAGACCCCTCCTCGCACCGAGGCGGTGCGCGTCGGGGTGACACGGGCGGCGGGGCATTCACACCGTTTGTGCTGTCTCCACCGGGCATGCGGACTGCTGGTGACATCGGCAGAGCGCGCCTCCGCGGCAACATGCCGCGTCTACACGCTCGCATCGAGCCGCACCTCGCGGCCCAACCGGGCCGACTCGTACATCGCGTCCAGGGCGCGCATGACGTTGAGCACCTCTTCTTTCTTCACCAGGAGCTCCGCCTCCCCCCGGATCACCTTGACCATGTGCTCTGCGGCCAGCCAGTGCCCGTAAAAGGGAATGTCCGGGTCCGGCGGCACGATGGGAGACGTATCCGCCTGGTGGTTGCCGATGGCGCCATACACCGTCAGCGGCCGCAGCTTGAGGCCGGCCTTCGTCCCGACGACGAGCGTGCCGCCCAGGCCGTCGGGGACGTTGGCGGCCCAGCTCGTCTTGAAGCTGACGGTAGCGCCGTTCTCCAGGCGGATGAACGCCGCGGCCATGTCCTCCACATCGAACTCGCGAGGATCGTAGGGCCGCGGGTCGTAGACGCCGACGGGCGCGCCGCTGGCCGCCAGCGAGGTGACCAGGCGCTCGTCCCGATTGGCCAGTTTGGTGTAGGTCATGGCGCTCACGGCTGTCACGCGGGGGTTGCCCATGATCCAAAAGAGGCTGTCGAGGATATGCACGCCCAGGTCATAGATGGGCCCTCCGCCGGAGGCCTCCTTCATGTGGAACCGGCCCCACGTGGGGGTTCCGCGCCGGCGCATGGCCGCCGTCTCGGCGTAATAGATCTCGCCGAGCTGGCCCGAGGCGGCGAGCTCCCTGGCCGCGATGGTCGTGCTGGAAAAGCGGGCCGTCTGGGTGACCATCAGCACCTTGTTATGCGATTCGGCGGCCGCGTACATCTCTTCCGCCTCGGCGCTGCTCGTGGCGATTGGCTTTTCGCAAAAGACGTGCGCGCCCGCTTCCAGCGCCGCGATAGTCGCCTCCCTATGGGCGGCATTGGGGGTGCAGACGGAAACGACATCCGGCTGGAGCTCGGACAGCATCTTGCGCCAGTCGCCGTACGCGCGGGGGATGCCGTGGCGCGCGGCGGTGTCGTGCGCGCGCTTGACGGTGGGATTGGCCACGCCGACCAGCTCCACGTCGTCCTGCAGGCTCTTCCAGGCGGGGATGTGCCCGGCGTTGGCGATCATCCCCGCGCCGATGATGGCCACTCGCAGCTTGCCTGTCATTTCCCTCTCCCCACATGCCCGTCGAGCAGGTTGCGTACGGCCCGCTCCGCATGTGCTCTGCCAGGACAGCGTGGGCGCGGCTGCGCCGGAGGGCTGGGCTGTCCGCGCGCGTCGCTCCGCGCCCGGTTATGTCCTGGCCGCTTCCCAAGCCTCGCGCACAAAGCGCGCGTCCGCCTCGATGCCCTTGCGCCCCTGGTGCGCCTCTTCCTCGATGCAGATCCAGTTATCCCAGCCCGCCCGATGGAGAAAGCGAAAGACCTCGGCAAAGGGCGCTATGCCCGTTCCCAGCGCGCAGTGCCTAAGCTCCCCTTTGACGCACGTGTCCGCCGCGTGGATCGTCACGACGCGGTCAATCACCTGACCGAGAAGCCCCACGGGATCGTCGTCAAAGGAAGCGGCGTTCCCCGTGTCAAAGTTCACGCCGAGGCCAATGTCCTCCGTCGCACGGACGATCTCGAGAAAGATGTCGGACGGTTGGGCAAAGTCGTGGTATTCCCAGGCGCCGGGTTTGGCGTGATTCTCAAAGAGGAGGCGCGGCCCCAGGGCGCCGCTCGTCTCGTGCAGCTTGCGGATGCCCTCTACGGCCCAGGCGATGCCCTCCTCGCGGCCGGTCTGGGGATGGGCCTGACCGGCGGTGACGCGCACGAACCTGGCGCCCAGCGCCGCCGCGACCTCGATAACTTCCTGCTCAAGCGCCAGCTCGCGCTTGCGCTGCGCTGGATCGGGGTGGGTGAAATCGGAATAGGTCGTCACCATGGCCAGCCCGATGCCCGAGGCCTCGATCTCGCGCCGCATACGCTTGAGAGCCTGCGGCGACCGATCCGGTACAAAGAGGATGCTGATGTCTATCGCATCCAGGCCGATCTCCGCCCCCATCTGGGCCCACTCGCCCACGCTCATCCGCCCCCCGATGATGTCTTGGAACAAGGAGATGGGCAGACAGGAAAGCTGCATCGTTATCCCTCCCTCCATGACAGATCCGCGCTCCGTCTGCCGGGGCCTGCGGCGGCTGTCAGGCGCGGCAAACGTGAGCGCGACTATTGTGGCGAGACCCCTCGGCCTGTCAAGTGCAGCGGCATCGGTGGAAAGGGCCACGAACTCTATGACTGGCTGCCTATCCCTTGGACTGCCCCCTTGGCGCCCGGCTGGAAGCGGCGGTTGCTGGTGCGCCGCAGCCAGCGACAGCCTGGCCCTGTTCAAGGCCCGTCGAGGGTGCACGATCTCGATGTCTGCCGGCTCCAGGTGAGTGCCCAGCCCCTGGCGCGCCAGCCGATCGTCGAGCACTTGCAGCGGGTGGAGGGTAAAGGCGTCGTACACCGCGAGCGTCACCCGGGCAGGGCCGGGCGGCGCATCGGGCGGCAGGGCCAGTTCGCGCGGGTCCTCGACCTGCCACCCCCGGATCCACTTGAGCGTGGGGATAGCGCCTCGTGCGGGCGTGCCATCCGACTTGCGCTCCCAGTCCAGGTCGGGCCGACTGAGCCCCACGGAGACGGAATAGTCCGCCAACAGCGGCCGCGCCGCCACGAATCGTGGCCGGAGCGAGACCGTCTGTCCCGGCGTCGCCCTCTCGGGTGGATCGCCGAGGCCCAGGAAGATCATCTCGCCCCCCAGCGGGACGTACGTCGCTGCACCCTGCGGGAGCGCGATCTGGAGGTCCGTCCCGAGGCGGCGATGCCAGGGCCCCAGCCGGGGAATCGGGGCGCCGTCTGCGGCTACCAGGCGCAGCATGAGGCCTTGCAGGGTGTCCGGCACGTCCACGACCGCCGTGAAGGCCGAGCCGGGCGCCAGAGGCGGAAGCGCCGCCTGCGCCACGAGCGCCCCCTCTGCGAGCAGTTGGACCGTCGCCTCGCTTCCTTCTGGCTCGACCCAAGGCCCCATCCGGAGCGCGCTCGTCCCGG
>Ga0194110_10009744_pt1 | contig 10769 bp, 10 predicted proteins | sample TA2Kig1200mmetaG_FD_146192 | JGI IMG/M metagenome (GOLD analysis project Ga0194110, IMG submission 146192) | Freshwater microbial communities from Lake Tanganyika, Tanzania - TA2015032 Kigoma Deep Cast 1200m | ecosystem: Environmental > Aquatic > Freshwater > Lake | place: Tanzania: Lake... | reverse complement strand
CCACCGCCGTGGGCTCGCAGCGCATGCCTTGAGCCGACGAAGGTCGGCTTCGTGCCCGTAGCGCGTGGCCTTGGCCCGCGCGGCAGATACAGCGCGATTGCTTGACCAGCGTTCTAGGTGCAGCGATAGGGATCGAACTCCCGAAAGGCATCGAGCATGACCTCTTTCTTCCATAGAGGCACGCCGATGGCCTCGCCGTCGCCATAGTCCGAGAGGATGAACCCACCCCGGGGCGTGGCCCAACGATCGAGCAGGAGCCTGGCTTCCTCTCGAATCGCCTCGCGGTCCAGGAAGGGCAGCGTGGCCTGGATGTCGCACAGCGACTCGAAGCAGATGCGCCCCGCAAAGCGCTCCCCGATCTCTTCGATTCCCAGGGCCCTCGGCTGTTGCAGGTTGATCACATCGAGGCTGATCTCGATCAGGGGCTCGATCACCTCGTTGACCTTGCCACAGGTGTGCATCCAGACATCCCAGCCCTGGGCATGGGCAGCGTCAAAGAGCTGCGCGTACCGCGGCTGGAAAAAGTCGCACCACATCCTTGGGCTGATAAAGGTCGCCAGTTCGCTGCCCCAGTCATCGGTGAAGCGAAAGCCGTGGATACGGCCGGGGAACCGCTCGCCGATGTTGCGGATCACCGCCAGATCAAAGGCCACGATCTGGTCGGCGAGGTACTCCATGCGCCCGCGGTCGGCATACAGCTCGGTGAGCACGTTGGCCATGCCCCGCAAAGAGTGCATGCGCTCGAACAACAGCATAAAGATGCTGGTGGTGACGTACTTGCCCTCGGAGCCCTCGAAGCGATCTTCCATCCCCGCATAGTAGGCCGGATCCTCGGGGTCAGGCCACCGATAGCTCTCAAGAGCGGACCAGTCCTCCAGCGGATGGCCCTTGACCTGACCCATGTTGGCCACCTCGCTGCGAGTCCAGAGGCAGCCCCACTCGTCATACGTCTGACGCAAGGCGTGATCGCCCGTGCCGATGGCGTTGGTGCGCACGCCGTGGGTGTCGTCGATGTCGAGCGTGCCAAACACCATGGGCAAGCGGTCAGGACACTCGAAATGGATCGCCCGCTTTACGACCTCATACGATGCCATCGCCATAAACGGATACCTCCCCCGCTCTCTTTTTGCAGAATCAGGCGATGCGGCCACCTGGCCTGGGCTCTAGACCACGCCGAGGCCGTAGGCAGCGGCCCCCAGCAGCGCGACTTGTTGGTTGAGTATGACGCGCACCGGAATAGCCTCCATCACGTAGGACAGGCGCCCCTTGCGGCGGAAAGCCCGCTGAAAGGTCGCCCCCCGGAGATAGGACAGGATGCGCGGCGGAATGCCCCCGCCGATGTAGACGCCGCCCGTGGCCATCAGGCGGAGGCCCATGTTGCCCGTCTCCGCGCCCAGGATGGCGACGAACACGTCCAGCGTGGCGCGACAGATAGGGCAGGCGGGATCCTCCTGGAGCGCCGCCTCCACGATGATGGGCGTCGGATCGCTGGCCCCCGCCAGTCGCTCGGATAGCCACTCGGGCTCCTCTTCGCGGCCGCTCGCCCGGAGATAGCCATAGATATTCGGTATGCCCACACCCGAGCAGACACGCTCCCAGCTCACGTGGTCGAGCTCTCGATAGAGGTAGCTCAGCAGGCCGACCTGCAGCTCGTCGCCAGGCGCAAAATCGGAATGTCCGCCCTCCGACGGATAGGCGCGATAGCGCGCCCCGTCCCAGACCAAGAAACCCTCTCCCAGGCCAGTGCCCGGCGCGATGACGCCCATCGTGCCGCCGGGAACGGCCGGCGCGTCGTTCAGCGTCAACAGGTCCTGGTCCTCCAGCACCAGCACGCCGTAGGAGAGCGCCACAAGATCGTTGATCAGCCTCACCGAGCGGAGGCCGAGCTCCCCTTCCAGGCCGACCTCGTCGAGCTCCCAGGGCAGGTTGGTGCCGGTCACATGTCGGTCCACCACCGGTCCGGCCACCCCGAACACCGCGGTCTCGACGGACGCTCCGGTCTCGCGCAGGAACCGGTGAACAATCTCGGCCAGGCCGAGGGAACCGGCGCTGGGATAGGTCCGCTCGGCCACGGAGACACGGGGGCCATCCTCAGGGCGATAGAGCGCCAGGACCGTCTTGGTGCCGCCAATGTCGCCCGCCAGGAGCATGTGCCATCCTCCGAGGCATCAAACACCGAGGCGGAAGAGGCGCACCATGTTACCGCCCAACACTTGAGCGCGGTCGGCGTCGCCCAGATCGCTATAGATCGCCTGGCGGATGCCCCACTCGAAGCGCATCGGGCAGAAGGGCGTGTCGCTCCCATAGCAGACGCGCTCCGCCCCGAGCATGGTCAGAGCCTTGTGCACCTGGCGATAGTCGGCCTCCGAGTCCACCAGGTACCACGTGGAGTACTTGGTCGCGAACTCGATCACCGCCTCGTACAGCCCGGGCTGGCCGGAGCCGCCCATGTGCACGACGAGGATCGGCAGATCGGGGTAGAGCTCGGAGACCTTGGCGATGCGGAAGGGGTGCGTCCTCTCATAGTCATTGGCGCCGCAGTGAAAGGCCAGCGCCAGGTGCGCGCCGGCGATGCGCTCGATGAGCGGGAGGCTCAGCCTGGGGTCGTCAATGTAGTAGCCGTCGCGGGCGCCGTTCAGCTTGATGCCTTTGACGCCATAGGTCTCGATGCAGCGCGAGAGCTCGTCCAACGCTGCGTCCATCCCGAGGAGCGGGTTCACCCCGGCAAAGGGGATGATCCGGTCGGGGTAAGCCCTCACGCCCTCATAGATGGCCCGGTTGTCCGAGGCGATCTCGCGCGTATAAGAGACCATGGGCCAACAGACGGCCCGATCCACGCCGAGCGCATCGAGCTGGCGCACCAGCTCGTCGGCGCTGATCCCGGGCCCAGCCTGCCGAGATGAGATGTGACAGTCGGCATCTATGAGCATCACATTCCTCCGCGGCGATGATATGCCCTCAAGCGCTGCCCTAATACCGGCCAACGCGGGGCTGCCCCGCATCCGTGGCCAGCATCACGGCGTCAAAGATGCGCTTGGTCAGCTCGAAGCGCACGTCAGCGTGATCCGGGTCGTACCACAGGTTGCGGAACTCGTGAGGGTCCTCCTGCAGGTCGTAGAGCTCGCCGATCTCGTGGCCGTGATAGACCACCAGCTTGAACCGGCCGTCGTAGATCATGTTGGCATGGCTGGCGTGCGGGCGCTGCAAGGCGTCGTGGTACTCGCAGCGGACGAACTCGCGATGATGACTCGGATCCTGCTGTCCGGTGAGGATGGGGAGCAGCGAGCGCCCGTGCATCTCCTCCGGCGCCGACAGCCCTGTCGCCTCCAGGAGCGTGGGCGTGAGGTCCGTCAGCTCCACCAGGGCATCGCTGCGTAGCCCCGCCTTGAAGCGCCCGGGCCAGGCGATGATCAGCGGCACATGGACCGCGCCCTCGTAGAAGCGACACCCCTTGAGCCGCAAGCCGTGGTCGCCCAGCATCTCGCCATGGTCGCTGGTAAAGATGACGAGGGTGTTCTCCCGCTGCCCGGATTCCTCCAACGCACGCAGCATCCGCCCGACCTGAACATCTATCAACTCGATCTGCGCATAGTAGGCTGCCACCATGCGCTGCGCCTCATAGTCGTAGGGCGAGCTGGGCAGCTCGGTCTGGTGATCTATCCCCGCAAAGTCGAGCTGGCTCTCCAGCTCCTCAGGGATGAAGAGCGGCATCGGCATGTCCGCGACGACCATACGCTCCAGGTACTCGGCCGGCGGGTCGAGCGGCGGATGGGGGTCAAAGGGATTGACGCTCATCAGCCATGGCCCGTCCCGCTCCTCACGCATGAAAGCGATGGTCTCCTCGGCGCACCAGGTGGTCTGGTGGTAGCGGGCCTCGATTCCCGGACGGTACCCTTCCTGGACCGTCCAGCCGTTGGCGCTGGCCTGCCCATAGGCTTGATCCCAGTCCACGCCCTGGTCGCGGAGCCACTGCTGGTAGGCGTGCTGCTCCGTGGGCCAGAAGGTCTCCGGCTGGGGATGATGGCTCCAGTGAAAGACCTGGTAGCCGTCGTCCGGACGCGCCTCCACGCGGCCCTCGGCCGCCGAGAGGTGCAGCTTGCCGACCAGCCCGCAGTCATAGCCCTCGTCGGCAAGGGTTCGGGTGATGAGCGTGATCCCCTCCGGAAAGTAGGCGTTCCCGTTCCGGTTGACGTGGATGCTGCTGGGGTAGAGGCCGGTGAGGAACGACGCGCGGCTCGGCGTGCAGATGGGACACTGGCAGTACGCTTGCGTGAACGCGACGCCCTCGGAGACGAGGCGGTCGAGGTGAGGCGTGCGGATGGTCTGGTTGCCCAGGGCGTGGATTGTGTCCCAACGCTGTTGGTCGGTGCAGATCCACAGGATGTTGGGGCGCCGTTCGGACATGCAGCAGGCTCCTGAGTTAGGATCGCAGCGCGAGACCACGTCGTGCTCCGCGTCTGCCGACGCCAGGCATTCTAGCACACGCGTGGTAGCCGGCAAAGCCACAAAGGGGAATGGGATGGCCGGCTAAGCGATGTCCGGAGACAACGAGGGGGTTTCAGGGAGCGCCCCGTTTTGCAGCGACATGAGAATGTGCTACACTGAGGGTGTAATCCCTGCGGTGTTCGTGATGCTCTTTTTCTTATTGAGCCAACACATTTGCCTAGGGTGTCGGTATCCAAGTGCAGCTCTGCGTGGCCTTGGCCGCCCGAGTTGCCGGAAGACGCCCACCTGAGAAATCAGGTTCAAGCAGCAAATGGGCACACGGCACGGCGGGGGTTACGTTTCTCCGCCACTCGGCACGGTAGAGCATGACCTAGTCCGCATACTCCCCTTCGCGTCCCGGCCACCCCCGTAGTCTGGCGCCCAGTTGGTGCACGCCCTCAAGTCGCCGCCTCAACTGGTCGCCATCATGATAGCTGAGACTCTGAACGAGGGCGTCGATCAGCATCGCGGCAGGCGTCACGGGGGGCACCAGAAGCTCCTTCTCGGGGGGCCAGCTTATCGCCACGTCCGCCGCCTGCGCGCAGGGCGACACGGGCGACGAACTGAGCGCCAGCGTAGGCACCCCCTTCTTTCTCGCGTGCGCAACGGCGTTCGCCACTTCGGGACTGGGCCAAGTCACCGAGATGGCCACGACGGCATCGCGCTTGCGCAGCCCATCCAAAGTGAGGGCCAGGCTGAGCGCATCGGTGAGCGGACTGTGCGCCGAAAACCCCAGGGCGCTTAGCGAGACGGCCAAGAGCTCCGCCAACGCTCCGGCCAAGCCTTGTCCGAGGACGATGATGCGCTCGGCTTCCTGCATCAGCGAAACTGCCTTCTGCCAGGCCTCCGTTGGCACATAGCTGATGGTGCGCTGCAGGACGTCCACTTCGACTTGCAGAACGCGCCGGAAAGGGTCGCGCTGCTCTGCACCATTCCTGGTCCGGAGTTCATCTCGAATGATGGACTGAACAGCCTCGACGAACTCGGGATATCCGGGATAGCCGAGACGCTGCGTGAAGCGTATCACGGTGGCCTCATTGAGGCTGAGGTGTCTCGCCATCGCCGAGGCGGTCATGAAAGCCACCTCGCGATAGTCATTGGAGACGAAATCTGCCAGAGCCTTCTGGCTCTTGGTGAGTTGGGGATAGACCTGTCTGATCCTCTCAAGCAGCATGTTTCGCCTCCCTTCGCGACCCTGCAGCAGCTCGCAGAGACACGACCGACAACTCGCGACCCGGGCCGTGGAGTGGGGGAAGCTCCAGGGCAGATTGTAGAGAGGGACGAGCACCTCGTCAAGGGAACACGCCTCTCCTCCGCAGGCGCGGGTTTCGGCCCCTTGACAGGCGCAAGTCGCTGTGATACCTTACCGCGACTGCTGGCGGCGAAGGGGTAGCTAGACGTGAGGCTGGACAGGATCTCGGATACGATCTTTGTGGCGATGAGCGCTCGCTACGCTCAGGTCACTTCCACCATCATCCTGACAGACAAGGGCGCAGTGGTCGTGGACACCTTGCCGTTCCCGAGCGAGACGCGCGAGATCCTCTCCTTCGTCGAGGCCAAGATGGGCGCTCGGGGTATGCGCTATGTGATCCACACGCATCACCATGCCGATCACGTCAATGGCACGTCCCTGTTCGCGTCAGCCGAGGTGATTTCGCACGAGCTCTGCCGAGAGCTTCTAGGGCGCTACGGTCAGCGTCGGCTGGAGGAGGCCAGGCGGAACGTCCCGGAACTGTCTGAGGTGAGGCTTAGGCTCCCCGACATGGCCTTGCAGGGTGAGCTAAGGCTGAACATGGGAGACGAGAACCTCTACCTCTTTCACTCGCCAGGGCACACCGCGGATGGTATCAGCGTCTATGTCGCCAGCGAGAAGGTCCTTATCGCGGGCGATGCTATGATGCCGGTCCCTCATATTGTCGGGGGCAACATCGGGCAACTAACGGCGTCGTTAAAGCGCTTTAAGGAAATCGCCCCCAACTTTATCGTCCAGGGCCACGGCAACGTCCTTCTGCGCGGCGAGGCAGGGGAGATGATTGATGCCAGCATCAACTATCTCTCCACCATCGTACAGCGCGTGGACGAGGCTGTCGCCCGTGGCCTGCCGCCCGCCTCGCTCCGAGACATTGACATCGAGTCGTGCGGCCTGTCGCGGATCCCGCTGGATGGTCTGGTGAGCCGCCTCCACCTCGACAATCTGGTGGCTCTGTACAAGGCCCGCGCTTCACGCTAGTGTTGCCGCTCAGTCTCTGAGGCTGAGCCAGCCCCGCCGACGCAGCTCCTCCACGATGCGAGCCCGGTGCCGCGCCGTGATCTCCCCGCCGTTGTACTCGCACTCTTGAAAGATCGCCTTGGGCCGGAGCGCGCCAAACACCGCCGCATCTCCCAGACCCTCCCAGATGGCCTCCAGGTCACAGCACATCACACCCACAAGATAGCAGATCACGAGTCCTCGCTCGAGCTCGCCGTGCAGAGGCCCCTTGACCCTCTCGTACTCTTGCAGAAAGGCATCTATCTGGTCGAACAGCTCCGCGATGAAATCTATCGTTCCCGTCTGGTCCAACATGGCTCCCAATCCTCACCCAGCAGTCCTTGCATCGCGTTTTAGCGCGGCACAGCCCGCAAGAGCGCTCCCACCAACACGCCCCCGAGGATGGCCAGGTCCTCGGCGGGCAAATAGTGCCCGGCCGACGCGTCGTAGAGCACCCTCACGGCGGGTGGCAACTCGTCGTCACCCAGGTAAAAGATGACCGCTGCTCGGACACGTGGCAAGACAGCGAACATAAAGCCCACGTCACCATAGGCGAGGGGGCTGCCGCCCAGCGCGCACGCCGCCGTGCGAAAGCGCTCCAGATCATTCGCGTAGGCCCTCAAGAGAGGCGGCTCGACCCGACCGGCGAAAGCGCGGTCATACACCAGTCCATCGGGCAGCTCCCGGAAGGCGACCCAGCGATCGGCCATCGGATAGCCGTCGGCGTGGCCCAGATAGTGCAGCAGAAGGAGCGTTGTCGCGTGCCCGGGCGCGCGATCAGAGCCCTCTTCCCGGACCTCGCCCTCGGGGTAGCTCACCGCATACCTCCGGCCTAGGAACGGCACTCGCACGACCCCGTCCGAATCCGCATGGGGTTCATACTGCACGCCGGCACGCCACGCGATGAGCGTCGCATCGGCCGACCTGAGACGCGCGCGAGCAATCGCCAGAGCCGCTTCCTCGCGCGGTGTCTTGGGGCGTTGGCTCACTGGCCCACCCGTGCTTCTTGCGATCTCCCCCTCATGAGGCATGGCCCGCATTATAGCCCCGCCAATCCACTATCCCAAAGCCCTAATCGGCCCGTATCCTACCACGGGGCCTCGGAGATATCAAGCCAACCGCGCGCGTGGCTGCGCGAATTCTTCGAGGACGCCGCACGCCGCGCCAGGCGACGACGCACTCGCCGCAGCAGGGCCCCACGGCGACAGAGGGCAGCCGGCGGGCGTGTTGCCCAGGTTGCGAGCTCTGGCTATACTCCTGCTGCGCGATGGGCGCGCTGGCCCTCATCGGGGCGGGGATCGGCCCATCGGGCTCGGCACGGATGTCGTAGCACAGCACGCCATGCTGGCGCCGGGCCCGTCGCCCACAGCGCCTGACGACCATGGATGCTTGCGCATGATGGCACACCGGAATAGCGGCCTCAAGTGGGGCTACAGCGACGCTCCCAGTGGATGGCGCGCCCTGCCCGAGGGCGTCGACGCTTCACTGGTGGCACGCAAAGGCCTCCTCTTGATCGTGGGCGACGGCTCTGTTGACAAGGGGCTGGTCGAACGCATCTATGAGGAGTACTATGCCACGAGCTCTTTCGATGTGCTCCCGGCCCTCTTGGGCATCCTTGGGGAGCGGCTTGCCCCTGTCAGCAACAACGACGCGTTGCTTGTGGCCCTCGTGATTCTGGGTCTGCAGGTCTTTGTCGTGGGCACAAGGAACGCCGCAGTCTGGGTGGCGGGGCACACGGAGGCCCGCCAGGTCTTTCCAGCCGCGAGGACCGTGCATTTGCCAGCGCCGCCTGACCCTGACGACGAAAGGTTCGGGGCGGCAACTGAGCTCGCCATTGGTCAGTGGCACCTGGCGTACGGAGACACGGTGGTCGCGGGGCTAGGTCGCGCGCTGAGGGCTCTCGGGGCGCGGCGCATCTGGCGTGTGGCCCAGGCGGCCAGCGCGGCCGATCACAAGGCCCGTAGTCTGGCCCGCGCGTCAAGGGACGATGGCCCTTCACCGGTGTTGGTGGTCCAGATACCGGGCTTCTCGCCGGTGCCCGATCTGGGGCCGATTCGGGGTTGGCCGAGCCCTCGGCCGGAGCGCGCCCGTACAAGGCAAGGCTCGGGGTCCACGCCGATCAGGGCGGCTGCTGTGATGGCCATCGTGGCCGTGGCTCTGGCGCTGTGGGTGCGTAGACCCGACCTCTCCCGCGATAGCCTGTCCATGCTGCTGGCCTGGATGCTCACGCCTGTCCCTTTACCGACGGAGGCGCCGAGCCCCACGGCGGCGCCGATCCTGATACGGGCTGAGGTGCCCCCCACAGCCACCACGGAACCGTCGGCGCCGCCGCGGCGCAGCACGCCGACGCCCCAGAGCACCGCTGTGTCCACGTCGGCTGCAGCCGAGCCCGAGCGGATTGAGTATCCGCCGCCGACCCTCGTGGGGCCTCCGGAGGGGAGCAGCGTCCATGGCCCCGAGCTGGGGCTCTCGTGGGCATGGGAAGGTGAGCTGGCGGCCGATGAGTACTTTGACGTGCGCCTATGGCGCCTGGGCACTCCGGAACGGAGTATTGCCTGGACCAAGGACCGCCAATACGTGGAGCGCCTGCCAAGCCAGGGATGGCATTCCTGGACTGTCGTCGTGATCCGCGGCGAGGGCGGGGTGATCGCGGCTGAGCTATCGCCCCGACCAGAGCCCGTGAACTTTACCTGGCAACCGGAGGGACGCAGAGGGCAGGACGGTGCATCGCCGCCGACAGCCACAGACAGGCCAGCGCCGCCCACACCTCCGCCTGAGCCGCCCACACCCTCGCCAGCGCCGCCCACGCGGGTCACGCCTCTTGTGCGCCCCACCAGGGTGACGCCTGAAAGCTCGCAAGGGCGAACCTTTGGCTACCGCGAGAGGTGCGCATGAGCTGTTCGTCCCGGCGCCGACTTGCCCTGTGCGGCTGCGCCATAGGGCTCGCCTGTGGTGTGTTGTTGCTCTTGAGCGCAGGCCCCGAGTCACGCGCGCAGGTGGGAGCGACGGGGACGCCGACGGGCTCGCCCACCAGCGCGCCCAGCCGGCCCACGGTTCCCGAAACGCCAGGCCCCACACGCCCCACGCCTGAGGAGACGGTCCCTCCAACAGAAACCCCCACCATCACGGCGACACCCACTGCGACCGCGACGCCCACCGTGACGGCTACGCCCACTCCTCGGCCGGTGCACCTGCCCATGCTCTACCGACAGCTCAGATCCATCCGCAACGGGGGTTTTGAGACGGGGGCGCTGCTTCCTTACTGGCGATCGGAGGGCGTCCTAAACAAGGGGATTTCGACGACCTACCCGCGCTCTGGTCGCTACGCCGGGCGGCTTGGGGATCCCACCTACAACAGCCAGGGAGGGTGTCCCACGGGATCGGCGGCCATCTACCAGCTTGTGGATGTCCCCGCGCAGGGACGTATGACATTGCGGCTATGGTACCGCATGTTCTCGTACGACACGGTGGACTTTGACTACTTTGCGGTCGAGATCGCCCCCTGGCCGCAGGGCGCGTGTGAGGTGCGGTGGCGGGATGGATGCACGAACTGGACGGGCAACCTGTGGGATTCAGGTTGGCGCGAAGCGGCCATCACGCTGCACGACCACCGCGGGAGCACCGTCATCGTCAAGCTGGCCAACCACATGACGAACAGCGACGGCTGGTACAACACGTGGACCTATGTGGACGACGTAACCCTGCAATATCAGCCCTAGACATTGAAACGGATGTGCAGCACGTCGCCGTCCTGCACGGTATAGTCGCGCCCCTCGATCCGCAGCCGGCCGGCCTCTCGCGCCCTGGCCAGACTCCCCATGGTGTTGAGGGCATCGTAGCTGACCACCTCTGCGCGGATAAAGCCCCGCTCCATGTCGCTGTGGATCTTGCCCGCCGCTTCGATGGCCGTCTGGCCGCGCCGCAGCGTCCAGGCGCGCACCTCGTGGCCGCCCGTCATGGTGAAAAAGGTGATATAGTCGAGCAACCGGTAGCCCGCCTGGATAAAGCGGTCCAGGCTCCTTGAGTCCAATCCCAG
>Ga0194110_10009735_pt1 | contig 10775 bp, 8 predicted proteins | sample TA2Kig1200mmetaG_FD_146192 | JGI IMG/M metagenome (GOLD analysis project Ga0194110, IMG submission 146192) | Freshwater microbial communities from Lake Tanganyika, Tanzania - TA2015032 Kigoma Deep Cast 1200m | ecosystem: Environmental > Aquatic > Freshwater > Lake | place: Tanzania: Lake... | reverse complement strand
CAGGTCGCGTATGGGCATGCTGCTGAGGAAGTGCTCGCCCACGTGCGCTTGGCCGGCCGCCTCGACGGCGGTCACGCGCCCCGGCTCCCAGCGGATCCTCTCCACCGGAGAGTTCATCAGCACACGGCTGCCGCGCGCTTCAACCAGCTCGCGGGTGCGGTTCCACATCATTCCCGGACCGCGGCGCGGGTACTGGAACTCGTGGATCAGCGTTTTTACGGCCTTCTGCTTGTCGAGCTTACCCCTGGGGCGGAAGGCGTGTAGGACCAGCGAGGTGAGCGAGAGGCCGCGAATGCGCTGCGCCGCCCACTCGGCGCGGATCTCCCGGCACGGGATGCCCCAGACCTTCTCCGTGTAGGTCTGGAAGAACGTCTCGAACAGGCGCCGGCCGAAGCGGTTCGAGACCCAGGTCTCGAAGTCGTCCTCGGGCCGCCGGGGATGCAAGCGAGCCGCCAGGTAGGAGAAGCCGCAGCGCAGCGATTCCCACACGCCCAGGCCCAGCAGGGCATTCATGGGCTCCAGCGGGTAGGAGAAGAACTTGGAGCGGTAGTGGATGCGCGAGAGGCGGGAACGGGTCAGGAAGTCCTGCTCCAGCACCTCGTGCCACATCTTCTCGACCAGGGACACCTTGGTGAAGAAGCGGTGGCCCCCATGTCGAACAGGTAGCCCTTGTACTCGACCGTGCGGGCAATCCCGCCGACCAGAGGGTCCTTTTCGAGGACCGTGGAGGATACACCCTGCTTCGAGAGCTCGTAGGCGGCGGTCAGCCCCGCGGGGCCCGCGCCGATGATGACGGTGGGAGCGGCAGAATGGCCCGGCAAGGGGCCATTCTACCGCAGCCAGACGACAACAGGCTGAAGCCTGTCCCACTGGGCACGGACAGGCTGAAGCCTGTCCCACTCAGAAGGACAGGCTCAGCGCGAACTGCCACGACCGCGGCGGCTCCTGCGCGGTGATGGTGCCGAACGCCGAGCTGGTCGGATCCGTGTTCGGACCCCGCAACACCACTTCGTTCATGGCGTTGAACGTGTCCGCGCGAAACTTCATGGTCAGGCCCTCTTTGATCCGGAAATTCTTGATCAGCGAGAAGTCCCAACGCCGCTGCGAGTCCAGGCGCACGTGGCTGAAGCGGTAGGGGTGCGTGCGGATGTTGGAAGCGAGCTGCTGCGCGCTGTTGCGGTTGAAGATCGCGGTGTTGAACCAGCGGTCGCAACTGCGCTCGTCCTTGGAGAGCACCAGGGTGCTCGAATCCCCGATGTATAGCGGCTGGCCCCACCCTATGGGTTGGCCGCTCTGGCGCTGGTAGACGCCGCCCAACTGCCAGCCGCCGGCGAAGAACTCCAGCACCGGGATGCATCTCGGCGCCCCACTTGCGCTTCTTCCCGAAGGGCAGCTCCCAGATGCCGCTCCCCGTCAGCCGGTGCCGGCGGTCGATATCGGCGAGCGATTCGTAGGGCATGGGGTCAGAGGCGTTCATGAACCCCGTGGCTTCCATGGCCTTCGACCAGGTGTAGGAGATCTGGAGCGTATACCCCTTCGAGAACCGCTTCTCCATGCGGGACTGCAAAGAGTGGTACCAGGAGTATCCCACCGGGTCGTCGTACTGCACATTGCTGAAGTGGGGATACTGCTGGAGCAGGCCCCCGCGCGAGATGGTCGAGCTGGTGAACTGCGGGTTGAGGCCGAAGTAGGGGCTGGGGAAATTGGCGCTCAGGTAGTCGATGACCGGCTGATCGCGGTACGGCTTCGTGCTGAAGTACTCCCGCGGCGTGAAGCTCAGATTGCGAGTGACCCTCAGCCGCGTGTTGCGGTTGCCTACGTAAGAGACTTCCAGCACGTGCCCGGCGGGGAACTCCCGCTGGAGACCGAGAGACCACCGCTGCGCATAGGGCAGCTTGCGCTCCTTGGCGAAGAAAGCAGTGGCCTGACCCAGGGTGGTTTCCAGGCCCCCCGCGGCGCCCGGTGCCGCCAGCAACCCCTTCGGAAGCGGATCCTGCACCGTGGCGACGAAGGTGAGGCCGTTGTCGTTCGAGGCTTCGATGGGCGTGGACTTACTGAAGCCGGCTTGATTGGTGTTGGTCGCCAGGATCCCGATGGAGCCGTTGAAAACCCCGTACCCGGCCCGGATCACCGACTTCGAGGTCAACTGATAGGCCAACCCGATGCGCGGCGACCACAGCAGCTTCTGCCCGCTCCAGTACGCCCGCGGATTCCCGCCCACCCCCGTGAAGGTCGCCGTCGGGTCAATGTGATTCGGCGGCCTCCACTGCACCGGCATGTCCCCTGTTGTCTCAAATCTTCGGCGGCTGACACCACGCGGAACTCCGGAATTCAGGCTAAGTTCGCTGGAGTATGGATATCCCGGCGATGCCGGAGGCGCCGGCGGCCAGGCACTCGGCGGTGTTCTGTTCACTTATGCCTCCCAGCGCGTAGACCGGCAGGCGCGCCGCCCGGCAGGCCTCGCGCAGCCGTTCCAGGCCCAGCGGCGGGCCGTAGGAAAACGGGGACAGGCCGCCCCGTCCACTGAGGGACAGGGTAGCCTGTCCCCGTTTTCCGAAGACCGGGCCGAAGACCGCGAAATCGGCGCCTTCTTCCTCCGCCCGGCGCACCTCCGCGAGGGTGTGGCAGGAGACGCCGATGAGGAAGCCCGGCGGCGTGATGGCGCGCAGCCGCGCGGGCGGCATCGAGTCCGAGGGCAGGTGAACGCCCTGCGCCCCACAAGCCAGCGCCACGTCGGCGCGGCTGTTGACGAGGATCTTCGTGCCACGCGGATTCTCGAGCGCCAGGGCGCGGCGCACCAGGTCCGCCAGCTCCCGCGTGGGCAGGTCCTTCTCGCGGATCTGGATCAGCTCGATGCCGGCGGCCAGGTTGCGCGCGATAACCCGCAGGAGCGGCTCGATGCCTCCCAGCGGCTGGCGGTCAGTGATGTAGTAGCGCGTCACAGCACTCGCAGGGCTGGCGGCGGAAACTCGACCAGCCACTCGCGGTGCTGCTTGTGGCGCTCGAATTCCGCGCGCGACAGCTCCACCGCCACCTCTCCGGGGAATTCCAGGCGCACCGAGGCCGGCAGCTCGACGGCGCGCATCAGCGGCAACGCAACCTGGTTGGATCCGGGCTTGCCGAGCCGCGGAAGCGCGCGGAGCTGATCCGGGCGGACACACATCCACACCCGGTCGCCGCGCAGCTTGCCGGGGAAGTACGGCCCGGCCAGCGCGTGCTCCTGCCAGCGCACCCGGCTCGAGTTGCGCTGCGGGTCCAGCTCGACGATCTCCACCGCCAGCAGGTTGAAGATGCCCAGCAGCCGCGCAACCTCGAGGCTGGCGGGCCGCTCCGAGAGAACCCGCGGCGCGCCGCTTTGCAGGATCCGTCCCTCGCGCAGCACCAGCGTTGTGTCCGCCAGCTCGAAGCACTCTTCCAGGCTTTGGGTGGCCACCAGGATGGGGATCTCGTGTTCGGCGCGGACCTGCCGAAGGAGGGCGTGCCACTCGGCGCGCAGCAGCGCCTCCAGGCCGCGCGCCGGATCGTCCAGCAGCAGGGCCCGAGGCGCGCCGATCACCGCGCGCGCCACCGCGCAGCGCTGGCGCTCGCTCGCCGTGAGCGCCGCCGGGCGATTCGCGGCGTGGTCTTTCAGCCCGAAGCGCTCCAACGCCTCGCTGACCCGGCGGTGCCGTTCCAGCCGGGGACGGTGCTTGACCGCGAAGTTCAGGTTCTGCCGCACCGTCAGGTGGGGGAACAGGGCGTAGCCCGCGCAGAGGTACGAGCAGCGGCGGGCGCGCGCGGGGAGGCTCACGTGCGCCGGGGCGTCGAACACAATCCGGTCGTCCAGCAGGATGCGGCCCTCGTCCGGCCGGATGAAACCGGCAACGGCGTCCAGGATCGCGGACTTGCCCGCGCCTCCCGGTCCGAACAACACGGTGATGCCCGGCGCGGCGCGAAACTCGACATCCAGCCCTGGCCGGCCGGGGCGAACGAGCATGCGAATACGCGCTTCGATCATCGGGCCGCCTGTTTGACGAGCAGTGTCAAGCCAATGTCCGCCAATACGCGGGCGAAGGCCAGCGCCACTGCGGCCAGCAGGGGCCGGAGCGCCAGCGGGAGGCTCACGCGCCAGAATACCCGCCATCCCGATGCGCCCAGGCTCCGCGCCACGCGCGCGCAGGCCGGATCGACGGCTCCCAGCGCCGCCCCTCCCAGCAGCGCCAGCAGCGGGATGGCCTCCAGCATCGCCGCCGCCACCGCCGTAGTCTCGCTCAGCCCCAGCACCCCTTCAGGCGCCGCCGGAGCCACCAGGTAGTAGCACAGCACGGTAGGCGGTATTGCGGCCACGGCCCACCGCGGCCCGCGGCCCGCCAGCCGCGCCGCCAGCCATAGGCCCGGCGGCAGCGAGGCGAGCGTGGCCACCGCGGCCACTCGCAGACTCAGCCACAGCGCGAACCAGTCCACGGGCATGAAACACCAGATTACAGGAAATCGCCTGCGCCGCGGCGCCTCCGGCACAGTGATATCATCAAGAGCCAAACCGCATGCATCTGGCAATCCGCTGGAGGTCCATCGCCCTGGCCGCGCTGGCCGTGGCTGTGCTCTTCGCCGGCTTCCGGTTCCTGCTGCCCCGGCTGCGCGGCAGCTCCGTTTCCTACGACCGTCTCAGTTTCACCCAGGTCACCGATGCGCCCGGCCAGGAGGTGTTTCCGAGCCTCTCGCCGGACGGCCGGGCGCTGGCCTACGCCAGCCGCGCCACGGGCTGGTGGGACATCTACGTGCAGCGCAGCGCCGGCCGCGTCGTGGCCAACCTCACCCAAGGCTCCTGGGCCGACAATACGCAACCCTGCTTCTCGCCCGACGGGAGGCGGATCGCCTTTCGCTCGGAGCGCGGGGCGCCCTCTGGGCCCGGCGGCATCTTCATGATGAGCGCCACGGGCGAATCCGTGCGGCGCCTCACCAGCTTCGGCTTCAATCCCGTCTGGTCCCCGGACGGCCAGCAGATCCTGTTCGCCACGGAGAGCATCACGCGCCCGGAAGACCGCTTTACCCCGGTGAGCCGGTTGTGGGCGGTCAACGTCCAGACAGGCGCCACGCGCCTGGTCAGCCAGGGCGACGCGGTCCAGCCCCACTGGTCGCCGCACGGGCATCGCATCGCCTACTGGGCCTCCAAGGAGGGGCAGCGCGACATCTGGACCATGGCCGCCGACGGTTCCGACCCTGTGCCGGTCACGCAGAATGCCTACATCGACTGGAACCCGGTATGGGCGCCCAGCGGAGACACCCTCTACTTTGTCAGCAACCGCGGCGGCAGCATGAACCTGTGGCGGGTGTCCATCGACGAGCGTTCCGGGAAAGTGCTGGGCGAACCAGCCGCCGTGACCACACCGTCTTCGGACTGTAGTCTCATCTGCGTCTCCGGCGGCGGGCGCCACATCGTCTACGCGGACCAGGTGTTCACCTCGAACCTCCAGCAGGTGAGCTTCGACCCGGTGGCGCAGAAGGCGGTGGGCCGGCCTTCGCCCATCACGCAGGGCTTCAAGCAGGCCACCCGCCCGGACCTCTCTCCCGACGGCCGGTGGCTGGCCTTCGGATCCTGGGGCCGCCAGGAAGACATCTTCGTGGTGCGCACCGACGGCTCGGGCCTGCGCCAGTTGACCGACGACTTCCACCGGGACCGCGGCCCGCGCTGGTCGCCGGACGGGCAGCGCATCGCCTTCTTCTCCAACCGCAGCGGCAATTTCGAGGTCTGGACCGTCCGCCCGGACGGCAACGATCTGGAGCGTGTGACGCATACCGGCGCGCACGTGGCCTGGCCGGTGTGGGCGCCGGACAGCCGCCGCCTGATCTACACCATCTTCGGCCGGAACCCCTACCTGGCCGCCGCCAGTCAGCAGCCGGCCTTACAGGACGCACAGCCCTTGCCGCCGCCCGGTGAACCCGGCGAGTCCTTCAACGCCTGGTCCTGGTCCCCCGACGGCCGCAAGCTGGCGGGCTTCCTGCAAGAGCGGGACGGAAACCTTTCCGGAATAGCCGTCTACTCGTTTGCGAGTAACAGCTACGCCAGGCTGACCAGCTTCGGCCTGGACCCCATCTGGCTCAGCGACAGCCGCCGCCTGCTGTTCAATCATTCGGGGCGCATCTGGCTGGCGGATGCGGAGACGAAGAGGACGCAGGAAGTGCTGTCCATCGCCCCCTATGAGATCGGCCGCCGCGGCTTCGCCGTCTCCCGCGACGACCGCAAGATATACTTCAGCCTGGCCACCACGGAAGCCGATCTGTGGCTGCTGCGGCTGAACTGAACAAGGAGATTTGTCATGCCCGCACTTGCCGCGCGCCTGGCCGCCATAGCCGCGCTGGGCCTGTCCGCTTTCGCCGCCTCCGACCGGCTCACCCCCATGGACATTTTCCAGCTCGAGCTGGCCACTGATCCGCAGATTTCCCCGGACGGACGGCGCATCGTTTACGTCCGGCAGTTTGCCGACATCATGAGCGACCGGCGCTGCTCCAACCTGTGGATCATCAACTTCGACGGAAGCGATCACCGCCCGCTCACCACCGGCAACTACCGCGACACTTCGCCCCGCTGGTCGCCCGACGGCAGCCAACTTCTGCACCTGTCCGACCGCGAGGGATCCTCGCAGATCTTCCGGCGCTGGATGGACACGGGGCAGTCGGGCAAGCTGACCAACCTGACCTCCGCTCCAGCGGGCATCGCCTGGTCGCCGGACGGCCAATGGATCTCCTTCACCGCGCACGTGCCGGACGAGGGGCCGCGCATTGTGCAGATGCCCAAGCCGCCGGAGGGCGCCAAGTGGGCGGAGCCGGCGCGGGTCATCGACAAGCTGGTGTACCGCTTCAACGCCGCCGGCTACCTGCGGCCCGGCTACACCCACCTGTTCGTGCTGCCCGCCGAGGGCGGCACGCCCCGCCAGATTTCCACGGGCAAGTTCCACCACGGCGGCGCGGCGGTGCGCGCCAGCGAAGCGGTGTGGACCCCGGACGGCAAGCACCTCATCATGTCGGCCAACCGGCACGACAACTGGGAGATGGAGCCTACCGACACGGAGATCTACGAGTTCAGCGTGACCGACGGAGCGGTGCGGGCGCTGACTTCGCGCAAGGGACCGGACGGCTCGCCCGCGGTCTCCCCCGACGGGCGGTTCATCGCCTACACCGGCTTCGACGAGCGCTATCAGGGCTACCAGATCACCCGGCTGTCGGTGACGAACCGGGACGGCAGCGGCGCGCGCACCGTCACCGCCGCGCTCGACCGGGACGTGTCCAGCCCGCGCTGGGCGCCCGATGGCAGCGGTATCTACTTCCTCTCCGATGAGCGCGGCAACACCGGCCTCTGCTTCACCACCCTCGAGGGAGAGGTGAAGCGGCTTACCGGGAACGTGAACCGCGGGGACTTCACCCTGGCGCGCAATGGCAACTTCGCCATCGGTTACACGCGGCCCGCAGTGCCCGGCGATATCGCCGCGGGCGCCGCGGCCAATCCGGCCGCGCGCAGAATCACCGCCGTCAACGGCGACCTGTTCGCCGGCAAGCAGCTCCCCGAGGGCGAGGAGATCTGGTATGAGTCCTCGAAGGACCGCCGCAAGATCCAGGGCTGGCTGCTGAAGCCCCCCGGGTTCGATCCGGCGAAAAAGTATCCGCTCATTCTGGAGATCCATGGCGGGCCGTTCGCCAACTACGGCGACCGCTTCTACATCGAGAAGCAGCTCATGGCGGCGCGCGGCTACGTGGTGCTCTACACCAACCCGCGGGGCAGCACCAGTTACGGCGAGGAATTCGGCAACCTTATTCACCACGCATATCCAGGCGATGACTTCTTCGACCTGAACGCGGGCGTGGACGCGGCCCTGGCCAAGGGCTACATCGATCCGCAGCGGCTGTACGTGACGGGCGGCAGCGGCGGCGGCGTGCTTACCTGCTGGATGATCGGCCGCACCACGCGTTTTCGCGCCGCGGTGACGGTCTACCCGGTCATCAACTGGTACAGCTTCGTGCTGACCTCCGACATCGGCAACTGGACGGTGCAGCGCTGGTTCCCCGGCTTCCCCTGGGACCACGTCGAGCACTACGAGAAGCGCTCGCTGCTGTCGGTGGTGAAGAACGTCAAGACGCCGACCATGATTCTGACCGGGGAGGCGGACTACCGCACTCCCATGTCGGACTCCGAGCAGTACTACCAGGCGCTGAAGCTGCTGGGAGTGGAGACCGTGCTGGTGCGCGTGCCCGACGAGCCGCACGGCATCCAGGTCCGCCCCAGCCACCACGTCTCGAAGATCCTGCACATCCTCGAGTGGTTCGAGCGGCACCGCTGAGGCAGGCACAAGCTGAAGCTTATGCCACGTGGCCGCCCACGTGGGGCGAGCTTCAGCTTGCCCGCGGGCTTTTTCAGCAGCCTGGTGCTCACTTGGGCTTGTAGCCCGGATTCGCGGCCGGCAACTGGGCGTTGACCTCGGCCCGCCAGGCGCGCAGCCGCTCGTGCAAGCGCCGGGCCACCTCCGGCTCCGCGCTGGCCAGGTTGCTCGTTTCGCTTGGGTCGCGGCCCAGATGATACAGCTCCGTGCGCCCGTCCTCGAAGTATTCGAGCAGCTTCCACTCCCGCGCCAGGATGGCGCTCACCGGGCTGGTGGTGGCGTAGTAGTGCGGGTAGTGGAAGAACAACTCCTCGCGCGCCAGCCGCGCCCGCGGGTCTTTGAGCAGCGGCGCCAGGCTGCGGCCATCCACCGCGGCGTTGTGCTTCGGATCGCCGCCTGCGCCCGCCATCTCCAGAATGGTGGGATAGAAGTCGATCGAGGACACAGGCTCGTTCGAGACTCCTCCCGGGACCGTCACGCCGGGCCAGCGAATGATCAGCGGCACGCGGAGCCCTCCCTCATAGAGTGACCCCTTGCCCGAGCGCAGCGGGTGGTTGTCGGTCACTACCTGGCCGCGGAAGGGGTTGATGTAGCCGCCGTTGTCGGAAGTGACGATCACCACCGTGCGGTCCGCCACGCCGTTGCGCTCGAGGCGGTCGAGAACCCGGCCCACGTTCTCGTCCAGGCTGTGCACCATGGCGGCGTAGGCGGCGTTCTGGTGGCGCAGGCCGGGCCGCAGCCTGGCGCGGTAACGCTCGACCAGCTCGGGCTTGCCCTCGATGGGCGTGTGCACGGTGTAGTAGCACAGGTTCAGGAAGAAGGGGCGGTCCCCGGCCGAGTCGATCAGCTTGAGGGCCTCGTCGGTCAGCCGGTCGGTCAGATACTCACCGGGCCGGCCGCCGTGCAGTCCCGGCACGTAGCGGTATTCTCCACTGGGGAACAGGCCCCGGTATGGCCAGAAGAAAGTGGCCGGAGCGCCCCACACCGTGCCGCCGATGTGGGCGTCGAAGCCGTGGGTCTCGGGATAGTGCTCGGCGTTGCCCAGATGCCACTTGCCCACGTGCGCGGTGAAGTAACCCATCTCGCGCAGCAGCTCGGCGAAGGTGACCTCCGCGTGCGGCAGGTTCTCCTCGACCACGGGCGGGATGAGGCGGCGGTCGGCGGGCGGGCGGCGCGAGGCCTCCCGCCAGATGGTGATGTGCAGTCTGGCCGGGTACTTGCCAGTGTGAATCGAGGCGCGCGTGGGCGAGCACACCGGCGCGGCGGCGTAGCCCCGCTCGAATCGCACTCCGGAACGCGCCAGGCGGTCCAGGTTCGGCGTCTCGTGCAGGTCGCCTCCGTAGACGGTGGTGTCCGACCAGCCCAGGTCATCGGCCAGCACAAAGACGAAATTCAAGGGGCGCTGCCGCGGGCCTTGGGCGGCCAGCGGCGCGGCCAGTGTGAGCAGAAAATCCCGGCGGTTCATGGGTTCCTCCTTAGCAGCCGTTGAATTCGTGCAGCGCCTCGATCATGGCCACGATGTTCTCCACCGGCGTGCGCGCCTGAATGTTGTGCACCGGGTTGAAGACGAAGCCGCCGCCCCGGGCAAAGACCTCGCAGCGCCGCAGCACCTGCTCCCGCACCTGGGCCGGCGTGCCGAAAGGCAGCGTCTGCTGCGTATCCACACCGCCGCCCCAGAATACCAGCCGCTCGCCGTATACGTTCTTCAGGTGCTCCGGTTCCATGCCCGCCGCCGAGCACTGCACCGGGTTGAAGATGTCGAATCCCGCCTCGATGAACGGTGGCAGGAATTTCTCCACCGCTCCGCAGGAATGCTTGAAGGTGCGCCAGCGCGTGTGCTGATGGATCCAGTCGTTGAGCCGGCGGTAGTAGGGGAGCCACAATTCCCGGAAAGTAGCCGTCGAGCAGAAGCTGGACTGCTGCGCGCCGAAGTCCGTGCCGCAAACATTGACCACGTCCACCCACTCGCCCAACCGCGCCGCGATCTTCTCGAAGTTGCGCAGCGCCACCTCGCACTGCCCCTCGAAAACCTGGTGTATGTAGTCGCGGCGGGTGCGCGTCGAGATGTACCACTCGGCGATGTCGCGTATGCCTCTGGGATACTTCAGTCCCACGCCCGGAACAATGGCGATGTCGCCCAGCGAAGTTCCACCGAAGCTGGCCACCACGGCCCGCCCCGTGGCAACGGCGCGCTTGGCCGCGGCCTCCAGGTGCGCCAGTTCATCCTCCGAAATGGCGGTGTATTCCTCGAGGTTGTCCCGCGGGTCCAGGCGCTCCTCGTCGATGGGCTGCTGCCGGATGATGGGATCGAAGAAGCAGCCATCGGCGGGCATGCGCGCGCTGGGCGGGGCTTCCAGGTCGCCCTGGGGATGCATCAGCACGTCGCCGTTGGAATCGAGGGTGACGTTGAAGCGGCCGGGAACC
>Ga0194110_10009721_pt1 | contig 10785 bp, 21 predicted proteins | sample TA2Kig1200mmetaG_FD_146192 | JGI IMG/M metagenome (GOLD analysis project Ga0194110, IMG submission 146192) | Freshwater microbial communities from Lake Tanganyika, Tanzania - TA2015032 Kigoma Deep Cast 1200m | ecosystem: Environmental > Aquatic > Freshwater > Lake | place: Tanzania: Lake... | reverse complement strand
GAAAATAAAAAAATAAAAAAATGAATATTGAACCGCTGAATAAAGAACTGTACAATCGGGCCAAGGCGTTGGGCATCACCAGCATAGAGCTTGGTTTTTCGGGTGGAAATGACGAGGGTTACTTGAATGTGACTCTGTTACCGTGGGATCAAAACAAGCGTGATGACTATGGTAAGTTGAACGCTGACATTGAAAACTGGGCGTGGGACGCCTATTCCTACTCTGGTGCGGGTGACGGTACTGAATACGGGGATGAGATTGTTTATGACTTGGTCAACAAGAAATGTTCTACCAAGGAATGGTATTTGGTTCGTGAAACCAAAGAGTTTGACAAGGTGCCTTTGGAGATTGATAATGTTGAAGCTATTGAGAGTGATGATGAGTAAATCTTAGAAAGTCAAAGTGGGAAGCTTGGGGTCAGCTAAAAAAGCCCCTTTGATTTTTTCTAAATAAAATAATATCGTACTTTTATAAAAACACTAATTATTTGCGATTAAGCTGCTTGTTTTAGTATATAAAAAATTTAAAAAAAAGTGCTTGACTTTGTTTGGTTTTGCTGATAAATTATAAACATGAAAATTAAGGTTCGTCGTACATGGGGTGACCTCAAACCCATCACCAAGCGCATCAACTCTGCTAAGATCTACAAGCGCAAGGACCGATTCAATCGGTGGGATGATGGTGAATGAACGGTTGACATTCTAAAAAAAACTGGTAATCTATAGCACGTAAACATGATGACTGACTCCGATATTAATGTGTTTCCTGAATTGACCAACGAAGAGTTGGAATCAATTGTGAGTGAACTTCCTACACCTACTCCAGAAGCGATTGCGCTTTATAATGCCAAAATAGAATTCATGCATGCGATTAATAAAGAGGCTGGTGTGTTTCAAGATGTAATTATTGAAAAGACTAGTGCTGAAGAATATGAAGCAGCAAATGGTGGCAAGTATATGGATACCACCTATGGTATTGGTAGGTTCTGAAATTATTATTTAACCACAAAATATAGTATATGAAGAAACTTGAAAAGTCATTTATTGGTAATTATGACCGAGTTGGTAACACTCGTTTTGTGCAAGTGAAGCGTACCGATGATGTTGCGATGTATCGTCGTGAAAGAATCGATGGTACATTCAAGAGTTACGAAGTGTTTTTAATTAGGAATCGTAAGAAGGGTGATCCACTTCCCAATGGTGCTGTTGAAAAGGAAGATCGTGAGTGTTATCCTGGCTCTGCTATGTTTGGTAGAATTGCATACGATTGTAAGAGTGAAGATCAAGCTGAAACGTGTTATGATGAACTAATTAAACGGGCTGCAGAACTTAAGGCAGCAGCTGCTGAAAGTAAGGCTACTGGTAAGCGTGTTGGGCGTCGTAATAAGAAGAAGGTTGATATTCAGCTTCCCAAGGGTAAGTTCACAATGAAGATGCTTGTTGCTGAAACTGGTATGACTCAGCCTGTACTCTATCTACATGTACAGCGTCTTATCAAGACTGGCAAGGTAGTGGAGGTAGAACGTGTACGTGTAGAAGGTCAACGTGGTAAGGCTAGTGTAGTGTATTCATCTGTATAATTATGCCGGGTATGACCTCCCAACTTGCTAGCTTAAAGAAGCTGCAAGGACATAATCGTGAACAATTGTTTAAGACACTCTATGAGGATTACCACCCCGGTTGTGTTGTGGAGGTCTTACGTGGTAGACGCAAGCCAGATGTTTGTATTAAACGTGATGGTGTTGTGATACACTATATCAGCGTCAAATCAGCTGATAAGGTAATACAATGGGAACTCAAAAGCAAAAATAAGTTGTTTGCCATGTATAGTGACAATCATTTGCTTACTGAGTTTATGAACATTCGTACACAGAATGACAAACCCACACAAAAGCAATTGTTTGTAGATTATTTCCCCAAAGCAATTGCCTATTTTACAAATGTAGATAACTTTAAGAACTTTATTACCAAGCACTTTACCAACAACAACGAAGTGGATTTGCTTGCGGTTGGTAATGGTACAAGTTATAATATCTATAATTTTCAGAATTTATTGGACCATATGGCCAACAACTATGTGGTCAAAACTAGTGAACAACAGATTCAAATCAATACAACTGATGGTTATCTCATGTTCAGTATTGAAATTCGCAGTGATAAAAAGTGTATGCTTATTCGTCAAGATATAGCATCATTGAATCGAGTACTTAAACATATTACCCCAGTTGACATTGTACCACCAGTCTGATAACATAGGTACATATGGATAATCTTTTGGTTAAAAAGCTAGATAAAAATGTAGCTAAAAAACTAATTGTAAACAATCACTATAGTCACAAATGGACCAAGTGTAGTCTTGCTTTGGGTATTTATGAAAAAGGTAATGCTAATCAATTCATAGATACTCATGAAGATATTCTCATTGGTTGTATGGTCTATGGCGATCCTATTGGTGCTGATGCAAGTAAAAGTATTAGCACCAAAGTCACACAAGGTCAAGTATGGGAATTAACAAGATTATGGGTTAAAGATAATACACCAAAAAATACAGAAAGCTGGTTCATTGGCCAAAGTATCAAATATATAAAACAATATCATCCACATATCAAATGTCTTATCAGTTATGCTGATCCTGAGTTTTGTCATACAGGTATCATCTATCAAGCTACTAATTGGATATTTCAAGAAGTAGGTATCAAAGTAAAAAGATGGATGTTATCGTTTAGTGACAATCCATATCATTGGCATCATAGCAAAACCATTATGGATAAGTATGACTGCAATGGTATGGCCGATCTCAAACTCAAAATGACTAAACCATATTGGTTGAAAATGACAGGTAGAAAATTTAGATACATATTGCCCATCGGTAATCGCAAAGAAAATAAACAGCTCGTAAATACACTCAAACATCCTCCCAAGCCATATCCAAAGATGATTCAGACCAGCGATGTCCCCAACGAAGTGTTTAGGGTCGATTGAGTATGGTCTAGACACCGTCAGGAAACGCCCCTGGGGCCTTAATGAGACGGTTCCAGTGTCTGGATACGGTGTAGACACCCCCCCCAAAAAAAACTCAACTATTTTCTTGACTTTTTATATGCTTTGTGGTAACGTAGTTCCATATCGGTTGTACAAGCTAGGATAAAGGACCAAACCCCTACCATTATTACGTTAACGTTAACGAAAAAAAGATGAAAAAAAAGCTTGAAAAGTAGGAAAAGGCTGGTAGTATTTTAAATGTAATGAACAAAATCACTATTGATAACAACAACATGTCCATCAACCTCAATACCAAGTCCAAGTCTGGCCGACCAGCTAAGAGTGTGACTCTAATCCTCAACAAGGGTTTTACTCTAAAGGATTTGCAGACCAAGAATCCTGATATCAAGAGTGTGACACTACGTGCTCATATTCATCGTGGATTGAAGAATGGATCTCTCACAAAGTTAGCCCGTGTGGTTGAGTCTGGTAAGAAGGGTAAGCCTGCTCATATCTTTATTAATAGTAAGGTTTACCAGGCCAATCTTGCTAACCTAGCTAAGTCCAAGACTACCACTATTGTGACCAACGAACCAGTTCTTGCCTAATCACCTCCTATGTTCCAAAAAGTAGATTATTTTTTCCTTGTCGCAGCATTTGCCAGTTTCGTTGCCAGTGTGGCATTGTGGTTTTTGGTTAACCACGACTACGGTGTCTACGTAGGGCTCTGGGTGCCCAGTATTTTAAGTCTGTGGGTTGGTGTTCGCGTTGTTCTTCTCGCTGCCGCAACCAATAAAAACAGGAGGGGATAATCGTGTTTAACTACCTTTTTCCGATATTTGCATTCGGTCTAGTGATTACCGGTATCGTGTTCCTTGGCCTCCAGCAAGCAGCTGTGCTGGCCGAGCAATTAAACCAACAGAACAACAAAAGCGAAACTGATTCATTTACGTTGGAACATGCTACTCTGACGCGTGGCATTGTGACTGACGAACCAGAACCAGTTGTGCCTAATCACCTTTAAAAAATTGAGAAGCCAAGAAGGGAGGGTGTAAAAACCCTCTCTTTTTTTTGCATTTACCAGTTGACTTTCACGGCATCTAGGGTAAGATATTTCCAGAACGGCTGACAAAGCTAGGATGGGGGACCAAGGGGTACGTGCATAGCTTTATCGATAACGTAGAAAGGCCAAAATAAATGAAAAAAGTGCTTGAGGTTTGATAAAAAGCTGTCATACTAGCTGCACGATGAAAGTTACCATTACCTTTGACACCGACAACGCCGCCTTTGAAGACAGTTTTCTCATGGCGGTCACCAAAACCTTGTCTCAGGCCAAGGAAGTGATCCTTGGCGCCCACGATCCCGGCTCTGAACCCGTTCATGATCGTCGTCTCCTCAAAGATATCAACGGCAACCGTATCGGAGTGGTTGAGCTTGACAATCGAGCTTGACAATCTGGATGCTGTCCGAGACTGAAAAAACCGCCCAGAGGGGCTTGACACCATCTAAAAAGCTGATAAACTCTCTACCACAATGAAAACGCTCACCAAGGCCTACATCAAGAATCAGCTCGCTACCAATGCCGCTTGGGCTGTCAAGGGACTGGTTAAGATTTATACACTACAGACTGCTGATGAACAGGCTAGTGACCGTACCAGTCATGATAATGGTGTGGGTTTTAGTGGTGTGGATGCTAATATCCTTAGTTCATTTGCCAAACAAGTGAATGCGGGACGTAATCTGTCACAGAAACAGATGACCATTGTTTACAAGAAAATGCCTCGGTATTGGAAACAAATCATTAGCTTCATTCCCGCTGATAAACTCACCGAACTCGAAAACAAACTCACTGCTTAATACAAACAACATGAATACCACAACTAATAGTGTTATGACCAAGAATCTTGTCCATATAGTGTATCCAGATAGTAATGCCTTTGAATTTGTAATGGAAACTGACGGTCATGTGGATAATCATGATATTCTGGAGCGAGTCTTCGCCGAGTGGAACCACGGTAGTGGTATGGAGTGTGAACTCTTTATCAAGAGCAATGTTCGTTCTCTAAGCGTCAATGATATTGTGTGTGTCAATGGTACTTTCTATCAGTGTGAGTCCGTTGGATGGAAACAAGTAACGATGGAGTTTGTGAATCAATTGGAAAAGGAAGTTGCTACACATCCTCGTCGGTTTATTGATAGTCCGTGGAGCATATTGAGTGATATCATGTGGAAACGGAACAAGAATCGGCTGGTCACCATTGACTAATCAAAAATAGACGGTTGACATTCGATAAAAAGCTGGTAGACTAGTCTCACAATGAACGTTGCTTCTATCTCTGCTAACAAGATTGTAATTGACTCGTACGACGTACGATCTGATATTGGTACCGAGTTTATCACTATCAATGTGCCTAATGGTTGGGATGATGTTCGTAAGTTCACCAACAGTGTGCTTACGTTTGAAAACAAGGATTTTGCCTTTACTGGTTGGAATAGTGATACCAACAAGGCTTATTTCAAACATAACATCCATACCACGAACTTTATCGCTTTGGTTAAGTAATCGCTGGGTACTTATAAAAAGCTGATACACTGGCTGCACAATGAATAACGAACTGATCGACAAGGCGCTCAAGAAGTTTCCCAAGGCTAAGAGGATTGCGGTGGAAAACTTCACCTATGGCTACAACAAACTGTCAATGGAAGCTTCCATGAATCTGGAAATGGATGCAAATCTCTACAATTGGAACGCTCACACCGTCAACGCAATTCGTTGGGTGTTGAATTCCAAGTAAGCCTGTAAGAAAAGCTCCGAAAGCCAGGAGCATGTCTACCGGATCCACTACCCGGTCTGAATTTCAAGCACGCCTGTAAAAAAAGCTCCGAAAAGGGCTTGACCTTTTTCTAAAACCTGGTAATCTATTTCCACAATGAACGAACTGCTCGATCCTCAGAACGAAACTCACAACCTTGCTGTGGTCACCACGGAGGAACTTCCTGGCTACGCGGAATGGTACGCAGAGTGGGAATCAGAACAGAACCCAGACTGGGCGGAGGCGGCTTTGGCTGCTGAATTCCAACGCTTGAATTCCAACGCTTCACGTCTGTAAAAAAAGTTCCAAAAAGCGCTTGACCTTTTTCTAAAAGCTGGTAGAGTAGCGGGGTAATGAGAACTTCTTACGGAACTTACGCTGATGACAATTTCGGAACCTGGACTGGTATGGACGAGCCTGAGACGCGGGATTTCTACTACCAGTGCCAACGGACCAATGTGACCAAGGTTTGTGAGCGTTGTGAGCGCACTGTTCGTATTCAACCTCAATATGCTATTTGTAATAGCTGTGCTGATGCTATTGAGCGGGGTATGGATTATTAATATTAATAAACTCTAAAACAATAATAAACATATGGATCCAGAAGATATTGCTTATGAAGATAGTGTCAGTAGTGACACTGCTGGTTGGCCTGGTGATGGTAGCGGTGTAGATGACTTCGCTGACTACAATCAGAACGAAGCAGATGACTATCGTGATTAATAACAATATGACACTCACTCAGCGTTACTCAAACGATACTATGATTCGCAATTATGTTCGCATTCATGATCCTGGCCATAGTTGGCTAGAAGTGCCTATCAAAGATGTTCGTGATGCGGCTGGCGTTTGGGATAGTATTACAGCCTATTCACCTCTCAAACGTCATAAGTTCTATTTGGAAGAAGATTGTGATATGTACACCTTCTACAAAGCTATGACTGATAAAGGCTACACTATCAATATCACTGATATTCATGTGGATGACTTTGATGCTTATCTACATAACAAGTATAACACAATAGGTTGTGGGTAATACTATAAAATAAATTATTTATATACTACATATATGAATTCCAAATACATTGAAGACATTGGAATGAGATTCTTTGACCGCAGTGTTTCACTGGCTAAAGCTGGTAATCAATGTGTTTGTTGCGGCAAGAATGCTACTGAGTTTCGTGATGAGATAAGTAAACGTGAATATCAGATTAGCACATTATGTCAAGCTTGCCAAGATGAAGTGTTCGCTGAACCGCTCGATGATTGACCATCCCACTTAAAAAAAGTTGAAAAAAAAGCTTGTGGTTTCGGGCTGGGGATGGTAGGATATTTCCACAATGAACGACATGATTGACCCTCAAGATGACCTCCGTGACCTGATCGCCGTTGACTACCGTGAGGTGAACGACGACGATGCTCGGTTCGACCCCCCCGCCATGACTGACTATCTGGAGGGCTAAGATTTGTTCGGGGTAACACAATAACAATAATCATATACACTATGCCTAACAAAATCAAAAAGAACGATATCGTCACCAATAACATTCAGCTCGTCTATGGTACTACCAAACCACTTCTAACCGTTGTGCCTGCTGGTACCGAGCTAAAGGTCTGGAAGGCCAAGCGTGATGGCACACTCTATTGTAGTGTTGTTGATCGTAACATCTACTATGGCACTATCATCATCAAGGCTACTGACGTTACTCTAGTCAATAAGCCGCTCCCTACCGTCAACATCGGTGATATCTATGTCACCAGTTGGGGATACGATCAAACCAATATTGATTATTACAAGATTGTGAGTGTCAAAAACAAAACCGCTAAGCTCGTTAGTATCGGTCAGACTTGTAACTACACCGGTAGTATGCAAGGCGAGTGTATGCCTGATCCCAATGTGGTTGGTAATAATATCCTCACCAAGCGCATAATCAACAACGGTAATAGTGTCAGCTTCAAGATAACCAGTTTCAGCTGGGCTTACAAGTGGAATGGTAAGGCCAATCACTTTACTGAGTGGGCGTAAGCGGTGACAGTACGGGTAGGGTACCCAAACAATAACCTATTTATAAACTTGACGGGGGTGGGGGTATATAACCCCATCCCTTTTTGTTATTAGACGGGGGGAGGGGTATGGGGGAGCCCTGTCAAATGGTTCTGAACATGAAGGGGTACCGTCGCAACCGTCGCGCGATGTATATATGACACACATGGAACTTATTATGAGGAGGTTCAACATATGTGGATATATGCTGTTTTTAATAGGGTACTTTTTGACTTTTTTATACAAAGTGTAAATTTAGCAGGTGAGGTATTTTTTTATGGGGAAAATTTACATATGTCTAGTTATGTATACTGATACAAAGGTAATTATGAAATTTGAATCAATATACGATAATGTTATAGGCAACAAGTATGGATATAATATTAGTTTATTGTTGGTGATTGATTCCAATTATTTGAATCAGAAGGGATTGACTGGGGATTTATATATTTTGTTTAGATAAAATATAAAATTGTTTTTTGGATAAATGGAGTTATATTATTAATAAGTTATGCGTATATTAAGTTTTGTTTATGGAGAGCATTGTAGTGGATTAGCTGTTATTGAAAATGGTCTGCCCAAGTATTGTTATGAGGAGGAGCGATTTGCGAGAGTAAAGACTAGTACTGACTGGCGTAATTTGTTTTTTAGATTTCCTATTATGAGTTTGTATGAGTTGCGATACAAAAACAATATTGATATAAACGATTTTGATTTGTATTTATTTCCCAAAATAAATGGTAATGACAACATAACCGATCAATTTTTGTTGCATATGAGTAATCGTTGTAATTGGGCTATAGATGTAAAACGAATAAAAAGCAAGTCATTAGAATATGATCATCATGGTGCTCATTGTGCGTTGGCTTATTTCACTAGTGGTTTTGTTGATAAGAAGTGTTTGGTAGTTAGCATGGATGCTCTTGGTTGCGATTATAGTGCAAAGTATTATTTGGGTGAAAGTGGAAGATTGAAATATATTGATGGTATTGATGGTAAGAGGTTATCATTAGGTTTATATTATGCGATGTTAACGGAATTTTTTGGATTTCAAAGATTGAAGGATGAAGGCAAGGTTGTTGGTATGAGTTCGCATGGAAAAGAGTATGACAAGTTGCGTAGTATGTTTGAAAAGGTTATTGGACCTATTGATGGTATAAAGACGCGAATATTAACTAATGGTGATAGTGATATGTTTGTGGATTTTTACGTAAATTTTTTCAAAGAAGTTGGTGGTAAGTTTTATAAGACCAATAATACATTAAATGATATTGCTGCTAATGGACAACTTGTATTTGAGAACAAGGTGTGTGAGATATTGAATAATTTGCATGCGATGCATTCTGATTATGATCATGTGTGTTTGAGTGGAGGTATATTTGCTAATGTTAAGTTGAATAAGAGAATAAATGAATTACCATGGGTGAGTGAAGTTTATATTACGCCACCTATGGGAGATGAAGGGTTGACATTGGGAGCTGGATTATTGGGCAACAGCATCAAAGGTAAACAGGATGTATTTAGATTAAATGATGTATATTTGGGTAGTAGTTATAATAAACTTGAAATTGAAAGTACTGTTACGAATAAGTTCAATGATGTATTTAATGAACCATTGAATGTTGATAAAGTGAGTAAGTTATTGAGTGATGGACATATTGTTGGATTATTTCAAGGACGTATGGAATATGGGCCAAGGGCATTGGGTAATAGAACAATATTGGCAGATGCTAGTAAGAGTGATACGTATGTTAAGTTAAATGGCAGATTGAATCGTAATGATTGTATGCCATTTGCGCCTGTTGTATTGGCCGAGTATGCTGATAATGTATTTAAGATTGAGAAGAGTTTATATACAGCGGAGTTTATGACGATGTTATATGATACTCATAGTGATTGGCATAAACGTATACCAGCTGCATTACATCCGGTTGATAAGACTGCGCGTATACAATTGGTATATGAAGATAAGAATAAATTGTTGTATGATATATTGAAGTCATTTTATAACAGAACCAATATACCGGTGTTAATCAATACATCATTTAATATACATGAAGAGCCTATTGTATGTTGGCCTGAGAATGCTTTGGAACATTTGAAAAATGGAATTGTTGATTATTTAATTATTGAGGATAGGTTATATTATTATAAAACATAAATTATGTCATTGAATGAAACCCAGAATGCTATATTGAGTTGGATATTTACAATAGGATGTTCGGTATTATTGATTGGAATTACATACATAATATTGTATTTTATGTATTTGTTTGTGAATATGGTAAAGAATTTTAGCAAAAGATATTGACGATTAATATATTATGTGATATATATAAATGTACAACGAATGAGAACACGTATTACAGATAATTATTGGCATACATTTACAAATTGTGAATGTGGTGGCAGTGATATTGTATAAACTAATAAAAAGTAATTTAACCCAAACAATATTAACCGCCACCGAAAAAGTGGTGGTTTTTGTTTGACATTTATAAAAAATTTGATAATATAAAAATATAAGGTTTGAAACTCCATCTGTTGAACCTCCCTGAGTGACGAAAAGTGGGTAAAGTACTCAAAAAATCAATTGATTGGTCCGTTGGTGATGTGCTGAAAAATACAGAACCAACTGGGCGATGACGGCGTGACTGAGGTTATTGTCGTGAATGCTAGAAAATCAAGAAAATTTTAAAACTGCCCCTTAAACATAGATAGCGATGTAGAGGTTTTGTAAACCTCAAAGCTCGGCGCAAATCCGGGAGGGGGCTCCAGTTTATAATAATGGTGTGTGTAGCATAAAAGTAATGTCGTAGGTTGTGAATCTACCTAAGCGGGGGCAGTACCCGTCACGCACCCCAATTTATGCTTCGGTGGTGAAAATGGATTTATCACGCAACGCTACGAACGTTGAGTTCGGGGTTCAACTCCTCGCTGAAGCACC
>Ga0194110_10009720_pt1 | contig 10786 bp, 10 predicted proteins | sample TA2Kig1200mmetaG_FD_146192 | JGI IMG/M metagenome (GOLD analysis project Ga0194110, IMG submission 146192) | Freshwater microbial communities from Lake Tanganyika, Tanzania - TA2015032 Kigoma Deep Cast 1200m | ecosystem: Environmental > Aquatic > Freshwater > Lake | place: Tanzania: Lake... | reverse complement strand
TTCGTGCCGGCACTTGCCGCGTGGCCGGCTGCGCGCCCCCGACCCGCTGCGCCGGCCACGCTCGCTCTGGAGCTACGGCCGACCGTGCACTAACATACTGCCTGGACCACTCGTTGGGGGCGGGTCAGACGGACGTGAGATGCGTGGGCGCCTCCGCACGGACCTTCTAGCGCTGATGGCGATTGCCGGCCTCTCCGGGCACGAGGACCGGGTTCGCCGGTGGCTGAGGTCGCGCCTCGGCGAGGCTGGAATCGAGGCCCGCGGCGACCGGCTCGGCAATCTCATCGCCACGCTGCCGGGTACCGCCGGCGCGCCGTCGGTCATGCTCTTTACCCACATGGATCAGCTTGGCTTCGTCGTGCGCAAGATCGAACCGGATGGCTTCCTCCGCCTCGAGCGGGTGGGTGGCGTGCCGGAGCGGGCACTGGCGTCGCAGGCGGTGACGATCTGCGTCGGCGCGGCCGGCGATATCGCCGGCGTCATCGCCAACAAGAGCCACCACGCCACCACCGCAGAGGAGAAATACCGCGTCGTGCCCTATGCCGACCTTTACGTCGATGCCGGCTTCCAAAGCGCCGCAGCGGCGCGGGCCGCGGGTGTCGAGATCGGCGCTCCGGTGGTCTACCGGGCGCAGGCCTTCGCGCTGTCGGGCGAGCGCGTCGCCGGGACCGCGATCGATGATCGCGCCGGCTGTGCCGTCGTGCTGGAGGCCGCGCGGCGCCTTGCGGCTGCGCCCGACCGGCCGACGGTGCACGTCGTCTTTTCGGTGCAGGAGGAGTTCAACCTGCGCGGTGCGCTGCCCGTGGCACAGGCGCTGAGGCCCGACATCGCCATCCAGATCGACCTGATCCTCGCCACCGATACGCCCGACATGGGCCATCGTGGCGAGGTCAGGCTCGGCGGCGGTCCGGCGATGAGCCTCTACTCATTCCATGGCCGCGGGACCCTTAACGGAACGCTGCCGCACCCGACGCTCGCGGCGCTGTTTGCACGCACGGCGGCAACCGAAGCGATCCCGCTTCAACGCAGCGCCCAGGTCGGCGCGCTGACCGACTCTTCCTACGTCCAGCTCGCCGGCGCCGGTGTCGCGTCGATCGATCTCGGCTTTCCCCTCCGCTATTCGCATTCGTCGCTGGAGGTCTGCGACGTCTCCGATCTCGAAGCGCTCAGCCGCCTGCTGGTGGCCGGGCTCGCCCGCATCGGTCCCTCGTTCAGCCTCGACCGGGATGATCCCGCGTGAAGCACTATCTCGGGGTCGATATCGGCACGTTCGAAACCAAGGGCGTCCTCGTCGACGAGACCGGCGAGATCCGTGCCAGCGCCGTCCGGCCGCACAACATGCTGGTGCCGCAGCCGGGCTGGGCCGAGCACCGGCCGGACGACGACTGGTGGGGCGACTTCGTGCACGTCACCCGTACCGTGCTTGGCGACAGCGGTGTCAATGCGGCCAGCATTCGCGCCGTCGGCGCCAGCGCCATCGGCCCCTGCATGCTGCCCCTCGACGCGGATGGACGCCCGCTGATGAACGCCGTGCTCTACGGCGTCGACACGCGCGCCACCCTGGAGATCGCCAACCTGACGGCGCGGATCGGCGCCGAAACCATCTTCGAGCGCTGCGCCAATGCGCTGACCTCGCAGTCGGTCGGCCCGAAGATCCTGTGGCTGCAGAACCAGCGGCCGGAGCTTTACCGGCGCGCGGCGAAGTTCCTCGGCTCGACCAGCTACCTCAACTGGCGGCTGACCGGCCGCTACACCATGGATCACTACTCGGCGGCGGGTTCGACGCCGCTCTACGACGCGGCAGCGCAGGACTGGACCTTCGATCTGGCTCCCGAGATCGCGCGCCCCGATCAGCTTCCCAGTCTTCTGTGGACCACCGACATCGCCGGCGTGGTGAGCCCGGCCGCAGCCGCCGAGACGGGGCTCGCTCCGGGCACGCCGGTGATCGCGGGTACGATCGATGCGGCCGCCGAGGCACTCAGTACCGGCGTGCGCCGGCACGGCGACATGATGCTCATGTACGGCTCGACCATCTTCACGATCATGGTCACGGCCGAGCGGGTCCGCGATCCGCGCTTGTGGTACGCGCCCTGGCTGTTCGCCGGCGAACACGCCTCGATGGCCGGCCTGGCCACGAGCGGCACACTGTCGCACTGGTTTCGCCACCAGTTAGCCCGCGAGCTATCTGCAGAGGGGGCGTTCGCGGCGCTGGCCGCAGAGGCCGAGGCCTCGCCCCCGGGCGCTAGGGGGCTGGTCTTCCTGCCGTACTTCTCCGGGGAACGAACGCCGATACACGATCCCGACGCCAAAGGCGCGATCTTCGGCTTGAACCTCACGCACACCCGCGGCGACGTCTATCGCGCCCTCTTCGAGGGCATCGCTTGCGGCACTACCCACATCGTCGATACCTACCGCGCGATCGGCAAGCCGCCGGCGCGGGTCCTGGCCGTCGGCGGCGGCGTGAAGAACGCGGTGTGGGTGCAGGCGACCTCGGATATCGCCGGACTCGAGCAAACGATCCGGCGCCGCACGATCGGCGCAGCCTACGGAGATGCGTTTCTGGCCGCGCTCGGCGTCGGCGATGCTCGGCGCGAGGACATCGAACTGTGGAACCCGGTCGAGCGCGTGCTGGCGCCCGCGGGTGCGGGCGCGGCAGCCTATCGGCGACAGTATCGCGTCTTCCGCGCGCTCTACGAGCGGACGCGAGAGCTGATGGCGGCGCTTTCCGGCGCGGCGCCGTCGTAGGCGGCGGCCCCGACCTACTTCACCGCGCCGGCGGTCATGCCCTTGATCAGATAGCGCTCGAGCGCCACGCCCACGATCAGAAGCGGCGCGATCGCTGCGGTCGAGAGCGCCGCCATGGACCACCAGTTGATGCCCTGCGAGCCGGTCTGGCTCGCCACCATCACCGGCAGGGTCTTGGCCTCGACACTGGTGAGCAGCGCCGCGAAGAAGTATTCGTTCCAGCACAGCACCATGGAGAGCACCAAGGCGGCGACCATGCCGGGCAGCGCGAGCGGCAGCACGATCTGGTAGAACGCGCCCCAGATCGACAGGCCATCGACCAGCGCCGCCTCCTCGAGCTCTACCGGGATCGCGTTGAACTGGTCGCGCATGATCCAGATGACGATCGGCAGCACCGTCAGCGTGTAGAGGAGGATGAGGCCGATGCGCGTGTCCAGTAGGTCGAGCTCCTTGTAGAGCACGAGGAAGGGCAAAGCGAGCACCACGGGCGGCAGGATCAACTGCGACAGGAAGAAGAAGGAAATATCCTCGTTGCGCATGAAGCCGAAGCGGTAGCGAAAGCGGGCGAGGCCGTAGGCGGCGAGGCTGCCGATCAGGATCGCCAGGAGCGAGGCGCTGAGGCTGGCGACGGCGCTGTTGGTGAAGCGGCTGAGGAACTCCTCGCGCACGGTCGAGACGTTGTCGATCGTGTCGGGGGAGAGCCCGAGCGAGCGCCAGCCGCGCCAGTCGGGCCGGTAGTCCAGCCACGGAATGAGATGGCCCTGCGTGACGTTGACGGCGGTCTTAAACGAGGTCGTCACGGTCCAGTAGATCGGGAACAGGCAGACGATCGCCCAGACGAGAAGCGCCCCGTAGAGGAACACGCGCCTCGCCCCCAGGCGCGCCAGCCGGCCGGCGCCCGGACGCGGGACGTCGGCCTCGTCAAACCTCGTACTCACGGCGGGCGATGCAGGCTCCACAGTCGATCTCCGTCAGGTCACGTCGCGCGTCCAGCGGTTCAGGAGCTTCAACAGCCCGGTGACAAACAGGATGATCAGGATGAGATAGACGAAGGCGAGCATGGTGCCGTAGCCGACGTTCGAGCGGTCACGGTACTCACGGAAGATGAAGCTCGTCACCGAATCGGTGGCGCCGCCGGGCCCGCCGGCGGTGACGTTGATGATGATGTCGGCGAGCTTCAGCTTGAAGATGATCCGCAACACAATCGCGGTGATCGACACCGGCAGCATTAGCGGAAAGGTGACGCCCCAGAAGGTCTGCCAGCGGCTGGCGCCGTCGACCTCGGCCGCCTCCATCACGTCCTTCGGCAACGCCTGCAAGCCGGCCAGCAGCACGACCATCATGAATGGGATGAACGTCCAGGCGTCCATGACCTCAATGGTCAGCCGCGCGGTCCACGGATTGGCGAAGAAGGCGGGATTGTCCCACCCGACCCAGCGCATGAGGTTGGCGACCGGGCCGAAGCGGTACTCCAGCATCGACTTGCCGATCATCCAGCTCACCGCCACCGGCGACAACATCAGCGGCAAAAGGAAGACGACGCGGAAAAGCTTACGCGCGCGGATCTGCTGGTTGAGCAACAGCGCCAGGCCGAAGGCGACAGTGTACTCTACCAGTACCAGCGCGGAATAGATGACCATGTTCTGCAGTGCGTTCCAGTAATACGCATCGCCGAGCATCTGGCGAAAGTTGTCGAGGCCGTTGAACTGCCGGCCGGCCGTGGAGCTGAGGTTCCAGTCGGTCATAGCGATGGTGAGGCCGAAGAGGGTCGGGAAGATCACCATCGCGACGGTGAAGAGCACTGCCGGCATGATGAAGAGGACGCGCACGCCATCCTCGCCGCGCCTGAGCACCTGGCCGACGCAGAGCGCGACGCCCCAGGCGAGATAGGCGCAGACGACCGGCCGCCAGTTGGCGAAGCCAAACGAGACCACACCCGCGACGTGGAGCGCCTGGACGAGCGCGACGAAGACAAAGAGGGCGCTCGCCGCCGGGACCAGCAGTGAGCCTGCCCACCCATAACGTTTCGGCGGCGGCCGTTCCGGCACCTCCGCCACGACCGTCCGCGTCATCGCTAGGGCGTGCGCCGAGGCGGCCTGCGCGGGCCGCTCCGGCGCAGCGTGGACACTAGTGCCCCGCCCAGGGACGGGGACCACGCGCTTCCCGAAATGCTCCGGGAAGCGCTGGCCACCATGGACGCGGGGCTCAGAGCCCGAGGCTCAGAGCCCGAGGCTCGCCTTGTAGAGCGCGATCTGGCTCTCGCGGCCGATCTGGTCAGTGATCTTCTCCCAGGCGGCGGCGATGTTGTCGGCGCCGCTCTGGGCGTCGAACTGGCCGGCGTAGATCTTCGCAAGCTCGTCCTCGGCTACCGAGTAATACTGGAAGATACCGGGAATGCGCGGCTCGATCGCGGTGTTCGGGTGGTTGTAGCTGTCGGCCTCTGAGGCGAGGTAGTCGGTAATGTAAGCCTCGTCGTAGCCCGCCCCCGTCCACTCGGGGATGTCGAAGTGCGAGTTCCGGTAGGGCTGGAAGCCGGACGGATAGGCCGCCATCCACAACGAAATGTCCTTGCCGCCAAGATGCGCCGCGGCCGACCACGCCGCCTTCTGCAGCTTGGCATCGGCATCGACGCGGGCCATCACATAGACGCCCCAGCCGATGTAGGCCATGTTGGGCGCGAAGTTCGGACCGCTTGCCAGCGTGTCCCATTGGCCGGTCTTCGCGTTGTAGACATCGTCCGAGCCCGGCAGGATCGAGAAACCGACGACATCGCCCACCACCGAGGAATCAGAGGTGCGCGCGTTCGAGCCGATGTCGCCCCACCACGACAGCATCGAGCCGGTTCCGGCGAGGAACTGCTGGAATCCGGTCGTGCCCGGATCGGCGTTCAGCTGGTCGTTCGGCTGGGCGGCGAGAATATCGAGCACGTCCTGGATGGCGCGCACGAAGGCCGGGTTATTGACACGCGGCTTCATGGTGTCGGGATCGAACAGCCAGGCCTTGTCGTCGGGGTGCTTGGCGTAGGCCGTGGCGCGGCTCTCGAGGAAATAGAAGCCGAAGCCGCCCCAGCCCTTGAGCGGGTCGAGGTAGCCGTAGAGTGGTTGACCGTTCAGGCTCTTGCCCTTCAGGAATTTGGACACCTCCTGCACCTTTTGCCAGGTGATCGGCACCATCCACTCGCCCTGGTGGCCCTCGTCCTTCCAAGCCTGCGCCAAACCCGCGTCGGCGAAGACATCGGTGCGGTAGTTGAAGGTGTGGCAGTCACCGTCGATCGAAATACGGTACGTCTTGCCACCCCAGGTGCCGACCGGCGCCTTGAGGTAGCCGACGTAATCGTCCATCTCGATCATCTGCTTGACCCAGTCGGGCATCTCGGAGGCCAGCCCGCGGCCGCAGACGTCACCCTCGAACGGCGCGCCCATCTCGATGATGTCGAAATCGACGGTGCCGGTCGCGATGGACTGCTGCAGACGGGCGTTGTAGTCGGCCTGCGCCAAATCGATCCAGTTGATCTTGGCCCCGGTGTAGGCCTCCCACGGCTTGAGGAAGCCGCGGAACAGGAAGTTGTGGAGGTTCTGGTTGTTGAGGCCCATGAACGTGAGCTCGACACCGGCGAACTCGCCCTGCTGCACGAGCGCCTTCGTCGGGCCGAGGCATAATTCTCCCACCTTCTGCCAGTCCGCGTCCGTCGGCGAGCCAACGCCGACGCCCGGGATCTTCAAGATCTCGGCGCGCAGGCCGCCTTGCGCGAAGGCGGAGCTCGACAGCGCCGAGAGGAGACCGGGCGCGGCCAGCGCCGCAGCGCCGAGGCCGGCGGTTGCACCCCGCATGACGCCCCTGCGGTTGGCCGTCAACTTCAGAAGCCGCTCGTGAGTTTCCATATGCATTGTGTGTCCTCCCAGGTTGCTGTGGCGCTTTGCCAGTCCAAACGGTGCGGTTCGGCGAGCCTTCGGAGCTCTGCCAACCGACGCCATTGGGCGCGTGAGACACTTTCGAACGCGGCAGCACGATCTGGTCCGGCTGCACACCCAAATGTGTTCCGAGCCGTCATCACTATGGATCAAGTCCGCGACGAGTCAAAGCAGAACTGCCGCAGCGTTGCCCAGAGCACAATGGACTCGGAGCGGCGGGTTCGCTACTGCTTCGACCGGGAGGACTCATGGCGCAGGTCGCAATTCGTAACGTCGTCAAGGCGTTCGAGGCCGTGCGGGTGATCCACGGCGTGTCGGTCGACATCGCGGACGGCGAATTCGTCGTCCTCGTCGGCCCCTCGGGGTGCGGTAAATCGACGCTCTTGCGCATGGTGGCCGGCCTCGAGAGCGTGACCAGCGGAGCCATCGCCATCGGCGACAAGGTGGTGAACCACCTCTCTCCGGCCGAGCGCGATATCGCGATGGTGTTCCAGAACTACGCGCTCTACCCGCACAAGACCGTGCGCCAGAACATGGCCTTCGCGCTGAAGCTGCGCCGCATCGACAAGGCAGAAATCAACCACCGAGTGGCGCGCGCGGCGGAAATCCTGGGTCTTACACCCTATCTCGACCGCTATCCGCGGCAGCTGTCCGGCGGCCAGCGCCAGCGCGTCGCGATGGGACGGGCGATCGTACGCAATCCGCAGGTCTTCCTGTTCGATGAGCCGCTGTCGAACCTTGACGCCAAGCTGCGCGTGCAGATGCGCACCGAAATCAAGGAGCTGCACCAGCGCCTGCAGACGACCACGATCTACGTCACCCATGACCAGGTCGAGGCGATGACGATGGCCGACAAGATCGTCGTGCTCCAAGAGGGCCGGATTGAGCAGATCGGCGCGCCGTTGGACCTCTACGATCGACCGGTGAACACCTTCGTCGCCGGTTTCATCGGCTCGCCGGCCATGAACATGCTTGACGGCGTGGTCGATGGCGTCGGTGTGCGGGTGAGCGGAGCGCTGCTGCCGGCGCCTGCGGACGCGCACCGGAATTCGGGTCGCCGAGTGGTCTACGGCGTGCGGCCCGAGCACCTCGAGCTCGCCGACGACGGCTTCGAGGCACGCATCGCTGTCGTCGAGCCGACCGGCTCAGAGACAATGGTGTTCCTGCGCTTCGGCGAGGCCGAAATCGTGGCCCTCTTCCGCGAGCGCCACGATTTCCGGCCGGGCGCGACGATCAGGATCAAGCCGCGCGGTGCGAACGTGCATCTCTTCGATGCGGGATCGGGGGCGCGTCTCGGCGTGTCGCGCCGATCGGAAGAAGGAGCCGAGGCATGCTGAAGGGACTGAGCCCGCTGCTCAACGCCGAGGTGCTCGCGGCGCTCGGCGCCATGGGCCACGGCGATGATCTGATCCTCGTCGACATGAACTTCCCATCCGACTCGATCGCGCGCCAGACCCGACTGGGAACGTTGCTGCGCATAGGCAACGTCAGCGCGGCGGCGGCAGCGAAGGCGATCCTGTCGGTCTATCCGCTCGACACCTTCGTCGCGGACGCGGCGGCACGCATGGAGATCGTCGGCGCCCCGGACGAGGTGTCGCCGGTGCAGCGGGAGGTGCAGGCCGAGATCGACGCCGCGGAGGGCCGCTCCTGGCCGATGATCGGCGTCGAGCGTTACGCCTTTTACGAACGGGCCAGGCAGGCTTACTGCGTCATCCAGACCGGAGAGCGCCGATTCTACGGCTGCTTCGCCCTGCGCAAAGGCGTGATCGCGCCGGATGCCTGACACGTCGAACACCCTGGCCACGCCAACCATGCGCGAAAAGTCGATCGTCATCCTCGGGGTATTCGTCGCCGACACCACTTACCCCGGATTTCCCGGATGACCACGATCTTGTCGGCTCGAAACGGTGGAATTCTGTCATAGTTTCAATAAGTTGAGGCTGCTTTGGTGATGGCGCGATGGACCACCCTTCGGGTGAATCCGATGATGGCACCCTGCGGGTCGATTTCGGCCGTCGCCTGACGCTCGAGTTCCACGGCAGCCGCATCACCTCTGACGCCGGCCTGCTGGCCTAGGGGGACCGGGCGACGCGCTCGGGCTGACCGATCTGGCCGGCAGCGCACTGTCGGAATGCCGCCGTGGCCGGAACACGCGGCATCTGCTGGGCGGGCTGTTGCGGCAGTCCGTGTTCGGGCGCCTTGCCGGCTACGAGGACGTGAACGACGCCGAGCGTCTCACGCATGATCCGGCGATGCGGGCGGTGGTCGATCGTGGTGGCCTGGACCGTCGGGCCACTTCGACTAGCCAGATGTGTGAAATCGCGGCCAATAATGACCCCCTGAGGGGCGGTTTTCGCGTCCAATTCTGACCCCCTCGTAGCGTGTATGTCAGCTTGCCTTCCCTTTGCGGGGAAGGATGGCTGGGGGATGATTGGCGTGGATGTGATCGGTCAGATCCGGCGGGCGTATTTCGAGCAGCGGCGGCCGATCAAGGAGATCGTACGAACGTTCTCGGTGTCGCGGGCGACGGTGCGCAAGGTGGTGCGCAGCCAGGCGACCGCGTTCAAGTACGAGCGGGCTGTGCAGCCGGCGCCCAAGCTGGGCGAATGGGTAGCGATCCTCAACGAGATTCTGGAGAAGGAATCGAAGCTGCCGCGGTGGGAGCGGCGCTCGACCCAGCGCTTGTTCGAGGAATTGCGTGCCCGCGGCTATCAGGGTGCGCACGACAGCGTGCATCGGTTCGTGAGGAGCTGGCGGGCGGAGCGCGCCCGGGTCCCGGCGCAAGCCTACGTGCCGATGAGCTTTGCGCCTGGAGAGGCGTACCAGTTCGACTGGAGCCACGAGACGATCACGCTGTCCGGGCTGCCGCTGACGGTGAAGGTCGCGCACATGAAGCTGCCGCCGGCCTTGGCCGAAGTGCGCAGTCTTCTGAAGAGCCACATCGACGGCGATCGCCAGTTTGTCAAGGTACTGGCGGCGGTGCCCGACCATGGCCTGGGCGCGGTCGAGGCCGCCTGTGCCGAGGCGCTCGCCGCCGGCATCGCGTCGGGCGATGTGATCCTGACCGTGCTTGCGCGGCAGCGCGAACCGGTGGCGCCGCCCAGCATCACCACGCCCGATGCCCTGCGCCTGAAGCATGAACCCGTGGCCGATTGTGGCCGCTACGACAGCATAAGGAGGGTCGCCTGATGGAGCGCCATGAACTTCTCGAGGCCATGGACGAGCTGAAGCTTTACGGCATGCGTGCGAGCTTCGACGAACTCGCCGGCAAGGGATTGACCCGCCGCGCCGAGATCTATCCCTTCATCGCCAGCCTGATTAAGGCCGAGCGCACCCACCGTCAGGCGCGCTCGATCAGCTACCGGATCAGCGCCGCCAAGTTCCCGGTGCTCAAAGACATCGACAGCTTCGTCTTCGCCGATACGCCGGTCGATGAGGGTCAAATCCGCGAGCTGGCCACCGGCGCCTTCCTTGATGCCAAGCGCAACGGCATCTTCATCGGCGGCACCGGCACCGGGAAAACTCACCTGTGCATCGCCGTGGCTTCCGCGGTCGTCCGCGCCCACGCCAGAGGCCGCTTCTTCAACCTCGTCGATCTCGTCAACCAGCTCGAGCAGGAGAAGGCTGCCGGCCGCAGCGGACGGTTGGCAGAGAAGCTGTTGCGCTATCACCTCATCGTCATCGACGAACTGGGCTATCTGCCGTTCAGCCAGTCCGGCGGCCAGCTCCTGTTCCATCTGATCAGCAAGCTCTACGAGAACACCTCGCTGCTGATCACCACCAACCTCGCCTTCGCCGATTGGCCCCAGATCTTCGGCGATCCCAAGATGACCACCGCCATGCTCGACCGCCTCACCCATCACTGCGACATTGTCGAGACCGGCAACACCAGCTGGCGATTCAAAAACCGCAGCTGAACCCTCCCCCGGACCCCCTCCCGGGCTTACCCACGTGGGTGCACAGGCACCTCCCACGGCCGCCGCCGCCAGCGCGATGATCCGCGCGGCGTCGGCCGTGGGACCCTTCTATGCACGACGCGGATAAGCCCAATCGTTCACCCAGACAGGGGTCGTTATTGGATGCGAAAGTGGGGTCGCGGTTGGAAGCGAATTGACACTCCAGCGCCTTGT
>Ga0194110_10009719_pt1 | contig 10786 bp, 8 predicted proteins | sample TA2Kig1200mmetaG_FD_146192 | JGI IMG/M metagenome (GOLD analysis project Ga0194110, IMG submission 146192) | Freshwater microbial communities from Lake Tanganyika, Tanzania - TA2015032 Kigoma Deep Cast 1200m | ecosystem: Environmental > Aquatic > Freshwater > Lake | place: Tanzania: Lake... | reverse complement strand
AATTAAAAAAGACCTTTTTAAAGGTAAGAAGGTTAGTGATATTTGTAAAGAGATAGAGAAACTGGAAAAATCCAGCCTTTAAATTAAGAAGAGACCAGAAGAATCACTGTGCTATGAAAGAATTATCTGATGAGCAGAGGTAAAATAAATTATGGCAACGCTCAGTTTTAAAGGCAAGAGTTTTGTTCAGAATCATCACTTGTCTGTAAAGTATCATCAGTTAATTCCTAAGAAGGACAAGAGCCTTACGGACAAAGTCAGCCTCAATGACAATCTAATTATTCACGGTGATAATCTCATTGCATTGAAAGCCCTGCTTCCGACTTATGCAGGGAAAGTTAAGTGCATTTACATAGACCCGCCTTACAATACAGGAAACGAAAAATGGATTTATAACGACAACGTCAACAGCCCGATGATGCAGGAGTGGCTTGGAAAGGTAGTGGACAAAGAAGACTTCACCCGCCATGACAAATGGCTCTGCATGATGATGCCGAGATTGAAGTTGCTTAAAGAATTGCTCAGAGATGATGGGGTGATTTTTGTCAGCATTGAAAATAATGAAGTGCATCATTTGATAATGCTTTTGAACGAAATATTTCAAGAAAATTTTATTGGCACATTGATTTGGAGAAAAAAGGAAGGTGGTGGGCAAACAGACCAGTATTTTGTTACTGAACACGAATATGTTCTTGTCTTTGCAAAATCCTCTGCATTCCAATGGCTTGATGAAACAATCCCAATAGATGAGGCTAAGTTCAATAAGGCAGACGAAAACGGTAAATTTGATGCAATAAAACTTGCAAAGTGGGGCAGCGGTGCTCGCAGAGAAGATCGGCCTTCAATGTATTTCCCTATCAAATCTCCTGATGGCAAGAACATATATCCAAAAGCACCCGATGGAAGTGAGGGCAGATGGAGAGTCGGAAAAATAAGAATGGATAATTTAATAGACAATGACCTTATTTATTGGGAAAAGAAGAACGGTGAGTGGATTCCTTATGAAAAAATTTATTATCAGGAAGAAGCAGTTAAGAAAATTAAGGAGAGAAGCATTTTATACGAATTGGCTAATACAGGTGATGCTACAAAAATGCTTACAAATATTTTTGGTAAAAAAGATGTATTTGAAAATGCTAAACCACTGGAATTAGTAAAATTCCTTATCAGCCATACCACTGATAAAAATTCAATCATCCTTGACTCCTTCGCCGGCTCAGGCACGACTGCCCATGCGGTTTTGGACCTGAACGCTAAAGACGGCGGCAATCGGAAATTTATTTTGGTTGAATGTGAAGATTATGCGGATAGAATTACTGCTGAGAGGGTGAGGAGAGTTATTAAGGGAATAAAGACGGCAAAAGATGAAAAACACCCCTCTTCGTCCCCCCTTACTAAGGGGGGAATTAAAGGGGGGTTGAGCGGAACTTTCAGTTATTTTGAACTCGGTGAGCCGATTGAGATGGAGAGCATACTTGAAGGCAAGAAGCTTCCTGATTATATGGAGCTGGCAAGATATATCTTCTACACGGCAACAGGCGAGGAATTCAATCCTTCTAAAGTAAAAAAGAGCAAAAACTTCATAGGCGAAACAAAAGATTATGAGGTATATCTCTTTTACGAGCCGGATATTGAGACGCTCAAGAAATTAGCCCTCACGCTTGATACCGCAAAAAAGTTAGGGGAATATAAAGGCAAGAAGCGGTTAGTCTTTGCCCCTGCAAAATATCTTGACCTCAATGATGCAGACTTGATTGAAAAGCATGGATTAAAAGGAATCGAATATTGCCAACTGCCATTTGAGATTTATAAGATGAGGGGATAACTATGCTTTTGAGTTGTCATTCCCACGAAGGTGGGAATCCAGAAAAAGGAATGACAGAATATTTATGACAGGATTCAAATATCCAAAAGGTTCAGAATGGCGAAAATGGGATTTGCATGTCCATACGCCTGCATCTGCTTTAAATAATCAATTTGAAGGGACAGGCGAAGATGAAAAATGGACTAAGTATTTAACAAAGTTAGCTTCCTTAACAAACATATCTGTATTAGGACTTACTGATTACTTTTCTATAGAAGGATTTAAAAAAGTAAGAGCTTATAAGGATGCTGGACACTTAAGTAATATCGATTTCCTGCTCCCAAATGTCGAACTGAGAATCTTGCCAGTAACATCGGAAGAAACACCAATTAATTTGCATATAATATTTTCTCCAGAACCTGAAATTATAGATGGACTTGAGAGCAAGTTTTTCTCGAGCCTTGAGTTCAAATACCAAGGAGAAGTTTTTAAATGTATACGTGATGACCTTATTAATCTCGGCAGAAGGTATAAAAATGACAGTTCCATTCAAGAAAATATTGCTTATAAAATAGGAATTGAGCAATTCAAAATTTCATTTGATAAGATTAAAGAAATAATTACAAAAGATAGGTTGCTTTTAGAGAAATCTTTGGTAATTGTTTCTAATAGAAGTGAAGATGGAGCTTCAGGAATACAGCACTCAAGTCTTGCCGCAACAAGAGAAGAAATTTATAGATTTGCCAATTGTATTTTCTCATCCAATCCGAGTGATCGCGATTATTTCTTGGGAAAAGGTGTAGATACTATAGAGGGAATAATTAGAAAATATGGATGTCTAAAACCATGCATCCATGGGTCTGATGCGCACAGCTTAGATAAAGTTTGTTGCCCAGATTTAAGTCGATTCACATGGATTAAAGCCGACCCTACTTTTAATGGGTTGAAACAAATTTTATATGAGCCTGAGGAAAGGGTTTATATAGGAGAAGACCCACCCATTTTAAAATTAGAAAGAGACAAGATAATAAAATCAATCGCAATATCTAAATCAAACAAATGGTTTGAAGATGATAAACCTATGCCTCTTAATGAGGGGCTAATAAGCGTTATAGGTGGCAAAGGTTCTGGCAAAACTGCCATTTTGGACGTAATTGCTTATGCAACTGACAGCTATAAGTGTTACGAAAAAGATGAAACAAAATCCAAATCATTTTTAAAAAAGGCATTTAGAGAATTAAAGGGAACAAAATTTAAAATAGAATGGGATGAGGGTAAACCCGACGAAAAAGAAGTCGGCAACAAGTTAGAAGAAGCTACAAAAGAAGGAAAAGTAAGATACCTGCCTCAAGACTACGTTGACCAGTTATGCTCTGAAATAGGGAAGGATGAACTTGAGCAACAAATTGAGAATGTAATTTTTCAAAATATTCCATCAGAAAATAAGGCTCATTTTTCAGACTTTAAAAGTTATAGAGATACTCAATTAAAGGTTATAAACGATAAAAAGAGCAGAGTTACAAAACAGATTGCGGATATAAATTCAAAGATATTTGACTATAAGGAATTAATTGAATCCAAAGCTATTAAGAATAGACAAATTAAGGAATTTGACGATGAGATAAAAAAACTGAAAGCCGAGACGGATAAAATATCAGAAGCATTAAAAGATTCTGACGGACAAAAGAAAATCCTGGGCGACCTTAACTTCTCTATTGAACAAAAAACCTCCATAGAACGGACAATCTCAGAATTAAAAACAATATTATTAAAAATAGAAGAAATCGGGAATGAGATTTCTGTTTTCTTAGAAGGTTCAAAAGAATTTACTAATAAATTAAAGGGTGACCCACAGACAATAGGGATTACAAAAGCTAATGTAGATCTGGTAAAAGTTATTCTATTCCCAGAAAATCTTCAACAAATACTTGATTCTAGAAAAAATGAAATTGAAAAAGAAATTGAGAAACAAAAAGGTGAGTTAGAAAAACTTGATAAAAATATTAAGGATTTGAATGGCAAGATAACACTTGAAAAATCAAAGCAAGATAAAATTAAAGAGATAAATCAATCATCAGCGGATTTTAAAAAGAAAAAAGATTCTTTGACTGAGGACATAGAAAAGGTTGAGGAGTTAGAAAAGAAATTGCCTGGACTACTACAAGATAGAAAAAATCTTTTCATTAATTACTTTGAATTGATTTTTGAGGAGAAAGAAAAACTGAAGGAGATTTATTCGCCGTTGGAAATTATTTTAAAGGAAAGTAGCGAGGAAAATGAAAAATTATTTGATTTCACTGTTCAGTTTAATTTCGATGTGGAAACAATGTCGAGAGAAGGTGACAAACTTATTGATCATTCAAATGCTGGTCGTTTTTTGCGTTCCGACAGGGATGCTTTAAAAGCTGAAATAGAGCAATTAAAATTATATTTAAATCTTAATAATGAAAAGCTCTCTTTAGAAGATTCTAAACTTATTAGGGAATTTTTAGAAAATGTAGAAAAACTATTTCTGCAAGACGATAGAGGAAATCACTATACAATTAATTCTCAGTTGCGGAAAGAGTACACTGGCCAAGATTTTGACAATTGGCTTTATTCTACAAAATATTATGGTATTAGTTATTCAATTAAATTTAATGGATTAGAACTTGATAATTTATCTCCAGGATTAAAGGGAGTTGCTCTTCTTATTCTATTTTTGGATCTTGACGAGGAAGATAAGCGGCCTATCCTTATTGACCAGCCAGAAGAAAATCTTGATAACCGCTCTGTTTTTAAGACGCTTATGAGATATTTCGGAAATGCCAGGAAAAGAAGACAGGTAATAATAGTTACTCATAACCCAAATCTTGTTGTCAACACAGATGCTGAACAGATAATCGTTGCAGACTTTGATAGAGGCTTGGAACAGCAAAGCTCAAGAATAGGCTATGTTAGTGGATCGCTTGAAAACACATTTAAAGATGACGCTGCACATTTAATTATAGAAAAACAAAGAATAAGAGAACATGTTTGTGAAATTTTAGAAGGCGGGCAAGAAGCTTTTGAGAAAAGAGAAAGAAAATATGGCTTTAAAATCAGTTAAATGTCGGATGGATAATTCAAATACCTCACCCATGGCTCGGATATTGGTAAGATATAAACAAGACTAATTAAGGAGGCAAAATATGAGAGCGTATGAATACTTGGCAGAGATATTGCCGGATGGGCATCTGTCTATTCCAGATGATCTTAAGGACAAACTCACCGGAGAATCAAAAATCAGGGTTATGCTTCTGCCCGAAGATGAAAATGCCCAGTGGAGTAATTTTACAGTAGCTGAATTTATTAAAGGATACCCTGAAAAGGACGCTATGTATGACGGCCTATAACTTTGGCGATATAGTAGAAAATGATAATCGTTAAGTCCCAAAATAATGTTTCATTACGGCTTACAAAAGAGCGATGGAGTCACATTGTTCTGAGACATCCTGAGATGGATGGTCAGAAAGAGCAAATGCTGGAAACTGTTATTGCTCCTGATCTGATTCAGCAAGGTGATTTCGGAGAGCTTATTGCCGTTAAGTTCTATAAAAAAACACCGCTGACATCCAAGTATTTGGTTGTTGTATATAAAGAAGTCTTGGATGCTGATGGTTTTATAATAACTGCGTATTACGCTACAAAACCTTCTGAAAGGAGGAAGACAATATGGAAGCGATAAAGATACTTGAGAAGAAAGAGAATCTTAACTGGGATTACGATGAAGAGGCTGATGTCCTTTATATCAGTATCGGAGAGCCTCAAAAAGCTATCGGCATAGATATCGGAGAAGGCGCCGTTGTTCGGTATATCGAATCAACAGGCGAAGTGGTTGGGCTTACCCTGATAGGGGTTAAAGAAAGATTGCTCAAAAGTCTCGGGTCAGAGAATTAACTGAAATTAATCGTGGAACTTAAGGAATATCAGAAAAAGACTTTAGAGCAGGTCAAGATTTATCTTGAATCCCTTGCCGAATATAAGGGCAAATATGAAAAGGCAATAGCTGTTGACCCTGACCTCGCAATAGACTTTCCTTTCAAAGCATGGGAAAAAGTTGTCAGGGCATCCTATCATTCAAGCAAGAATGGCCTCGGCGAATACCTGCCTGATTTCTACCTGAAAATTCCTACTGGCGGAGGAAAGACCATCCTTGCCTGCCATGTCATTGATCTCATAAATAGGATTTATCTAAAGAAACAGACCGGCATTGTCCTCTGGATTGTGCCGACAACACAGATTTACAGACAGACTCTCAACAATCTGAGGAATAGAGAGCATCCATACAGACAGGCATTGGACATTTCAAGTGGTGGAAGAACTTTGATATTAGAGAAGCTCGATAAGTTTACACCTCTGGATATAGAGGAAAGCCTTGTGATAATGCTCTTGATGCTTCCTTCTGCAAGCAGGCAGAACAAGGAGACATTGAAAGTCTTTAAGGACAGCGGTGGTTTTACGGAGTTCTTCCCTATCGAAGACGACATTAAAGGAAATGATAAATTGTTAGAGAAGTTCCCGAATCTTGATTATTTTGGAAATCCCCCCATCCCCCCTTTGTCAAAGGGGGGTGAGGGGGGATTTTTCTTCGGCAGGATGGCAAAGACATCTCTTGGAAATACCCTGAGAATCCTTAAACCTATAATTATCATTGACGAAGGCCATAAGGCTTACAGCGAAACAGCCCGTAATACAATCAAAGGTTTCAACCCATCAATAATTATCGAGCTTTCGGCTACTCCGCCAAAGAATGCAAATCTGTTGGTAAATGTCAGCGGACAGGCTCTTAACAGAGAAGAAATGATTAAGCTCGATCTGAATGTCGTCAATAAATCGAGTCCTGACTGGAAAGACGTTATGCTTGCATCTAAAGAGAAAAGAGATTACCTTGAGCACAAGTCGAAGGAATATGAAGCAAATACCAGCGAGCATATCAGGCCTATCTGTCTCGTGCAAGTAGAAAGAACAGGTAAGGAGCAAAGGGGAACAAAATATATTCACGCAGAGGACGTTAAAGAATATCTTATCAAGCAATGTGGCGTATCGGAAAATGAGATAGCTATCAAAAGCAGCGAAAAAGATGATATTGAAGGCATAGATCTTTTAAGTCGTGATTGTGAGATCAGGTATATCATTACCAAGCAGGCACTTCAGGAAGGATGGGACTGTGCCTTTGCATATATTCTTACGATATTGACAAATCCCAGTTCTCAGCTAAGCATAACTCAACTTGTAGGAAGAATTCTCAGGCAGTATAAAGCCAGAAAAACCAAAGTCAAAGACCTCGATGAGAGCTATGTCTTTTGCCATCGACCGAAAGCGGGTGTTCTTTTAGAAAGCATCAAGAAAGGTTTTGAGGTTGAGGGGCTGGGCGATTTGGCTTCAAGGGTAACCGTTAAAGAGGGTGATCCCGCATCTGAGGATGCTACAAAGGAAAAGGTCATCAGATATAGGGACAAATTCAAAGTATTTGAGGGTAAAGTCTATCTGCCTAAATTTGTGATTCAGGAAAATGGCGGCTGGCGTGACATTAACTATGACATGGACATTTTAAGCAGGATAGACTGGAATGATGCGGACTTAAACCCAGTGAAAGTCCTTCCTCTGGGGGAGAGAAAATTGAGAGATGAAGAAATAACGGTTGGGCTGAGCGAAGATATAAAAGAACTTCTTGAAAGAAAGAGCAGCATAGAAAGGCATGGTGGGCTGAAGCTTGACCATGTTCTTATGACGAGGCAGTTGCTGGATATTATTCCAAATCCCTGGATTGCCCATGATATCGGGAAAGAGGTTCTGGGTGCTTTGTTGAAGAATAACAGCAAAGAGAAAGTTACAAATAACCTTGCTTTTATCATTGAAGAAACCCGCAAGCAGTTGTTGGAAGAACGTAACAGATTATCCGAGAGAATATTCAGAGATTTGATTAACAAGAAAAAGCTCTGGTTTTTCCTTCTTTCCGACAAAGGGGGGTATGAACTTCCACCAAGTGTAAAGGTGAAAAAGAGTAGCAGAAAGCTTATCAAGGATGATCATTCTGAAGTTCAAAGGAGCCTTTTTGATTATGTCCCTGAAGAAGAATTTAATGAGATGGAAAAATCCATTGCAATATACCTTGACGAGCAGGAAAAACTTTTGTGGTGGTACAGGAATCTTTCCAGACAGGATTACTACATTCAGGGATGGAGAAAGAACAAAATATACCCTGATTTTATTTTTACGAAAGCTGATGACACAGGCAGAGATTTCAGTACGGTATATGTTGTTGAAACAAAGGGCGTTCACTTAAGAGAGTTTGAGGATACTAAATATAAGAGAAGCGTTTTTAAGTTTTGTAATGACTTAGGCAAGAAAGTCGAATGGAAAGAACTGAATAAAGAATTTTCAAAGGGAATAGAATTTCAGGTAATAGATGAAAAGGAATGGCAGAGAAGGATAAATGAGATATTCAGTGTTTAATTGTCATAGAGATTTCAAATCAGAGCTTGAGGCAAGGTTGGAAGAATAACAGCGTGAAACAAAGCACAAAAAGGCTTTGGACTTAGAGACTTAGGGGGCCAGGCTTGCGATTATGCATTTAACATCTTTACTGAACTCACGGCTCGGATATTGAGGCAAAGATTACAAGACGAGGAGAGAGATGACGGACACAGGAGAAAAGTTTTAACGGGGAGAGAAAGGAAATATGGTTTTAAAATCAGTTGAATCCCAGAATATGGAATTCAAACCCAACTGGCGGGATGAATACCTCAAAGTAATCTGTGCCTTTGCAAATGCTGACGGCGGGAATTTAATCCTTGGCGTTGATGATAAAGGCAAATCAATAGGCGTAGAAAATGCCAAAAAACTTCTTGAAGATGTGCCGAATAAGATAAAAAATATTCTCGGCATAATACCCAAGGTCATTACTGAAAGCAAGAAAGGCAAAGACACTATCATCATAAAAGTTAAGCCTTCTTATGCTCCAATCTCATATCACGGGCGCTATTTTGTAAGAAGCGGGAGCACCATACAGGAGTTAAAGGGCAAAGAACTGACAAAGTTTTTATTATCAAAATCAGACAGGGACTGGGATGAGTATGTAGAAGAAAAAGCTTTAATGGATGATATTGATATTAAGACGGTTGAGAGATTTAAAGAGATTGCAATCAAAAGACTGCCATTTGTTAAAGAAGAAAAAGATAATCTTAAGCTCCTTCAAAAATTAAATTTGCTTGAAAATGGGAAACTGAAAAGAGCAGCAATATTGCTTTTCGGAAAAAATCCAAAACGATTCTATACAAGTGCTTTTATTAAAGTCGGTAAATTCCTCACAGATACTGATATTGTGGCTTCCGATGATGTTGAAGGTAATCTTTTTGAACAGGTAGAGAAGACAATAGAATTGCTGAGGGCAAAATATCTCATTTCCGAGATAAGGTTTGAAGGAATTTACAGAAAAGAAGAGCTGGAATATCCTGAAGAAGCTTTAAGGGAAGCAATAATAAATGCTGTGATCCACAGAGATTATATCGGCGCGCATACCCAATTAAAAATTTATCCCGATAAGTTGATTTTGTGGAATGAGGGGACATTGCCCAAGGATATTAAAATTGCCGACCTAAAGAAAAGCCATCCTTCCCACCCGAGGAATGAATTGCTGGCGGATGTGTTTTTCAAGGCCGGCTTAATTGAGGCATGGGGAAGAGGCACTATCAAGATTACGAATGAATGTAAAAAAGCAGGATTGCCTGAACCGGAATTTAAAGAAGAGTTCGGCGGCTTTTCAGTTTGCTTTTATAAAGATATTTTTGCCGAAGAAAATTTGCGAAAGCTGGGATTAAATGAAAGACAGGTTAAGGCTGTGCTATATGTAAAGGAGAAGGGGAAGATTACAAATAGTGAATATCAGGAACTTAATAGCATATCGAGACAGATGTCAACAATTGATCTTACTGACCTTGTAAGTAAGAAAGTATTTATAAAAATGGGCAAAGCCGGAAAGGGTATCGCCTATCATTTGACTAAATCACCTAATAAATGACTAATAATTGACTAATGGGTATGAAAAGGTAATGAAGGTAATGATTTGGGAATGAATATAGTGTAATAGGGATTTGGCGCCACAAAGGCGATGTAAAAATGCCAAATAGAAAAAAGGAAATTATATCGGACATATTCAACAGACACCGTCTGTTAAAACTTCGGAAAAGAGCAAATTCCAGATAGTGTCTGGAAAATCATTAATTCGGCAGACAGTGTCTGCCGAATTAGCTGAGAATAAAAAATGGAGCTTAAGGAATACCAGAAAAAGACCTAAGACCATGTCAAGATTTATCTCGAATCCACTTGCAGCATATAGATGGCAGTATGATAAATACGAGGCAGATTGTGAAATGATAGAGAAAGTTATTCATGAAATAACAACAAGAAAATCAGAGCTTGAGGCAAGATTGGAATGCTAAGCCTTGAGTAAAAAGTCCATTGCTCTTTTAGTCTTAATAATATTAATTCCCATCACCATCTATCTCCTCTGGCCTACTGATGAGAGCAGGATAAAGAAACTTTTTAAGGAAGGTTCTCAGGCAATAGAAAAGAGAGACATTGATAAAGTGATGTCAAAGGTTTCTTATAACTATCGTGATGAATATGGACTGACATATCTTTATGTAAAAGAATACATGAAGCGCTTTTTCCAGCAGATGAGTGATATTAAGATCGAATATGAAAACCTGAAGATAATTATTCAAGAAAAGACTGCTACTGCTGATATGGATGTGAGGGTTATAGCAACAATGGGAAACGATACAGGCTACTTTATCGGGGATGCTGCGAGGCCAGTTCATTTCACATTTACCCTCGAAGAGGAAAAGGTAAGATGGCTTATTGTAAAAACTGAAGGACTGCCATTAAATCGTTAATAGAGATCGTTATAGTCCAAAATACAGAGATTGCTTCGCTCCGCTCGCAATGACAAATCAAGTA
>Ga0194110_10009715_pt1 | contig 10787 bp, 10 predicted proteins | sample TA2Kig1200mmetaG_FD_146192 | JGI IMG/M metagenome (GOLD analysis project Ga0194110, IMG submission 146192) | Freshwater microbial communities from Lake Tanganyika, Tanzania - TA2015032 Kigoma Deep Cast 1200m | ecosystem: Environmental > Aquatic > Freshwater > Lake | place: Tanzania: Lake... | reverse complement strand
ACCTCAGAGCGATATACTCCCTCCTCATCCACGGGCACGATCTGATACCATCCCTCCTTCCCCAGCCTGTAGAACTCCGCTCTCCTCCGCTGGGGATCAATCAGCCAATATTCCCTCACCCGCAAAGACACGCATGATAAAAGCCAGGAAGTCGCTCAGGTCTTGATGCCGATTCGATGCCGGTGCGAGCATGATCACCTCCCCATCCACCTACTCCGCCCAGGTGTCCTCGTCGCACCATGGGAGGAACTCCTCGTAGGTCATCCTCTCCTTCGGCAGCGCAAGCCGAATGGCCTCTCTTACCTCTGTTCTCACCATGCTACTCCCCATCTTACCCCCTGTACCCCCTCATTCCTCTGCCCTCCATCCCTCGAAGTACTCCACCAGGAACGCCCCAAACACCCCCACCATCAACCCCAGCACCCCGGCGATGGCGATGTTCAGCTTCTTCTTCGGAGCCACGGGCTCTTTGGGCTCCACGGCACGCACAGCGAAGCGCACTTCAGTGTCCGTTGCCTGAGAAGCGACACCGACTTCGGCCTCCTTGCGAGCCAGGGTATTATAGGTCTCCCAGGCCAGGTCACGAGCCTGAGTCAGCTCTCGCATTCTGGCCTGCTCTCGCTCCAGTTGTTCCTGAAGTTGCAAGATTTCCTGCTGGAGAGCTCTCTCGTCTATGCGTGCCTGTACCCCCGCTAGCCTGGCCTCCAGGACAGAGAGCAAGACATCGAGTTCCTGGACCTGCTCCTCGGCACTGCTCTCCAGAATGCTCTGCTCATCGAAAGAAAGCTGAAGTTGAACTGGTAATCCAGGCGATAGCAACGTAAAGCTGCTCGCCTGGAGAAGCAAGATGGAGAGACTATTCCCCGTTCTTGCGGAGGAAGCCCCCTGGCGCAACTGATCCCGCAGGGCTGTGGCGTCGGCGATGAGCCGGTCGAGCATCTGCGTGGTAGAATAGTAGTCAGCCAAGGTATTCTGCTTGGCTCCTATCTCTCGGCTGAGGGCCTCGATCTGGTTGTCTCCCATGAACCTGGCCAGGGCCTCCTCGGTCTCTTTATAGCTACTCCTGGCCTCGGCGACCTGGGGCTGGATGTCTTCTGGCGATTGGATCCTGCCACCGTATAGCTCATTGACGTACCTTTCATAGGCCTCGCCCCAGGCATTGGCGATGGCGGCGATTTTGCTGGGATCCTTTCCCTCGACTTTGATGCCAATGAGATCGCCATTGCTCGTCGTCTCTACTATATCCAGTAGCGCTTCCACTTCTCGCTCCTCAGGCTGCAGGGTGGATCCTAACTTGTCAATCACCTCCGCAGCCACCGAACTGCTCCTCACCAGGGCCTCCAGGGCCTTGCGCCGCGAGGCGATATCCTCTTCCGTCAAGGTGCGATACTTGGGCTCGAAAGCGATCTCCGACCTGGATTTGACGATGACCACCCCCGCCCTGGCCTGGTAGACGGGTGGCAAGACCAGGAAACTGACGATGGCTGCGGTGATCACTGCCACCAGGGTGATGCCTGCAATCCATTTCCAGCGCCTGACGATGACGTTGATGTATTCTCGCAGATCAATTTCCTCTTCCATAAATGCTCTCCTTTCACGGGTATTATAGTATGATTAGGATTCCTGGTCAAGAAACGAAAGTTCTCTTTGCCTTCTCCCCTGCTGCTGAGGGGCGTCCTCGCCCCGATTTCGTGGGCCAAAGACCTTTGGACGAGATGGAGACGCCCCTTGGTAGCAGTTTTATCGCGCCGGGCGTAGAGCCGAAATCCCCGTCCTGACCAGCCCCAACAGAAAACCCAGGCCCCACCCGAAGTGCATGACACCAAAGGCCACGGGCAAAAGAGGGAAGTACCTCCAGCCTTCGCGGCGGGCGATTAACAGGGAGGAAAGCAAAGAGGCAAGCAGGTAACCTGAGATCACTAACAGGAATAAGTTGAGGAAACCGCGGTGGACGAGGCCCAGCAGGCCAGTGACCAAAAGGCCGAAGACGAAAAGGGGGGCCACCAAATGGCGAGGTCGAACGGATCGGGGATGCATGTGGAGCACCTCTGGCTTCCAGAAGCCGTATTGAAAGTATTGCTGCCACAGCTCCCCCAAGGTCGAACGCCCGTAATAAGACGACCTGATGGCTGGTGAAAGGAATATCTTTCCCCCGGCCGCCCTGATACGATAGTTTAGCTCATAATCCTGGTTGCGCATCAATCTCTCGTTAAATAAACCGACCCTGTCAAATACGTGCCGTGGGAAAGCGCCCAGGTAAACGGTATCTGCGTATTGCTCTTCCGAGGCGTAGTGAAACTTGGAGCCACCAGAGCCGAAGAAGGAATTGATGGCTAAAGCGATAACCTGTTCTACGTAGCTCCGCCCTACCGCCCGTATCAGACCGCCAACGTTGTCGGCCCCTGTCTCCCGCAGACACCTGACACACAGGCTAACGTAGTCGGGCTCGAGCAGGCAATGCCCATCCACGCGAACGATTACATCGCCTCTGGCCTCCCTGATCCCCAGGTTGAGACCTGCCGGGGCGCTGAGCAGTGGGTTGTCCAACAATCTGACCATGGGATACTTCGAACTGAACTCCGTAACGATCTCACGAGAGCGGTCTTCCGACCCACCATCCACTACCAGAATTTCCATGCTATCGTGGGGATAGTCCTGGTCAACCACCGCTTGCAGACACCGAGCAATGAATTCCTCTTCGTTGCGCACGGGAATGACGACGCTTACGAAAGGTCTATCATTCATCATCTTTGTGCCTGGAGATGAATAATGAGCTCCTGTAGGGCTGCAGCCTCGTGGCCTGGGGCGAGGCTGCTGGCTGTCTCCGCTTCGGCGATGGCCTCTTCGACGCGCCCCATCTGCTGGTACAGAAGCGCCAGGCTTCTGTGGGCGGTGAAGTCATCGGGGGCCATTTCTACGGCTCTCTGGTAAGCTTCCACCGCCTGAACGAGGTCTCCGCCTGCGCTACAGGCATCTCCCAACAGGAGGTAGGTCTGAATAGACCAGGGGTTTAAGCTCAACGACCTCTGGTACTTATCAATCGCCTGGTCGTATTCTCCCTGGGCAAAGTGAACCAGGCCCCACTCGTTGAGTATCCCTGGATCGTGGGGCCGCAAGGCCTCGGCCTGGCGATAATACTCTATGGCCTGGTCAAGCTTCTGGGCCCGTTCTTGTGGGTCGGTAAGCATCTCCCCCCAGGCTCGATACAACAGCCCCAGCTTGCTGACGTGATCTGGATTGAGGGGGCTGATTTCCTTTCCTCGCTCTAGCGCCCTTCGAGCCTCTTCGAGCCAGGCCGATCTTTCGCTTACGTCCGAAACAGCCCTGGCCTTCTCCACACAGGCTCCTGCCAAAAAGAGATAATAGAAATCTTGGTCAGGAGCGAGTTTCAGGGCGCGTTGGAACAGGGCGATGCTTTCATCCCACCGCTCACTGTTAGCGTAGGCCAGGCCCTGTTTGTAATAGATGTCTGCTTTAATAGGGTTTAAGTTGGCTACGATGATCAAAGCCCCGGCACCTGCGATCAAAAAGGGATAAGGCCACCACCGGAGTCGTGGCTGAAGGTGAACGGGAGTGGGCATTGCCTTGAGCAGGACGAGGGCGATAACAGCGACGGTCAGGAAAAGATAGAGATAGTAGAAGATCAGGATATTCGCCCCATTCCCGTGCATGGCGAAGATTTGGACGATTAAGAACGCCACCAACCAGCCCAGGGAAATCAAAAGGGGCGCTCTCTGAATACTATCTGCCAAGGAAACGCCCCCTTCCCCGGTCTCGATGATGGCGATTGTACCGCAGATTAACCACACAATGACAAAAAATCCCAGCAGGGCGAGACGTTGCCCTTGGGAATGGACTTGATGGCCGATTAAAGCGAAGCCCATTGTCGCTAAGATTAGCCCCCCCAGCAGGGAATGGGAAACAAGGGAAGCGCCCCGGGTGTCTGGCACGCTCGAGATTTTTGCGGGAGAAATCAGTTTCTGCCCTGTGCTGCCCTTCTGCCGTATGCTGAGCCGCTGACTGGTATATTTTAGGGTCGTTTCTTCCTGGAGGTAGGACCCAACAACGACAATTAAGGCCGCGTAGACCCAGAAGTAAGTACGAGTAGCTACAACGGCGATGCCGAACTGGATCTCGATGAAATGGGCTATGACCGCCGAGAGCAAGGCAATTAACAGAGGTTGGAGGTTGGAAGTTGGAAGTTGGAGGTTAGACTTTGGACTTTGGACTTTGAACTTTGAACTTTGAACTTTAAGTGTGGTCATCAAGTATGTGGCCAGAGCCAGCAACATGCCAGCAGGTATCCCTATCCCCACAAACCTCCACTTACCCTCCAGGAGCCAGGGAAGTAACCCGCCGGCCAGCCCTCCCGCCGAGCACAGGAGAATGAACAGGTTTCGCTGCCCACGGCTTTTGATCAGGCCAAGACACTTCAGGCCGTAATAAAACAGGCTGCCGAAGAGAAGGAGATAAGCGGCCAGTCCGATGAGCCCTGTCGTCGCCAGAGTGTCCAAAGTCTCATTATGCGAGCGGTCGAAGGTCTCGCCCGGCTTCAAGGCCGCCAGGTCGGCTGAGAGATAGGGATTCAGGGTCACGATCATGGTCTCTGGCCCGTAGCCCATAAGGACTCGCCTCGGATCGGCGGCCACGAGGTTGACGGTTCCTTCCCAGGCTAACACCCTCTGTTGAGCTGTGCGCGATTCTGGATCGAGCATACCACTCAGCCGCCCAAGATGAGGCATCTCTCGTATGGACGCGAAGGGGGTATCGGGCAGGTTCAAAGCTATCAGGAGGAGGCCAAGAACGATCGCTGCTCCAAACACGGCCAAGGCTAACCCCTTCTCACGTCTCGAGGCTGCCCAAAGAAGAAAAAAGAAGAAACAGCCGCCCATGAGGCCCAGCAAAGGCCCGCGGCTCTGGGTGAAGAGGATGCAGAGCAATTGAATAACCAGAAGTAAGACGTAACATCCGCTGAGAACGTAAAGAGAGACCGCCCTTTTTCCAGCGCCAATGACCGTGGAGAGCTGCGTGAGCCGCCCTACTGTCAAGGGCACGATCATGATCAGGTAAGCTGCCACGAAGATGGGGTTGCCCATGGTGGAAATAGCACGGACAGTAACCTCCGCCCCTATGTTCGTCCAGGCTATCGGATCCAGGCCGTAGCGCTGCATGATCCCATAGAGCGATACGGGCAGGCTGGTGAAGAGTACGACGGTGATCAAACGATGGAGTTGCCCCCGATGGCGCAAGGTGCGCAGAATTAAAAAGAAGATCGCGATATAGGAGAGGATGGTATAAGTGCCCTGCATGCGATGGTAGGATCCCCAGAGGCTGAGTCGAGGAGCGATGGAGGTGAGGGTGGCAAAGATGCAAGCTATAGCCAGAAGCAACGTAGGGAGGGCCAAAGGAGTCCTCATTACCAGCCTCCAACCTCCAACCTCCAACCTCCAATTTCCAACTTCCAACACCTTGATTACCCAGGCCAGCCCCATCACCAGGGCAATCGAACACATCAGAGCGATCTTGCCGGGCTCAAAAGAGCGGTGACTATAGACATCGAAAAAGAGGGGCACCACGACAGCCACTGCCATCCAGCCCGCTTCGATGACCTTGTCACAGAGAGCGCTCAAACCCGCCTGTCTGTTGATGTGGCTTTCTCTCAAGCTCGGTGTCCTTTTTCAAATCTCCAATATCCAACCCCCGATATCCAATCCCCACCATCATCCTCAAAGGTGCAGCGTTAGCCACCACCGTGTACGACGACATCGGCCTCCGGCCCATGGGCGACCTGGACCTCCTGGTGCCTGAGGAGCGCCTGGCCGAGGCCGTGGCCTGCCTCAAGGCCCTGGGCTACGTCGAGCCCCACCCAGAGATGGCCGGCAGCCTCAACGCCCTGGCCGGCCACCATGTCCACCTCCAGGGCGGCCGAGATATTCACCTGGCCGTGGAACTCCACTGGACCCTCATCGGCGGCCAGCACGACTGGCGCTCCCCCTCCCTCCTCTGGTTCTGGACGCAAACCGAGGAATGGAGTTTGGAACGGCGAAAAGCTGATGGCAAGGGGAGAAGAGATAGACAAGTCCACAGCGCTCCTGGAGAAAATCTGGTGACCTGTCAAGGGCATCAGTGGGGCGGGAGGGATTCGAACCCTCACGGAGTTTCCTCCAGCGGATTTTAAGTCCGCAGCGTCTGCCGTTCCGCCACCGCCCCATAGACAAAGGGCTGATAGCAACTCGTTTCGCTATCAGCCTTTGGCCACCGATTATTCCAGAGGCGACGGCCGGATTTGAACCGGCGAATGAGGGTTTTGCAGACCCTTGCCTTACCACTTGGCGACGTCGCCACTTGCTTCTGAGAGCCTTACATAGTTGCTCTCGAGGGGCGTCCCCGCCCTGTTCTGGGCCTTTGGAAGCAGCCGGGACGGGGCGAGGACGCCCCTTGATAGCCGGAAAGGGCTCTCCTACCCACTGGAGCCAATTCAGGCAAGGCTTTCGCTTTTCGCAAAAGCGGGCGGTGGGATTCGAACCCATGACCTTCTCCTTGGCAAGGAGACGTTCTACCACTGAACTACGCCCGCACAACAGCTACTCGCTTCAGTGCCGAGGCCCAGACTTGAACTGGGGACACCCTGATTTTCAGTCAGGTGCTCTACCAGGCTGAGCTACCTCGGCCAATCTCTGGAGATTATTTTATACTATCTTGGCTATCTTGTCAAGCCAGCTTATGACGCGGTGGGCATTAGATTTATGCCACAACCCGTTTTGACATCTCAGAAGTTACGTGCTAAACTACCATCAATGAAGTAGTGTCTCCAACTCCCGGATGAGCCTGATCTGGTTGGGGCCCCGACGTTGGCGGTTGAGCCAACTTATGCTTATCCGATACCAGCGAGATGAATGGAGGCTAAGATGCCTGCTAAAAAACTATTTTTCATAAGTACAGTAATAAGCATAGCTTTTGTGCTCTTCATTTCTGGCCCTGTTTTTGGTGCACCTTTAGAAAATGTTCCTATAACGCTACAGCAACCTGATGGTGAAATACTCCACCTTTTTGCGACTGGAGATGAATTCTACAATTGGGTGCATGATGAGAATGGGTTTACCATCGTAAGAAATACGAGCACCGGCTACCTCGAATATGCGACGAAAGTCAATGGAGCCTTGGTTCCTTCGGGATACATCGTCGGCAAGGTTGATCCTGTGTCCGTTGGGCTGGAGCCCTATCTTAATATCACGCCAGAGCAAATGAGGCAGATCAGGCTCTCGTTTTTGGCTTCTGAGCCGCCACCATACCCGGCACCAACAACTGGTACGATCAACAATATTGTCATCTTTATCCGTTTTTCCGATGAGCCCGAATTCACCGATGCAATTTCCACTTATCATAATATGTTTAATTCTACGCGTGCAGGTGATAATTCGATGATAAATTACTTTCGCGAGGTTTCATACAATGCATTGACGGTTTCCTCAACCTTTTATCCTATCCCCGGAGCCACCGTCGTCTCCTATCAGGACGCTCACCCCCGGGGCTATTATCAGCCCTATAACGCCGTAACCAACCCTATCGGATACACGGACGAGTATATGGGTAGGTATAGAGAACAGACGCTTCTTGCAAATGCTGTGAACGCTGTCAGCGGAGCCATACCGCCGGGTCTGAATGTGGACGGTGATGGCGATGGTAGAGTGGATAGTGTCACCTTTATCGTCTATGGTTCACCTGACGGTTGGAACGATCTGCTGTGGCCTCATCAGTGGACATTGTATTACTATGACACCTTCATTAATGGCAAGCTGGTTAGGACATACACTTTTCAGTTACAAACGAGCCTGGCGAGCGAAGGTGTCGGTGTGTTGTGCCACGAAATGTTTCACGTCTTGGGTGCTCCTGATCTTTACCACTACTCTCTCGATGGGCTTGAGCCTGTTGGGCCGTGGGACATCATGGAAGATGTCCGTAATCCGCCCCAGCATATGGGGGCATACATGAAGTATCGTTATGGGAAGTGGATTAACTCTTGTCAAGAGATATCGTCGCCTGGCACGTATACCCTCAATCCTCTGACTTCCTCGACGAATAACTGCTATAAGATCGCATCGAACTCCCCGGCCGAGTATTTCGTGGTTGAGTACCGTAGAAAGGCAGGAACTTTTGAGAATTCATTGTCGGCATCGGGCCTGCTTGTTTACAGGATAAATACCAATGAAGATGGTTATGGGAATGCGGACGGCCCGCCTGATGAAGTCTATATTTATCGTCCTGGTGGGACGCTCACGCTCAACGGCAACATATATAATGCGCATTACAGCAGCAATGTAGGAAGAACGGCCATAAGCGACACGACGAGTCCCTCGTGCTTCCTTTCCGACGGCAGCGCAGGGGGGCTGGATATTTGGGATGTTGGCGCTGTCAACGGCACCATCTCGTTTAAGCTGGGTCATACGGATGAAGGAACGGCCACGCCTACTACCACACCGACACCAACGGCGACCCGTACGGCGACAGTCACCGCCACACCCACTAACACGTCTACACCAACCCGCACACAAACCCCAACCAGCACACCAACGCCAACAAGCACGACACCGCCTGGCTTCAAAATCTACCTGCCTCTCATCGTGAAGAATTACGCCTCAGCTACCACTACTCCTACTCCAACGATAACGCTGACTCGGCCAGCGGCAACATCCACCAACACGCCGACGGCAACCACCACCCCAACGCGCACGCCTACCCCACCCGCGACAACGGTACCTGGCATATACGGCAGGGTGAGTTACAATGGAGCCACGGCCCCAGGTATCGAGCTGAACTTGCGCTTCTATGATGGCGCTTCGTGGTCCACGGCAGCTACAACGACTACGGACAGCAATGGTAACTACAGGTTCACTAATGTACCCGGTTTGGGTGCAGGACAGATATACTACGTGCGCTATGGGCCTAATATCACTGAGCCTTCGTATCTTTTCGTCTGGTACGGCCCATACATCACTTCCTATACCGCTGGCACCAGCGTACAGGGCGGCGATTTCGACATCGCCAATGTGTCCTTGCTGGAGCCGCCTCATGATGTCACTCGGGCCTTGCCCGTCACCTTCACCTGGCAGCGGCGCATGATCGCCACCGACACCTATCGCTGGCTGCTGTTCGACCTACAGACCGGCGACTGGTTGTGGATCACCGGCGATCTGGGGTATGCTGACAGCTTCACCCTGACAGGTTTGCCTGAGGGGGCGGAATACGGCAAAGAGTACGGCTGGTACGTGGAAGTTTACAACGGCCCCGCCAGCTTCGGTGAGTCCTTCTACTACCGTCGCATCACCTTTCGGCGGTAAGCGACCTTTGCTCTTATTCCTCTTAACCTGACCCTCCCTCGTTTCTCTAATACCCCACTGGCAGGGGCAACCCTTGCGGTTGCCCCTACCTACCGGAAAATGCACCTCCTTCAATCAAAATGCCGCCGTGTCCCCATCAGCATTTGACATCTTGGAGGTAATGTGGTAGACTACTGCCACTTGGTACACTAGAACCATCGGGTAGCGCCTCCAACTCTCGGAGGCCATAATTTTTTCGATGTCGAACGTCTCTGTTCGACATCCCAAGTATATACTTTCAATGGTCATAAAGTTTCACTTTGAAAAGTCTGGAAATGGAGGGTTAGCAAGCTGGCGAGCTTAGCCTTGTGCTTGTTTTGCGTTTCAGACAAGCATTCCAAGATCGCTTTCTTGAAACAATCGAAGTCGGCGTAGTACTTAGAATACAAGCACTCTTTCTTGACAAACCTCCAGAGTCGCTCGATCAGATTCAAGTTCGGCGAGTAGGGGGGCAGGAACAGCAACTCTATTCCCAACTCAGCGGCCAACTGCATGATCATCCGACAGTGTTGATAACGTGCATTGTCAAGGACGATCGTGATGGGCAAGTTGCCAAAAGCACTGGCCAATTGGCGCAACAGGGTGGCCACCGTTTCAGCATTGATGTAGCCTTCATTGACCACCGTAACCAATTGGTGGGTTGTGGCATGTAACGCCGCGAGCACATTCAGTCGCTGCCGACCGCTGGGGGCCTGAATGAAGACCCGTGTGAAGCACCACAGAAAGCCGAGAAAAGGTTGAAGCACGAAATGCGCGGCATCCACGAAGAACACGTGCCGCGTGCCTTGCTGGGCTTCCTCCAGGCGGGGTTGGAGCTCTTTTTCCAGAAACTCAGCCTGCTGCTCGGGATCGGCTTTGGCTGGAATGTGTCCAACCTTGAGCCGTTTCATACCCAAGCTTTTCAAGAACTCACGGACTTGGGTAGGAGAACGACGGAGGCCGGTCAGCTTCTCAATCCGCTCGATGGCCTCGTTGATGGTGCAGGGTGGATTGGCTTCAAACTCCGCTTTCAGCATCTCGCGGTGCTCGCCCAGCTCACTGGTCGGAGCAGAGAAGTTCAGCTCCTTCAGTTTCTCCAACCCACCCTCTCGGTACATTTCCAAGTAGCTTCTGATTGTAGGTTGACTGAGGCGCGTAATGCGCCCTATCTCCTGATGGGAGAAACCGAGCGTCTTCAGGTATACCACCGCACACCGTTGTCGAACGCGTGGATGAGGATTGTGAAGGTGCTCGTAATGCAGTGCCTTGATTTCTTCTTCCGTGAATTCTATTTGGATCACTTGATACCTCGCATCGGCTGGCAGGGAATATGATGATACTGAATTATAGCCACCAATGCGCAGATGGCAAGAATGCCCTTTCGCTCAAATCAACCGTTCAAAGTGAAAAACTGTGACCGTGTGGAGTATA
>Ga0194110_10009711_pt1 | contig 10790 bp, 6 predicted proteins | sample TA2Kig1200mmetaG_FD_146192 | JGI IMG/M metagenome (GOLD analysis project Ga0194110, IMG submission 146192) | Freshwater microbial communities from Lake Tanganyika, Tanzania - TA2015032 Kigoma Deep Cast 1200m | ecosystem: Environmental > Aquatic > Freshwater > Lake | place: Tanzania: Lake... | reverse complement strand
ACGCCGGCGGGTTCCTCGGTGACCCGCACCTCGAAGCGGCCCGTATCAGCCAGCGTCTTCTTCAGAAACGGCGTGGTGGTGCGCCAGTCGTGGTTGTTGCGACCGGAGAATATCAGCACGCGTATGGGCGCGGCGCACTGCGCGGCCCAGGCGGCGCCCAGCAACAGTGCGAGTCCAGCAGCCTTCTTCATACGTCCCACTCCTTCTGCCAGAGAGCCCGGCTCTTCTTCTGATAGGCGATATTGACCAGGTGACAGGCCAGCGAGGAGTAGTGGCCCTCGACGGCGTCGCAGGTGGGCGGCTTCCGCGAGCGCATGCACTCCAGCCAGTTGGCCATATGGGCGGCCTCCGGCGCGCCGCCGCCGGTGATTTCGGCGGCATCCTTCTCGGCGGGAATAAAACGATAGCCGCCGCGGAAGATCGACAAACGCCCGCCCGAGCCCAGGAAGACGATGGTGGCCGACTCCTTGGGGATCAGGTCCGTGATAGTGGCCTCGAAGGTCACGTTCAGCTTGTTGGGGTACTCGACGATGGCGTTGATGTTGTCCGGGGTGTCGCGCCCGTCATCGTAGCGGTAAATGCCGCCCAGGGCCACCGCCGACACCGCCTGGTGCAGGCCCAGGTACCAGTGCACCACGTCCACCATGTGTACGAACAGCCCGCCCGTCTGCCCGCCGGTCGAGAAATCCCAGTAGGCGAAGCGGTTGAAGTAGCGCTGCGGGTCCCAGGCGATCTTGGGCAGCCAGCCCAGGCAGGCCTCCCAGTCCAGCCCCGGCGGCTTCCGCTCCATGCCCGGCGGCGCTTTCTCCAGGTATCCGCGGTTGGCGTTCCAGATGGTGCGCACCATGTTGACCTGGCCGATGGCGCCGCTGTCGAAGAAGCGCTGTTTGGCCTCGATGAAGTTGGCCATGCTGCGCTGCTGCGTGCCCACCTGGATGATGCGCCGGTGCTCGCGCGCCGCCCGCACTACCGCGTGGCCCTGCATGGGCAGCGAGGTCATGGGCTTCTCCACGAACACGTCCTTGCCCGCGCGGCAGGCGTCCACGGCGATCTGGGCGTGCGTGTTGTCCCAGGTGGCCACGATCACCCCGTCGATGTTCCGGTGCTCGAGCAGGCGCCGGTAGTCGGCGTACTCCTTGACCGGCGTTGCAGTGATCTTCGCCCCCCGGCGGCAGCGCTCGTCCCAGGCGTCGCAGACGGCCACCCACTCGATGCCGCCCACCTTGTTGGCCACGTTCATCAGGTAGGAGCCGCGTCCGCCGGTTCCGATAATGCCCAGCCGGACCCGTTCGTTGGCCCCCAGCACCCGTGCCGCCGCCGCGGCCGTGGCCACAAAAGCACGTCGCGAAGTGCTTCCGCTGATGTCTGTCAAGATTTCCATCTTGGACTCCCAATCAAGTTGAACATAAACCCTACACGCCCCGTAGTTATTCCGCGGCGCGCGATTACGGCGCCGGGCGCTTCGGGCACTGCCCGCGCCGGGTGACCCCCACCGTCTGCCTGCGTTCCGTGATCCACCGTCAGCCGGTTTGGAGGCTCAGCATCTTCGCCAGTTTCAACGGCAGCACCGGGTGCTGGCTCCGCCGTCAGCGTGCACTGGTGTCGGCACCACCGTAGCTGGCTCGCCCGGAGCTGACGCTCAAGTGCAGAACTCGCAACCGGCTGACTGAGGTCTCGCGCGCCCGACCGAGAGAAGGCCGTGAGGCCGGTCTTGCCGCGCCTGTACCGCCCGCTTGCCATTGACACGATCTTAAGGCTGAGATATCCTGAAGTCGTTCGAGTTCTTGCGAGCGAAGAAGTTTGAACATTCCGGAACCAGTCATGCCGCGCCCAATCCCTATCTTCCGGAACCACGAAGGAACCTACCAGGCGGACACGTGTCGCCCCCTGGTAGAGGCGGCCACCGCCGGGCAGGTGTCTTTTCAGGCCCTTGCCCGCGGGCATTATCCGGGCCGTCGGCTCCCGAATCATGTCCTGCGCGGGATCAAGACAATCGGCCATTGGGATGCCGTAACCGGCCAGCAGTGGGGCCTCCAGTGGCACCGCAATGAGGGGGTCGAGCTCACGTTCTTGGAAAGCGGCAGGATGGGCTTTGCAGTAGACGGTAGCGAATACGTGCTGCAACCCGACGATCTCACGGTGACACGCCCGTGGCAGGTACACCGCGTGGGCGATCCCAACATCGGACCTGGCCGCCTGCATTGGCTGATCATCGACGTGCGCGTCCGGCGCCCAAACCAGCCGTGGAGATGGCCTTCCTGGTTGATGCTGAGACCGGCCGAGTTGGAGGAATTGACCAACATCCTTCGACATAACGAACAGCCAGTTTGGCGAGGGTCCACGGAGGTCCGACGCTGTTTCCAATCCATCGCGCAGGCGGTGGAGACGGACCGCGACGGCAGCAGCACCTCCCGGCTGACAGTCAGGATCAACGACTTGTTTCTGCTGCTGCTGGATCTCCTGCGCAGCCAGAAGATCCGTCTCGACGGGTCTCTGTCGGGTTCGCGGCGCACGGTCCAGTTGTTCTTGGCTGATTTCACGACCCAGCCGGAACATCTGGCGCTGAAGTGGACGGTCGGGAAGATGGCCGGCTCATGCGGGCTGGGGGTGACGCAGTTCGTCCATCACGTGAGGCAACTGACCAACGTGGCCCCGATGCACTTCCTCAACCAATGCCGGCTCGACTTCGCGGCTAAGCTCCTGCGGGAAAGTCCCGAGAAGAGCGTCACCGACGTTGCCTTCACCTGCGGATTCTCTTCGAGCCAGTACTTTGCCACTCTCTTCAGCCGGCGATTCGGAGTCTCCCCGCGGGAATTTCGGAAGTTGAACGTAACACGGTGGTCCGGCCGACTCGGCTTGAATCGGGCCGATGCAGGTCAGGACCGCGCCGTTGGGGCGGCCCGATTAGGCCGGCTGGAGGACGAGCAAGCAGGTCCCCTGGCAGGAGGCTGTCGGCTCTCAGCGCCTGCACTCAAGAGGCTGGCGTCAACAGTCCTGAGCGCCGGTCCGGGGCCTGAAGGATACGGGGCACCTGCCGGTCACGCCTTCCCAGGCGTCCCGGCCGATTGGCACACGCCACGTGCATCCCTTCGGGCAACGCAGACTCCCAGGGGACCCCGGGACGAAGCGGGCGGCCCAGCCACCCAGTCACAGGCTTTCCGCCCGTCAAGATTGTACTTTCGCCGGTGACGCTGGGACGCACCAGCCACCGCAAGGGCCGTCTGCACCGCGATAAACTCCAGCAGCTCCATGAGAATATCAGCTTCACGACATCCGGATCACTTCGCGGTCCAGGTCGAACAGAGCCGCCTTGTTCTCCAGGTGCGAGCGCATCGCCATAATCAGCGGGACCTGCACCTGATATCCGAGTTCCAGATCGCTCTTGGGCTGTTTGCGGGTCCGAACCGCCTGAAGGAAGTCGTTCAGGTTCAGGATGACATTGCCCTCGATCGCGCGCCCCGGGGTGTCCAAGGGGATTTTCGCGGCGGGACGCGCTTCCACCAACTTGAAGCCTCCTTCTGGCGTACTGACCCTGTCCCGCTGCGGCTCGAACACGAGGGCATCAGGCGTTCTGATCATGGTGGCTTCGCTGCCCCGTATCAGCGCGTCCACAGGGGTGCTGTTGATCATTCCTCCGAGCACGACCACCGTGAGGTCCTGCGGATATTGGATCAGCAGGTCGAAACAATCTGGCACAGTGCGATCGTGATTGAAAACGTAGCGGCCGCCAACCGCGACCACCTTCCTCGGCAAACCGGGCTGGAGCGCCTTATATAGCGGCGCGACGGCGTGGGGGTATACGTCCGTCACCGGCCCGCCCGAGTACTCCCTGTAGAGCCGCCACTGGAACAGGCGGGAAACGGTGAACTGGTGGCGCGGCGCATCCGCCTGGAACTTCTCCCAATCGACGCCCACGCCGGGCTTGGCGTCGGGATCATCGATCCGCATGCCGCGCTCGCCCGAGTCGCCCCGGCGGAAATAGCTGCACTGGGCGTGCACCGGCTTGCCCAGTGCGCCATTCTTGATCATCTCCGCCGCCTTCTCCCACGCCGAGTCTCCCACACCCTGCGTGCCGACGGCGACGATGCGTTTGAGCTTTCGGTTCTCGTGAACCACCGCCTTCAACAGGTCGAACTGAGCCCAGTGGGACAACGGTTTCTCGCAGTAAACGTCCTTACCGGCGCGGATCGCTTCCCGCAAGTTGTACAGATGGTGCCGGTCAGGGGTGGCGATGACCACAGCGTCGAGCTGAACTTCCTTCAGCATGTCCGCCGAGTGCTTGAAGCCTTTGGCCTTGAAGCGCACTTCGGCTCTCTCCAGCCTCGGCTGGTAGATATCGCAGACAGCAGCGATTTCCAAGGGTTCACCCTGCTGAGCGAGTCTGACGAGGGTACTCGTCAGGTAGGCTCCACGGCTCCCAACGCCCACGACCCCAATGCGCAACGGCTTCGCATCGGCCTGCGTCTGTCCCGGCGACGCGGTTGCTCCAACCATGCCTAGGGCTGCGCTCTGTACAAACTCGCGCCGCTTCGTCTCGTTGTTTCTGCGTTCTGTCATCTGGATATTCCTCCTGCTTTTCCCTTAGCTTGGCGCATGTATTCGATCCTCAGAACTTCAGCTGCAATGCTAACTGAAGCTCTCTTGCGAAGTTGGTCTGAACCGGGCCCACTTGGCCGAAAGCCGCACCTTCCAGTCGTGAGCCTGGTGGAGGGGTCCGGAGGTTCTAGTGTTCAGGGCGTTAAAGGGGTCGAGACGAAGCTTCAAGACGAAACGCTCCCAGATCGGCAACCTCCTGAGAATAGTACTGTCAGAACCTCAGGCGCAGCCCGAGCTGCGCTCCGCGCGGGAAGTTCATCTGCTGCACGGGCAGTTTGCCGAAATCCGCAGCGGATGGGTTGCTCGAGGGCGGGTCTAGCCGCAGCGGCGTGTTGGTGGCGTTGAAGACATCGCCGCGGAACTCCAGCTCGTAACGCTCCTTGAATCGGAAGCGCTTGGCAAGCACTAGGTCGAGCTGCGGCGCGGCGTGGCTGCGGAGCTGGTGGAACCGGCTCGGCAACTGGGTCAACTCGAAGGAACCGAGTTGCCGGTAGCATGTGCGCGTGTTGTCGAACCAGCGTGTCTCCGTCCGCTCGCCCGCCAGCGGGTCGCCGCACAGGTACTCCCACCTCGACCAGGACGCCAGAGGCACGCCCGACTGGTAGATCAGCGAGGTGTTCAACGTCCAGTTCCCCAAAATAGCTTGGCCCGCTCCGCCCAGGCCATTCAGGAAGGCGCGGTTGCGCCCGAACGGCAGATCCCAAACGGTGGCAAGGGTCAGGTTGTGGCTGCGATCCTGAGAGGCAACCTGATTGATCAGCGGCATCCACTCGAAAATGGAACTCTCCCGGAGGGCAATCTCCATGGTCTTCGACCAGGTGTACGCCAGCACCCAACTCAGCGCTCCCGACGGTGCCCGCTCGCCCATTATGCGCTTTTCGTAACGCACTTGAAGGCCGTGGTACCAGGTGCGGCCCCAGGGATTGGTGTTCATCGTCACGCCGGTGTGCTGGGGGATGCGCCGCAGCAGGTCGCGGCGGGAGATCACGTTCGAGGCGCCCAGCGTGGTGTTGGTGGGAGCAATTCCAAACCAGGGATTGGGCAACGTCTGCTGGAAGTAGCTGGGATTGGTGGCGGCGATGTCCCAATGCTCTTTAGAAGCGTCGGAGAGCTGGATACTCATGGGTTCCTTCACGGTCTGGCTGCCCACGTAGGAAGCCTCCAGTACCATGTTCCAAGGCAGCTCGCGTTCCAGCGTGTACGACCACTGGTAGGTGCGCGGGATGGGCCGCTGCCGCCCGGGGAAAGTGACACTCGTACCGAGGTTGGTGAGGAGGCCCATGCTGCTGCCAAGCGGCGGGATCAAGCCGTCCGGGAAGGGGTTGTCCAACGAATACGGGCCGGTCGGCGAGGCCCGGTGGGTGAGGCCGCCGTTGATCGAGTTGATGTAATCGGTGTTCTGGCTGAACCCGGTGGTCACCACGCCCCCGAGCAGGGTCCGGTGGAAGATGCCTACGCCGCCGCGCATGACGGTCTTGGGCAGGAAGTTGTAAGCGAAGCCGATGCGGGGCTGGATGTTGGAGTTATCGAAGTCGTAGATTCGGCGCACCTGCCCGCCTACGCCGGCGTACAGCAGGCCGCCGCGAATGGCGCTCGGCGGCGCCGGATAGTTGGCCGTCGTAGCGGCGTACTGACGCCACTTAGTCAGCACTTGGTCGCTGACTGGGTTGGCGCTCTGGAAGTCGAAGCCTGCGACCAGCCGGTTATTGATCTCGTACATCGGGAATTGGACATCGTAACGCAAGCCTAGGTTCAGCATAAGCCGCGGCGTCACTCTCCAGTCGTCCTGGAAAAACCCGCCGATGTAAGGCTCGCGGCGGAGATTGCTGTCGTTGAAGGGAATGTCGCCGCTGTTCATGTAGCCCAGCAACAAGTCGGCCACGCCGTTGCCGTCCAGCGGGGTGGCCAGGCGACGACCATAATGCTGCCGGCTCCAGTTGTCCCCGAAGGTCCACGAGCCGCTGGCGTTGCCGGAGGCGCGCGTGTGGTGCAGCAGTTGCGCCCACTCGAAACCGTACTTCAGGCTGTGCCGCCCCGTAGTCTGCGAGACGTTCGCCTGGAAGTTAATTTGCTGCCGTGAACTCTGGTTCAGGAACTGGCTGCCAAGAATACCGGTAAAGCCGCTCAGGCTTACCGCAGGGGGCGCCTTCGTCGGGTACGTCGGCACCAGCGGGATGTTCTTGATGTTCAGCTTGTCCCAGGTGAAGTCTGGGTCCGAAATGTTCGGGAAGTTCTGGATGAAGCGGTTGAAGCTCGCCTGCACGCGCAGGATTTTGGTGGGAGTGATGGCTTTGTCGTATGAGGCCACGTAGGTCCAGTTGCGCCTCACCGTGCCGGGCATGTTGCCGTTCTGGGCGGGCGGATCGAAGCCGTTGGAATTGCGGAACTCATTGCCGTCGAAGAACTGGAACACGAACGAGAACCGGTCGTTGCCGGGGAAGATGTGGTCCCAGCGCGCCATGGGCTGCTCGTAGCGGTACCGCCCTTTGTTGTCGGGTCGCAAGTAGTTCTGCGTCAGGCTAGTCGGGGTGAAGTTCGGCGCTGGATACAAATTGACTATGGCCCGGCCCACGGCGCTGATGCGGCTGGCCGGTATCACGTTGCCCGGGAAGGGCTGCCGCACGTAGATGCCGCCCGAAGTGCAGGTGACGCCGGGCTCGGTGCAAGACTGCGAGGTGAGCTGATCGTAGATCAGGGTGGAGCTGCGCTCGCCCGCGGGGATGAAATTGAAGTTGCCGCCGCGTATCTCCGCCGGCGGAACCGAGGTCACCGACGGGAAGGGCAATCTTGCCCGCCAGCCTTCCACGCTGAGGAAGATGAAGTCCCGGTCCTGGCGAATGGGGCCTCCCAGTACGCCGCTAAACTGGTTCTGGTTGCGGGGGCCGCGCGGAGTGCCGCCGGCGTTGTTCTGCCGCGAGTTGGCGTCCAGGACCCGATTTCGCCAGAAGTTGACCACCGACCCGCGCCACCGGTTGGTGCCGCCTCGAAGCGTCGTGCTGACGTGACCTCCGCCCGAGCGTCCGTACTGGGCGTCATAGGTGTTCACCATCACCTTCATCTCTTCCACAGCGTCGACGTTCGGCAGCACGTTGTAGGTGCCTTCCGTCGAAATGGGCGCGCCGTTCAGCAAGAACTGATTGGTGCCCGTGCGCCCGCCGTTCATGGTGAAGGCGCCCCCCATGGCCCAGGCGCTATGTTCCGACCAGCCACTCGAGCCGAATTGCCGCTGTGTGAACATCACACCCGGCGACAACCGCATCAGCATGAACACAGTCCGCCCGGGAAGCGGGAGCTCCTCCATTTTGACCGGGTCGAACACCAGACCGCGGGAGGCCGAGGCCGTCTGGATAAGTTCCTGCTCGCCGACCACGGTGATCGACTCCGTTACCTGGCCGACCTCCATGGTGATGGGCAGGTTCAGTCTCTCGGCGACCTGCAACACGATGCCTGTCCGCCGGACAGTGGTGAATCCTCTTGCCGTGATGGTCACCGTGTAGCGCCCTGGATCCAGCCCCACCAGGGTATACATGCCTTCGGTGTTGGTCACCGTATCTCTGCTGACATTCGTATCCTCTTTGGTGGCCGTCACGGTGGCACCGGCGATCGCTGCCCGGGAGGGGTCCACGACCTGCCCCAGTATGTTGGCCCTGAAGTCTTGTGCGCAGGCTGCTGCCCCTAGAATGAGGCAGGCGAAAACGCTCCACGAAAGCGGTTTCATCTGTTCCTCCTCAAGCGAGCCGAGAGCTTACCCAGCATCTTCATTCAAGTCCCACCGCTTTCGCCAGGTGATGCGCTCCCTCTCGCGGAAGGCCATGTTGCCCATATGGCATGCCATCGCCCCGTAGTGACCGTCCACTACGTTGGCATTTGGCTGCTTGCGGGTGCGGATGCACTCCAGCCAGTTCCCCATGTGGTTGTCCGGCCCGCCCTTTACCGCGCTCTCGCCCGCCGCCGCGTTTTTCCGCGCCGGCAGGAACGAGTAGCCGTGGCGGAAGATCGACAGTCGCCCGCCCGTTCCCATGAACACGATGTTGGCCGCGTCCCGGCCTATCATGTCGGTGATGGTGGCCTCGAAGGTAACGTTGAGACCCTTCGGATACTCGAGGATGAAGTTGACGTTGTCCGGGGTGTCCCGCCCGTCCTTGTACTGGTAGATGCCGCCCCCGGCCACCGCCGCCACCGGCTGCTTCAGATTCAGATACCAGTGCACGACGTCGATCATGTGCACAAACAGCCCGCCCGTCTGGCCGCCGGTAGAGAAGTCCCAGTAGGCGAACCGGTTGAAGTATCGTCTGGGGTCCCACGGAATCTTCGGCAGCCAGCCCAGGCAAGCGTTCCAATCCAGCCCTGGGGGCTTGTTTTCCATTCCTGGCGGCACCGGCGTGAGATAGCCCGAGTTGGCGTTCCACCAGGTGCGCACCATGTTGACCGCGCCGATCAGACCCGTGTCGAAATACTTTGCTTTGGCCTCGATGAAATGCGGCGTGCTCCGCTGCTGCACCCCGACTTGCACGATCCGCTTCGTCTCACGCACCGCGCGCACCAGCGGGGGTCCCTGCATGGGCAGCGAGGTCATGGGCTTTTCGACATAAACATCCTTGCCCGCCCTGCAGCCCTGCGCCGAAATCTGCGAGTGCAGGTGGTCCCAAGTCGCCACGATCACAGCATCGATGTCTTTCTGGTCCAGCAGCTTGCGGTAGTCCTCGTACTGGGCGACGTCCGTGCTGCCGGTCAGCTCGGCCGCCTTGGCGCGGCGGACGTCCCAGGCATCGCAAACCGCCACCCACTGGATGCCCCCGGCTCTCATGGCCGCGCGCATCAGGTAGCTGCCGCGGCCTCCAGTCCCGATGATGCCCAAACGAATCCGGTCGTTGGCGCCAACAATCTGCGAAGCGGACGAGGCGGTCACCGCCGCCGCCATGAACCGTCTGCGGGATGGGTGGCCAGTCATGTCTTTCCTTTCGTGCGGGTGCGCCCGTCCGCGGCGCCGCGCGGCCCGAATGCCGACCCCATTGCCATTGACAAGAGTTTAAGGGTGAGTTATGATCTTGTCGTTCACGTTCTCGCGACTGAAGAAATTTGAACATGGGAGGGCCGATCCGTGCGAGCGGCGATCCCAGTCTTTCGGAACCACGAGGGAACCTACCAGGCGGATACCTGTCGCCCCTTGGTGGAGGCGGTGGCCGCCGGACAGGTGCGTTTTCAAGCCCTTGCCAGGGGTCATTATCCAGGTCGCCCCCTTCCGAAACATAGCCTGCTGGGGATCAAGACGGTGGGCCATTGGGATGCCGATGCGGACCAGCAGTGGGGCCTGCAGTGGCACCGGAATGAGGGGGTCGAGTTCACTTTTCTGGAAAGTGGCAGCCTCGGTTTTGGAGTGGACGACCGCGAGTACCTGTTGCAGCCAAATGATCTCACGGTGACCCGCCCTTGGCAGATCCACCGTGTGGGCAATCCCAAAATCGGGCCCGGCCGCCTGCACTGGCTGATCATCGACGTGGGCGTGCGGCGCCCCAACCAGCCCTGGAGGTGGCCTTCCTGGTTGATGCTGAGCCCGAACGAGTCGGAGGAGATGACCAACGTCCTTCGCCATAACGAACAGCCGGTGTGGCGCGCGTCAACCGACATCCGACGCTGCTTCCAGGCGATTGCGCACGCGGTCGAGGCGGACCGTGCCGGCAGCAGCGCCTCGTGCCTGGCTGTCCGCATCAACGACTTCTTGCTCCTGCTGTTGGATCTCTTTCGTAGCCAGAAGATTCGCCTCGACCGATCCTTGTCGGGTTCACGACGCACCGTCCAACTGTTCCTGGCTGATCTCAGCGCGCACGCGGAACATCAGACGCTGAATTGGTCGGTCAGAGAAATGGCCGGTTCCTGCGGATTGGGGGTGACGCAGTTCGTGCACCACGTCCGGCAGCTCACCAACCTGACGCCGTTGCACTACCTTAACCAGTGCCGGCTGGATTGCGCCGCCAAGCTCCTGCGAGAAGACCTGGGCCGGAGGGTCACTGACGTTGCCTTCACCTGCGGATTCTCCTCCAGCCAGTACTTCGCCACCCTGTTCAGCCGGCGATTCAAGATCTCTCCACGGGAGTATCGACGCCGGCCGCGTGGCAGCGCCTGACCGAGAGCGTGATTTCGCTGGACGAGAAGAAGCTGCGGGTCTGTGCCGCCGGCTGCCGCGGCCGGATTGA
>Ga0194110_10009710_pt1 | contig 10792 bp, 18 predicted proteins | sample TA2Kig1200mmetaG_FD_146192 | JGI IMG/M metagenome (GOLD analysis project Ga0194110, IMG submission 146192) | Freshwater microbial communities from Lake Tanganyika, Tanzania - TA2015032 Kigoma Deep Cast 1200m | ecosystem: Environmental > Aquatic > Freshwater > Lake | place: Tanzania: Lake... | reverse complement strand
TTGATTTTTCTATTTGGTGAATACCATAATGATCTAAGAGAATCTTAACCTCTTCGGGGGAGGAACTCATGTTAATCTTTAAGTTTAAATTCTGATTTCTAAGCTCTCCATTCCCGTAGCACAAGAAATCACGTTTTATATCATCAAATCTTTCTTCACTAAGAAGTTTGGCGAGATGAAATTTACGAATCAAGGCTGGGAGGACATGGGAATCCATGAGGTCGTAATTGTCATTGGGTCCATAAAGATTGGTAGGCATGACTGATATGAAATTGGTACCATACTGCGTGTTATATGCCTGGCAGAGTTTAATACCAGCGATTTTCGCAACTGCGTAAGGTTCGTTGGTAGGTTCTAAGGGCCCTAAAAGGAGGTACTCCTCCTTCATCGGCTGAGGGGCGAGTCTTGGGTAGATGCAGGAGCTGCCCAAAAACAGCAATTTCTCCACCCCAAATAAGTAGGCACTATGCAGTACGCAGGTTTGAATCATTAAATTATTGTAAATGAAGTCAGCTGGATAGGTAGTATTGGCATAAATCCCCCCACCTTGGCTGCTGCCAGAAAAACGTATTCCGGTCTCTCTTTCTCAAAAAATTCATTTACATCCTTCTGTATTTCAAGATCCAATTCTTTATGGGTTCGGAGAACAAAATTTGTATAACACTGGGATTGGAGACAACGAAGAATTGCGGAGCCAACGAGGCCTGTATGACCAGCTACGTAGATTTTGGAGGTCTTATCCATTGGGCACAAGGTTTGAGGCTAGAAGATAAAAGCAATTTCTGGTATTTTGAAAAATTGTAAGAAGTGTATCCCGCTGGAAATAATGTCCGCCCGGTTTCAAGTCTCAACGACTGGAATTTCTAATGGGGTCTCATTAAATTGTAGATTCCAATTCAATTTTCTCAATTCTTGACAAAATTTTTGGCCGGACTTCTTTTATCACAATGTAGAAGACCCTACCCCCCTCGTTTTCTACATTCTTTCCCAGTTGAACATTGAATTCCTTCAATTCCTGATCAAATTCCGGCAAAAGAATGACCTCGGCATCAACCGGAATTTTCTCTTCAATCTCCGGATGTTCAAAGAGATACCGGCTAAACTCGCCGCTCAGTTCAATATTCCTTTCTATCATCTCTTTTTCCTTACTCATCCCGTTCCTCCAAGAATCTTTTCTTGTAAAATTCCCAGTTCAATTTTAAATCACTTTCAGCAAAAGTCAAAGCGCCATTATAATCCTGGTTGAACAAAGGAGTTTTTCTTACAGTCCCCTTCTGATCTATGATGTCTCTATGAGCAAATCCATGAGCAGTGTCATATCTGACCACAGGAGCCCACCTATTACCAATTTTCGTCTCATATTGGACTCTAAAAAATATTATCTTTCCCCTTTCTTGAATATGGAAATGTCTATATCGGTCAGTAGGCCCGATTCGAATAGCATATTCCACTTTCTTTTTTGACATTTATCAGAAGAAGTCCTGCTTTTGTTAGCATCTGGTCAACACAGTTGGTGTCATCGTCCCACTGAAAACACTATCTTCCAAACCCCTAATGATTTGATAATTTCCGTATAACGTCTTGGCATTGCTTCATTTCTTCAAGGTTTTTTATGTCGGCATCCACCATCATCTGGATGAGTTCTTTGAATTTGACTTTGGGTTCCCAGCCAAGCTTCTTTCTGGCCTTCGAGGCATCACCCTGGAGGAATTCCACTTCGAGGGGGCGGAAGTAGCGGGGATCTATTTCTATCAGAACATCGCCAACCTTTGGTTGTCGATTCACTATGGAGTAAGCAGTTGGTACTAAGCACTCATTTTCTTGACTAATCTGCATACTCCGTACTGCATACTTCTTCCTGTCTATTGAACCAATCATGCCTTTTTCTTCAGTGCCGCTGCCTTTCCATTCTAATTCGATATCGGCATGAGCAAACGCGAGGTTAACAAATTCCCTTACAGAATGAGTTTCTCCTGTGGCAATCACATAATCCTCAGGAGCATCCTGTTGTAACATAAGCCACATCGCTTCCACAAAGTCAGGAGCATAACCCCAGTCCCTTCTTGCCTCGAGATTGCCAAGATATAGCTTATACTGTAAACCATACCTGATTCTTGCTAAGGCCCTTGTGATCTTTCGGGTCACAAAAGTCTCTCCCCTACGGGGGGACTCGTGGTTAAAAAGGATCCCGTTACAGGCAAACATTCCATAACCATCTCTATAATTTTTAACCATCCAGTACGCATAGACCTTGGCCGCGGCATATGGACTTCTTGGCTTAAAAGGTGTCTCTTCATTTTGAGGGGATTTGGGGTCAAAGCTATATTATACACCTTACTTACTTATCTGGTCTGTTTGGTTTGTCTCGTCTTTCTGGTTTCTCTGGTTTATCTGGTTTATCTGGTTTATCTGGTTTATCTGGTTTCTTTTGTTTCTCTGGTTTCTTTTGTTTCTCTGGTTTCTTTGGTTTCTTTGGTTTCTTTGGTCTGTTTGGTCTATCATTTTGGTAAAAGAGAAAAGGGTAAATGGAAAAAGTAATTTAAGGCTATAGAGAATGTAAAAAAACTTGGTAGACGTTGCTGACTAAATCGCCCAGGCCTTAATGCTTGACATTTCGGTTTGAGATTTAAATCTTTTAACACTATCTTCTTCTATAAATCTCTCGTCTGTGTCCTACTCTCAAAACACTAATTTCATTTCCTTCAATATCAAAAATGACCCTGTAATCACCAATCCGAAAACGATATTCACCCAACACGGGGTCTGAAATTTTTTCCGCAAATCTCAACGGCTCCTCACTATATCGAAGTAGAGCCTTCCCTATCCTTTCTTTAGTCTCGGGCTCCAGTTTTTTGATATCCCTTTCTGCCCTTCGAGTGTAAACAAGTCTATAATCACTTACCAAATACCTCTTCATGCGTCTTAACTCTTTTCGACTTATAGTTAGCTCTTGCCTCTCGAATGCTACGAAGATATTCTGGAGATGTTGCCGCAATAAGATCCTCCAGAAAAGCTTCTCTCCTTCCCTTCTCCATACTTTTTACAGCCTCGATAATCTCTTCAGGCTTGATTTTAATTTTAACAGTCCCAATCATAATTTTCTCCCTCTATTCTAACCTGATTTAAATGTTTAAATTTTGATAATTTTGAATTTTGGGGTCAAAGCTACATTATACACTTTAGTCTTTCTGGTTTGTCTAATCGTTGAGTCCGTTGAGAACGTTAGGTTCGTTAATACTGTTGAGAAAATTTATCTGGTTTATCTGGTTTATCTGGTTGATTTAGTTTATCTGGTCTATCTGGTCTGTTTAGTTTGTCTGGTCTGTTTGAAAAGCATATCAGAATACTAGTGTAGTGTCTCACAAACAACTGGAGTTATTTCTTTTTCTCTCGCGAGAACGTGGTAGTGTGCAGCCCGGCTGTATTTTTTCCAAGGTTTGTTTGCAGCGGGCGAGTTTATCCATAATTGATTCTACTGTTGCGGTCAAGATGAAAGGTTTGGGATTTGCATTCCAGGCCACCAGATATTCTTCAATGGCAGCAACAAGGTCAGCGACACTGACGAAGGCCCCACGACGGATGCGTTTTCCCGTTAATTCTCCAAACCAGCGTTAAGCATTTGGGGTCAACCTCTATGCTCTTGTGCTCTTGGGGTCAAAGCTACACTATACACTTTACTCGTCTTTGGTCTGTTTGGATAAATATTTATTCCTTCGGAATAGAAGCGAGTCGCCGTTGGCGTCTGGAATTGAGTTCCTCTGGAACTGGAAGTGAGCGCTTTGCGCTGGAATTTCTATGGTTTGTTTGGCTTTTTGAACTGACGTGAGTTAGAAAAGGCCCTGGGATTACATCTTTTAAAACTAAACACTGCGGTCTATTTCCTGCATAGCGAGGGTTGACCGAGGTCGGACCAAGCTAACATGCTGATATTTATGGGGATTGACGAAAATTTCGTCTTGTTTTCGGCCTTAAAGCCATATTTTTGGCCCTCAAAATCCCTCTTTAAGATCTCAAAAATAACGATGGACGAGGGACGATGAGGTTAAGGGACCACCCATAAACGTAAAGCCCCCAAAAACACTCAGGATGGATTTGGGGACGTTCCTGCGTAACTGCGTTACTTTTGAGACCCCCAGGGCCGCAGCCAGTTAAATCAAACAAGAAAGCCTCCACATTGATGAAACACCTTCTCCCCTTTCTCCAAATTCCGTGCAACGTTCACAGGGTGGACAGGAGGTGAGTTCTGGAATTCTCGCCGACCGCCGCTTTGCAGGTCCGGCCTCCGACCCTGAGCGACGCCCTTACGGAAACACAACGAGGAAGGTCCGTATTTGCCCATCTGTTCTGGTGTACCAGATAGAAAAGGGATGGGCTACCCCCCTAACCCAGCAGCGGGGTATCAAACCCCGCTTGTCGAAAGTGATCATCGAAAGTCAATGCCTGCTTTAACCTCTTTTCTTTCATAACCTCAAAAGAAAAGCAATCAACCAGGCTCCATTCCTTGTCTATACGACTCTTAAACAAGGAGAACGCCTTTGACATTCCCTGAGATGTAAACGGCACAACCGTAGTCTCGTTATCTGCACGAATCTTTTCAATAACGGCCACAACATTTTTCCGATACGGCGGCTTTGATAAGGAATTAGCCAGTTCCACAAGTACGAGATCCGTGGTCACAAAGGGGCCAGTATACGACGCAGCCGCTTCCAGGGCAGTGACGTGGCATGCGTCCTTTTTTCTGATGAGCGCGATCAAATAGCCTGAATCAAGAAAAATCCGGCGCTTCATTCTTTCGGTACCCCATAGAGGTAATGGTCATGATGCTCTGCAAGATCGGAAGGAAGATCATCCTCGATGGCGTATTCCGCCAGGTCTGAAAGGAGCGACATATGTTTGCGCGGTCTTTTCGCCTCTCTTTTCAAATTCTCGATGAACCTCTCGACGTCGACCAGCATCGAAGCGGGTAAGGTATCCAACTGTTTTTTCAAGGTTTCTGCTTTATTCATAAGTTAATCTCCCCCTCTGCAATTTAGGGCACCATGGTGCTACTCTTATTCTATTCGACCACCCTCCGCCTTAGCAACCCAGGAAACCGCCTCGGTGTCAGGCCTTGACATGAGACATGGTTCGGTCTGTCTGGTCTGTTTAGAAAGCATATCAGGATATCAGCTTATCAGTGGGAAGTAAATCAGGGTATCAGTAGATCAGTATGAAACACATCTGATTTGCTGGTATGCTGGTATCCTGCCGACTGGATGCTGATACGCTGATACACGGCTGTTATACCTCTGCAGGTCTTCGAAGCGGGTGATTTTCATTTCTAAGTTGTTCGGCAGGATGGCCCAAAGGGTAAGATATTGAAAATTATTTGCTTTGAATCTTCTAGATTCGAAGAATAGGCTCGGCTCTATTAGCCTTAGCCTTTGGTTCCTTTTGCACGGTAAATCCGGCGGTGGCTCTCTGTATCCGCGCGGTGAGCTGCCAAGTTGGAGGCAACTGCGTCAACTTTTGTCTCAACTCTCTCCAGCCCCTCTTCAACCTTGTCTAATCGCAATCCCATTCTGTCAATTTTCTCGGTCAACATCCTGTGCCCCTCGGCAACAATAAAACCCCATAGGGGACATCCTATGTTGTTCCTGTCAAGAGAAAAAATGAAAAAATTTATCTTTTGTAAAAACAGCAGGTTACAAAACCACCCTGATTTTGAGAATACCTCTCCTGATGAATCCCATTACGGATTCGCGCTTAACTCGACGAATCTCTCGCCAATACGAACTCTGAATCTCAGCGTTATCATTATCCGATATGCCACACAGCGGTGGCCACCCATCATCCCTTATCCAGATTCCAAAGTTCAGCGAGAGGCCCTGAATTGTCCCCTACGAGGTCCTTCGCGGCCTCCACGTTGTTGCTCGGGCTTCTCTCGTCGAAAATGAAAGAACCTTTTTATTCTACGTTTAAAGGGAACTGCCCCGGTGTCATGTCTTGACATGAGACATTCTTCGGTCTCTCTGGTCTGTTTCGTCTGTCTCGTATGTCTGGTTTCTTTAGTGTAAGGGGTCTTTAATTTTGATTCTGCTGCAAAACCCCCTGGTCTTTTTGAGATCAATGGGTAGGAGGCGAAGGGTTATTTATACCTTCGAACGAGCCAAAACGTCTGGGGACGTTCCTGCGAAACTGCGTTACTTCTTTAGAACCCCAGGGGCGCGAAAACTGCTAAACAAACCAAGAAAATCCCCTATATTCATGAAACACCCTCTCCCCTTTCTCCAAACTCCTAGCAACGTTAACAGGGTGGATATTCAAAACCTGCCCTACTTCTGTAAAACGATAACCCATCTCTTTGACCGCTAAATACGAAACCAAAGCTCTTGCCGAACTGACCTCCCGCTTTCTCCTTCCCATCAAAAGATCTTCTCCTTGTATTCCCAATAAAGTCTTTACCTTCCCAATTAGTTCCTGAAGAGGAATTCGAGCTTTTCTTTTGACAACGTTCGCTTTTACTTGAGGTAATTTAATAAGTCCAACGTCCTAAAATTTCATCAATTTTCAACCCACTCTTCTTCGTTTCAACCCAGATTTTTCTAGCCTTATACCCCCTTCAAAATTTTTTTCACTCCCCTGAATTTTTCACTGGCGTCCAAGCTTCTATTCTGTTATATAATCGTTATGCTGCCCATCACCATCAGAAATAGAACAATTGCCGAATCCGATCTTGAGCTCATCCAGTCTACCATCAACAATCATTGGGACAAAAGCCGCACTCAAATCTCCAAGATCCTCTGCCAAAAATGGAACTGGACTCAGCCCAACGGTTCTCTCAAAGACATGGCCTGCCGCGAAATCCTGGTAACCCTCTATCGTAAAGAGCTGATCCATCTCCCTCCCGGAAAACACGATGGACGAAACCAAATCCGTAACCGCTCCGTCCCTCTTATCAAAATCGATCAAAATCCTATAGAAGCCAACCTCTCAGAGCTCGATCCGCCTGATCTTCACCTGGTCCGACATACCCCTCTTGAACCTCTTTACAACAGCCTGGTCCAACAATATCATTACCTCGGTTATCGCCAAATTGTCGGAAGTCATCTCAAATATATCGCCTTTATAGAGAGAGGACCAGCCTGTCGCTTGCCTCGGCTGGGGCTCCCCCGCCTGGTCCGTTATTAAAAACACCTTGGGGGACGTTGCTCACTTTATTCACTTTTCTTATTCCCATGGGAATGTGCCCTAAGCAGAAACTCGGTTTCTCTAGTCTATTTTGTTTCAAGTGTGGTGCGTTGCATGTGTCTGGTTTATCTCGTCTTTTTAGTTTCTCTGGTCTTTTTAGTTTCTCTGGTTTATTTGGTTACCTTTGACCTTACCCATTTCATAAAGCCTCGAAAGCCTTCTGTGATAACCTTCTCGAATTGAGAAGACTCTACCACGCTATCTTGAGAACCCTCATGGAAGTGGTAAGGATAGGTAGAAACATGCTTCCATTTGATATTTGGAAAGTTATCATAACGATAGAAAAGGCCAGTGTCTTTTTGTTCCCAATGAAAGCCAAATCTATCTTTTAGTTTCCTCGATAACCATACATCAATAAAGCCTTCCTGTATTAGCATTATCCGTAATTTCGTTCCCACTCTCTCTGTGTTATCCACAATATCAGAAAATTCAATCTCTGAAATTCTCGCCAATTCTTCTAATGAAACCATTAGATTTTTTTCAGATGTTCAAGTATTAAGTCTTTCTCCGCTTCAATGTTGTCAAACTTAAAATAATCCTCAAATGCATCTTCTTCATGAAATCTTCCTTCCCTTACCATCCTGTCAAACTCAAAAACATCACTGACCCCATATTTTTTGGCTAAAAGAAATAATTCTGTTTCTATTATCCTAAGCTTGCGTCTTAAAAATGTCTCTATACTTTCTTTCATTAGCTCTTCTGGCTTCATATGCAAGTCTTTAGCCAACTGCTCCAGAGCTATCATAAAATGCACCTCCCGTGAAAAAGATTTTAATTAGGTTACTTTTACCTATAATAACACCAGAAAGAATCACTGGGGTCAGACTTAAATATTGACTAGTCTTTCTCGTCTATTTAGTCTGTTTAGTTTTTCTGGTTTGTTTGGTCTATTTGGTCTGTCTGGCTTCTCTGGTTTATCTGGTCTATCTGGTTTATCTGGTTTATTTAGTCTTTTTGGTTTTTTTGGTTTCGTTGTAACGACGATCAGATTCACGTAAATAAGTAATAAGATTGGAATCCATTTTCCCGACTTTTTCGGCTTGTTGATAAATCTGGCCAAATGTTTCTTGCGTCACATACTTTCGGTCTAAGGCAACATAAAAGTGACTCTGCAATTCTGCCGCCGATGATAAAGAGATAAACAGATACTGAATGAATTCCTTGTTCGACCTCCGAGCAAAGCCCTCTGGGATTGCCCCCATCGTGGATAGTGCGGCACCTGTAGGGCCCTGGAGGGACGCTGGTAAGAAATGTAAACTAATTCCAATTTCCCCACACAGTATCACAAGTGTCCAGGATTCTCTCGCCCCTCAGAATGCTATCTCTCGCTCCTATTCTACTCAGGTTCAGGTATTCCCCTATCGCCGTCTGAGTATAGCCCGCCTTTTTTGCTGCAAGAAGGCAAAACACGGAACGCGCCTTACTTATGCTCCTGCTTCTGCTCTTTGATCCCAGGGCTGACAAAGGAACTTTGAAGTACTCCCCGACCTTCGCCGCTATGTCCTCCAAGGAAGGAGGGTTTAATGCCCTCTTATGCAGTTCTTCTCCCGATTCTCTGAGAACCTTTGACACAAACGCCCCGCTGCCGAGAATCCTGCCATCACTTTTTTCATGCTCCCCTTTCTGCATTCCCGACCGGCTTCCTCCCTGTAACTCCGGTCTCCTCCCCTGGTCTACCCCATCTTTAACAAACTGCCGGTACCTCTAGCGGGCCACTCTGAGTCTACTTCCAAAGTGAAGGAGAACATCCTCTACCGTTCTCTCGGCGAGTGATTTATTTTGACTTCGGCCTCGATCATCTGATTCACTGGGTTGATTCTCCCTGGCCGGGATAAGCGGATTTTCTTGGTTGCCAAGGATAACACTGTGCCCGGACCAGGGATAATGGTCCAGCTCTTCGAGAGCCTTGACCAGTCCTGCCCTCATAGGGTTGAGATGGATATAGCGTATAAGTTCCAAAAGATAGGGATCCTGTTCACAGACAACAGATTTAAAGCGGTTCTGGAACAAATAACCACTTCGCTTGTGTCGTTTGTTGAATCTCACGGCATGGCTAGTCATCAGTCGGCGCATGATCTTGCTGAGAGGCACGGTTCCCGTTCGGAGAAGCAAATGGAAGTGATTTGGAATTAATGTCCAGGCATAGCACTGAGTTTGGGTCTCTTCAAGGATAAGAGCTAATCGCTTCAGAAAAGATATTCGGTCCTTGTCATCTCTGAAGATTTCGCGTCGCTCAATTCCACGGGCCATCACATGTTGTAGAACCCCTGGCGCATCAAGTCGGGCTAATCTGGGCACGGCTCAATAAGTTTGAGAACCATTAGAAGTGTAATTAATGATGACCATTTCAGGCCGATAACCCGATCTCTACGACAGGAATTTCGACCGTTCTTTTCACATTACCTTCTTCGATAGATCGATCTATGGCCTTGGATACCTCTGCAGTGAAGTATTTTTCACCGCACTGCTGGCAAATCCCTGTCGGGACTCCCTCCACAAGATAAAGTTTCCCTTTCCACCTAAATTCAATCTCAATGACCTTCTCTTTAACCTCTCCCCCGCAAAAATAACAATCTCCATAATGGTGAGGCTCTCTCATTTTTCACGACCTCCCCTCGTCTTAGGATCTATCCATTTAGGGGGCCTTGGAATGTAGACCGTAATAATCAAAAGCCAATCATTCTTGCCTTTTCCACACACAGCATGAATGGGCCTTTGTTCTGCATAACCAAGAACCAAACAACTCGGACCTCTTGGGTCTTTGGGATAGCTCTCAAGTATCTCACACCTTACCAATGCCTCCTGAATTTCCCAGGTATTAATAGTTTCTTCTTGCCTTTCTTTGTGGGCATGACCGCTCAACTCAAACTCATTCTTCTTTGCCTTTTCCTTGATCCATTCAACATCAATACCATCAGACAATCTCGGCTCCCCCTACTGACTTTTCTTCATGGAGATAGAGGGAACGTTGTTAAATTGTTTAATAACTTTTCTTCCCTTCATCGTTGCCTTAGCCAATTCAAGAATGTCAAGGCTCCGAGGTCACATCTTCAGATGTTATTAATTTCGTTTATTTGGTTTCTCTTGTTTCTTTCGTTGATCTGGTTGGTAATCGAACATTCAAAGAATGAACAAAAAAGACCAGAAAAATCAGAATAAAGCTCCGCCCCCTCGATTACATCTCGTTCTGTAATCGACATAAGCCTTTATTTTTCGGGTCAACCCCACGTTTGAGCTCGCCAGTCTCCGAAAGAAACCTGTTGTCAAGTGGTGATAATTTATATAAAAATCCATAGTTTGTCAAGCCTCTCTGGTTCATCGGGTCTACCATTATAGTATAAAGTCGAAGGTAAAAGTTGGATTCAATCAACCTTACCGTTGTTCATGATTCTTAAGAAAGTCCCGGTATGTCAAACGAAGTCCATCTTTAAATGAAGTTTTGTTCTTCCATCCCATGCTGTGCAGGAAAGAGACATCCAGAAGCTTCTGCGGGGTGCCCTCTGGTTTAGTTGTATCCCATCGTATTTCTCCCCTGTAACCAACTACCTCTGCCACCATCTGC
>Ga0194110_10009707_pt1 | contig 10795 bp, 9 predicted proteins | sample TA2Kig1200mmetaG_FD_146192 | JGI IMG/M metagenome (GOLD analysis project Ga0194110, IMG submission 146192) | Freshwater microbial communities from Lake Tanganyika, Tanzania - TA2015032 Kigoma Deep Cast 1200m | ecosystem: Environmental > Aquatic > Freshwater > Lake | place: Tanzania: Lake... | reverse complement strand
CCCGGAGGCTATGGCGGGAAAACTGTACAGAGGCAGGCGTTGGTTTTGCATTATCCCCAATACGGTGTCCACGGTGCAGGCGATGACCTGCTGGGGCCAGGCTTTTAATGACTCCAACCGCTGGTTTTCTTCCCAAAGGTCCTCTTCCGCGGTTCCCAGCATCCTTTCCAGGTCCACCTGGGCACGCCCGTGCAGGAGAGATCGCTCCATGGTGCTTTGGGCCAACAGGTAATCTTCAAATCCCGCCGAAGCCGTCCCGGTGGTGGGATAGCAGAAAAACAGTTTCTTGCCCACGGCCCGGTGCTTGGCCCAGGAATAAGCGGCCACCGTTTTGCCGCTGCCGCAGCCGGCAATAGTCAGAGTCACCGGCGCGGTGCTTTCTGTCACCAACTTTTGAAAATAGCGCAAACTTATGCCGCCAAGTTTATCTTTGATGACTTTGTCCAGCTCTTCCGGCGACAAGGTCTGTTGCAAAGCTGCTTCAATCCAACCCGATGGGTCGGTTGGTTCTGTGGTCAAGGCCGATCCGGCTACGTCGGCCGCGATCACCACCGCTTTAGCCAATGACAGGGCCATTTTTTCCTCAACGGAAAGTTGAGCAGACCTCTGATCGGAATCATCAACATAATCCTCGACCATTATTGTGAGGTTCTGAGCATTAAGGTCATCATCTTCATCAAGGGGAATAATTACATCCTGTAGCTCCGGAACCTTTATTTTGGAGGAAGCAAAACAAGCCACCATTTCAACGATTTCTTTAACATCTGGATGCGATCCCCAAAATATGAATTCTCTCGGCGTTCCCTGAACCCTAACCAATCTATCCGTTTCTTTTCTAAGGTATGGCTGATCCAGGTGGAGCTTGAGATGGTGTCCTCCAGCAACCCAACTTACCATCCAAAGGAAATGCCTTCCATTGTTGTTAAAAACTTCTTGAGCCCAGTCTTTAATGGGGTTATCAAGATAAGCAATGATTAAAGCACTCAATATTTCATGGCGAACCGGATGTATTTTATTCCAATAATCTCTTTCTCTCCGCAACATTCCTTGGAATATGTTGGTCGCTTTTCCCAGATCATGAAAAATGGCTCCCATCAATGCCAGTTGTTGAAATAAATCGAAGCCTTCCCGATGCTTTTGAAAGCCATGGGAATTCTCTACGGCGGCTATTATCTTCTTAGCCGCATTTAAAACCTGCCTGGTGTGGCCCGGCAACGATTCCCACGGCTTAGCAGTGGTTTGACTGTTATCAGGGCTTTTCGCCAGCAATTCCTGAGGCTTTATCATAAAAACTCTCCGGCTCACTTTTTACTACCTCAAAAAAGCCGCAACCCATTTTGCGGCGGCCGCCCAGGCCCTGTTCCTGCAAGCGAATGGATTCGGCCGCGGTTAACTCCGAGACCAGGACTCCGTAGCCCACCACCTGCTTGCCGTGCACCTGGAAGGTTCGGCGCTTGCCGATGGTCAGTCGCCCCTTGAGCTCCAGCCGCACCATCTGGCTCCTTACTTCAGCTTCAAACCGCTCCTGGTCCTGGCAATTTCTTGTGGTCACCAAAGGCGAATACAGGGCCGCCGCCGGGATTAAGGCCCTGGGGTGCGGCACCCCGACTCTCAAGTCGTTTCCCAAAACTTCCAGTTTTTTCCCGGCCAGACCGAGGTATTGCCCGACTTTGTTTATCGGCAGCCGCAAGACCAGCTCGGAGGCTGGTGAAATATCCAGCAGGCCATTGCCGACATAACGCCCACGCACTAGTTTCAGGCCAATCTCCCGGTCCTCATGGATAACCGGCAACACCCGGCTGATGGCCCCGTAAAGGGCGTAACCATGATCTACTTGAAGCAGCTTACCCAGAACCGGAAAGCTCAAATCCACCTTGGGTTCGAAGCCAGCCATTCTCATCTCCATATGATAAGTTATAAATTCCAACTGGATAGTTCAGGCAAGCACTCCTGAGAAGATGGGATCAGGAGGGGATGACCAGGAGGAAGAATTTTAGTTTTTTTCGTGCTTGCCTACTAATGCAGATTTCTCAAAAGGACTCTTGGCCAAAGGAAAACTTCTAAGAGATCGTCTTATTGAAATAAAATCTTCTCTCAGAAGGCAGAATACCACAAATTTGAGGAAACATTCAAATACCAAGTACTAAATCAAATTCTAATACATCCGGTGAAATTGGTTCCCTCCCTAGATCAGGTTAGTTTAAGGCTGATATAAGAAGCAATAGGTCGGTCCCTATGCCGAAATAGCCCAACTGGAGAACCCAGCATCTATGAACTCTCTCCCAAGCCGGAAAGTAAGAGGTCTTTTTTGTTGCTGAATAAATGAAAAATTGAAAAAATCTCCAGGCCGATCATATTAACCAGGGGGGGTAGGAGTCCCGTCTCCGGGTTTCCTTTTTAGGCCGCGAAGAGGGGGACAGTATAGTGGCCGGGCTGGGGCCGGTGGACCAGGGTAAGGGGCCAGGGCAGCAGGGGCCAACACCGGGCAGCGGCAGGGCAAGGGCGAGGTGGATCAGGTCCGGGAGCACAGATTGATTTGCTCACGGGAAGTGGCTACACTCTAACCTGTTTCGATTTTTGCTTACAAGAGGGGGACAGGAGAAGAAAGCGGCAGTGGGCAGGCAATGAATGGTTGGAAAGTGTTAGACACAGGGGTCAAGCCCGGAGGCCGGGATGGTTTTGGTCCATTGAAATGCTGGGCCAGGGGTGCCGAAGGCAATTCCCCTGGCCCATCGTTTACCAAATGTTTACCATTCACCCCTTGATAGGGATATTTTTAGGACGGTTCCATTATAATGGTTATACACCATTTTTATAGCAAATCCAGCAAAGTGTGATTGTGCCTACATCTCATAAGAAAACCCCTGACCTGAATGGCATTCAAGAGGTCAGGGGTTCAACTCCCCTCAGCTCCACCAAAGAAATCAAGGGGTTAGCTCAATCGGGCTAACCCTTCTTTTATTGGGTGTGCAAATAGTGTGCACACCTGCGGATTTTAGGGGGGAAAAGGGTGAGATTGTGCGCTTGTGGGGAGAGCTTCTCCACCACTAACCGCTTCTGGTTTGTCAGATGGGAGGTCTTTCTTAAATAATGCCATTTCTTCTGGGGTAAGTTTTTGAGTCAAAATCCATTCTTCAAAACACAAAGATTGCTTCGGTTTAAGACCCTGCTTTTCCCTTTCGATGTTGATTTTTTCCATTTCTATTACATACTGATTGTAATCGCTCCTATATTTTGCAGCCACTTCCTTCAACTTAGCGTCTGCCTGCTTCGATTGGCCGACTGCTAAGCCGGCCCCACCTGCTGCTAAGCCGGCGCCCCCTACTGCCGCAGCAGCTACCAGAACCGGCAAGGCACATCCCTGGCTTCCTAGAGTGAAAAGAATTATACTAAGGGCTGCAATTAGCTTGTTCATAGAATAAATCCGAGATTATTTGCATACTTTCTTAAATTATCAAAACTGTCAAGATAAAATAAAAAATTATATCCAGGACCTCTCCTGGGGCTTCTCATGCAGCCGGATGGTAGGGGTATCCTCTGAATGGGCCAAATTTCGCAATCTATAAGCCTCTCTGACAGCGAATTTTGACGAAAACCATTAGACCCTTACCTAATCCTTGCCTTCGCCGGAATCGTTAAAAAATGGCCTCTAAATAAGGCTCTTAAGCCATTGATGATTAAGAACCGATGGAGGGCGGTTTGCTTAATTCGATTAATATCCGAGTAGCCCGCCGCCTTCATCGTCGTCATCATCGTCATTATGGAAAAAACCACTTTCCCAATCATTTTCGGTGGATTCGCAATGTTCAATAATACGTTGCGGGCCAGATTTGGGTTTCTTCTCGTATTCAAGTTGAAGCCAGAGATACAGGTGCGCCGCCGCATAACCCAGGGCCGCCACAGGAGGAAAACGGAAAATATCAATAGGTTTGTCCTTGGGGAGATTGTTCAAATATCCAGGCAGGCCGCTTCCTTCTCCAAACCACAACACTTTGTTATCACCCCGAGTTAGCTCCCGAATGGCCTGTAAATAAAGCGTGGTAGCATCCGGCCTGTCAATATAGGGCGCCGGGGCCAGGGGTATAGGCTGCCCGTTTGCACCTTGAAATAAGAGGCTGACCATGGCCTCATTCATGGCGTCGCCATGCCATAGGGTGATGTCATATTTTTTCTGCAACTCCTGGCAGACCTTGCGCATGGCGGGCAGGCTGATTTCCTCTTGTTCACTGACTACGCTGGCCGTATAGGTGGAGTCGGGCTTCGTGGCGTCCCACTCCACCTTGATGACCAAGGCAAAAGCCGGTTTATGCAGGTAGGGCCAGGAAAGGGCGGCAAAATACTTTTCAGCCATAATCACCTCAGATCGCAGCCGTCAAAAAGGCTGTCCATTCCATATTGCCGGGCCATGGCCTCATAATTGAAGGCGTGGCGGAAATGGTCCGGCCCCAGTTTGACGTAAACATACCTTTTGGAGCCGGTTTCCTCGTCTTCTTCCAGTTTCTTCGCCACGTTGTGAAGGTGCTGGGCAAACTCCCGGACAATGCCGCACTCTTTTGGAAGGACCACCTGTCCCTGCATCACTTCGTTGTGGCTGGCGTCCAGGGCCTCAGTCCGGTTGCAGGCGACCGTCAGGTCCTTCTCGTTCCACTTGTATTTCCCTTTCTGGCGCTCCTGATAGTAATTCAGGAACACCTTGCCTTTGTGTCTCTCGGCAAAGGCGCGGGCGTTCCTGGTTTCGGGCAGGGCATCCACCACGCACCGGGAGACGTTGAAGTTTTTCATCAGCCGGTCCAATTCTTCCCAATCCCGGTAAACCCCCAGGTGAACGATTTTCCCGGCCTTGTCCCATTGCCGCTTACCGATGACCACATGGAGGTCTTTCCCCTGGTCAACCCCCATGGTACAGGGGCCAGAATCGCTTGAGGCTATCCCTTCATTGCCGCACAGGGCTAACACTTCTTCCACGCTTAAGCGATTTTCAGCTTCTACATAGGCCACGCCGATCTTGAGGTTATAGAAGTCCTGAAGGTTATTGGTGGTGCGGTACTGATGGAGAATGTCGCCGGGGTCAACGTAATGGCTGAATAGCTGTGAATAATGGTAGCCCCGCTTCTCTGTCACCCCTGGCCTTTTAGCAACCCACTCCCCTACACTCGGGTTAAGTTCCCCCTGGCAGCTTGAGCAAGCCCGGATCACCCGGCCCCCTACTTCCAGGAGGCAACCGGGAAAGGTATCTTCCAGGCAGGTATAAGCCCCGCATTTTTCGCACTTGAGGAGCCAATAACGCTGGTCCGTCTCCTGGAAGGCTTTATCAATTCCATAGTCGGGTATGGTGGGATTTGAAAGCTTGTGGGATTCCCGAAATTCCGAATGACCCATGCGCTCCATGGCCATGTCCACGGCCTTCTGGGGGGCCTCGTCCAGTTCGTCAAAAATCACCAAGTCAACCGGGATGGACTTTAAACCCACGCGGGACACCATGCCCCGGAGATAAAGGAAGCTGTTCCATATCCTTTTAATGCCCGCCGCGTCCGTATCCCTTACCCACCTGCCAATGAAGGCGGGGTTGTCTTCAATCAGGGGTGCAACCCGGCTGCGGCTGAAATCCAGAGCATCAGACCGGGAAGGGAACAGATAGAGAACGCCTTTATAGCCCCGGTATCTGGCCCCATAGAGGACCTTAAGGATTGCCTTAGTGGTCAAGCCAAGTTGGGCCGCCTTCATCTCCACCAGATAGGGGTGATTATCCTGGTAGGGCTGCCGGAGATATTCATGTTTATGGAAGGTGAAGGGTTTCCCGTCCAGGATGATGGGGGTTCCCTCAGCCCACGCCCCGATTGAGTGAAAATTATCGCCCTGGGGGTCGAATCTGCCCTCAATGGAGGTCAAGAGTTGATCGTATAGCGCTCTTTTCCTTGAGGTTACGGATGATTCGGTCCCGCACTTCGAGAGAAGCATCTGCTATCGCCTCCAAAACTTCCCGTTGAAACTCGGCCACGGCCTTCACGTCAAAAAGAGTCTGGAATATCTCCAACTGGAGCTTTAATTGGCTGCGAATTTCCTGCATACACTTAAGGGCCAGTTCCTTGGGGTCCTTGCTCCCCGGCCCTACGGGTCCCAATTTTTCCAAGGCTTCCTTTTTAACCGCTTCGTCTTCGCCATTGACGCAAACCATGAGCAGGTCAAGAAGTTCATTCGCATGGTCATTGATCTTTAACAATTGGCTGGCGGCGTCGATCTCCCGTTTGACGATCTCCCCGGCATGGTGAAGGGTGATATTCCTGGCAATCCCCAAGTTAAGCTGTTTAAGCCGCCGGGATACCGTCCCCTTGGAGACTTTGAGAATCCGGGCAATTTCCGAAACGCCGTTCCCTTTTCTAACTAACCGTTCTAATTGATAATCCGTGACTTTCCTTTGAGCCATATCGAAACCTTATGGAAACGTTTCCTATTGTGTTTCGTTAATTCGCTGCTCTGGGGTGTTGGCCGTTTTGTGCTCTGACCGCCTGTTTATACCGTTCTTCCATTTCCCGGAGATATTTGGAAAGAAGGGAATAGGTCAGGTATTCGGCCCCGGCCCGGTTCCCCGCCCAGACGATTGACAGCCGATACCGCACTTGAAAGGCAATGAGGCTTTGCAGGGCGGCGTGGGGTTTCATTTCCGACCGGTAACGCCCCTGGGAAACATCGGACAAGGGCGCTTCCACCACCACCGCAAACAGATCATAAGCCCGGCCCTTCTTCAGTTCCCGTTCAAACCGTTCCCGGTCCTTCCCCATGAGACAGCCGATAAGGTCATTGAGGCTCTTACGCTCTATGGCCGCCCGGTCCTCGAATCCCGGCAAGGAATAATCCCCCACCGGCAAGCTGGCCGGTTCAGTTTCGGCCTCATACCCTTTAAAGTCGAAAGGCGCTTGCTCTCTGGTATCGACTAAGATTTTCATTCTGGGAGTCTCTGATTTATGACACCTGCTTGACACCTGCTTTTATAACTAATTAATATTACGGCTATTTCTCTTGCGCCATCCGATAAGGAATCATGTGGCCGCCTGGACGGGTCCCCCGCCCGGCGCTTTCCGGGCCGCCCGATGTTTGGCTCTTAACCATTCCCTGATTTCTTCCGGGTCAAATCTGATGCACTTCTCAAGCTGAATAAAAGGGATCACCCCCCGCCGGACCCACTCGTAAACGGTCCCCTGGGCAACCTTCATCCCCCTGGCCAGTTCATCGGGCCGGATTAAATCTCCACGGGAGAGAAGGACCGGGAGGGGATCAATTTGCTTTTTTGCACTCATGGCGTCCATTACGAAAGGTGTTTAATCCCAAGTTTTTGCAGTAATCATTGACCCAAGTGACCCAAGTGACCCTATTTTCCATAAAGTCCTTACGCGAGGGGGGTGCATATGAAGTTTATTGGAATCAAGGTCACTTCCCTCACTCAGCCCGCAACCCAATCCCATGTCTGACCGCCCTCCCCCCTGTGCCTCTTTTCCCTTCAGAGCCACGCTCCGTGAGGTTTAAACCGAAATCCCTTTGGCTGAGAGGCTTCTTTTCGCCGTTTTCTTCCGCCCATGCCGTGTAAGCTTTATAAAGGTCCGCCGCCGGGACTGAAGCCCCTTGTGCAATGATGCAGCACTCGGCCAGGAATTCCGCCAGGGTGTCCATTTCCTGCCGGTAATTCTGGGTTGCATCCTGGACCGCCTGGGGTGGGGTTAGTCCTTCGAACTGCCAGCTTAGACAGCCCTCTACGGCCCAATTCAGGATGCCGGGCAACTCGGCCTTTAATTTCCCGGGAAGTTCCTTGTCCTGTTCTTTTTCTGGAATCTGGACGGTGAATGGTATCAGCCGAATCCGCCGCCAAATGGCGTGGTCGGTTCCCCGGATTACCGGCTTATGATTTGCCGCCAGGAAGATTTTGAATTCCGGTTTGAATTCGAAATGCTCAGAATAAAGGAAGCGGGCTTTCAGCTTGTCGCCGCCGGTCATCTGCTTAATAAGCACTTCGGCCATGCGCCGGCCCGATTCGATTTCCACCGCGGTGACAAACCTGGCTCCCCGCAAGTCCGCCACGTCATTGGAAATGGGGCTGCTGTGGCGCTTAAGCAAAAAGGTTTCGCTGGTGGTCTGAGTGGCGTAATCCCCCAGCAAGGCTTGAATGACTTCCAGGAAGGTGCTCTTGCCATTGGCCCCCAGGCCGTAAAGAAAGAAAAGACATTGCTCCCTGGCGTCCCCGGTCAAGGCATACCCCACGGCCTTTTGCAGAAACTCCATCGTGGGGCCATTGCCGTTCATAATCTTTTCCAGAAACCCCCACCAGGCGGGACATTGGGCCTCCCGGTCATATTTTACGGGAGCCATTTTGGTAATCAGGTCGCCCCGCCGGTGTTCCCGTAATTCTCCGGTTCTCAGATCGATGCAGCCGTTCACCACATTTAAGAGCCACATATCACGGTCCAAATCAGCCGGAAGAAGGGCAACCCCCGGCTCACTCCGGGCCGAATTAATCATGGCCTGGCGCTTTGAGTCGGATTCAGACCGTCTGGCATGATCCGCCAGGGCCTCCCGAAGTTCCTTTTTTTCACAGGCTGCGGCTTCGGCATAGATGTTTCTCACGGTGTCCTTCGCCCGCCGGTCCACTTCCCCGGATTCATCTTTAATCCACCGCGTACCATCATTGACCAGCCACTTTCCCCAGGGGTAACAGTATCGCAAGTCCTGGCCGTGTCTGGCCACCAGACGTTGAGCATTGCCCAAATCCGTGAGATTGAATCCCGTGGTGATAGGGGCCTGCTTTTTCCGCCCTTTTCCCTGGGACCGGGAAGGGTATGGTTCTGCGGACCTCTTTCCTGGGGTGTAAAACTCCTTGGTTTTGGATAGTACCTTCTCAATGGTCTTGGCCCCATAAGTGCTTCCCGCTGTGGGCCGGTCCCACTTGTCCTTCCGGTGAAGCCCGGATTGCCGAAACAGCCGGTCGATCCTGGCAGGGTCCGCGCCTGTCCAAAAGGCCAGCATGGAGCACAAAGCAAGGTCGGCCTCAGATTGTGAGCGGTATTCGCTCCAATCCCCCCGCCACAGTTTTCCAAACTTTTCCCCGTTAGCCGCCCCGTGCGCCCGGTCAAGCAACTCAGAATCGGCCAAGTCAATGGAGGGAGAAGGGCCGGAATCTTTAGGAGGTTCTTTTCTCTCCTGTCTGAAAATCGCATTATGCAGGGCCGTCAATTCGGTTTGCCGGTCTTCGATGCTGGTGGGGGTCCCCTCCAGGTGCAGGCCGGTCATGGTGAAGTACCGGCCAAAATCATACATTTCCACTTGTCCCTTGCGACGGGGGCCTCCTGGGGGGAGTTTCCCTTTAACCAGGACATGGACCCCCCTGCCACTTGGGGAAATTTCGGTATAGGAGTTAAGCTGTCTGATAATGTCCTTGGCCCAGGATTCGATTTCCCCGGTGTCCGGGTTCCGGCATTTGTCCAGGTCAACCCCGCAAAAGGGGTCATAAAAGGAAAACTCATAGCCCACCCCTGAGAAGCCATCGGTCTGGGCCACCCCCTGAGCTTTCTCAAAGGTGCCCCACGTACCGGGATCATCTGCTTTCGCTTTTCTGCCAGGGGTCGCCGGAGTGTATGGAACCTTAGTGGGCTTGCCATCCCGGTTCTCAATCCGCCATACAACCCACTGTGGCCGGGCCTTTAACTCCCGGGGGATTCTTTCAAGGTCCAGGGCGGATTTTTTCATCGGCTGATGGTTTCCAGGAGAAACCGGACGCAATCAATTTGCTGGGAAAGGGACCTGTCGAACAGTCCGTTCTTTATTTGGCTCTCCAGCTTGGTTAACCAGTGGCGTAGGACCAGCTTTGTTATAAGCAGAAACATCGTTAGTCTCCCGGTGTGCCGGTCTCCTTTTTAAGAAAGGTTTGCCATGCGGAAAGGTCAATAAACAAACGCCGCCGGATTTTCTTAAATAGCTGCGGCTGTTCGCCGGTGTAATACTACCGCCTTAACGTGCCAGGGCGATAAAAAATCCCATTCTGTTTCAAAGCCGTTTCATCTGACAGAGAGACCAATTGCATCTTGGTTCCCCCTTGCATTTTTCTTGAACTATATGGGAAAGGAATATTCCCTGACATACACGATAAGGGGGGGACCCCTTAATAGTGATAAATTCCTAATCGATAAGGAGATCGTTAAAGCTAAGTAATTGAGAAAAGCGGTGGATTCTATATCGGTTAATAGATGGAAGGATTGTAGGGAGTCGGGAATGTTGTTGGCCATGGTGCCTCCCTGCTTTGCACCGGGCCAATAAAAAAAGGCCCGGCTCCCGCAATGAGGCCACTCGCGGGAATCAGGGCCCAGACTTTTTATTATTTGGTTTTATATAGCTTAGCTTATCTTAATATCACTGCTGTCCGGTAGAAATTACTTGAGATAGCAAGTAAAACAGCCCCAAGACAGCCGATCAATGCTATAATGGGTTTACCTAAAACCTAAACATTGAAAGGAGTTATGGGACTTATGGCACATTGTAGCACACTCATGGGTCAATTACTACAACTCATACCGAGACATGTTTTCGATCACCTGGTAGACAGCCATGCCTGGCAGGGGCCGGAACCCCGAAAATTCAGCTATTGGTCGCACCTGGTGACCATGCTCTTCGGCCAGTGGAGCGCCCGCAAAAGTCTCCGGGACCTGGTGTTCAGTCTCAACCGGCAAGTCCGCAAGTTCTACCACCTGGGTCTGGCCGCAGTGAAGCGTTCCACCCTGGCCGACGCCAATCAGCAGCGCCCCGCGGTCATCTT
>Ga0194110_10009704_pt1 | contig 10799 bp, 7 predicted proteins | sample TA2Kig1200mmetaG_FD_146192 | JGI IMG/M metagenome (GOLD analysis project Ga0194110, IMG submission 146192) | Freshwater microbial communities from Lake Tanganyika, Tanzania - TA2015032 Kigoma Deep Cast 1200m | ecosystem: Environmental > Aquatic > Freshwater > Lake | place: Tanzania: Lake... | reverse complement strand
CCCATGAGGCTTCGATCTCCAGCGTGGCGCCGTTCTCAAACTTGACAAACCCGGCGGCGAAGTCCTCCACATCGAACTTCTTGCCTTCCCTGGCGGCAATCTCGCGGGCGAGGTGGTCATAGGTTGAGGCCGTGACCCACACGGGTTGCGGGTAGCCCATCATCCAGAGGGCCAGGTCGAGGCGGTGCACGCCGAGGTCAATCAGGGGTCCGCCGCCCGAGAGGGCTTTCTGTCCGAACCAGCCGCCGAACCCCGGCAGGCCGCGCCGCCTCAGCCAGACGGTGCGGCAGAAATACACGTCGCCCAGCGTGCCGCGGTCGACTTCGCGTCGCAGGGCCTGGGACTGGGGGGTGAAGCGGAAGGAGAAATTGATCATGATGCGCCGATCGGCCTTGCGCGCGGCGTTGAGCATGCGGCGCGCCTCGGCGGCGTTCATGGCCATGGGCTTCTCGCACAGGACGTGGCAGCCCTTGCGCAGGGCCGCGACCGTCAGCGGCATGTGGAACTTGTTGGGCGTGGCCACCGCGACGACGTCGAGTTCTTCCTTGTCGATCATCTCCTCGCCGGAAGCGTACCGCTTGGGAACGTTGAACTCCTTCGACACCTGGGCGAGCCTGGCGTCGTCGGGGTCGGCCACGGCAACGACCTTGCATCCGCCGTGCGCCTGAAAGCCGCGCACATGACCGCGTCCCATTCCAAGACCGATGACTCCCACGCGCAATGTCTTCACCAGCACCTTCCTTCCTGTCCGGCCGCCCGGCGGAGCGTCGCCCGCATGACTCTGTTCAGACCTTCCGCGGCGGCCGCGCCGCGAGGCGCAAGCCCGGCCCGCGCGGCCCGAACCGCATGTCAGGCGCGCCTGGCCGTTTGGGCCATGCGACTGCCTTTCTCAAAGAAATACCGCAGGGTGTCGTGTTCCACCTCGGGGGGGATCGAGTGGTCGGAGTGCAGAACGTAGCCCGTTCCGCTCTCGATCACCGGGCGGATTTTGCGTTCGAGTTCCTCGTCGATGCGCTTGAAATCGTTCGAGGCGATGATGCGGATGTCTATGCCGCCGAAGAAGCTGATCCTGTCGCCGAAGCGCCGGCAGAGCTTCGGCATGTCCATGCCGGCCTTGACCTCCATGGCCTGCAGGCAGTCCATGCCGGCTTCGATGAGCCCCGGCACGAAGGGCTCGACGTAGCCGCAGGAGTGCACCACGACCTTGAGCCTGCGGGCGTGCGCGAAGTCGAAGAGGAGCTTGTGGCCGGGCAGCATGATCTCGCGGTACATGTCCGGCGACATGAAGGGCTTCTCCTTGAAGCCCATGTCCTCGTAGAAGAACATGAAGTCCGGCGGGCCGGCTTCGGCGAAGAGCTCTTCCAGGTGCATGACGGTAAAGCGGGCGTAGGTCATGACCATGTCCTTGACCCAGTCGGGATCCAGCGCCATGCCCATGAGCATGTTCTCGTGGCCGCACAGGGGGTGCATCTGTTCGAAGGGGGCCACCCCGCCCCAGCAGAAGGCGCGGTCTTCGGCGGCGGCGAGGGCGCGGGTCTTGCGATAGTCGTCGAAAGGGATGCGGCGGCGGTCGAGCTTGACCAGGCGCGGCTTGATCTGCGTCTCCCAGGCGGCGCGATCGGTGACGTTGAAGCCGACGTGTTCGGGGGTGCCGGCCTTGTTCTTCCACCAGCGCAGCCGGGCGCCGTTGCCGTTGAGGACCAGTTTCGTTTCCTCCGTCTCCTCCAGCACCTGTTCCTTGAAATCGATATCGGCCGTGCTGTTGAGCCAGCCGGCGCCGCGCCAGCTCATGTCGAAGTGGATGACGTGATCCTCGTTCTCCTTGAGCTTGCCCTGTGCGACGTACTTGCGGGCGGTTTCGCCCCACAGGCCGTCGCCGCGCGGCAGGAGGTCCACGGGCTTGCGGCCAAGCGCGTTGAGCATGCGTTCCCGGTGAGTCATGAGCGGCACCCTTTCGCTGGAAAAGATCACGAAAGATAGCGCGCCGTCGGCGGAAAGCAATGCCGAACAGACAATGGAAGCCGAGGCCTTGCGGAGCCGCACGCGGACGGCACGAGGCGGGCGCGCGGTCAGCGCGCGCCCGCGATCGCGTCGAGGACCTGTTGTGCGGCGGCGGAGGGGTTGGGGGCCTGGAGGATGGGTCGGCCGACGACGAGGAAATCGGCTCCGGCGCGCGCGGCGTCTTCGGGCGTGGCGACGCGGCGCTGGTCGCCGGCTTCGGTGCCGGCGGGCCTCACGCCCGGGGTGACGAGGATCGGCGTGGGGCCGAGGGTTTCGCGGAGCGCGGCGACTTCAAGCGGCGAGCAGACCAGTCCGTTTACGCCGGCGTCGATGGCGAGGCGGGCCAGGGCCTGGGCGTGCTGGCGCAGCGGGCGGGTCACGCCGGTGTCCGCGAGATCCGACTGGTCGAGGCTGGTGAGGGCGGTGACGGCCACGACGGCGGGCGCGTCGGGTCCGGCGTCGGCGGCGGCTCTGGCGGCGGCTTCGAGCATGGCGCGTCCGCCGCCGGCGTGGACCGTGAGCATGTTGACTTTGCGGCGCGCGGCGGCGGTTACGGCGCGGGCGACGGTATTGGGGATGTCGTGCAGTTTCAGGTCCAGGAAGACCTTGCGTCCGGCGTTGCGGATGGGTTCCAGGCAGGCGGGTCCTTCGGCGGTGAAAAGTTCGAGGCCGACCTTGAACCATTGCACGGCGGGCGGCAGCGCATCGATCGCGCGCGCGGCGTCCTTGGCGGACGGCACGTCGAGGGCGACGACAAGTGCGGGCGTTCGGCGGGCGTGTTGCGATGCGTGTTCTTGCAGGGGCATTTTTTCGGGCCTTTCGCGGGCCAGAATCGCGTGCCATTCTGGCCGTTTGCGGCGGCAAAAAAAAGCGAAAAATGTTCTTCCAAACCTATTGACACGCGGGGGCGATGGTGTTACCTTGCTCTCACTTTCAGGCAAGCAGTTCTTTCCAACTGCGTGCCTTGAGCACGAAAAACCTGTTTGTCTCCCCGTGTCCGTCAGTGGCGGGGATGGGGAGTAAGGGGTTTTGTGCGCTTTTGATCTTTGACAACAGGACAGCCAATATACGCTCGGGCTGCTCGTTCGCGAGTGGTCTTGGGCGAGCATCACTTCGAGTCGGAAGTGGTGCGATCCGGCGTGTCGCCGCGAGTCTGGTTGCGTGTTGAGCGTGGCCGGGCGAGTGGTGATGAATGCTTGTGTTCAGGGTCAACTGTCGTGAATGGAAGTTGGTCGCGTTTTCGGACGGGGCCGGCTTTTGATTTCAACGGAGAGTTTGATTCTGGCTCAGAACGAACGCTGGCAGCGTGGATTAGGCATGCAAGTCGAACGTGAACCGGTGGGATCAAGTTTTCGGACGAGAGACTGCCGGGGAAAGTGGCGGAAGGGTGAGTAACGCGTGGGTAACCTGCCCTCGAGTTGGGGATAACCCGCCGAAAGGCGGGCTAATACCGAATGTGGATCCGTGTCGCATGGCATGGCGTCTAAAGACGGGGATTCTTCGGAACCTGTCGCTCAAGGAGGGGCCCGCGTCCCATCAGCTAGTTGGTGAGGTAACGGCTCACCAAGGCTTACGGGTAGCTGGTCTGAGAGGATGGTCAGCCACACTGGGACTGAGACACTGCCCAGACTCCTACGGGAGGCTGCAGTCGAGGATCATTGTCAATGCGCGAAAGCGTGAACATGCGACGCTGCGTGGAGGATGAAGGCCTTCGGGTTGTAAACTCCTGTCATCCGGGAAAAATGAGCCGGCGCTAATACCGCCGGAGAGAGATGGTACCGGAAGAGGAAGCCACGGCTAACTCTGTGCCAGCAGCCGCGGTAATACAGAGGTGGCAAGCGTTGTTCGGATTTACTGGGCGTAAAGGGTGCGTAGGCGGTTCCGTATGTCGGATGTGAAATCTCACGGCCCAACCGTGAAATTGCATTCGAAACTGCGGTCCTAGAGGACAGGAAGGGAGAGTGGAATTCTTGGTGTAGCGGTGAAATGCGTTGATATCAAGAAGAACACCGGTGGCGAAGGCGACTCTCTGGAATGTTTCTGACGCTGAGGCACGAAAGCTGGGGGAGCAAACAGGATTAGATACCCTGGTAGTCCCAGCTGTAAACGGTGCGCACTTGGTGTGGGAGGTATTGACCCCTTCCGTGCCGTAGCTAACGCGTTAAGTGCGCCGCCTGGGGAGTACGGCCGCAAGGCTAAAACTCAAAGAAATTGACGGGGGCCCGCACAAGCGGAGGAGCATGTGGCTTAATTCGATGCAACGCGAAGAACCTTACCAGGGCTTGACATGCAGCTGCTAGTCCCGTGAAAGCGGGATTCCTTCGAGGGTGCTGCACAGGTGCTGCATGGCTGTCGTCAGTTCGTGCCGTGAGGTGTTGGGTTAAGTCCCGCAACGAACGCAACCCCTGTGGTTAGTTGCCACCGCGGGTGATGAGCCCGCGAGCACTCTAGCCAGACTGCCCGTACAAGCGGGAGGAAGGTGGGGACGACGTCAAGTCAGTATGGCCCTTACGCCCTGGGCTGCACACGTGCTACAATGGCCGGCACAGAGGGACGCAATACCGCGAGGTGGAGCAAATCCTCAGAACCGGCCCCAGTTCAGATTGGAGTCTGCAACTCGACTCCATGAAGTCGGATTCGCTAGTAACGGCGCATCAGCTACGGCGCCGTGAATACGTTCCCGGGCCTTGTACACACCGCCCGTCACATCATGAAAGCCGTCTGCACCCGAAGTCGCCGATTCAACCCGCAAGGGGGATAGGTGCCGAAGGTGTGGGCGGTGATTGGGATGAAGTCGTAACAAGGTAGCCGTAGGGGAACCTGCGGCTGGATCACCTCCTTTCTAAGGAGTAGCCGAGGAATGGCGGAGGAAGAGCGCGGGATGCCGGGTCAAAGCGGCGTTCGGCGTTTGGAGGACGGCATTTCGAAGCGAGGTCAGTCGTCAAGCCGGCCGTCGGGGCCGGCGGGGCGAAGAGGCGCGGCGAGGGGCAAAGCCGTTGCCGCCCGGATCCTGAAGCAAGCTACGTCGGTCGCACCAGTTCCGGCTCGAAGGTGGAGGCTGTCCTGTGATGGTATGGGCGTTGGACGGTGGCCCTGAAATGTCGAATGCCGATTGCTGAATGCGGATGGCCGGAAGGAGCGGCTTGGGCATTCGCGATTCATCGTTCGGCATTTACAGCGGGGGCATAGCTCAGCTGGCAGAGCACGAGCTTTGCAAGCTCGGGGTCACCGGTTCGAACCCGGTTGCCTCCATACTTCGCTCGGCGGTCCGCGTTGCGGACCTTCAGCTTCGTATGGCAAGCCGCCGAGACTTCGTCCGGTGGGATGCGCGCACCAGCGGGCTTGCCCTACGAAGCGCGAGGCGAAGCCGAGCGCGAAGTAGGGCGTGTAGCTCAGATGGTTAGAGCGCGTCCCTGATAAGGACGAGGTCCCTGGTTCGATTCCAGGCACGCCCACTGCCGGGAATTGAAGATTGAAGATTGAAAATTGAAAATTGAATATCGACGAAGCGCGGTCTGCGGCCGTGGGAGTCGGCGGATATTCAATCTTCAATTTTCCATTTTCAATTCTTTTGTTCTTTGACAACTGCATAGAGACGGGCAAGCAACTGTGCCCTGCGAGTTCTGTCGCGCGCGAGCGTGGCGGAGCGAGTGGGGCGCGCCGAGAGGACCAATTTTGGTCAAGCTCGCAAGGGCGCGCGATGGATGCCTTGGCATCAGCAGGCGATGAAGGACGTGGTAAGCTGCGATAAGCCTCGGGGAGCGGCAAGCACGCTTTGATCCGGGGATTTCCGAATGGGGCAACCCATCCCGAGTCATGTCGGGATACCGGAGTCTGAATACATAGGGCTTCGGAGCTACACCTGGGGAAGTGAAACATCTCAGTACCCAGAGGAAGAGACATCAATTCGAGATTCCGCGAGTAGTGGCGAGCGAAAGCGGAACAGCCTAAACCATCCCGGTTTACCGGGGTGGGGTTGCGGGACCTCAACATGGCACCCGGCGGGATAGCGGAACGGTCTGGAATGTCCGACCATAGAAGGTGAAAGTCCGGTATGCGAAATCCCAATGGGGCTTAGAGGTATCCCAAGTAGAGCGGGTCACGTGGAATCCCGCTCGAATCCGGGGGGCCCACCCTCCAAGGCTAAATACTAGCTGATGACCGATAGTGAACTAGTACCGCGAGGGAAAGGTGAAAAGCACCCCTGCTAGGGGAGTGAAATAGTACCTGAAGTCGTGTGCCTACAAGCTGTGGGAGTCCCGCGCAAGCGGGATCACCGCATGCCTTTTGCATAATGAGTCCGCGAGTTACGGTACGCGGCAAGGTTATGTCCGGTTCCGGAAGTAGCCGAAGCGAAAGCGAGCGCGAAATGCGCGAATGAGTCACGTGCCGTAGACCCGAAGCCAAGTGAGCTACCCATGGCCAGGCTGAACCCCCGGTAACACGGGGCGGAGGGCCGAACCAGTGTCTGTTGAAAAAGGCTTGGATGAGCTGTGGGTAGGAGCGAAAGACTTATCAAACTTGGTGATAGCTGGTTCTCCCCGAAATAGCTTGAGGGTTAGCCTGCACGAATGCTCGGGACGGAGGTAGAGCACTGAATGGACCAGGGCCCTTACCGGGGCGCCAACGCCAATCAAACTTCGAATGCCGTTCCAGACACGTGCGGAGTGAGACTGTGGGGGATAAGCTTCATAGTCGAAAGGGAAACAGCCCAGCCCGCCGGCTAAGGCCCCTAAAGACGGCCAAGTGACTAAGGATGTGAGACTGCTAAGACAGCTGGGATGTTGGCTTAGAGGCAGCCATCATTTAAACAGTGCGTAACAGCTGACCAGTCGAGTGGTCTCGCGCCGAAAATGATCGGGACTAAGCCGTCTGCCGAAGCCGCGGATGCATTACCGCCCCCTAAAGGGGTTCAACGACGGGATGCGTGGTAGGGGAGCATTGCATGTGGGGCGAAGCGCAAGGGTAACCGAGCGTGGACCGCATGGAAGCGATTATGCGGACATGAGTAACGAAAAGTAAGGTGGAAATCCTTACCGCCGAAATCCCAAGGTTTCCTGGGGAAGGTTCGTCCGCCCAGGGTTAGTCGGCCCCTAAGCCGAGGCCGAAAGGCGTAGGCGATGGGCAACAGGCTTAATATTCCTGTACTATCCGGTCGGCGTTTTGAGCGACGGAGCGACGCAGGAGGCTAGGTTGGCCACCGGTTGGAAGGGGTGGTCCAAGCTCGTAGGAGGCTCCGGCAGGAAAATCCGCCGGGGCATCAACTCCGAAAGGCGATGGGACGCGAAGCCTACGGGTGACGCGGATTGACCGACGCCACGCTGCCAAGAAAAACTCCTGGCAAGCCGAACGAATAACCGTACTTAAACCGACACAGGTGGGATGGTAGAAGATACCAAGGCGCGCGAGAGTAACCTCGTTAAGGAACTCGGCAAATTAGCCCCGTAACTTCGGAAGAAGGGGTCCTTTTGGGCGTGATCTTAACCGTGAGCGTCCGGAAGGCGCAGTGAAATGGCCCAGGCGACTGTTTAACAAAAACACAGCACTCTGCAAACTCGCAAGAGGACGTATAGAGTGTGACACGTGACCAATGCCAGAAGGTTAAGGCAAGGGATTATTCCGCTTCGGCGGGAGAAGTTCCGACCCGAAGCCCTGGTGAATGTCGGCCGTAACTATAACGGTCCTAAGGTAGCGAAATTCCTTGTCGGGTAAGTTCCGACCTGCACGAATCGTGTAACGATCTGGGCACTGTCTCAACGAGGATCTCGGTGAAGTTGTAGTTCCGGTGAAGATGCCGGATGCCCGCAGTAGGACGGAAAGACCCCGTGAACCTTTACTGTATTCTGATACTGGCGTTTGGTTTGACGTGTGTAGCATAGCTGGGAGACGGTGAAGCCTCTTCGTCAGGAGAGGCGGAGTCAACAGTGAAATACCAGTCTCGCCAAGGCGGACGTCTAACCCCGGCCCGTGAAGCCGGGTGGGGGACAATGTCAGAGGGTCAGTTTGACTGGGGCGGTTTCCTCCCAAAATGTAACGGAGGAGTTCGAAGGTCCCCTCAGCATGGTCGGCAATCATGCGTAGAGCGCAATGGTAGATAGGGGGCTTAACTGCGAGACCAACAAGTCGAGCAGATGCGAAAGCAGGACATAGTGATCCGGTGGTTGCTAGTGGTAGTGCCATCGCTCATCGGACAAAAGGTACTCCGGGGATAACAGGCTGATCGCGCCTGAGCGTTCACAGCGGCGGCGCGGTTTGGCACCTCGATGTCGGCTCATCGCATCCTGGGGCTGGAGAAGGTCCCAAGGGTTTGGCTGTTCGCCAATTAAAGCGGTACGCGAGCTGGGTTCAGAACGTCGTGAGACAGTTCGGTCCTTATCCACTGTGGGTGCAGGAGATTTGAGGAGAACATTCCTTAGTACGAGAGGACCGGGAATGACGTACCTCTGGTGTTCCAGTTGTTCCGCCGGGAGCATCGCTGGGTAGCTATGTACGGAACGGATAAGCGCTGAAAGCATCTAAGCGCCAAGCCTCCTCCAAGACTGGATCTCCCTATCCGTCGCAAGACGGATCTGAAGGCTGGTTGAAGACTACGACCTTGATAGGCCGGGCGTGCAAGTCCCGCGAGGGATTCAGCTGACCGGTACTAATCAGCCGTGAGGCTTGACCATTTTTCCATTTTCGATTTTCGATCGCGGACTCCCGCTGGCGGGAACCCGCCGGGAATCGAATGATCGGCGAAGCTGCTTCGCCCGTTCTCTATGTCAGTGAGCGGCTGGTGCGCAGCGGCAGGCGGCGAGGGATTTATCGCTGCGCCTGCGATGCGCCATCTGCCGCTCGCCATTTTTCCCGGTGACCATGGCGAGGAGGTAACACCCGTTCCCATACCGAACACGGAAGTGAAGGGCCTCAGCGGCGATGGTACTGCGGGCTAGACCGCGGGAGAGTAGCACGTTGCCGGGTTTTTCTTGCAGAGAGCCCCCCGTTCGGGGGGCTCTCTTTTTTTTGGCGGCCTGTTCTGCGCTTGCGCGGCGGCGCGCGTCATGCTAGGGAGGAAAGACCACGGAGGGCGCATGCGCAGGCGCGGCGAAGAAACCGGACGCGAAGGAGCCTCGGAGCGTTTGCCCCGCCGCAGCGTGTTCCTGAACCTGTTCCTGTCGATGGTGGTTTTCGGCGTCCTGATCGGGTTGATCTTCCCGCCGTTCGCCGAAATCGTGCTGGACGTGGACGAAGCCCTCTCCGCCTACTTCTTCGCCATGTGCGTCGCGGCGGGCGCCATCGTGGGGTTGTTCAACTTCCTGCTCTTCCGGCTGGTTGTCTCGCGCGCCATTGACCGCGTGGCCGGCGCCATGCGCGGCATGCTGGCGAGCATGGAGTCGGCGGAACGCATGGATGACGGGGCAAGTCTCAAGCTGCCGATCAGCACGCGCGACGCGATCGGCCGTATCGAACGGTCGTTCAACGAGATGGCGGACGCGGTGGCGCGCCGGGTGAACCTGGAATGGAGCACGCGATCGCTGCTCTCCCTGCTGTCCACGAGCGTGGAACTGCCCGACGTGGCCGGCAGGATACTGCGGGGGCTTGTGGACGCCTCGGGCGCGATGGCCGGGCTGATCTACTGCGACAAGGCGAGGGCTTCGACCGGGTGGCCGACACGGGGGTGGACATCACCGAGCACGTGCCGGAACGCCTCAGCGCCCGCCTGGGGCCGGTGACCGGCGCCATGCAGAGCGGCCAGATCACCGCCCTTACGCCCGGGGAGGGCGGCCTGCAGTGGATCCGGCACTCGACCCCCCTGGGGCGCTTCCAGCCGGGCAGCATTGTGCTGGTCCCGCTCACGGCGAAGGGGCAGGCCGCGGGCATTGCCATCCTGGCGTGCGACGCCCGGACACTGACCGCCGGGCAGCGCCAGCTTCTGGAAGCGATGCGGACGCAGGTCGCGCCTCACCTGCAGAACGCCGTGCTGCACGGCAAGATCCGGGACCTGGCGGCCATTGACGACCTGACGCGCATTCTGAACCGCCGCTTCGGCGTGCGGCGCCTCAACGAGGAGTTTTCGCGCTCCGTGCGCCACGGCGTGCCCGTGAGCGCGGTGATGTTCGACATAGACCATTTCAAGCAGTTCAACGACGCGCAGGGGCATGACGCCGGCGACGCGGTCCTGAAGCATGTGTCCCGGCTCACCGAGAAACACGTTCGCGTCGGCGACGTGGCCTGCCGCTACGGCGGCGAGGAGTTTCTGATCATCGAGCCGGGAGTCGGCATGGCCGAGTCCGCCCGTGTTGCGGAGCGGTTGCGAAGCGTGATTCAGACTTCGCCCGTGACGTGGGAGGAGAAAGCGCTGGAGGTGACGGCGAGCTTCGGCGTGGCAACCTGGCCGCTGGTTCCGGCCTCGTCAGCCGAGGAGCTGATCAGCGCGGCGGACAAGGCCCTCTACCAGGCCAAGGAATCCGGCCGGAACAGGGTCTGCGTGCACCGCGGGGACACGATCGTTGCCGGCGCCGGCGTGGCCGCCGAGGGCGCCTGAGCGGGTTTCAGAGCGGGTCCAGGATCCAGCGCTTGTTGTACCAGAACCACTGTTCCGGCCGGTCGCGAACGGCGCGGTCAATGACGGCAAAGACCTCTTCGGTCATGCGTCGGACATCCGCGCCCCTGTCCGCGGCGGCGTCGGGGCGGATCGGGTCCCAGACGCGGATGCGGTGGCGCGTCCATGCCGCGCGTTCGGCGCAGCAGGGAAAGATCGGAACGCCGGCCGCGTGCGCGAAGGCCGCCATGCCCCTGGCGACGTTGGCCCTGCCTCA
>Ga0194110_10009694_pt1 | contig 10806 bp, 3 predicted proteins | sample TA2Kig1200mmetaG_FD_146192 | JGI IMG/M metagenome (GOLD analysis project Ga0194110, IMG submission 146192) | Freshwater microbial communities from Lake Tanganyika, Tanzania - TA2015032 Kigoma Deep Cast 1200m | ecosystem: Environmental > Aquatic > Freshwater > Lake | place: Tanzania: Lake... | reverse complement strand
CCTGGGTCTGCGCGTGGTGGAAAGCACGCTGCTCAAGTCGTTGCCGCAGCAGACCGCGACCTTGCGCAGCAGTGACTTTCCGTTGCTGGCGACGGACGAGCGTGGTCAACGCCGGCTGGTACTGCTCGAAGTGCAAAGCGACTGGGAGTGGGAGGTGCCGTTCCGCCTGCTGGAGTATCGCTGCCGGCACATCTTGCACGAGCGCCTGACCGACGCGCTCTCGTGCGTGTTGCTGCTGCGACCGTCGCGGGTGGCGACCGACCTGCTGGAAGACGCCGAGGTGCGCTATCGTTACCGCCTGGTGCGCGTCTACGAGCTGGACGCCGCGCCGGTGGTGCAGACGCCGATCGTGAATCTGCTGCCCTTCGTGCCGGTGATGCGCGGGGGCATCGAGCTAACCGAGACGGCCGAACGGTTGGTTTACGAAAGTCCGCTGCCCCGCAGCGACAAGGCCGACATGCTGACCGGCATGGCGTTCCTGGCGGGGCTGGTGTCCAAGGATCTGACCAGCCATCTGGTGTTACGAAGGAGGGATCTGATGATTCAGTCTGCTGCTTACGAGATCATCAAGGAAATCGAAAGAAAAGAAGGTTGGCAAGAAGGTCGCGTGGAAGGCGAGGCAAAGGGACTGGCCGAAGCTGTTCTGGACGCGCTCGTCATCCGGCTCAACCCGACGATTGCGAGCTATCGCCAGTTGGAAAAGCGGGTGCTGGCGCTGACCGAGCCGGAGCGCCTGCGGGGGTTGCACCGCGCCGCCATCCTGGCCAACGACGTGGCCGAGTTCGAGCGCGCGCTGGCGGAGTAGATCGGGACACAGGTAGACAAGGAAACAAGGTCGTCGTCCCAGCCAATGCGGGACGCGTTTAGCAATTTTGTCAGTTCCTCCGGTTTGTGCTATGATCGGCGTTGGCTCCGTCGTAGTGAGCCAACGCGCGAGGCGGCGCTGTCTATCACTCCCCCCCATCACACCCCACCAGCCGCCTCGCTGTTCGAACGCGGATTCCGTCTTTGGCCGTTTCATGGAGGTGTCCGATGGCTGCTTCGTTCGTCCACAAGCTCTTCTCCTTGGTCGTGTTGCTGTCCCTTGCCCTCCAACCACTTGCGGTGACGGGGAAACAAGTAGACAAGGAAACGAGTAGACAAGGGGTCGCCGCGCCCGCGACCACCGGTTTGTTCCGCACGACCGTGACGGTGGACAGCCCCAGCCGTCGCGCGCGGTTGGAGGCGTTGGGCGTAGTGGTGTTGAGCGAGCCAGACCCTTCGGGTTTCCGAAAACCCGAAGGGTCTCCTGTCGTCATCCTCGCCACTGCCGACCAACTGGAGAGCCTGGCCCGCCTGCGCTTCGAGCCGCGCGGAACGGATGACGCGGACGCGCTGATTGCCGCCCACGCGACCGAAAAGCCATGGCTGGCCGCCGCGTGGGGGGAGTTAAGGCAACGGATAGAAACGGAGCAACGGATAGGAACGGATAAACGGATGGCGACCGCCGCGGCGAATCCATCCGCTTATCCGTTGGCATCCGTTGCCTCTCTCTCCTCCATTGACGACGACGGCGACGGGCTGACCAATACCGAGGAAGCCTGGTGGTGTACCGATCCGCTGAACCCCAACTCCGACGGCGACGCGCAGGGGTTCACCGATGGGCAGGAGGTGCGGGCGCTGCTCGACTTTACGCTGCCGCGCAACGTGCGTTGGGGCTACGGCCCGCCGTTCGGCCCGCCCAACGCCTGGCCTAACTTCAATGATCGCAACGGGACGCACGTCAACGTCTGCAACGACGGCGACTTCGACACGATCCCCGACTATGCCGAGGTCTACATGGTGGGGACGCGCGTGCCGGAGGAAAGCACCGACCGCGATAAATTCGACGATGGGCAGGAGTTGTTCGGGATCACCTACTGCCCCGGCGCGCCGACCAACTGCGGCTACGGCAGCTATCCGGCCATCGAGTACTGGAACTGGATCCAGGCCCGCGTGCCCGATTGGGTGCTGCCGCCCGGCGACAACCCGCTGGTGGCGGCCTTCCCCGTGCCGGAGGTGTACGTCACGCCCGGTTCCTGGCACGTCGAGCGGGTGACGACGATCACCACGTCGCAGGGAGAGATGACGCAGACGAGCAATACCTATGAGACCAGCGTCATGCGCGGACAGGGTACGAGCATTGCGGATACGGTGACGTGGAATAACTGGGAAGAGGTTTCGGAAGCGGTAGAAAGACCTCTCGCAACAGTGAGTTCGGCGAGTTCTCCCGCTTGGGCGCCTTTGATCTGGGGAGCCGTCAGAGTTTTCGGCCCGAAAGTACTGTTGAGTGTGGCAAAGCAGGGGATCAAGCGTTGCGCCACCAACGTGGCGTGTAGGGACTTTGTCGTTGGAACAGCCTCGACCGTCGTAGGAGGCCTGATTACTGGCGCGCTCAAGGGAGATGAAAACAAAGATAACCTCCCGCCCACAACCACAGTCTACAACCAGAACATCACGAATAATCTCTCATCGTCCGCAGAGGCGAATGCTTCTATTTCGCTGAACCAGAATTTCGATTTCAGCGGAGTCACGAGCGCGCTGGATGGCGTGCAATATGCCATCAACCGTCAAGGCGAACTGCTCGCCAACGGTTTGCAGGATGTTGCCTACGCGATCTCTCAGCCCAGGATTACCGAAACGCGCACCAACGGCCATTCTTGGGGCGGATCCCAGACCACCACGCACGAAGTCTACGAGGAACACACTCAGGCCGAAGGCGTGGGGTTCACCACCGGCCAGAACTGGAGCACCGCCTGGGCCGTGGACTCCAGCCACGCGGCCGAGCTGACCTTCGAGTTCACGGTCAAGAACACGGGCACCGAGTACGCCCGCGAGCTGTCGGGCATCGTGGTCAACGTCTACCTCGGCGATGACACCAGCCCGACGATCTCCTATCCGGCTTGGGAGAAGTTCCTCAACGGCAAGCTGGAGAACCTCTTCCCGGTCGGCCCCAACACGCCACCCGGCCAGTTCAGCCAGCGTACCTTTGTTACGGATCCGATTCATCTTTCCCTGGAGCAGATGAAGCGCATTGACCTGGGCGAGCGGCTGACGGTCAAGGTGGAGAGCTACAGCTTCGGCGCGGATGAGCTGTTCTACACCAACGCGGTGACCGGCGGCGTGACGGTCTACATCGAGGACGGCGTGGAGGACGGCGACGAGACGGTGGACTCCTACGTGATCCCCACCTGGGGCGTCGAGACGGTGCAGGACGTGCTGACCCGCTACTTCCGCTGCCCGCCCGGCCAGACCTGCACCGATGCGGAGGGCAACCTGAACGCGCTCTGGACGCCGGAGTTCGACGGGGTCAACCCGCCGGCGTGGCGCGAGCACTACCTCTCCGACATCGCCTGGTGGAACGTCTACCTGACGCAGGCGGACGCGGGCGACACGTCGCTGAAGGATCTTCCGGCGCAGGCCGGCTCCGGCATCCTCTTCCGCTTCAACCGCGACTCGGATCGGGACGGCTACAACGATCGGGCTGAGTTCCGCTATTACTGCGCCTTGCCCGCCAGCGATCCCGATCATGCGCGCTGCGCCGACGCGCACCTGCGGCCGGAGATCCATCCCCAGCCGGAGGTGGCGGCCGGCTACGTGGCCGAGCGCAGCGGGAACGTGGTCACGGTGAAGCTGGCCGTGCAGAACACCGGCACGTTCGACGCCTACGGGATTGACGCGGTGATGTACTCGCCCGACGGCACGACCACCATCGGCAACAACACGGTGGGCGGCAACGGCCGCGTGCGGCCCGGCAACCACGTCGCGGTCGGGAGCCTGATCCAGCCGCCCGACAAGACCAACTGGGGCGCGTCCACCGCCAAGCCTTACGCCGGCGGCCAGTTCTCCGGCGCGGCCGATCGCACCTTCACCTTCACTGCTGAGACGCCCGGCGTGGTAGGCCAAGATGGCACGTCGGTGCGTTGGAGCGATGGCGCGGGCGGCGGCGCGGTGATCCCGCTGGGCGGGAGCTATCACGCGCCGCTGCCGGTGGACGTGGCCCAGGGCCTGCAGGTCGGCTTCAACACCGGCACGATCGCCGCGGGCGCGCGCTTCACCGTGCAGGCGCTGACCCCGCGCGACACCTTCACCTACACGATCAACAGCGAGCCGTACACGCCGCCGGTGATCGTCGTCAGCTACAGCGACCCGCAGGGCAGCCACCGCTTCGTCACGCCGGTCGCGCTGACCAGCCTGGACGCCAGCATCGCGGCCGGCCAGATGCTCGAAGGGCTAGAGCTTGCCATCGTGACCCCGGCAGCCTTCAACACGACCGGCGCCAACACGACGAACCTGGTGGTCAACAGCCCGCACCCCGCCACGATCCAGGCCGGCCATCTCTATCTGAACTTCGTTTCCGATGGCAAGCGGGTGTTGGAGAAATCCTATACGTTGCCCATTCCCGCCGGCCCGACCGTCTTCCCCGCGACGTGGTCGGCCGCCGAGTTCTCGGCCGACTACCACCCCGCCGGCGACAACCTGCTGATCGCATTCTGGACGGACAGCGAAGGCAACATCATTGACAGCGCGGCCCGGCCGCTGAACAGCTTCGCTGAGGATCCCGATCCCGCCTTCGCCATGGCCGCCGCCGACGCCACCTGGGACTTCGGCACGGCCAGCCAGGGCACGCTCCTCAAGCGCAGCTTCACCTTCGCCAACACCGGCGCACTCGACCTGCTGACCTACGTCAGCGCGCCCGCGGGGCTGACCGTCTCGCAGATCGGCAGCCGGCGCGTGGGCATGGCCGACATGACGACCTACGAGATGACACTCAATACGGCGAACTTGGCGGTTGGCCCGTACGCCGGCACGATCACGATCCGCACCAGCGACCCAGACGCGCGGGAGCGGACGGTACATGTGATCGGCGCGGTGACGGCCGCGCCGGCGGACACACCGGTCGGCGCGATGCAACGGCCGCTGGACTGGCCCGCGCCGGTCTCCGGCAACCAGGGCGATTGGGTGGAGTTCGCGCACACGTTGGGGCCTGATCCTACCACTTTACATCCGGTGAAGGTGTGGAGCCAGGACTACGGCACGCTGAAAGGGGTGGGCAAATACGCTACATCGTTTGGAGCGGGCACGGCATCCTACGACATGTTTGGTACGGGGCGTGACGGGAATTTGGAGGTGGCGTCTGGGCAGACGATCTACACGGATGACGCGCGAAGACCGTTGGACAGTACCGCGCCGACAGGGCAGAGAACCCTCTATGTAGGCACTGTTGCTGGATTCCAGATGGGCGGTGAGGTGCTGGTGATCCAGATGCAAGGCACGGGAGCCGGAAACTACGAATTCGGTACTATCACCGGCATTGACGGCGGTCTTGCTACGTTGACTCTCCAAGACAGCCTCCAACACACTTACACCGTCGGTGGCAATTCCAAGGCTCAAGTGGTGCAAGTGCCACATTACCGGAATGTGACGGTGCAGAGTGGAGGCACTCTGACGGCGCATGCGTGGGATGGGAATGTTGGCGGAATAGTCGCTTTTCGGGCGAGTGGAATGACAGCCGTTGCCGGCGCGATTTGGGTTCTTGGTGGGCAGTGGGGTGGTCACAGTGGTGGCTTCAAAGGAGGTCAGGCGGTAACGAGTGGCTATGGTTATTGCGGCGAGGGTACTGGTGGTCCCAGCAGGCAGGAATACAATGCCAATGGTAACGGCGGTGGCGGCGGTCGAGGGGAGGTCCCTTATCCAGCTTCATACGGAGGCTCCGTTGTCGGAAACGCCGAACTCACCACCATCAACTTGGGCGGCGGCGGCGGCGGCGCAACGGCGGATGGCGGCTTCGGCTTAACAACCGCTAATGGGAACGGTGGCTCAGGGGGCGGGATAGTCTTGGTGTTCTCCAAAGAGATAGAGGTGACCGGAACCGTGAATGCCAATGGCGGACCAGGACAAAACGGCACTTCCGTTGATCCAGGGGTTAGTGGTGGCGGTGGTGGAGCTGGTGGATCGATTCTGTTGAAGGCAGTCCGAGCTAGCCTTGGGAGCACGAAGGTGACTGCTCATGGGGGGCCTGCTGGCACAGTATATGGGCGGGGTCACCCTGGAGCAGGCGGAGGCAATGGAATCGCCGGCGGGGATGCCTGGTATTTCTCGGGCGCGGGCGCTGGAGGAGACGGTAGGATTAGGCTCGAATACTGCGAAACGCTTTCTGGAGATACCAGACCTGCGGCGAGTACCAAGAAACTCGATTGCTACATCGCCGATCAAGCTGCCGACCCAACGCATGGGCTGCTTCAACTGCCCGAATCCGGCACCCACACCTACCAGGTGCAATACGGCCGGCGGCTGGACTTCGGCGGCGCGGGGGAACAGACAGCGACGCTACGCGTGCCGGCCGGCGCGTTCACATCGGTTGCGCTGGATGCCCTGGTCAGCAACGTCGGCACGGGCAGCCTGAACTTCAAGCTGGACATCGGCAACGACGGGACTTGGGATTGGGAGACGACCCAGGACGTCACCGACGCGGCCACGTTCATCAACACCAGCCTGGCCGCCGCGTTCAACGCGTACTGGGCCTCGCACGGTGCACCGCTATCCGGCAACGTGGACGTGCCGGTCAAGGTCTACCTCGGCAAGGCCGGCCAGGTGCTCCTCACCAACCTGCAAGTCACCCCGACCGGCAGCAAGACCCGCGCCATCCGCCTGGCCGTCCGGCCGCTGGGGTATAGCAGCGTGGCGGCCAGCTTCACGGTCAGCGGCGGCGCCGGCCCGCTGGCGGTCGGCGTGGATGTGGGCGGCGACGGCGCGGTGGATTGGACGTACACCGGCTCGCCGGCCTATCCCGCCAGCCTGACCACCGGCAACCTGGCCGCGGCGGTCAACGCGTACATGGCCGGCAAGCCGGATCCGGTGGACGTGCCGATCCGCTTCTACCTGGCCCCCTTTGCCACGCTCGACCTGACCGGCTTCACCGCGACGCCGGTGGGACAGGCGGATGCGAGCATCGGCGCGGGGGATGTGACGTTTGGCGGGGTGGTCGCGGCGGGCGACTCGAAGTCGCAGCAACCGTTGCGAAGCCTGCCTGCGCAGGCTGGAGCCCAGTCGGCGCAGGCCGACTTCGCGATGGTTGCAGCGGTTTCCAACCGCCCGTCGGCAGACCCCACCGAAGGCGACACCATCACCATCGACGCGACCATCCACAACACCGGCACCCTCGACACCGGCCCGCTGACCGCCGCCTTCTACGCAATACGCACCACGCAATACGCCGACTACCTCGGCAGCGCGTTCGTCCCCTCAGTTCCCCCAAGTTCCGCCAGTTCCGCCAGCATCCCCTGGAACACCCTGGGCTTCACCGGCGCGACTCCCGTCCGCGTCGTCGTGGATCCCTACAACCGCGTCGCCGAGATCAGCGAGACCAACAACGTCGCCACCGCCACCGTCACCATCCGCACCCGGCCCGACCTCAGCATCCAGGCGATCACCTTGTCGGATGCCGAGCCGGTCGCGGGCGAGACGGTGACGGTGACGCTAACGGTCAGCAACACCGGCCAGACCGCCACCCCGGATTTCATCGCGTCCCTGTCGGATGGCGACAATCAGATTGGCGGCGCGACCATCCGCTTATCCGCTGCCACATCCGCTGCCTACCCCCTCCCCTGGACGCCGGCGGCCCCCGGCGCATATCGCCTGTTCGCCCGCGCGGATCGCGACCGCCAGGTCAACGAATCGAACGCGGGCAACAACGACCGCTGGCTCGACGTCTACGTCGGGTTCCGCGGGCCGATCCTGGTGGACAGCGGGGCGATCACAGGGGCGATCACAGAGGATCGCCCCTACAGCGCCACGCTCGGCTTCGGCTACCTGAACAGCGGCACGCGCACGGTCTCCTGCGGCGGGAGCAGTGCGGCCGACGCCACGCTGCGCGCCGCGATCACCAGCACGCTGCTCTACCGCTTCGACTACCTGCTCCCCGGCCACTTCTATCACCTGGATCTGACGTTGCGCGACTGCGACGGCAATCGGGCTGAGGAGGTGCGCGTGGACGGTATGCGCGTGGCCGCGGCCACCGACCTGAGCGACCACGCGGCGCACCGCCTGTCGCTGCTGCTCGACCCCGCGCTCTACCGCGACCGCACGATCACCGTCGCCGTCTCCGAGACGCACGGGCTGGATGCGCTGCTGGCCGAGATCAGCCTGCACGACGTGGACTACCGCTACGCCGACGCCGGCCACTCGACCGACGCCAACGATCCCGCCGACCCGCGCTACCCCGGCCCCGCCGACGCCCAGGCGCACGGCAAAGCCTACGGCTGGCTCGACGGCGAGCGGCTCGGCTCCTGGGCGCCGGCCAACCTGCCCTCCCAGACCGTGCGCATGGATCGCGCGGACAGCGATCCGGCCGACGACCCGGACAGCGAGCTGCGCTACCGCTTCGACGGCCTCGATCCGGCCCGGCGCTACCGCCTGCGCCTCACCTTTCGCCAGCTCAGCCCCGCGGCCGTGATCCAGAAGCTGCAGCTCGACGGCGCCGACGCCACCCCCAGCTTTACCCTCGCCAGCGGCCAGGCCTACTCGCTCACCGTGGCCGTGCCGCCCGCGGCCTACGCGGCCGACGGCAGCATCATCGCCGGCATCGTGCGCGTGGACTGCGCGGCCAGCGAGGCCCAGGTCAACGAGATCGCGCTGGAAGAAGAGACGCTGCCCGCGGGGAACCCGTGTCACGTTCAGCCGACCCCCAACCGCACCATCGCGACCGGCGGCGTGACGATCCGCGGCGCGGCCGCGCCCGCGGGAACCGTGATCGAGGCGGTCAACCCCCGCGACGACGTGGTCGGCTGCACGGTGGTCAGCGCGGCCGGCGCGTACCCCTACGTGCAGATCTACGGCGAAGACCCGCCGACGATCCCCGGCATGAGGGACGGCGAGATCATCGAGTTCCGCGTCAACGGCATCCCGGCCGTGACGCAGCCGTCCCTCTACTGGAAGAGCGACACCCTGACGCACACCGTCAACCTGAGCACCGGCGCGACCGACGGGCAGTGCTCGTGGCTGGCGTCGAACTGGAACCTCTTCTCCTTCCGGCTCGACCCGGCCGTGCCCACCGTCGAAAAGACGCTCGGCCCCATCGCGGGCCGCTACTGCCAGGTGCGCGGGGAAAAGGCCTCCTACGACTGCACCCTCGATCCGGTCTACCGCAACCTGAAGGAGCTGGATCCCGGCCAGGGCTACTGGCTCAAGCTGGAAGGGGGCGCGGGCGCCAACCTGCGCATCGAGGGGATGACCGTGCCCGTCACCACCCCGATCCCGCTGCACACCTACTGGAACTGGGTGGGCTACCTGCCATCTGTGGCCCAGCCGATCACCACCGCGCTCCAAAGCATCGCCGGCCGCTACCTGCTGGTGCTCAGCAAGGACAAGACCTACGACCCGAACCATCCCGAACTGAGCACCCTCTGGACGATGGAACCCGGCCAGGGCTACCAGATTCGCGCTACTGAGGCCGTGACGCTGGTCTATCCATCGGGAGTAAACGCGGCTTACGTGCCAGGCACTTCGGAAAGTGCCTGGCACGTCCAGGGCTGTCCCGCCCTCTCCCCCACCCCCTACCTGACCCTGCTCTACGGCCAGGCGCGGCTCGACGGCGCGGCGGCCCCTGCGGGCGCGGTGGTCGAGATCGTCACCCCGCGCGGAGACGTGGCAGGCTGCACGGTCGTGCGCGCGGGCGGAGGGTACGGCTACGTCCACGTCTACGGCGAAGACCCGACCGACCCGCCCATCCCCGGCTTCCGCCCTGGCGAGCCGCTGGCGTTCCGCGTGAACGGCCGGCCCGTCGCGGGGATCCCTGCGCTGGCGTGGCAGAACGATCGCACGTCGCACGCGGTGGATCTGGGGATGGGTGGATGGAAGTTGTGGCTGCCGGCGGTGGGGAAGTGACCTCACCCCCAACCCCTCTCCTGCGAGGAGAGGGGAGCTTGACGCCCCCCTTCCCTGCGAGGGAAGGGGGGGTCAGGTCAATCGCTCGATTTCTTCGATCAACACGGGGAGATTTGGGCGAGAGAAAGAGAGGCGCGGCGCAGGTATCCGGTGATGCTTGATGTCGGGCGGAACGTGCTTATGGTGTGGGTCGGTAGCCGCCAGCGACGGATCGTTCGGATGCGACTGGGAATCGTACCAATAAAGCCGTTCTTCACCCTGCCAGACGGTGTATCCGTACTGGAGGATCTCGAAGCGCCCGGAGTCGAAGTCCATCTGCTCGGCGACGTCCAGGCGAACGTCGTCGGCGAAGGTCAGCGTTCCGACGACCTGTCCGGCAGCAGGCCCGCTTCGAATAATGCGCAGCGTGGAGGAGAGGATCGCGGGAAAGGTCTCGCGCAGGCTGTAGACGAAGATCTCATAGCTGGCGAGAGTGGCGGGCATAATCATGCGGGTGTTCCGACCGGCAATGCCTGACGGATCAAGGCCGGCGCGACGTGACGCGCCAACGACTCGCTCACGAGGCGGCGATACTTCTCCTGGCGGCGCAGCTTGAGTTGATACGCGCCGGCCCACAGCGCGAAATCTTGCACCCAGGCCGGATCATCCGGCTCCTCGCCGCTCTGATACCAGGCCAGAAAAGTCTCGGAGAGCAGTCCGTATTTCTCTTCGTAGCGGGCCAGTTCCCGATCCAGGATATGAAGTTCCGTAATCAGGTCTTGTAAGATGGTCATGGTCTTTTCACCTCGCCTTCATTATACCTGAATAGGGCACGGCGTCAAGCGGATGTTTTCCCAGGGGTGCGTTTCACGTTGGGGCAGGTTTTCGGATTCGAGCCTTCAGGCGGTCTGGTTGTGAAGGGCG
>Ga0194110_10009680_pt1 | contig 10815 bp, 10 predicted proteins | sample TA2Kig1200mmetaG_FD_146192 | JGI IMG/M metagenome (GOLD analysis project Ga0194110, IMG submission 146192) | Freshwater microbial communities from Lake Tanganyika, Tanzania - TA2015032 Kigoma Deep Cast 1200m | ecosystem: Environmental > Aquatic > Freshwater > Lake | place: Tanzania: Lake... | reverse complement strand
TTCGTAGAACCGCCTTGCCTGCGGGTTCTCGGCAAATACCCAGAGCAGTGCAGACCGATACCCACGCGTCCTCAGCAGGCGTTCCGCATAACGACAGAGGGAAGTGCCTATCCCCTTCCGCCAATGCCCTGGGGCAAGATAGATGCCCCAGATCTCACCGCTCGTATCCTGGTCTACATCGGCATCGCGACAGGCACCGAGTGTAACAAACCCAAGGATCTCTCCGTTCTGTTCCGCAAGATAGCTTTCCTCTGCATTCTGTGCAAGCGAGTCCCGGAAGCGCTGCGCACGCAGCCTGTAGTCGAGGCTGTCGAGATGGCCATCGGGAACAAGGCCACGGTACGCGGCACGCCACGAATCGATGTGTAGCTTGGCAAGAGGCTCCGCATCGTCCGGTGTCGCGCGACGGATGTTCATCCCATTCTCTCTACCGAACGCCAGGGATGAGCCATGCGGCGCAGACGCGGCCGCTTCGCCACCCTGTTGCGGGTGCCCGTCCTCGCTAGCGTGCCTCCGGCCGCGCGCTGGATCTCGCCGATGACGCTATCGACGTGTTGGCCCTGGCCTCCATGTTTCTCTGCCAGGGCCGTGATGGACCAGCGAGTCGGGTGCAAGCGTCGGTTAGGGTGACTTCTACCTGACTCGAGGCTTTGCGGTTCAGTTGCTGGCCAGACAGTGAGGCGAGCCCGTCGGAGCTTGTGACCAAACATCAGAATGGAAGGTGCCGCCATCACGGCCAAGTAGCCGCCGAAGAAGGGAGAGCGGAATCGCATGTGGAAAGTGTACGGGAGGCAACCGAAAAGCCCAAGTAGAACGGGCAACACAAGTAGAGGATCGCGGGCCTGTGGGTATGCAGACAACGACCGGAGAGCAAACCCCATCACCGGCGCAACCCATAGCGGGGCTAGCCAGAAGGCCAGTGGCCCAGTTGTTGCCCGGTTCGGCCAAGGCCGGAAGAAGTGGACGAGACGGCGGAGGAGAGCGCTGGCGGCATCACTTGGACAGAGCGATACGTACCCGCGAACCTGCTTGAGCCAGTATGCGTTCACCGCACAGGTCCCGAACGTATCCGCTGCCTGAAGGGAGAGAACATGCGCCTTCGAGTCACTGGCGCACATGGACTGGAGAGGAGATGCAAGAGCGCCAGATTCTCTGGCCGAGTAAACCTGGTGCATCCGATGGTTGTTGCCGAGCCACAGCCGGATCACTCAACTCACCGCCTGCCACCGGAGCGAAGGCCTCTTCCCAGTCGCCGCGCACTCGCGCAGATAGAGGTTAATGAGCGTCTGGTACGCGATGCCGGTCTCAGCCGCTAGGCGCTTGAAGTACTGAATGGTGCCTGCATCCAGACGGATTGTTACCTGCCGCTTCAGCCGCGCAGCGTACGGATTCCGCACCGCCTTGGAAAAGCCATACTCCTTCCTCATAGTCCCCACCTCCTGCTGTAGGTCGCTCGCTCGCGCCGGGTCACCCTGCGAGCAGAGATGATCCGGATGACATCACCGCCCTGGTAGCAGTGGCACACGACGCGTGTGCAGCTCCGCGCTCAGCCCGAGCAGGACGAAGCGATCCTCACCACCGGAGTGGTCCAGATCCGCCAGGAGCAGGCCGTGCTCGTCGTAGAAGACAGTTGCGGCCTGAGCGAAAGCGATACCGTGCTTCCGCTGGCTGGCGAGATCCTTGGCCTCGTCCCACTCGAACCGAAGTGGCAGCGTACCTACACCGTACCTACAATGCCCTCAAAGGTCAAGCTCTGGCTCAGTACCCATAACGCCGGGGTAAGCGGCAGGCGCGGCCGGCGCGAAGGGCCGGGTTGGCGCGCCGTTGGCCACCACCAGCGGCGTGACGACAGCGTTTGGCTGGTGGAACCGGTGGCTATGACTCAGCCTCATGGCCTGAACCCGATCTTTCGCTTCGGCGACGCAGGAGGCGGAGCCGCCAGCTCCTTGATGGCCCGCACCAAAACAAGGATCTGCTCGTCATGGTCTGTCAGACGCCGCTCGAGCTGAGCGATCTTGAGGGAGAGAGTCTTGTTGGCGGCAATCGCGCGCCGGATTGCAACGAAGGCCCGAACCACGAATACGCTGAGTTCGACCGCCCGGGGAGAGTTGAGCACACTTGCGGCCATGATGGCGCCGTGCTCAGTGAATGCCAACGGCAATGCCTTGGAAAACCGAAGGTTAGAGAGGTGGCCGCAATTTGCGACCACCTCGGCCTTCTCGGCCGCGGTCAGCCGGAACATGAAGTCGACCGGGAACCGGGCACCGTTTCGTCGGACCTGTTCGTTGAGCCGCTTGGTTGGCACGCCGTAGACGTGAGCCAAGTCCGCATCCATGATCACGCGCTCGCCTCGAACCAGCAGAATCCTCTGCGTGATGGGGCCCGCCGGAACGATGGCCCGAGAGACCGACATGTCTATGTTGCCTCCTGACCGCTCGCCGCGGTAGTCGCCGACAACCCCATCATCACCTTGAGACCTACTTCTGAAGTCATAACGCCGGGGTAAGCGGCAGGCGCGGCAGGCCCGAAGGGCCGGGTTGGCGCGCCGTTGGCGACCGCCAGCGGCGTGACGACAGCGACCGTCCGCTTCAGCCCGCTGTTAGATGCAATCACCGCGCCTTCCCCCGCCGGAACTCAACAGCAAGCCCCAATTGCCTGTAGCTCTCCCGAGGATCCCCAGCCTGAAGCCAGGCGAGTTCGGGCCGAAGCTGCCATGTGCCGTCGGTTGGCGAGATACCGAGACCCAGGCTGTAGGAGTACATCGGAGCATAGAAATCATGCGCGAGCAGATAGTAGCTGCCCGACGCATTGAGATCGACGTTCTGCGTCATCGGCACAGTCGCTACCAGACCGGGGAGAAGCTGGAAGGTGTTGAACTCGAAGTCGCCCGCAAGAACCTGTGCTGGCAGCGTTGCAACCAGGTGGTTCGCCCAAATGGAGGCCCGAATGTCACCCCCGACTATGAAGCCGACCCAGCCATCCTCGTCCCGTCTGGTGGCCGCGACGCGTAAGGCAGCGTCGCTTCTTCTGCTGACGCCGAGCCTCGACCTGAGATCCAAGACCGTCCATCCGGGTTGCTTCTGACCGTGTTCGAGGAAGTTGTTACGTCCCAGTCCAATCGTGGTCGTCGGGAAACCTCGCTCCACGATTCGTGCAGACTGAAGAGAGGAGAAAGTCAAACAACCCGACACCTGGAAACCTACAAAGACAATGACAGCCCAATAGGCGTGATGAAAACGGTGTCGCGAACTGGAGTATCTAACGCCCGCGTTGAGCAGCAGCGAACTGGACCGCTCTTGGCCTACCCGGGCCCGTCGTGTCATCCGGGAGCATCTTTGCCAAGAGCGGGACGGGACCGCCGGCTGCTCCAATGTTAGGCGCTTCCACTCATCTATAGATGTGACGGACATGTCCCCACGTGACCGATACCGACGGCGAACCGACAAGAATGAGCTGAGCGCGAAGCTCACCTTCCGGATACGCATCTGTACAGATGAGAACGTAGACCTCACCATCTTTGATCTCCTCGCAATACGTGGTGTCAAAAGGCACATTCCCCACGAAGAAATAGCGCCGATCGTGCGACAAGTCGCTACCCCCCCGTGATACTCCCGAGAAGTGGCCCGTTCTCGCCCTCCACGCCTAAGCGAATCTCGGCCCTTTGGCCAATCCCGACGAGATCCCAACTTTCTCCGTCGACGTACAGGGAATCACTACAGTATCCGCCACCCAGAAAAACCGCGAAGACCTAACCGTGCCCAGTCGACTCCGAGGGTGGAACAACCTGGCCTCCTGTAAACCATCCCTCGAAGTGCCATCCCTGGTTGAGCCCAGTCAAACCAAGAAGCAGGAACAGCGTGGCTCCAGCTTTAGATAGAAGTCTCACTCCTCCTTGGCCCTTCTTACGCCTAACGCCGATTCTCTTCATCGGATCGCCCTCATCGGCTGCGGGGGAGTGCGAGGTAGCGAAGGACTGGCCGGGGGACCCGTCCTCCAACTCGCACCCGCATAACCAGAACGGCGCCATGCCGCCGCGTCTGCACGAGGATATGCCGCGGAATGGTGCGAGATAGTCGGATGGCCGCTGCAAGGATCACGGCGATCTCCCGCCTGTCGCCTGGTAACCGGCCGGGGCGGGTCGGGTCGAGATCTGGCCGGTCCCCTGGCGTTCAATGCCACGCCGGCACATCTCCAGGGCGCACTCATCATACGCCCGAGTCCAGCGGACTCAACACCCCTCTTCCTCCGCGGTTGAGGACGTGCGTGTAGATCATCGTGGTCGCCACGTCCTGGTGGCCGAGGAGTTCCTGGATCGTGCGGATGTCGTAACCCCCTTCCAAGAAAGCGGGTGCAAATGAATGTCGGAGCGTGTGCGGAGTAGCGGGCTGCGTGAGCCCCGCCTTGCGGGCAGCCTCCTTCACCGCCCGCTGCAGAACGGAGGGGTGGATGTGGTAGCGACGGCCCCCGCCCTTCTCCAGATCCTCCCTGTGCTGTTCCTCGATCCTGCCAAGATGTGCGGCAAGGGGGCCCTTCACGCGCGAGGGCAAGATCGTCACCCGATCCTTGGCCCCCTTTCCGACCCTCACGGTGATCTGATTCCGTCTGAAATCGATGTCCTTGACGCGAAGGCGCAGACACTCCATCAGACGCAGGCCGGATCAGTAGAGCAACGAGGCCATGATCCAGCTGATTCCGTGCAACTCTCCAAGAAGCGCTCCCACCTCCTCCCTCGCCAGCGCGACCGGCCGCCTGGCCGGCCTGTTGGCGCGCACGATTCCGTCCATTCGGTCGAGTTCCTTGTGCAGGACATCCCCATAGAGGAACAGAAGGGCGGCGAGGGCCTGGTTCTGCGTGGCGCTTCTGATGGAAGAGGACGTACCGTCTGGTCCAGGCGACGTAAGCCTTCTCTGTTGAGCGGCTGTAGTGCCGGGTCCGGGCGGCAGGACGCACCTGATCGAGAAGCTTGGTTCTGCCCTCCGCCGCGTTAGGTGGCCGGAGATCGCACCGAGCAAGCGGCGAGCCAGACCGCTTGCCTGGTTGCGGGAGATCGAAGGGCCCTAGTCCCCGGCCCTCCAGGACTGCAGTATGTGCATGTAGTTCGCCCGCTCGTACGACTCAGGATCGGGGCAGCGCAGGAGGTTCATGCTCCCACGCATCTGGCTCAGGGACTCGTACTCGTGCTCCTCGAGCCACCTCTCCAGCCCCTCGCGCATCGTCTTCAGATGCCCCATGCCCTTCAGGAAGAGGGACGACACGAGCTGCACCGCGTCCGCCCCCGTCATGATCGCCTTGATCGCGTCCGAGGTCGTGTGCACTCCCCCGGTCACAGCGAGAGAGGCGTTCACGTTTCCCGAGAGAATGGCGAGCCACCGCAGCCGGACTAGAAGCTCGTTCGAGTCGGAGAGGTTGAGGGATCGCTCGACCTCCAGCTCCTCCACATTGATATCGGGCTGATAGAACCGGTTGAAGAGAACCAGGCCATCGGCCCCCGCGCCGACCACTCTAGATGCGAAGTTCGGCAGGGACGAGTAGAAGGGGGAGAGCTTGACAGCGATCGGCACCCGTATGCTCTTTTTCAGCTCGCGGACGATGTCGACCTCCCGATCCTCCACCTGGCTGCTCGTCTCGCTCGGATCGGTCGCAAGGTAGTAGATGTTCAACTCGAGCGCGTCCGCTCCCGCCTCTTGCATCAGGCGCGCATAGTCGAGCCATCCGCCCTTCGTCGTTCCATTGAGAGAGGCAATGACGGGAACCTTGACACTCTCCTTGATCTTCCGGAGCTGCCCAAGGTACTCCTCCGGACCCAGGCTGTACTCCATCGGCTTGGGAAAATAGGATGCCGCCTCGGCGAACGACTCGGCGTGCGCGTCGACCGCCCGATGCTGAGCGAGTTGCTCGGCCACAATCTGCTCCTCGAAGAGCGAGTTCATCACGATGGCCGACGCGCCGGCGTCCTCCAGCTCCCGCACAGTGTCGAGGTCGGCCACGAACGGGGCGGCTCCGGGCATCAATGGGTGCGCAAGGTCCAGTCCAAGGTACTTCGTCGAGAGGTCCATTCGCCTTCCTCCTACTCCTGTGGCCTGGCGTTGTCCGGCGTGTCTGTGCCGTCTCCCACCGGATAGCTGATTCCGGCGAGCTGCTGGTAGAGTGCGAAGTGGCGCGCCGCCTCCATCTGAGCCATCTCCATCAGACGGGCGAAGCGCTTGGGATCGAGCTTCTCCACCATCCTGAAGCGCGTTTCCTTCTCCACGAAGCTCTTGATCTTGGCCTTGGGCGGCCCCGAGTCGAGGACGAAGGGAGGCTTCCCCTCCTCGATGCGCCGCGGGTCGAATCGGTAGAGCGGCCAGAGTCCCGAATCGACGGCGAGCTTCTGCTGCTCCGGTCCGAAGGAAAGGTCGTAGCCGTGAGCGATGCAGGGGGAGTAGGCGATGATGAGCGACGTCCCCGGATAGGCATCCGCATCGCGGAACGCCTGGACGGTCTGCGTGTCCTTCGCTCCGATCGCCACCCTGGCTACGTAGACGCTGTTGTAGGACATCGCCATCATCCCCAGGTCTTTCTTGGGGAGCGACCGCCCTGCGACGGCGAACTTCGCGGCGGCGCCCAGCGGGGTCGCCTTCGACTGCTGGCCGCCCGTGTTCGAGTAGACTTCCGTGTCGAGGACCAGGATGTTGACATCGCGGTTCATCGCGAAGACGTGATCGAGCCCGCCGTAGCCGATGTCGTAAGCCCATCCATCCCCGCCGACGGCCCAGACGCTCTTCTTCACGAGGTAGTCGGCCAGAAGCTCGAGCCGCCGCGCTTGCGGATCCTGGATCTTGGCCAGGGCCTGGCGCAGAGCGGCGACCCTCTCGCGTTGCTCCGCGATTCCCCCCTCGGTGCTCTGGTCGGCTTCAAGGATCCCCTTCACCAGGGTGTCCCCGATCCGACCCGCCAGCGCCTGCACCATCTCGCGCGCCTGCTTGTTGTGCATGTCGATGGCCAGGCGGAAGCCGAAGCCGAACTCTCCGTTGTCCTCGAAGAGCGAGTTCGCCCATGCCGGTCCCCGTCCATCCCTGTTGACGGTGTAGGGAGTCGTCGGAAGGTTCCCCCCGTAGATCGAGGAGCAGCCCGTCGCGTTGGCGATCAGCGCCCGGTCTCCGAAGAGCTGCGTCAGCAGCTTCACGTAGGGGGTCTCGCCGCAGCCGGCGCACGCCCCCGAGTACTCGAAGAGCGGCTGGAAGAACTGCGATCCTTTGTGGTCGACCTTGACCTTCGTCCGATCGATGTCGGGCAGGTCGAGGAAGAAGGCGTAGTTCCCCCGCTCCTGGACGCGGAGCGGCATCTGTGGCGCCATGTCGAGCGCCTTGTGCCGAGGGTTGGCCTTGTCCTTCGCGGGACAGACTACCGCACAGAGCGTGCACCCGGTGCAGTCCTCCGGAGCGACCTGGATCGTGTACTTCATCCCCTTGAACTCGGCGCCTCGGTAGTCGGTCGACTTGAAGGCCGCGGGGGCCTTTGCCAGAAGGCCGGGCTCGTACACCTTCGGGCGTATGGCCGCGTGCGGGCAGATGAGCGCGCACTTGTTGCACTGGATGCAGATCGCCGGGTCCCAGACGGGGATGTCGAGCGCGAGGTTCCGCTTCTCCCACTGGGTCGTCCCGGTCGGCCAGGTCCCATCCGCGGGGAAAACGCTGACGGGAAGGCCATCGCCCTTGTTCGCGAAGAGAACCGCGCTCACATTCTTCACGAAGTCGGGCGCCTCGGGCGGCATGATAGGCGGCCGCGTCCTCGTCGCCGTCGCCATGCTCGGGTAGTGGACTTCGTGCAGATTCTGGAGCGTGCTGTCGACCGCCTCGAAGTTGCGGCGGACCACTTCCATGCCCCTCTTGCCGTAGGTCTTCTCGATCGCCTCCTTGATCCTCGCGATCGCCTCTTCCCGTGGTAACACGCCCGAGATCGCGAAGAAGCAGGTCTGCATGACGCTGTTGATCCTGTTCCCCATGCCCGTCTCCCTGGCGACCTTGTACGCGTCGATGACGTAGAACTTGATCTTTTTCGCGATCATGAGTTCTTGCGTCTCGCGCGGGAGCTGCTCCCAGACCTCGTCCGGACCGAACGGGGCGTTCAGCAGGAACACCGCTCCCGGCGCCGCGTAGTCGAGCATCTCGTAGCGATCGAGGAAGATCGCCTGATGGCAGGCGACGAAGTTGGCGCGCTTGATGAGATAGGTCGAGCGGATCGGCTGCGGGCCGAACCTCAGGTGCGAGACCGTGACCGCGCCCGCCTTCTTCGAGTCGTAGACGAAGTATCCCTGGGCAAAGTTGAGCGTCTCCTCGCCGATGATCTTGATCGAGTTCTTGTTTGCGCCGACCGTTCCGTCGGCGCCCAGTCCAAAGAAGACGGCCCGCACGACCGCGTCCCTCTCGATGTCGAAATCCGGATCGAACGGGATTGACGAGTGGGACAGGTCATCGACGATACCGACCGTGAAGTGGTTCTTGGGCTTCTCCTTCGCAAGCTCGTCGAAGACCGCCTTCACCATCGACGGCGTGAACTCCTTCGAAGAGAGTCCGTAGCGCCCGCCGACGACGATCGGATCCTTCGCGAACGGCGTGCAGGCCCCGTCGCGCGCCTCGCGCAGGGCGGCCAGGACGTCCAGGTGAAGCGGGTCGCCGATGGCGCCCGGCTCCTTGGTCCGATCGAGGACCGCGATCGCCCGCGCGGACTTGGGCAGGGCCGCGAGGAAGGCCTTGATGTCGAAGGGGCGGTAGAGACGGACCTTGACGATTCCGACCTTCTCTCCCTTTGCGAGCATCCAATCGACCGTCTCGTGGGCGGTCTCCGCTCCAGAGGCCATGAGGATGACCACTCGCTCCGCGTCGGGGTGCCCGACGTAGTCGAAGAGGTGGTAGGAGCGCCCCGTCAGCTTCGCGAACCTGTCCATCTCCGCCTGGACGAACCCGGGACAGGCATTGAAGAAGGGGGTGCAGGCCTCCCGCGTCTGGAAGAACGAGTCGGGATTCTGGGCGGTCCCCCGGATGACGGGCCGATCGGGCGTCAGCGCCCGCTCCCTGTGGCTCTTCACGAGATCATCGGTGATCATGGCGCGAAGGTCGTCGTCGGAGAGCTCCTCGATCTTCGACAGCTCGTGCGAGGAGCGGAACCCATCGAAGAAGTGTAGGAAGGGAATCCGCGACCTCAGGCTCGCCGCCTGCGCGATGCAGGCGAAGTCGTGGATCTCCTGGATCGAGCCCGACGCGAGAAGGGCGAATCCTGTCTGGCGGCACGCCATGACATCCGAGTGATCCCCGAAGATCGAGAGCGCGTGCGTGGCGAGAGTGCGGGCCGCGACGTGCATCGCGAATCCGGTCAGCTCCCCCCCGATCTTGTACATATTCGGGATCATGAGGAGCAGCCCCTGCGCCGAGGTGAATGTGGTCGTCAGGGCGCCGGCCTGGAGGGCGCCGTGCACCGCCCCCGCCGCGCCCGCCTCCGATTGCATCTCCATGACATCGGGAACCGTGCCCCAGACGTTGGTCCTCCGGTGCGCGGACCACTCGTCGGACAGCTCTCCCATGGGCGAAGAAGGAGTGATCGGGTAGATGGCGATGACCTCGTTGATCCTGTGGGCGACCGACGCGACCGCCTCGTTCCCATCCACCGTGAGCGAACGCCTGCTGGGCATGGAGTGCCTCCTTGACGACTTCGGAACGACATCACCCGGGGAGGTGGCCGGCGCCTCGCGGAGACGAATCAGGAAGAGGGGGCCGCATGCGCGGCAACGAGATCTCTGGAAGCGGGCCCTCGGGCCCGACTCCCGTCGTCGACCACAACCCTTGTTCCACCCGGACCCATCACGCCGGCGCCGTCGGCTGCGCTCCCGTTCACGCCGACCGCCACCACCACCACCCGCGCCGGGTTGCGCGGAAGCCGGCTCATCGACGAGCACTGACTTCCGTAAGGGTAGGTAACGAAGGGGCCGGGGTCAAGCCGCGCGAAGCGGCTGCGCGGAGCGGGCCGGGACGGCGCGCTTGACCCGACGGCCCGGATCGGGTTCCTTCCTCTCGGAGGGATCGAGTGGACCGGAGCATGGACAAAGGCGGAGAAGACCGGCTTGCCGTGTGGGCTTCCCTGTTCCTGATTCTCGTGGGCGGGATCTGGTCCGCATCCCGCTGCACAAGCTCGGGAGACCTCTGGGTCGCCCTCGGCTGCGGCCGCTATGTCCTCTCGCATGGCGTCACCAGCATCGATCCGTTCTCCTTCAACTCTCCGCCGGGAATGTGGGTGAACCAGAACTGGCTGAGCCACGTCCTCTTCACCCTGCTCCACCGCGCGACGGGGCTCACGGGGCTCGGGATCTGGAAGATCCTCGTCTGCATGGCCATCGTCGGGCTCGCCGCCTCGACGGCGCGCCGGCTGGGGGCCTCGATGGCCCTCTCCACGCTCTCCGCCGTCGCCATGGCCCTGATCGGGAAGTCGTTCTTCGACATCCGACCCAACATGCACACGATCCTGCTGGCGGCGGTGCTCATCCGGTGGCTCGCTGGATTGCACGATCGATCCGCGCGCAAGTACTGGCCCGCCGTCGCGCTCCTCGTCCTATGGTCGAACCTGCACGGCGGCTTCCTATTCGGCGTCGTCGCGATGGCCGCCGCCGCAGGAGTCGCGGCCATCGAGCGCCTCGTTCGGAGGCGCCCCGGCGCGGAATGGGCATCTCCGTTCCTCTTGCCCGCCCTTGGGCTCCTTGCCGCGATCGTCTCGCCCTACGGGCTCACGAACCTGAAGCATCCCTATCTCGTCACGGCCGGACCCGACGCCGCGCACTGGCGCACG
>Ga0194110_10009676_pt1 | contig 10818 bp, 9 predicted proteins | sample TA2Kig1200mmetaG_FD_146192 | JGI IMG/M metagenome (GOLD analysis project Ga0194110, IMG submission 146192) | Freshwater microbial communities from Lake Tanganyika, Tanzania - TA2015032 Kigoma Deep Cast 1200m | ecosystem: Environmental > Aquatic > Freshwater > Lake | place: Tanzania: Lake... | reverse complement strand
GCAACCAGGGAGACGGAGAGGAATGTCTTCGAAGTAATCGAGAATAGCAACCCTGAATTAGTCAGTCAAATAAGAGAACACATGTTCGTCTACGAAGATCTTGGGAAAATTAGTGACCTTGGCATTCAACGCATTATCAAAGAAGTTGATAACCGCGATTTAATCCTCTCGCTCAAGGCCAGCAGTAATGAGGTAAAAGAGCGATTCTTTAAAAACGTATCTGAACGCAAATCGCAGATGATAAAGGAAGATATGGCATCGCTTGGCCCTGTGCGCCTCAGGGAAGTAGAGGAAGCGCAACGCCGAATTGTGAGCATAGCAAGAAACCTGGTTCAGAGTGGTGAAGTTGAGTTAATCCGAAGCGAAAAGGAGGAAGTTTTTGTCTAAGATTGTCAGAGAGGGGCAAGATGGCAAGATGGCAAAATGGCAAGATGGCAAGCCCCGCGTAGCGGGGTCTCGCGTCGCGGGAATGGCAATTGCCCCCTTGCCCCCTTGCTCCCTTGCCTCCTTTCCTTTTGAGTTACTCTACCCTCTACAAGACCACAAGACCGCTGACGACCAGACGACCAGACCACCAGACGTCAAGACACCAGATATCCAGGAAATTTTAACCGAAGCTCAGAAGCAGAGGGATGAAATTATAAAAGAAGCGGAAAACTGTGCCAAGGAAATCATGGACGGCGCACAAAGGGAAGCAGAAAATCTTAGAAAAAAGGGATACGATGACGGCTTCACCACCGGCTTAAAAAAACTGGAAAAACAAATATCATCAATCGCTGAACTTGCCATGAACATCACCAAGGAGATCAAAGAAGCAAAAGAGAAGGTTTTAAATGACTTGGAGCCAGAAATCATACAAATGGTTCTTTCTGTGTCCAAAAAACTTATTGCTTCTGAACTTAGTTTGAATCACAATGCTATCTTAAACATCGTTAAGGAAGCTATACAAGTTGTAAAAGAGAAAAAAAATCTTATCATTAGAATCAATAAAAATGAGCTTGAAGTTTTGAGAAAGTTTAAAGAAGAACTCCTTTACTCTGAAGAAGGGATTGAAAACCTTCAAATTGAAGGAGATGAAGAGATAGAGCCTGGAGGGTGTATTATTGAAACTGAGTCTAAGGTCATAGACGCTTCTCTGGAAACACGGCTAAGTGAAGTGACAAAATCGTTTTTATCCTGCATGGGCGAACGGAATTCGGAATTCGGAATTTACCCCTGATGATTGATGATTATATAATACCAAATTGATATTGACCTTGTGCATAACCGCTTCCGCAGAGCCTGTTCCGTGTAACGGAACGTCCACGCCAGCGGTGCCGTGGCGGGGACGCCATGACGGAGCGTTTTTATAAATGCACTCGTAGTCAAGGAAAATGGTATAAGTTTTCAATCATCAATCATCAATCGACAATCAACAATCCGAGAAGGAGTAGACCATGAGAGCAATTAATCTGACGAAATACCTGGATGCCATGCATGCGGTAAAACCTCTGCTTTTTTATGGAAAGGTCATCCAGGTGATTGGTTTAGTGATTAAAGCGGTAGGGATAAGAGCATCTATTGGGGAACTATGTGAGATTTCGCTTTCTCCCTCCCCGTTGACGGGGAGGGTTGGGGTGGGGGGGAGGATGGGGAAAATTATTGCCGAAGTCGTAGGGTTTCAGGAGGGGGACCTCCTCTTAATGCCCTTAGGCGAGCTTCATGGAATTCACCCACAAGATAAGATTATCGGCATGAAATCTCCTTTAACAATAGAGGTAGGGGAAGGGCTTGTCGGAAGAGTGGTGGATGCTTTGGGAAAGCCGATAGATGGAAAAGGAAGTATATCGGAGGAAGAAATGCGGAATGCGGAATGCGGAATGCGGAATGAAAGAAACAATTCCGACATCCGACATCCGACATCCGACATCCGCTATCCTGTGCGTAATTCTCCACCTCATCCTTTAGGACGCGGTAGAATAAGCGAACCGATTGAAACTGGGATAAGAGCTATTGATGGACTGCTTACCTGCGGTAAAGGGCAGAGGGTAGGAATCTTTTCCGGTAGCGGCGTTGGGAAAAGCGTTTTATTAGGGATGATTGCCCAAAATACCAGAGCTGATGTGAACGTCATCGCGCTAGTAGGTGAGCGCGGACGTGAAGTCAGAGATTTCATCGAAAAAGACCTGGGTTCGGAAGGCTTGCGCCGCTCAGTAGTGGTTGTCGCCACTTCTGACCAGCCCCCGCTACTCCGAGTCCAATGCGCGTTAACCGCGACCACAATTGCGGAATATTTCCGCGCACAAGGAAAAGATGTAATGTTGATGATGGATTCCGTCACCCGATTTGCTATGGCTCTAAGAGAAATAGGTTTAGCCATAGGCGAGCCGCCTACATCCAAAGGATATACGCCATCAGTTTTTTCGCGCTTGCCGTTGCTTCTTGAGCGGGCTGGTTTGGACGAGGGAAAAGGTAGCATCACCGGTTTATATACGGTTCTCGTCGAGGGAGATGACATGAATGAACCAGTTGCGGATGCTTTAAGGTCTATTTTGGACGGGCATATAGTCCTCTCAAGAACGATCGCGATGCAAAACCTTTACCCAGCCATCGACATCAACGCTAGCATCAGCAGATTGATGCCTGACATTGTCGCTAAAGCACATAAGGAAACAGCACGAAAAGTAAAAGAAGTTATGGCTATCTACGAAGAAGCTAAAGATTTAATCAACATCGGGGCATACGTTCCAGGAAGTAATCCGAAAATAGATTATGCGATTAAAGCGCTTGACAAAATAAGAGATTTCATAAGACAGGAAATGGACGAAAAGGCAGATTTCCATGAAAGCATCCAAAGACTAATCAACTTGCTTCCAAACGATAACGGATGAGAAAACGTTCTTACCGCCGGAGGTAATGGATGAGAAGAAATCAATTTAAGCTTGAGCCGCTGTTAAAGTATCGCAAACTCATTGAAGATGGAAAAAAACAAGCTCTGGCTGACCTTAATGACTCTTTTATGCGCGAAGAGGAGAAGTTCCAGGCGCTAAAACAAAAAGGATTGCAATGCCAGCAAGCACTTTATTCTAAGATATCAGAAGGGATAACCTCAGAAGACGCGCAACCTCATTTCCAGTATCTTAATCTCTTAGAATCTGAAGGCCTTATTTCCCAACTAAAGTTGCTTTCACTTGAGGCTGCTATTGAAGATGCTCGCCAACAACTAGTAGAGGTAGCGAAGCAAAGAAGAATTATTGAGAAGCTAAAGGAGAAGATGGAGAAAAAGAAGGAGGAAGAGATGCGGAAACGAGAACAGAACTTCCTTGATGAAATTTGGATTCTTAGAAGAAAAGCAATGTGAATTTGGAATAAATTCCTCTTTTTTTCTGTTTAATCAAACTTTTTCTTTTCGGAAAAGAACAAGTTTGGAATGTCATCGCGAGTGAAGTGAAGCAACTGGAGGCGAAGCAGTTTGCGAAGCAAACTGTTCACTTCGTTCACCAACGCCTTAGGCTTATGGTTCGTTGCTCAACCAGTTAATAACGTAAACCGCTTGAACGAGGTGTCTTGTTTGTTTGACACCCATTCCGAAAGTTCTTGTCAAACAAACAAAAAGGGTGAATATGGGAAGAAAAATAGGAATTATTTTGGGATTTACCTTCTTTTTCGCAATCATGATTGGCATAATAATGTTCCTTACGGGGACATTTCAAGAAATTGGTTTTGAATGGGGAAGCCAGGTAAAAGAGGAAGGAATAAAAGAAAACTCAGGTGAAGTAAAATCTAATCCAGAAAACAAAAACGGTAAGGAGAAACAGGAAGAGCCAAATCAAAAAGCTGGAGTGCAAGAGCTTGCTTTGATCAGCCCGAAAGAAGCGCCGATATATTCCAACCTCCCTTCTCACTCCCAAAACTCTCCACAACCTGCTTCTACTGATACCTCTTGGGATACTTCTAGCGAACAATTAGCCAGATTATATGAGGCGATGAGGCCGCAGGAAGTGGCGCTGATTCTGTTGAGCATGGACAAAGCGACAGCAGCTAATATCTTAAAAAAGATGAAGGAGAGAACCGCTGCCAAAATAATGGGAGCGATTGCTGCCAAAAATCCGGCTGACGCGGTTGAAATTAGCAAGTTATTCGCTAAAAAAGGCCTGCCTTAAGATTGTCATCAATCTATGGGCCGAAGGGTTAAATTATGATTTCAGGAGCGCTTTATCTTCAATCTTTAGAAAATAATTCAGCACTTTCTCTGGGAGAGGACCGGAGCTGGGGCGAAAACGATTTCAGGGAGAATGGTCGAATGGGAAATTTTCTCCCACTCTCTCATTCCCCTACTCGCTCATTCTTTCATGAGGTCAAAGCGGTTCACGAAACCGAAGGTGGCGAACGAAGCGAAGCAATTCCTGCTGAACGAAGTGAACAGGGACAGTCTGAATACGGAATTCGTAAACCGTCCAAAGCTTCTTTCTTGAAAGAGCGTAAAATTGAGCAAGCAGTTGAAAACCTTGAGTTATCGAACTCTAGCTTCGCTAACTTTTCTTTTCTTTTCGACCTCCCCCCGTGTACGGGCGGATTAGAGGGGGGGGATGAGAAAGAGTTGGCGAGTGAGGGAGAGGGAGGGGCAAGGGGGCAAAGAATGTCCTTGCGGTCTTGCCATTTCCTAAGGAATCCCGGAGAGCCCATCGGAATCTCCCGATTCTCGGGCTCCCGCCAGGCGGTACCTTCGGGACTTGCCCTCTTGCCATCTGGCCCACAAAGGCCTCAAGAGGGAAACGGGGGATGGGAAGTGGGAAATGCGGCCCAATTGCCATTTTCAAAATTGCGGAATAGCGATTCCACAAAAGTTGCGGCACTGCTGGACGTGCGAACAGGCTTAGAGGTGCATAAAGAGGAAATTTTGGCAGCGCTGAACCAAAATGATTTAGCTGTGCTAAACAGAGAGTATGGCTTAACCACGCGCAATAAGGATGTCTTAGTCACGCGCGCCGAAGAGCAGAATTTAACCGCGAGCGCCAGGCCCAGCGAAAATCAGGAAATAATTCCGCAAGGCGGAACGTTGGTGAGCGAAGCGAGCAGCTTTAACCTGCAAGAAAAGACTACGCCGGATTTATCTTCGTTAGTATTTATTCAAACAAGGTTGGAGGGGAAGAAGGAATTCGGAATGCGGAATGCGGAATGCGGAATTAAAAATAATTCCTCTCAATTCCGAAATCCGAAATCCGAAATCCGAAATCCCATTCTTGAACCTTCAACGAAAAATTATCCGCCAGGCTATCAAGCGTTTATCCAAGCCGGCGCCGAGACTTTCCAACATAGGCTTGCCCTTGAGCGCAACGAAGGGATGCCACCTGTGTTCTCTATCTATGAACTTCCAGAATTGATTGCCAGTCGGATACCTTCTGCCAATATACGCGAGGAAGTCAAAGTTAGACTGAAGCCGGAAAATTTTGGCGAGCTTAGGCTTTGTGTATCCTTAGATAATGGAACGCTTACAGTAGAAATTCAAACGGACACCGAAAGCGCAAAAGAGGTTATCAATACAAACCTCCATTACCTGAAGGAAAAGCTCGCGGAAAGCGGGATAGAAATTCAGCAATTCAGTGTTTCTGTGGGAGGCGATACCTCCAATCAGAACTTTCCATCCTCGCCTCATCCTTTTCCTTCTACCCTTCTTCCCTTTCACACCGGAGAGCTTCCCGAAGGCCTTCGGGACACTCCGGCGGAAGATGAAGAGATAGAGGAAAGAAGTTATTCTTTGATAAATATTATCGCTTAATAGGATTGTTGATTGTCGATTGTTGATTGTCGATTGAGGGCTGGCAGGGACGCACCGCCCCTACTTTCAATCAACCATCAACAATCATCAATCATCAATCTAAAAAGGGGGTTTTCAAATGCAAGTTCAAGAGATTAATCCTTTTTTTCTTCCCCAAAGCGCTAACCATAAGACGAAGTCTATGTACCCCCCTTCTGGAGGGGTGAGCGAAACGCACACGGTACAAAAAGAGAATATCCTTGGTAAAGACGACTTTCTCCGTTTGCTAACTACCCAGTTGGAATACCAGGACCCATTAAAACCGATGAACAATGAGGAATTCATAGCCCAGACGGCACAGTTTTCTGCGCTTGAGGAGATGCGAAATCTCAACCAAAAAATTGAAGATTTGACGGCGCTTTTTTCATCTGTTGACAACTCGATGGCCACTAACCTGATAGGAAAGAACGTTCTTGCCCAAAATTCCTCATTTATATACGATGGGAATTCTTCAATTTCCCTTAGATATATTCTTGCTAAGGCTTCAGCAATCAAAGTGGAAATACGGGACGAAAATGGTTCTCTTGTCAGGACAATTGAGGAACAATTTAAGGCGGAAGGGAAAAACGAGATTTTTTGGGACGGCAAAGATGATAAAGGCAAAAAGGTTCCTACTGGAAGGTATAATTACAACGTGTTTCCTCTTGAAACCCCAGACTTAAGTCTGGGGCTAAAAGATAATGTTACTGCGTTTGGTGTAATTGAAGGAAGAGTAACAGGGGTTATTTTTGAGGGGAATCAGATGCTTCTATCTATTGGTGGGCAAAAAGTTCCAAGGGCAGATGTATTGGCGATTGGTGAACGGAATTCGGAATGAAAAAATCCTTAATTCCGAAATCCGAAATCGAAAAAGGGGGGCGAAAAAAATGATGAGGGGATTACTTGCTGGGGCTTCTGGCATACGCAACCATCAGGTACAGATGGATGTGATAGGAAACAATATCGCAAATATTAACACGGTTGGATATAAAGCCAGCAGGATTACTTTTGAAGACGCGCTTTCTTTGTTGCTCCAGCCTTCCACAAAAGCGGCGCCTAACACCGGAGGGGTAAATCCTGTACAAGTTGGGACTGGGGTATCAACCGGGAGTATTGACATTATATCTTCCCAAGGCGCGCTGGAGTCTACGGCAAACGAGACCGACCTTGCGCTCTGGGGAGACGGCTTCTTCATCGTCAACGATGGAAAAAACGACTATTACACCAGAACAGGAGCCTTCAGTTTTAATGCTGAAGGAAAGCTGGTGAATTCTAACGGTTTTGTGGTGCAAGGTTGGATGGCGAAAGATTCTGGGGAGGTTCCCCCCCTATGGTCCCCCGTACACGGGGGACAGGGAGCGCAAATCAATGAAATTAAAATCCCTTCCAATCAGGGGATTAAAGCTAAGGCGACTACTACTATTTCATACTCCGGAAATTTAGATACTCAGGATTCTCCGCTTGGGACAATTACCAATTCCGGGAGGCTTTTGGCAGTTGCACAAGGAGGAGACGAAATCACTGGGCTTTATTCAGGGGGGAATGCGAACGGATTTTTAAATTTAACGGAGGGCTCAACGAGCATAGCAATAGGGGATGGCACGAACAGGAAAAATTATATCTACGGCGTCAATTTTAGGACTCTAACTGAGTTGGCAAATGCTATTACTACAGATTTCGGCGCAACTGGGAACAACAGTTTGAACGTTGCTGTTGGCGCAGATGGGGAATTAATCTTCACTGCTCTCACCGCTAACGTAACCGTGGAAGCGACAAGCCAGGGTAATAGCATCTTAGACGCTGCTTTCTTTAGTATCAATGGCAAAACTTTAGCTGCTATCGGGGATACTGCCAGCTCTGACAGATTCTCTCATATTGCCACCGCGGTAGACCCCTTGGTATCGCTGCGCGATTTTACCGGAACTTCCCTTTCATTAGAAGTTGGAGATGACATCACGTTGCTTTCTGCCAAAACCAAAGGAGAAATGTTGTTCAACCGTCCTCTCCTGGCGGACATCACCAACGCATCTACGCTGGAAGACTTGCGAACTGCGCTTGCTTCATCGCTCTTTGGTGCGGCGCCACTTCCGGGGGAAGCAGTAGTTATTGATACAAACGGCGCCTTCAAGATAACCGGAACACCAGGGGAAGCCAATGCCATAACTGAAATAAAGATCGGCTCCGGCCCGAACCCAGGTGAAAATGTGCGAAACGCTTGTGCTTCCGCTTTAACCTTCTCTGAAGCTCAAAAAGCTACGGATGTTATTCATACAACTTCAATAACCGCCTATGATTCCTTAGGCGAAGAACATTCCGTCCTCCTGACATTTAAGAGGACAGATGCTGAAAATCAATGGACCTGGGAGGCGAAACCTTCGGGAACAGGGAGTATTATAGGAGGAAATAGTGGAAAAATCTCTTTCAATCCTGACGGTTCGCTGGCAAACTTTTCCTATAACGGAGATACAAATGCTTTCCGCTTCAATCCGAATAACGGTGCCAGCCCCCTAAGCATTGCCTTTGAATTCGGACAACCCCCAACCCCCTTTGGTAAGGGGGATGGCGAAGTTGACGGGGTTACGCAATTTGCTTCCCCTACGACTGTTATGCCTACAAGCCAAAATGGGAATGCTTCGGGGAAACTGAACAGCATCTCAATTGATAACGCTGGAAGGATTACAGGCTCATTTACCAACGGCGTCACTCTTACTTTAGCGCAAATCGCGTTAGCAAAGTTTAATAACCCTTCAGGGCTTATCAGAGTAGGAGATAGTTTGTATGATGTATCGCCAAACTCAGGAGAACCACAGGTAGGCGTAGCGGGCGAAAGAGAAAACGCCGCAATAACTTCGCGCGCTCTGGAGATGTCCAACGTCGATTTAACCCAGGAGTTCACTAAAATGATTCTCGCTCAACGCGGTTTTCAGGCTAACTCCAGGGTGATTACGACCGCCGATGAGATGCTTACTGAAGTAATCAATCTAAGGCGATAGGTCGGAATTCGGATGTCGGATTTCGGAATTAAAAGACCTTTTGTTTCTGAACTGTTTTTAAATTTACGACTTTTTCAGTTATTGCTCTTTTGCGGTAAAGGGAAGGAAGGGAAGGAAAGGAAGGAAGATAGGGTAAATAATTACTTCCATTCCATCCTTTCCTTCCTTTCCCCGCTTTCCTTCCCGCTTTTCAAGACAAGATTCTGGCAATATTACTCTAAGTGAAAAACTCGTATAAGGTATAACAAAAGGGATTATTTTCCTTTTCTTTTCTTTTTGAAAGGAGAACATCATGGCTTTTTCAGTTAAGAAACGTGGTAAACTCACCTACTACTATTCAGGCGAAGCGCCTGTCTTATCCGCCCTTGTGACAGAAGAACTCCCCGATGGCGACCTGAAAATCTATTTTTCAGGATTGACAGGTGGACACTCTGCCACGGGAGTTTTGGGGCTAAAAGAAGTTGCTTTCATGGACCCTGAGAAAGAAATTCCATTAGTTTTTCAATCTTGGGAATCGTGGTTGAAAGATGCAGGTATCTGTGATTCCTTAGCTGATGTGGATTTCATTGAGATTCACGCGTTCGGTTGCCAGCCTAAATCTCCCAACCCGCTGGTAGACCCCGTGGGCTATGCACAAGAGCAGGAACGTCTGCGGCAAGCTTATGCAAAGGCATATCGTAATTATTTTAAGGAGCATCTTCCTGATAACGGCGTGCCAGCGCGTTTCACCGTCCATTTAGTGGATGTGCCAGATAAGGCGGCGTCTTATGAGTTTTACGGAACGGCGCTCTATCAGAAGGGTTTGCAGAAGTAACGCAAAGAAACCGAGTTCCTTTGAGAAACTCGGTTTCTTTTGTCAAAGGAGTGATTTAATGAGTTATTACTTAGAAGATACGGAAATCGAAATCATAAGAGAAGCCGATTTAGGAAAAATCAAACATGCGTTATTTGATTTTGATGGGACAATTTCTTTGATTCGAGATGGCTGGCAAAATATTATGGTGCCAATGATGGTTGAGATTCTTGCGGAGACTCAGACAAATGAAACGAAGGAAGAACTCCAAAACGTCGTCATTGAATTTGTGGACCGATTGACGGGAAAGCAGACAATCTATCAAATGATTCAATTATGCGAGGAAGTGGAGAAACGCGGCGGCGCTCCGTTAGACCCTTTAGAATATAAGCGGATATACAATGAAAGGCTATTGCCAATTGTCAATGATAAAATTGCAAAACTGGAGAAAGGAGAAATTGATAAATCCGAATTGCTGCTCCGTGGCTCTCTGGATTTTTTGAGGAATTTATATGATAGAGGCGTAAAGCTTTATTTAGCAAGCGGCACCGATGTCGAATTTGTTAGACACGAAGCGGATATCCTGGGTATAACTCCATACTTTACGGGGGGCGTATTTGGCGCGGTAAGGGAATACAAAACCTACTCTAAGGCTCTGGTGATTCAGAAGATTTTATCGGATTACAATCTCAGCGGCAGTCAACTACTCGTCGTGGGCGATGGGTTCGTGGAAATTGAGAATGCAAAGGCCGTTGGTGCAGTGGCTGTCGGCGTCGCATCGGTGGAAAATAATATATTCGGTATGAACGCTGATAAGCGTGTCCGATTGATTAACGCCGGAGCAGATATCATCATTCCCGATTTCAGAAACCAGGACAAGTTGCTTGAATATTTGTTCCGAGAAGCGGGACGTGAAACGTGATGCGTGAAACGTGATACGTGATATGAGGTTTTATCACTCTTCACGTTTCACGTTTCACTTTGTCAACCCCGTTAGAAATCTCTAAAGTTAGCAACCCCATTTCTAACGGAGCAAGATTTCTAACGGGGTCAACTAATTTTTGAGAAAATTTGAAACATGCCGAAAAAAGTAATTCATAACGTCTTGTTAAAATTCTTGTTGATTTGCCATTTGAAATATGCTATATTCATTAACAACATTAAAAAAGGAGGATTTCATAATGGCTGTTTTTTTGCACACTCGTATTCGCGTTAGTGATTTGAATGCCTCGATTGAATGGTATTCAAAGCACCTG
>Ga0194110_10009675_pt1 | contig 10819 bp, 9 predicted proteins | sample TA2Kig1200mmetaG_FD_146192 | JGI IMG/M metagenome (GOLD analysis project Ga0194110, IMG submission 146192) | Freshwater microbial communities from Lake Tanganyika, Tanzania - TA2015032 Kigoma Deep Cast 1200m | ecosystem: Environmental > Aquatic > Freshwater > Lake | place: Tanzania: Lake... | reverse complement strand
TTCAGGCAGTTGCCCGCAGCGTGAAGGACAGTGTGGTCTGCGGTCTGGCGCGTGCCCTGGACAGGGATATCGACTGTGTTGGCGAGGCGCTCCGCGAGGCGGCAAGATCCAGGATCCATACCTTTATCGCCACCTCCCCCATCCACATGCAGCTCAAGTTGCGCATGACGCCGGACCAGGTCATAGAGCATGCGGTTAAGGCCGTGAAGCGGGCGCGACAATACACCGATAACGTCGAGTTTTCACCCGAGGATGCCGGACGCTCCGAGGAGGATTTTCTCTGCCGCATACTGGAAGCGGTCATCGACGCTGGCGCCACGACGCTGAACATTCCCGATACCGTTGGCTATAGTCTGCCGGATCAATTCGGCCAGACCATCCGCCGGTTGCGGGAACGCATTCCCAATGCAGACAAGGCCGTCTTTTCGGTGCATTGCCACAACGACCTGGGATTGGCTGTGGCTAATTCGCTGTCGGCGGTACTCCACGGCGCGAGACAGGTGGAGTGCACCATCAATGGCCTCGGCGAGCGGGCCGGCAATGCGGCGCTGGAGGAAGTCGTCATGGCCGTGACTACCCGCAAGGATGTCTTTCCCTGCCATGTGACGATCGATGCCCGTGAGATCGTTGCCTGCTCCAAGCTGGTCTCCAACATTACCGGTTTTCCGGTGCAACCGAACAAGGCCATCGTAGGAGCTAACGCCTTTGCCCATGAGTCTGGCATCCATCAAGATGGCGTACTCAAGCATCGGGAAACCTACGAAATCATGCGTGCCGAAGATGTAGGCTGGACGGCCAACCGTATGGTGCTCGGCAAGCATTCGGGGCGTAACGCTTTCAAGACGCGCATGCAGGAGTTGGGTATCGAATTTTGCTCCGAGGAGGAGTTGAACGAGGCCTTCTCCCGGTTCAAGAATCTGGCTGACAAGAAGCACGAAATCTTCGATGAAGACCTGCAGGCGCTGATTACCGATGCAGCCGGCGCCACCGAGGAGGAAGGCGTTCGCCTGGTGGCTTTGAGAGTTTGCTCGGAAACCGGAGAGGTACCCACCGCACGGGTCACTGTCAGGGTTGATCAGGAAGAATTGACTGGCACGGCCACAGGCGGAGGTGTCGTCGACGCCAGTCTCAAGGCCATCGAGTCCATCGTCAATACCGAGGCACAACTGTTGCTCTACTCGGTCAACAACATTACCACCGGGACCGATGCTCAGGGCGAAGTCACCGTGAGGTTGGAGAAGGCTGGCCGTATCGTTAACGGCCAGGGCGCGGATACGGATATCGTCATCGCCTCGGCCAAGGCCTATATCAATGCCGTCAATAAGTTGCGGGTGCCCAGCCAGCGCATGCATCCCCAAGTGGCCGGCGACGTCTGAGGCCAAGCCATTGATCAAGTTAGCGCCGGACTGAGACGCGGCTCATGGACTCTCGTCTGGACCGGCTGGCCTCCATGGGTATCGACGTCTGGAGGTCTCGCTTGAAGCCTCCCTTCGGACCGCAAGACGCTACCATGCCCGAATCCCCTGATCTGGACATACCCGTGCCCCCGCTCAACATGGATATTATTGCTGACTGGCAGGAGCTCGAGGCGGCGGTCAAGGACTGCTGCCGTTGCCCTCTGCACGAAACCCGGACTCAAACGGTATTCGGGGTAGGCGACCGCACCGCGCAATGGATGTTCATCGGCGAAGCCCCGGGCGAACAGGAGGACCTCAAGGGCGAGCCATTTGTTGGCAGGGCAGGGCAACTGTTGGACGAGATGATCAAGGCCATCGGCCTTGCGCGGGAAGAGGTGTATATCGCCAATGTTCTTAAGTGCCGCCCACCCAATAACCGTGACCCCGCACCCGTGGAAGCGACCGCCTGCGAAAGCTATCTGTTATCCCAAGTTGCCTTAGTCAAACCCGCCATCATCGTCGCCGTGGGCCGTATCGCCGCACAGCACCTACTCAAGACCACCGTGGCCATCGGCAAGTTGCGCGGTATCGTACATGACTATCGATCGATCCCTCTCGTGGTGACCTATCACCCCGCTTATCTTCTCCGTTCCCAGACCGAAAAACGGCGCGCCTGGGACGATCTCAAACTCGCTCGTCGTACTGTCCGCGGGCAACGCTGAAGCATAAGGAAACCATGGATGCGTTACTGGATATGCTCGACAAGGCCCGGCGTTGGATACGTTATGACGCCGAATCCGAGTTCTATTACAAGCACTTCCCCAGTCTCGTGGATAACGCCGAACTGATTTTGCGGCCCATGGAGCGCAATGACATCAATGCCTTGGCGGAGATTGAAACGGCGGCCTATGACTTTCCCTGGGAGCTGGAAACCTTTCGCAGTTGTTTCAAGGTCGGCTATCACTGCTGGATAGGGGAAAGGGCACGAGAGGTGGTTGCCTATGGCATCTCGACCATAGGCGCCGGCGAGTCCCATGTGCTTAATGTCTGCGTCGCTCCGACTTGGCAAGGCAGGGGCTATGGACGCGCCATTCTGCAAAAGCTGATCGAGGAAGCCACCCGCTTCAAGGCCGATACCATGTTTCTCGAAGTTCGCCCTTCGAATCCCGGCGCCATAAGGCTCTATCAAAGCATGGGATTCAACGAGATCGGTATGCGCAAGGAGTATTACCCTGCCAGGAATGGACGCGAGGATGCCATGGTGATGGCACGGATGTTGGGCTGAGGATTACAGCCTTGATTTTGAAATAATCGTCCTGCTGAAGGTGACTTAATGCTACTTTTGATGTGAGATTAATTGATTTACGAATTATTTTCGAGCCTGCTCAGACCACGGGTGGCGCGGTCTGGGAAGGTCCGGTGGGTATATCTTCAATCACTTAAACTCGTCGCCGCTATTTATAATCGAGCTAGTAAATAGATTGGCTTATTCGACGAATATTACCGAGGAAATAATTGTGAAAAAAAGCGAAAATACGGTATGGCATCACGCGACCATCACTCGTTCCATGCGAGAGGAGCTCAATGCCCATCGTGCAGTTGCCTTATGGTTTACTGGGTTATCGGGCGCCGGAAAATCCACACTTGCACATGCCGTTGAGGAAGCCCTTCACCAACGTAAATGCCGCACCTTTGTTCTTGACGGAGACAATGTGCGACATGGATTGTGTTCGGATCTTGGGTTTTCAATAGCAGACCGAACTGAAAACATACGTCGTGTCGGTGAAACCGCCAAGCTATTGATGGAGGCGGGAGTTATTACGCTTACAGCGTTCATCTCTCCTTTACGATCAGATCGCGAGAGGGTACGTGGTCTATTTCCACATGGTGATTTCTATGAAATATTTTGTGATACTCGCATTGAAATTTGTGAACAGCGGGACGTAAAAGGCTTGTATCAACGAGCGAGGGCTGGAGAGATTGCCGATTTTACCGGTATATCATCACCCTATGAGCCACCTTTGTATCCTGAATTGGTTGTACCTACGGGTACTCAGGCTTTGCCAGATTGTGTCAATATGGTGTTGGAATTGCTTGAGCAAAGATCCGTAATTGCTTGTCAAGCTCAATAGAATGTAATTGATACAGTAACGAAACGATTTCAAGATCAAATCAGTAAGGCTGGTGACTAATATTATGGCTTCTCGGCAATCTAAAACCAAGTCCGCAACTAATGAGACTGGTGAAGTATCATCCACAGGCTCGGATTCGACTTCGAATGATTCGGTAGTGGACGAACAAGCATCAGTATCTGAACCACAGCCCACTCTAAACACGACGGGTAAAAAAATCTCAGAAAATCTGGATACGAATTCGCAAGATTTGGCAGTGGATAAACAAGTTTCAGACTCGGCAATGGGGAAACTGGAACTTATCCAATTGGATTGGATCGTCGTAGGCTGGGCCATTGCAGGGCATGCAGTCGAAAAGCCTGCTGAAGTTTTGGTTATTCGTGAAGGCAAACTGTTGGCCAAGACCATAGCTAACAAACCACGCCCCGATATCGCCAAGGCAAATCGGCTACAAGAACCGAATTGTGGCTTTGAAATTGATCTTCGTGTTTTATCTCGACATGTAAAGCTTAATGAAGGTGATAGCTTACTTTTTGCCATCTCTGGTGAGCCAGCAACTTTGATTTGTAAAGAACCCATAACGCTGCCGGAGTATTTTAAGTATTCGGCTTACAAGGGGTTTCTTGATGGAATTAGCGAGGAAGGGTGGGTCTTTGGATGGGCGGTTAACCCAGACGATCCTGATGAACCGGTTGAGGTGCATTTTCATGTCGATGACAAGTGGTTGGGTTCTACTGTCACTCGATATGATCGCGAGGACGTCAGAAATGCAGGCTATACCGGATCACATGCGGGTTTTCTCGATGATATATTAATAAAGCATTTTGACACGGCTGGTTTAAAAAACGGATCTCAACTATGGTGCTCATTCGATAAGCGGGGCCATTCCAAACTTGAAAGGTCACCCATCGATCTCGATGTGGATGTGTTGAGTTGTATAGGCAGAGCCTTCCTCCGCTATGCCTCGCATAATCCAGGAAGTACAGCGCTTTCCACTAACCGGATAGTGGATTTGCTCTCAGAGTCAGCCATAGAGGAGGGATTATCCTTAGGCGAAAAGGAACAAATATTCGAGGATATAGTTTTTGGTTCATTCCTGGATGAGTTTGACAGGGGACTTTATCAAGATGTATTGGACAGTGTTGAAAGGCTGATCCATGAGGGTTTAATCGAAAAGCCAGAAATCGAGATCGAGTTATTGCGCTGCATATCGAAGATGGCATTAAGGGATTGGGCCGGCATTTCCATTGACAGGATCAATTCCGCCGCATTGTCACGTGCAACGGATACAGACACAGCCAACAGTCGACAGCGATACAGTAATAATCTGCTGGCCAAACTGCTCGAGCGTCTACAATACGAAGCATCCTTAACCCTTACGGTTATGCCGGGTTCCGAAGTCTGCAACCCGTTGGAAAATCTGTTGAATTGCCTGGCGCAATGGAGCTCAAGGTTAATACATAACGATGATTTAACGCTGAATTTCATTGAGTTAAACACTACGGAAAGGCTTGGGAATTATCATGACTCACGATTGATACAGGCTGCACGCTTGTATATACATCACAACCGGGATGCAAAGGCGCTAAGAATGCTGGTTGATGAGGTTAGAGCCAAAACAAGCAGTTGGTATCCCTATCACGAAACAGCAGTCATGATTCGTGGACTGTTACACAGATATTCAGCCGTAAGAAATGAACATATAAAGGTTGCTATAGGGCATTTTCAAACCGCGGAAAGATTCAATCCCAATCAGTCACTATCAGAACGTGAGGCTTGGGGACTATTACAGGATTTCTTTCATCAGAAAATTGCTACAACGGCTGATTTAGCCCTCCATGGATATTTAGACCAAGCCATCCGTCGTCGACAAGGCATGCTTGATATTCTGGTCGATCAAATCGATCGTATCAACCAAAGCCGACAACATGATCAGGCCCAGGAACAAAGCTATCAACGCTGGGCGCAACTAAATGATAAAAAAATCGTTGTGTGGGGATCACGAGGTCTTTATCAGTGCTTTTATTATAGAGTTCAGGAGAAAATTGATCAGGCAAGAAGTTTGGGTTATGCCATCGATTTCATGGATTTAAGCGAATATGGTGGGCATGACTGGATGCGCCGAATGATGGGAACAAGCCTGCTCATTGCTTGCAGGATACCGGCTACCTTTAACGAGATTCGAGTGTTCTCTTATGCGCGCGCAATCGGCATACCCATTATTTATGATATTGACGACCTTATCTTTGATGCTGAGGCTTTTCCACCACCCCTGTCTACATACGCGGGAACAATTGATAAGGATATCCATCGTCATCTGGCATTGGACAACCCTTTCTTCAGAACTGCCCTACAGTTAGCTGACCACTGTATTGCCTCTACGCCTCCCTTGGCGGAAGAGATTCGAAGACATGTCAAACCAGACGTCCAAGTATCGGTATTGCCTAACTTGCTCAGCCAGGAAGTTTATTATTTGGCCAAATCTCATGTCTATCAGGACGGTGAGCTATCGGAAGTTGAACAAAAAGTAAAGTCTGCACGAATTATTATATTCTATGGTAGTGCTACCAAGGCTCATAAACAATGCTTTTATGAAATGTGTTTGCCAGCATTGCTGAAAGTACTCAAAAAGTATCCACAGGTGGATCTCCATCTGGTAGGGTATTTTGACAATCTCCCGACAGGACTGCTTGAGGCACAGCGTATTGTGCTACTGGATGCCACTCCCGATTATCTTGGCTATTTACAGCTATTGAGGAAAGCAGATATCAATATTGCAGTCCTCGAGCGTTCACGAGCGACAGACTGTAAAAGTGAGATCAAATGGCTTGAGGCCGCATGTTTTGCCATACCCTCTATTGTGTCTCCGACAGCGTCATATCAGCTTGCATTGCAAAATGAAAATACTGCATTATTCGCTGCGACTACGGACGAATGGTTCGATCAATGCAGACGGCTTGTAGAGGATACCTTGCTGTGTAAACAGATTGGACAAAATGCGCGTGGATTGGCATTTGAAAAGTTTAATCCGACGGTGGGTGAAGGCATCTTGGCGAATGTAATTGAAAAATTCAATTATTCAACCACCAAGTCCAGGAAGAAAAGAATACTCTTTGTCAATGTTTTCTATTATCCTCAGTCCATAGGTGGGGCGACACGGGTCATGGAGTCGCAGATTCGTGGGCTCCAGGAGTATTATCCTGATAACTATGATATATTCGTTCTGACAACGCATGCAGACCCAGATCCTGGCAGACCCTATGGGGTAGAGCAATATTGGCATAATAATGTGTTGGTGACTCGCTTGCATGTTCCAGGCAAGGAATGGGCAGAACCAGAGGATAATAACATAAAGGAATTTTGTGACGATTTCTTCTCCAAATATAAGATCGATTTGATACATTTACACAGCATTCAGGTGTTGACCTCCTCGATCGCGTCATCAGCTCAGGCTTCACACATACCATTCATAATCACGCTTCATGACGCATGGTGGCTATCTCGTTATCTATTCCTCGTGGACGAAAAAGGCCAGTTGGTTGATCCGAAGGACCCAATTCTGGGAGGTGAGATGCCTAATAGTGAAGAAATACGTCAGCGATTCAACCGATCTATGATATTGCGAGGAGTCATGAAGAGGGCTGCTCTCGTGATGGCAGTCTCCGACAAGTTTGCAGCACTCTATCGAGAGGCGGGTGTTGATAATGTAATAACGCATGAAAATGCCAGTGAACCCTTTGATCCCATACCTCACTCACGTGAGCCTCATGACAAGCTCATATTGGGCTTCATTGGTGGGATGAGTCGCCACAAAGGCTATCATTTGGTGCGCCAAGCCTTGGAAGAAAGCGAGTTGCCAGGATTCAAGGCCTTGATAGTCGACCACAGCCTACAGCCTGGCGAAAGCTATCACACGGTTTGGGGCAGAACTGAAGTCGAGTTTATCCCTAAGGTCAAGCAGAGAGAAATACCCAAACTGTATTCGGAGATGGATATTCTTCTCGCACCTTCCATATGGCCGGAAAGCTACGGCTTAGTGACGCGTGAGGCCATACAGGCAGGAGTTTGGGTGATTGCCTCGGACCGTGGTGCAATCGGGGATTGCGTGGTTGAGGGAAAAAATGGAAACCGGGTTGATGTCAGCAACTGCGATGCATTAAAAAATGTCCTGATAAAACTAGCGCATGAGGGGATTCCGAAAATATCGGAAGAATTGACCTCATTCAAGATAAAGTCTTGTGAGGATCATATACGAGAGTTGGTAGGACATTACACGTCTGTGTTGTAAGGTTGATCTGCTCGATCTTGAGTGGAAAAAATTCTGTTTGCAAGAAGGTGAGACTTGGCTTCGGGTTGCATTCAGGCCGAGCAGGCTGACGCCCAGTGAACGTAAATGCTGGCTTGATCTATCTCGTTGGTAAAGCGATCTTATCGCGCCGAGAAAATGGGTAGACCGAACGGGTCCTTTCCGGCCGACGCATCTGCGTGAGGAAGGGGTGCCGTCAGGCGGGATGCTTAGCGATCGTGATGGGGGCCGGCTTGTTGGATACCCGGCATCGAAGTGTGCTGTCTCCCTGGGTTTTGGAATCTTCGACGATCTGGGCGCTGTCGCTGTTTCAAGGAGCAGTTGTCGGTTGATGAACTGTGCCGTGGGTGTCCGAACGGCGAGGGATTTCGTGCTGCCAATCAGGGCCGTAACCCTAAAGCAGGCTTTGCTTGAAAGACACCACTTCAAGTAGGCACTTTCCTGAGTTGAGGTTGTTCCGGCAGCCTGCCGTCCGTGGATACGACTCAACACGCTTTTTTAGCTTGTAGAAATATTAGCGGTTCTTTAACATGGCCGGTTTTTCACCGGCAGTCAGAGATGGCTGTCACTCCTTGCCCTACCGACACACGGGGGGCTTCATTATCCGTAAGGAGCATTCATGCGACATTATGAAATAGTCTTCATGGTACACCCCGACCAGAGCGCGCAGGTTCCGGCCATGCTGGAGCGTTATCGCAGCCTGATCGAAGCGGCTTCCGGCCGCATTCATCGCTTGGAGGATTGGGGGCGGCGTCAACTGGCCTATCCCATCAACAAGATTCACAAGGCGCATTACGTCTTGATGAACATCGAATGTGACGGAGCAACTCTGGATGAACTGGAAAGCGGCTTTCGCTTCAATGACGCGGTTCTGCGCAGTCTGACCGTGCGCCGGGAGGAGGCCATCACCGAGCCTTCGCCGATGGCCCGGGAGGAACAACCGGAAACCACCGAGGTTCGCGACGAGGCCGCCGAGGAGAATACCTCGGCCGAAGCCTGAGTTCCGGACCGTCATCAGCAACGCTTTCACTCCGCGAGGTAATATCAGATGTCACGTCAATTCAAGCGCAAAAAACTGTGCCGGTTCTCATCCGAGGGCGGCCATGTGATCGATTACAAGGACCTGGACCTGCTTCAGGAATATCTTTCCGAAACCGGCAAGATCGTGCCGAGCCGCATCACCGGCACCAAAGTCAAATACCAGCGCGAGCTGGCGACCGCCATCAAGCGGGCGCGTTTCCTGGCTCTGCTGCCCTTCTGCGATAGCCACGAATAGTACCAAGCCAGCCGAAGCAGCGTCAGATGAACGCTCTGGCCAGTTTCATCATGAGGGGTCGCTCACAGGCCATCCTCGTGATCTCGGCTCTGACCATCCTGTCGTGGTTGCTGTCCCTGGCCAGCCTGCTGGCCGCGGCGGCCGTGGCGTTGCCCGCGCTGCGGCGGGGCGGTCGTGAAGGCGGGATGCTGGTATTGGGCGCTTTGCCGATCGTGGCATTGGCGGGGCAGATGATCATGGGCAGCGCTCTACAGGCCGGCGGATATTCTCTCGCTCTGTGGGTTCCCATGCTGCTGGTGGCGGCAGTGCTGCGGGAGACGGCCAGTCTTGCGATCGCGGTACTCACCGCCCTGGGGCTGGGGCTTGCCGTGGTAGGCGGCTTTCATCTGGTGATGGCCGACCCAGCCGGCTTTTGGGATTCCATGCTGCAACAGGCCATCAAGCCCATACTGGAACAGCGTGGAGCGGATGTGGACGAGGCTCTGGTGAGGCAGACCCTGCAAATGTTCTCCCGTTATGCCACGGGGGCGATTGCAGCGGGTTCGGTCCTGACGGTCCTGCTCAGTCTGCTGCTGGCGCGCTGGTGGCAAGCCGTACTCTATAACCCGGGCGGCTTTCGGGTTGAGTTTCTTCATCTCCGGCTGCCCGTCAGCCTGGCATGGACGTTTCTCATACTCATCCTTGCGGCTGGCATGGCCGGCGGCGGTCTCGCCGAGTTCACAGTGAATCTGGTGATGCCCATGCTCATGGTCTACCTGCTCCTGGGTTTTTCGATTCTGCACGCCGTGTGTTCGCAATCCCCTTCGGGTCGTTTCTGGCTCGCCGGCATCTATGTAGGACTCATGTTCATCGCACCGCTGATCCTGGTGATAGGACTCTTCGGCTGGTCCGATTCGTGGTTCAACTGGCGTCAACGGCTTGCGCGTGGCGCGACCTGACGTCTACCCAAGACATTAAAATTCTTACTGAGGCTTAAGATGGAAATCATTCTTCTCGAAAAAATCCCCAACCTGGGCAGCCTGGGTGACAAGGTCGCCGTAAAGCCGGGTTATGGACGTAACTACCTGATTCCGCAGGGCAAGGCTGTCGCCGCAACCGCGGAAAAGATCAAGCAGTTCGAGGACCGGCGCGCCGAACTGGAAAGGAAGGCCGCCGAGACTTTGGCCGCCGCTCAGGCCCGCGCCGCTTCGATTGCCGCGCTGTCCGTGACGATTACCCACAAGGCGGGTGACGAGGGTCGCTTGTACGGTTCGATCGGCGCCAAGGACATTGCCGAGGCCGTCACGGCCGCGGGTGTGGCAATCGAGAAACAGGAAGTGCGCCTGCCGACCGGCCCCATCCGCCATACGGGCCAGTATGAAATTGGCATCCAGTTGCACGGTGACGTGGTGGCCATTCTGCCGCTGACGGTTGCGGCTGAATAAGACGCAATGATCCGCATGGCTTGACGGCTGTGCGGCAGGAGGGCGCGGGGCGTGAAGCGGATCTATTCCACTCTGTTTTACGTGGCCGCGCCTTTTTTATGGGCACGGCTTTACTGGAAAGGTCGCCTGCAACCCGGTTACCGGGAGCGGATTGCCGAACGCTTCGGCTGCCATGAGGGTCCCAAGGAACCCGTGGAGTTCTGGTTTCATGCGGTATCGGTCGGTGAATGCGAGGCGGCGTTTCCGGTCATCAGGGCGTTGCTGCGGCAGGAACCCCAATTACG
>Ga0194110_10009671_pt1 | contig 10823 bp, 8 predicted proteins | sample TA2Kig1200mmetaG_FD_146192 | JGI IMG/M metagenome (GOLD analysis project Ga0194110, IMG submission 146192) | Freshwater microbial communities from Lake Tanganyika, Tanzania - TA2015032 Kigoma Deep Cast 1200m | ecosystem: Environmental > Aquatic > Freshwater > Lake | place: Tanzania: Lake... | reverse complement strand
GGAGCCGGCCGGCCACATCTTCCGGGCGTACAAAAAAGGCCGCGACGTGGTGTATATAAAACCCCTGTGGCGCTGGATCATGATGCTCATCCGGAACCTGCCTGAATTTGTTTTCAAGCGCACGAAGCTTTAAACCCGGGGCTCGCATCCTGATTATGGTAAATATGCGGCGGGCGGTGGTCGGGAGCGGAACGGTTTCCTGAAACGCGGGAAAATGACAGGGGCGGGTTTGACTCCCGCCCCTGGATAGCGAACTCGTTATAATCCCAGTCAGTTATGGCCAAGCAGAGCCTGGCGGGCCAGGGAGTCCCCCCGGCAGCAGCCCGGGAACCGGGTTGGCCGGCAATATTATTCACCGCAACCCGGCGATTTTATTGGTGGAACCACTAGTGCTTCCGGATGGCTTTTCCTCGGGAGGTGAAAGATATCCCTTGTTGAACGGCCGCGCCGATCATCACTCCTTCCATGATGGGTTCATCGACCTCGGTTTCCGCCTGCCACTCCACCAGGAAATTGGCCCCGGAACCGCCGCAGGTGTCCGACTCCTTGACGACGAACCGGGTGGAGGCCATGGGCTTGAGGGTCACGGGCTGGGACAGATACCTTCTGATCAGTTTGCCCTCAGAATCATAATAATCGGCTTTGACGACGGTGATGGCATGACGGACGTCGGTATTGCGGATGCTCAGGATGGCCGTCAAGAGGATCATTCTCTCCCGATCTCCATAATAAACGTGGGAATAAACCGGCACATAAACCAGTTGGCCCTTGGAGAGGCCATCCCCGGACGCCGCTTGGGCGCCGGACGGACGAAGACTCGTGAGCGTCGCCAGGAATACGGCCAATAAGACACCGGACCGGATCAGCGGAAGCATACCCCCTCCCCTATACTTGAGCAAGGTCTCGGATGGATGGTGCAGGGTTTGCGCCGGGTGTCGCCGCCCAGGCGGATGAACCTGCACCCCTATTCCCTGGCAGGAAAATAGGCATTGGTGACATATTGGGAAACCATGCGCTGGGTGTTGAAAAACGAGCCGTTCAGAGCGATGGCGTAGCGCCTGACCCTGGCGTAGGCCTCGGGCCTGCCGTAATAGAGGGGCAGGATCACCCGTTCCAGTTTATCATACATCGAGGCGGCGTCCTGGGAGTACTCTTCGGGACCGGCGGAGTCATCGCCGATGGCCCAGCCGGTCACATGTTCCACGTGACCCTCAACCCACCAGCCGTCCAGGACGCTGAAGCTGGGGACGCCGTTGAGGGCCGCCTTCATGCCGCTGGTGCCCGAGGCCTCCTGGGGGCGCAGAGGCGTATTGAGCCACAGATCGACCCCGGCGCAGAGGATTTTCCCCAGGGCCATGTCATAGTTTTCCAGGTACACCACCCGCACGGCGTCGCCCAAAGCGGCGGCGCCCTGAAAGACCCTCCGGATCATCTCTTTGCCGCCCTCATCCCGGGGATGGGCCTTGCCGCCGTAGATCACCTGAAGGGGGCCCCCCTGCCGGGCCATGCCCCGGAGGCGCTCCAGATCGGAAAACAGCAGGTCCGGCCGCTTGTAGGTGGTAGCCCGGCGGGCAAAGCCGATGGTCAGGACCGACTCGGGCAAGCTGACCCCGCGGCGCCGCTCCACCTCGTCCAGCAGGGCCCGCTTGGCCTGGGCGTGGGCCTCGGTGATTTCAGGCAGAGAGATGCCCACCGCGTACCGCAGATAAAAGTTGTCCTTCCTCCATTCAGGGATACGCCGGTCGAACAAATCGGCGCAGGGCCGGGAGGTCCAGGTGGCGGCGTGCACCCCGTTGGTGACGGCGTCGATGGGGTAGCCGGGAAACATGCCCGTAGAGATCTCCCCGTGCCGCATGGCCACGCCGTTGATAAAGCCGGCGAACCGGAGAGCCAGGTGGGTCATGTTGAGACCGCCGTTGACGCAACAATGGGAGGCCTTCAGGAGATCGGCCCGTGCGCGGCCCAGCACCTTTTCCACCAGCTCCCAGGAAAACTTATCGTGGCCCGCAGGCACCGGGGTGTGGGTGGTAAAGACGCACTGCCGGCGCACGGCCTCCACATCGGCCTCGCTGACGGCTGAGGCGCCCCCGGCCTGAAGTCGGGACTCCAGCAGCGACAGGGCCAGCAGGGCTGAATGGCCCTCATTCAGGTGGTACACCATCCGGTCCCGGAACCCCAGCGCGGACAACATGGCCACCCCGCCCATCCCCAGCACCACCTCCTGACAGAGGCGGTAATAATCATCGCCGCCATAGAGATGGTCGGTAAGGGTGCGATCCCACTCACTGTTTTCCGGCAGGGCCGTGTCCAGAAAAAAGACCGGCACCGTGTGGCCGGAGTGCCCGCGCACCGGATAACGCCAGGCCCGCACCTGCACCGGTCTTCCCTCCAGGCTCACCGTGACCACCGGTTCCATGGGCTCCAGGAGGTCTTCCGGGTTCCAGGAGGCGGGACTTTCGCTCTGGTTGCCCTGGTCGTCCAGATGCTGGCGGATATACCCTTTCCGGTAAATCAGGGTCACCCCCACCAGGGGCACCCCCAGATCCGCGGCGGAGCGCAGGGTGTCGCCGGCCAGAACGCCCAGGCCGCCGCTGTAGGTGAAGACTTCCGGAGACAGGCCCACTTCCATGGAAAAGTAGGCCACCGTGGTGACGGACGATGGAGACGCCGCCTGCATGTCAGGAACCCCCTAAAGCAATTTCCAGAAAATTTAAGTGCGTCAAGGTAAACTCCGTCCTCCAATTGTCTCCTGCCGAAGTGAACAGGATCGGGTCAGGTCTGTAAGTTCGTCACGGGAAGCTGCGTCAGGGCCAGGAGAAACTGTGCGGACCAATGAAAAATGTTGTGTTCCTGGACCCGGGCGCGCATGGCGGCCAGACGCGCCGCCTTGAGCTCGACCGGGTCTTCCAGGGCCTGGAAAATGGTGTCGGCAATTTCTTCGGGGTTATAGGGATTGACGGTGTATGCCCCGGTCAATTCCCGGGCGGCCCCGGTGAAGGGACTGAGGAGGAGAGCCCCGTTGAGGTCCCACCGGCTGGCCACGTATTCTTTCGCCACCAGATTCATGCCGTCATGCAAGGAATTAACCACGATGACGTCCGCCAGGCGGTAGAAGGCCACCACCTCCTCCTGGGAATAGTGCCCCTTAAAGACGAGCACCGGCTTCCAGCGGCCCTGGGCGTACTGGGAATTGATTTCTTCCTCCCAGGAGTCAACCAGGGCGTTGAGCTCCTTGTAGCTCTGGATATGGAGACGGGACAGGGGCCCCAGTTGAATGAAGGTGAAGCGCTCCCGGTACTGGGGATATTTGCGGAAAAAGATGTCCACGGCTTCCAGGCGCTCCGGAATCCCCTTGGTGTAGTCCAGACGGTCCACTCCCAGGCCCACCTTGAGGCCGCCCAGGTTGAGGCGGTGTCGGAGGTCCTGCAATCGCAACTCGGTTTGGGGCGCTTTGGCCCACGCCTCGAAGCGGTCAAAGTCGATGCTGATGGGAAAAGGTCGCACCCAGGTTTCTCTTTCCTGGCGGAAGACGGAGAATCTCTCCAGGTCCACCCGGGACTCCAGGGTGCGGTCCACGGTGTCGAAGAAGTTGTTGCAGTGATATTGCAGATGGAAGCCCAACAAGTCGTTGCCCAGGAGGCCCTCCAGGATTTCCGCCCCCCAGGGGCAGATGCGGAAGATTTCGTAGTTGGGCCAGGGAATGTGCCAGAACTGGGACACCACCAGGTCCGGGCAGTCTTCCTTGAGCATCCGGGGCAACAGGGCGAAATGGTAATCCTGGATGAAGATGATGGTGCGCCGGGGATCGTTCACTTCGGAAAGGATGACTTCCGCGAACTTGCGGTTGACGGATTTATAGGTCTCCCACTGGCCGGAGTCGAAGCGCGGCCGGGTATAGGCCACGTGGCACAGAGGCCACAAGGCGGAATTGGCAAAGCCGTAATAATAATCAATTTCTTCCTGCCTGGTCAGCCACAGGCGGCGCAGCTTGTATCTGGGGTCCTGGGGCGGCACCAGGAGCGCGTCCCCGCTGCTGACGGCCTCCCGGTCGGCTTCGCCGCTGCCCGCGGCCACCCAGGTGCCGCCAGCCGTCTGCATCAGGGAGTCCAGGGCGATGGCCATGCCGCTGGCGGGCATGATGGTTTCCACCTCCCCGCCCCGGTAGACATGCATGTAGGGCTCCCGGTTGGACACCAAAATGATCTGAAAGTCGCTCAGCCTCTCGATGATCAGTTTTTTTAATCTTTCCTGATCCCAAAACATCAAGCCCCCCCTAACCTTACAAGCAGCGGCGCACGGGCCTGCGGCCCACCCGTGACACATGAAAAGGCCGATGGGGCGGGCGTCCCTGCCCGCCGCCAGCGCCGGCAATGGTGCGTGAGACGCACCCTACGGAACTGAGTTGAGAGCGCCGCTCATGACGAGTTAGCGTGAAAATTCCTCTCATAGGGCGGCCTGCGGCCGCCGACATTGTTCTGCCGGGGCGGGTTTGCAACCCGCCCCTACGCCAGGCTTTTCATCCTCGGGGTCGGCCCCGTAGGGGCCATGAGCATTCTGAGAGAGCCGCAGGCTCAGGCGCGACTATTCAGAGCTGGATGAGGCGGCTGTTCGGGTTGTCCTGCAAAATCATCAGGGTCAGATAATCGCGGATGTGCCTGGTGATCAGGAACTGGGTGCGGACGTACTCCCGCGCCGTCAGGCCCATGCGGCGGGCCATTTCCGGGCGGTGCAGCAGGTAGCGGATGCGAAAGGCGCAGCCTTCCGGGGAGTGCACCGCAAAGCCGGTGTGGTAATCCCGGAGTTGCAGGACGATGCCGCCCACCGCGCCGCCGATGACCGGCCTCCCCTTCCACATGGCTTCGGTGACGGTGAGGCCGAAGCCCTCACGGGTGGACTTTTGCACGATAATGTCCGCGGCCCGCTGCAGGGCGTTGACCTCATGGTGCGCATCCGAAGGCAGCAGCAGCACCTGGATGTCCGGTTCGCCCTGGGCGGCCTCATGGACCTGGGCCAGGATCTGCGGCCCTTCCGGGTCGTCCGTGGCTTCGCCTCCGGCCAGCAACAGTTTGCAGGGGGTATGGCGCCGCACCAGCCGGAAGGCCTGAATCACCCCCACCGGGTCTTTAAAGGAATCGAAGCGCGAGACCTGCAAAATGATGGGCTTGTCTCTTTCGATCCCCAGACGTTGCAGCACCGCCTTGATTTCTTCCTCCGTCAGGCTCCGGTTTTTTTCACTCAAAGGGTCGATGGAGGGCCGGATGAGGTACTGGGGATGCGGCAGATTCTGAGCGAACTGGGACATGGAAAAGACCGAGGCGTCGTAGTGTTTCACGATTCCCCGCAAAAACCGCCACACCGGCAGGTGGGGACGGGAGGCGTCCACGTGGCAGCGCCAGACCCAACGTCGAGATTGGGGACGCATTTCTTCGATCAGAGTGGCCGGCTGGGGGTCGTGCACCAGCACCACGTCCGCCTCCCAGTTGAAGCGCCGGGCGTTCTCCCGGTTGACCTGACGGTAATGCTCCAGCATGGCATGGGTCAGATGGACCTTGAAGCCCTGCAGGCCGTTGTGGAAGGCCTTGGTGACCTCAAAGAAAGCGGGGTCGCCCATGATGACTTCCCAGGTGGTCTCCAGACCCAACTGGTTCAGCAGCGGCACCGCCCGGGAGAGGATTTCCGCCACCCCCCCGCCCACGGCGGTGGAGTTGATATGGACAAAACGCCGTCCCTGCAAGCGTTCGGCCAGGCGGCAGAGCTGGCCCACCACTTCATCTCCGACGATGGGGGCATAGTCATTCAGAGTAATCACAGAGTTCTCCCAGGTGCTGGTGGATCAAACCCAAGAGGGTTTCCCGCACTTCTTTGAGGCTGTAAAAATAGACGTCCAGGTCCCGGATGGCCGTGACCAGTTCGGGCAGGCCGAAGTTGGTCTCAATCCAGAAGGAGAAATCGTCGCCTTTCAACTCCCCCAGGCGCCAGCGGGCTTCGAAGAAGTGGTAATAGATGGAATCCAGGCCGACGCGGTTCAGGGCGGCGCAGAAATCCTTCAGGGTGTTGGCGGAAATCAGGGAATGCATCACCACCACCGAGGCCTGGCAGAAGTGAAACTCAAAGCCGGAGCGGGCCCAGGGCACGGTGGGCAGGTCCCAGAGGTACTCCTCCAGGATGTCCACCACCGCCTGGCGCACCAGCCCCAGGTTATGATATTCAAAGGGGTCGAAAGAGCTGAGCTTTTCGGCCAGCTTGGTGTCCTGCAGGGCGTTGGCGGCCCACAGGGCGAAGTCGTTGGGATATTCCACGCCGGGTTGGCCCAGAGCCAGGCGGGACTGAATCAGGTGATAGAACAGCACTGATTCGTCCACCTCCAGCAAAGCCTCCAGCAATTCCCTCAGGTTCACCACTTTCTTGCCCAGGGGCATGGCCATCAGGAAGCATTCATGGAACCAGAAGGGGTTTTCCGCCGTCCTATCCAAAATATTGCTCATCAGCGCTTCTCCCGGGGAAAGGCGAGTCTGGTCAAAAAATGACGGACTGCTTGGGGGTCCGGAAGGAAACCCGCGGCCGCCGTCTCCGCGCCGGGGCGGCCCACTTTGATGGTCAGCCCACAGCTTTGCAGAATCTGGAAGGCGCTTTCGTCGGTCTCGTCATCACCTAAATATACCGGAAAAAAACCAACAAATCCAGGCAGTATTAATATTTCCCGGATGGCCGCACCCTTGCTCGCGGCCAGCGGCAGGATTTCCAGCACTTTTCTCCCTGCCAGGAGTTGAAAGCGTCCTTCCTGTCGCACCTGGTTCTGCCAACCTCTGACGATCTTCAGGAAATCACGGGTGCGCTCGGCCGGCACCTGCCGATAGTGCAGCGCGAAGCCCTGGGGCTTTTTCTCGATCCACCATCCCTGGAAGTCCTGCAGCCGGACGGTCAGCCGTTTTTGCCAGCGGGCCAGTCGCCGGACGTCGTCCGCGGCCAACGGCAGAGACTGGAGGCGACCGTCAAGCAAGGCCTCCCCGCCGTGAGACCCCAAAAAGTCCAGACCCGGGACGGGAAGCAGTTCCTGCAGGTCATTGACGGGGCGACCCGACACCACCACCACCTTCAGGTCCGCCCGGGCCGCCAGCCGTCCCAGCAATTCCCGCAGTTCGACAGTGGGCCGGGCCAACTCCGGGTGCGGCGCGATGTCCACCAGGGTGCCGTCATAATCCAGCAAGAGAAGCAACGGACGCCCTCGACGCCTGACCCGGATGGCGGCGACGAGGATCGCGCTCTGGTCGGTGGGAGATTCACCGCCCGACGGATGTCGCTCTTCAGGCATAAGCCAGGATGTGCCTCCGTCTCAGCCACTTGTCGATCTCCACCGCCAGAATCACGGTCAGAGACATGAGCCCGATTCTGAGCCATTCCGTGGCCCCGATGGGCTCCATCCGGAAAACCCACTGCATGGCCGGCAGGTAGATGGCGGCCAGGTGCGCCAGGAACGCCGCCAGGGTGCCGAAAAAGAGGAACGGGTTGCCCAACGGGTTCATGGAAAAGAGGGATTGCAGCTCCGAACGGCTGTTGTAGGCCTGGAAAAACTGGAAAAAGACCATGGTGGTGACCGCGATGGTGCGGGCCTTTTCCAGAGACATGCCCTGACTCAGGGCATGGTAGAATTCATAAACGATCCCGGCGGAGATGATCAGGGCCACATAAATGGTGCGCTCGATCAGCAGACGGTTCATGATGCCTTCCCGGGGATGGTGCGGCGGGCGTTGCAGCACACCCTTCTCCCCCGGTTCGAAGGCCAGGGCCACGTCCTGCAAGCCGTTGGTCACCAGGTTGATCCACAGCAGTTGGGCCGGCAGATAGGGCAGCGGCAGACCCAGCATCACCGTGGCCAGGATGGAGACGATGGCGGCGATGCCGGTGGGGATCAGGAAGAACGTGACCTTGCGGATATTGTCGAAAACGATCCGTCCCAGCCCCACCGCGCGGTAGATGCTGGCGAAATTGTCGTCGGCGATGACCATGTCCGAGGCCTCCTTGGCCACATCGGTGCCGCTTTTCCCCATGGCCACGCCGATGTGGGCGGCCTTCAGAGCCGGCGCGTCGTTCACCCCGTCCCCGGTCATGGCCACAATCTCCCCATGATTGAGCAATTGCTGGGTGATGCGGAGCTTGTGGTGCGGGGCCACCCGGGCGTAAACCGAGACTTTCTGCACCAGGTGAAACAGGGCGGCGTCGCTCAAGGTCTCCAGTTCCTTGCCGGTCAGCACCTTGCGCACCGCGCCCTCGGGACCGGCGCGCCTGACCAGCGCCGCCAGGACCTCTTTCACGAAGGCGAAGAGCTCCATGTCCCCCATGGCCTGGATGTGCCTGCCGGTCAGGGTGGTGGACTCGGGTCCGGAAATGCCCGTTTGCCGGGCCAGGACATTGGCCAATTCTTTGGTGAGGGAAAAAAGTTCTTCGTCGACCATGGCCTCCAGGGGCTTGGCGGCCAGGTCCTCCACCACCTCTTCTTCTTCGGTGATGCCCAGTTTCTTGGCGATGGCCTCGGCGGTGACGGCATGGTCGCCGGTGATCATCACCACCCGGATGCCCGCCTTTTTACAGCCGGCCACCGCGTCCATGGCTTCGGGCCGGGGCGGGTCGATCATCCCCTGGAGTCCGGCGAAGATTAGCCCGGTCTCCAGGTCGGCCATGGTGATCTCCGTCTGCCGGACCGGGACTTCCTTGTAAGCCATGCCCAAGACCCGCAGGCCCTCCCGGGCGAAGTGGTCGGCCACCCGGGGGACCTCCGCCCAGCCATCCAACCGACAGGAGCTGCAGATGTCCAGCAGTTTTTCCGGCGCCCCCTTGACGAAGACCCACTGGCGGTCGCCGTGCCGGTGCAGCGTGGCCATGTAACCGCGCTCGGATTCGAAGGGAATGATGAAGAGTTGGGGATAGCGCTCCTTTTCCTCCTCGGGATTCAGGCCCGCCTTCCAGGCGGAGATGATGAGCGCGCCCTCCGTGGGGTCGCCGTCCACCTTGTAATGCCCGTCTTCCAGGCGGACGGAGGATTCGTTGCACAACAGGCCGATGCGGAACAACTTGAGCAGGTCCGGTTCGGCGGCGGGGTTGATGGGGCGTCCTTTCTCCAGAATGACGCCCTGGGGATCATACCCGCTGCCGGTGATTTCATAGATGTCGGCGCCGTCAAAGACCCGCTGCACGGTCATTTCGTTCTTGGTGAGGGTGCCCGTCTTGTCGGAGCAGATGACGGTGGTGCTGCCCAGGGTCTCCACCGCCGGCAGTTTGCGGATGATGGCTTTGCGCTTGGCCATGCGGGCCACGCCGATGGCCAGGGTGATGGTCACCACGATGGGGAGACCCTCGGGGATGGTGGCCACCGCCGCCGCCACCGCGGTCATGAACATGTCCTGGACGCTCGCGCCCAGCAGGATGCCGATGAGGAAGAGCAACGACGATGAGGCCAGGACGATGATGCCGATGGTATGGGCAAACCGGTCGATCTTTTTCTGGAGGGGGGCCCTCGTCACCTGCAGTTCCTGCACGTCGCGGGCGATCCGGCCCAGGACCGTCCTGCCCCCCGTGGCCACCACCACCCCTTTGGCCCGGCCGCTCACCACCGCCGAGCCCATAAAGGCCATATTCCGCTGGTCGCCGGGGGTAAGATTGTCCTCCGGGATGACTGCCGCAATTTTCTCGGCCGGAACTGATTCCCCGGTGAGCATGGACTCGTCGGCCTTGACCTCAACGGTCCGGATCAGCCGGATGTCCGCCGGCACCCGGACGCCGGAGGCCAGAAAGACGATATCCCCGGGCACCAACTCCTCGCTGTTGACCTCCAGCTCCTTGCCGTCCCGCAACACCCGGGCTTTGGCCACCACCATCTTCTTCAGGGCCCGGACGTTCTGTTCCGCTTTGTATTCCTGGATAAAGCCCACCAGGGCGTTCAGCAGCAAAATGGCCGCAATCACCCCCGTGTCCTTGTATTCCTGGAGAAAGGCGGTCACCCCCGCGGCAATGAGCAGGATATAAATCAGGGGACTCTTGAACTGGTGGAGGAGGATTTTCAATTTGCTGACCTTCTCCTCATCCACCAGCTTATTGGGGCCGAATTTCCGCCGGCGATTTTTGACCTCGGCCCCGTCCAAACCGTGCTCCGAGGTCTCCATCTCCGCGAACACCCGTTCGATGTCAAGTTGATACCAGTTCATCCATCCTCCGCCGGGTCGTTGGCCGAAGCCTTGTCTGCCGTGCAGGGATTGCGGTGGGACAGGAGGCCGGGGGCCGCACCCCCCTGCCCCTGCCCCCGGTTTTTCCTCATCACTTCTGAGGATGCCCGGAAGGAGGGATCAAGGCCCCGCAGAACCGGCAGGGAACCGTTGCCTGCTTTTTTCCCCGGGGCACCAGTTGTTCCTGCCGACACTGCGGACAAATCCGCTTGAGTCCTTTGATGGCGGCTAAGGTCGCCGAGATGACGGGAATGCTCATAAGCTCCTCGCTTCCTCCGGTCCTTGAAAAAGACCGGCGGCCTTGCTCAAATCGATGGGCTTCCCCATGGTGATCAAAAGATCCTGGGGATGCAGCTCCAGATTGGGGTCAGGGTTGTGATACACCTCGGAATCGCGACGGATCGCCAGGACGGTGACCCCGTATTTTTTCCTGAGCTCCACCTGGGCCAATGATTTCCCCGCCACTGGCGCGCCTTCGCCCAGACGAAAGGTGCTGATCTCCACATCATGCAGGTGCTGGCGCAGTTGGGCGAAAGCTTCCAGTTCTTTGTACAGGCCGCGAAACATCGTATAGCAATTGGCCCTGACTTCGGAAGTGAGTCGGTC
>Ga0194110_10009669_pt1 | contig 10824 bp, 5 predicted proteins | sample TA2Kig1200mmetaG_FD_146192 | JGI IMG/M metagenome (GOLD analysis project Ga0194110, IMG submission 146192) | Freshwater microbial communities from Lake Tanganyika, Tanzania - TA2015032 Kigoma Deep Cast 1200m | ecosystem: Environmental > Aquatic > Freshwater > Lake | place: Tanzania: Lake... | reverse complement strand
GATTGATCGCCCCCAGGTCGGCGCGGCGCTGTCCCGTGCGCACGAGCAGCCACAGCGGACAGCCCAGGGTGAACCAGGCGGCGACGTTGTAATGATGCGCCCCGGTGCGCAGGACGTCGAAGGCGATGAGGCAGCCCAGGCTTTCGCTGATCAGGATGATCTCGTGATCGTGGCGGGTCAGCTCGGCGAGCACGGCGCGCAGGCGCTCGCGGATCACCTCGCGCTGGCGGGCGGAGACGAAGTAGGCGACGACACCGGCGACGCCGTCAATCCAACCGTGCAGCCCATCGGCCAGGCGCCAGACCAGGCGTGCGGTACACCTGGCCGGCCGGCCGATGAAGAATTGCGCCAGGGCGTGGAGGCAGGCAATCAGCCACTCGCCGCTGTGCGAGACGCTGGCGCCGGCGTCAATCAGATCGCCCCACCACACGGGGCGGTGCGGCGGTATCGTGCCCAGATGGGCGGCCAGGGCCTGCATCTGTGGCACCTCAAAGTCCTGGGCGGTGCGCCCGGTGCCGTGAATGGTGACTACAACTTGACTCATGCGTGATTTGGCCAGCAGCGGTACAGCACAAAAAAGGCGGCATCTCCCTGCCGTCTCCACGAGGCTTCCAGACGGCAAAGAGATGCCGCGTGTAACCCCCATCTGTGACTGCTTTTCCCTGTAGGGGCGAGGTGACCTCGCCCCTACGCGATCTACCGGGTCTGTCCCCGATACAGCTCATTGTTGGCAATGTATCGGGGCTGGCTTTTGCTCCTTGAAGTGGGATATACAAGACGCCCCTTTTGTGGTAAAATAGACGTAGCTGCTCAGGAGCGTCCAGGGGTATTCTACCACAAAAGGCCGTGGGGCGCAATGGCCGGTGGCGATCACTGAAGCACTGAACGGCACTGAGGGCACTGATTTAGGCTGGTTGCATCTTACTACTCGAACAGGAGATCAGGCATGACAGCAAAGCAGCAACGCAGTTCAACATCACCAGCAAGGTTCTCCCAATGGTTTGTCCTCGTTACTGCCATCTTCATCACCTGCTTGGTTACGGCCAACATCACGGCTGTCAAGCTGGTTAGCGTGTTCGGCTTGGTGTTGCCTGCTGCTATTATCATCTTCCCCATCAGCTACATATTTGGCGACGTCCTAACCGAGGTCTATGGCTACCGCCAAGCCAGGCGGGTCATCTGGCTGGGCTTCTTCTGCAACTTGATTGCCGTGATCGCCATCTGGATTGGTGGTGTCTTGCCGGCAGCCGGATTTTGGGACGGCCAGGCAGCTTACGAACGGATCCTGGGCTACACGCCCCGACTGTTGGTTGCCTCGTTTCTGGCCTACCTGGTGGGTGAGTTTGCCAATTCATTTGTACTGGCCAAGATGAAGATTGTTACCAAAGGACGCTGGCTGTGGACACGCACCATCGGCTCAACGCTAGTGGGACAGGGCCTTGATTCATTGGTATTCATCACTCTGGCATTTATGGGAACGATACCGCTAGCAGGATTGGCTTCTGCCATCGTGACCCAATGGCTGGCGAAGACGCTGTATGAGACTGTTGTGACGCCACTAACCTATGGGGTGGTCAACTTCCTCAAGAGGCAAGAAGGATTGGATGTGTATGACCACGACACGCGGTTCAACCCACTGTTGATTAAGGAGTAGCGACAGAATGCCAACAGAGCCCCGCTACCTGTTGATTATAGCCTGCTCGCAGCGCAAGCGTTCTAACCCCGGCCTGCTGCCAGCCATTGAGCGGTATGATGGGGTCAACTTTCGAGTGTTGCGAAAAGCCAGACGGGAAGGCTATTGGCCGAAAAATCTGGATGTGCTGATTCTATCGGCTAAGTATGGGCTGCTGGGATCGGAGACGGAGATTGATGCCTACGACTTGCGGATGAGCTGGGGACGCGCGATGGAATTGCGACCGACATTGGGTCTGGCGCTAGCTGAAAGGGTCAAAGCTGTACCCTATACAGAGATTTTCGTCAATCTGGGCAAGATCTACCGCCTAGCCCTGGATAGATGGGAAACGGCTCTGAATGAAGATCTGATTGTGATCTACGCCAGCGGGGGCTGCGGGCAGAAGGCGGCTCAGATGCGTCGCTGGTTGTTACAGCGAGCGACTGAGAAAGGTTAGGGAGGAGGCAAACCATTGGAGCACCAGATCAGAACAATTTCGTTTGGACAAAAGCAGCTTCAAGTCCCTAATCTTTTTGTCGGCTATCGCTTAGGGGATGTAGGGAGCTCCACACGCCGTGGAGCTGGCCTCCTGTATTTCCCGTGGCAGGTGACGGAAACCCAAGCACTTTTAGTAAATGCTTATGATTTCCTAGTCAATAAACGCTGCATTGCTGCACGAGAGCAACTGAAACAGGAGCATAGTCTTGGAGAGCATTTGCATTTTGACCAAGTCATTATGATGGACTCTGGGGCGTACAATTTCCTACAACAAGACGATGTACAGATTGATCCGTTAAATATTCTGGAAATTCATGCAAAATATGGACCCGACATCGGAGTTGTGCTGGATCATCCATTTCCGCCGAATACGGATAATATCAACTCACGCATTGACCGGACGATTGACAATACGAAGACCATGTATGAACAGTGGCAGGCACAACAGATGACTACAGAGTTGTTGCCAGTGGTGCATGGGCATAACGAGGAAACTCTGAAATCATGTCTGCAACGTGCAAGGGATATTGTGGATAAGTACAATGGGGGCCATCTGACGAAAATAGGAATAGGAAGTCTTGCTCCACTTGCTCAAAACGGTAGTAAATATGTCATCGTAGACGTCATTACGACAGTGCGGAAAATGCTACCAGAGGCATACATCCACTGTTTTTCTTTAGGCTCTGCGTTACACATGGCGCTGGCTTTTTTCTGTGGGGCGGATTCTGTAGACTCTCAAAGTTGGATCGTATCTGCCGCATTCAAGTATGTGCAGATTCCTGGATACCCCGGGGTCCGGATCTCCGATCGAGAACGCGACTCCCATCCAGACAAGTATCGCCAGATCTTGCAAGAATTCAAAGCGCACGCTTTACAACTGCACAACAGGGAAGGGTTTTGCCTCAAAGATTGGGAAACAGGCACCCCTATAGAATCGCTGAGCGAACCGGTATTAGACGATTATATCGAATTCCTAACTGATAGCCAGGCAAAGAGTAGAATCCACAATCGGGCTTGTCACAACCTATGGGTATACAACTTTGAGGTACGATCTGCCCATAAAGCGATAAAGCAAGGCAAGTTTGAACAGTTCGTTCAAGGCCGGCTGAGTCGACAGTATTCAAGGGTCTTTGAATATGCCAGAGAGAAGGCATGCTCTTGCAACATAAATTGTTGACCTTGATAATCTCATTACTAGAGGAGGTCTGCCTCAGATGACCAAACCCTTCAATCCTCTCGAAGTCGTTCGCGACGTCAAGGGTGATTATAAGACCTTTGTGCTCAGTTCCTTCCCGTTCTCAGATGAGAAGGCAAAAGATCAGTTTTTGCAGTTCATCGAGGAGGAAGAACTCCTATGGACGGGACCATACCTGTCACTGGCCCGGCAATACGAGCTTGGGGAAAAGACAGTCGCCGATTTTTGTGGGAGCGTTGGAATCTCACCAGAAATAGCGACGATTCTGCCAATAACTCGGTTCTTCGCACACCAGGAAAAGGGGATTCAGCAGATTTATAGCGGAAAGAACACGATTGTCTCTACAGGCACCGGTAGCGGCAAGACAGAGATTTTTCTGGTACCGATCTTGGATCATTGCTTAAAGACGCGCACGCCCGGAATCAAGGCTATCCTGATTTACCCTATGAATGCATTGGTGAACGACCAAGCTGATCGGCTACGCCGACTATTATTTGCTCTGAATCAGCAAACGGCGAAACAGGTAACCTTCGGAGTCTATACGGGGCAAACGCCGCACAATGATGAAAAGGATGTCAAAGAGAGAATTGCGTTGCAGCAATGCCCCATTCCAGAAAGGCTGATGGCTGCCTACGGATGTGGTGATTTATGTCCAAGACAGAACGAGCAAGAGCGAAACAAGACGCAATTTGAACCTGTTTTGCGGAATGGTAAGTGGGTCTTGGCCTGCAAGGCTAACCCACAGGTGGTGGTTGATTACCAGATATTGACTAGGGAAGAGTTTGCTCAGCGACAACCCGACATCCTCATCACCAACTATGTACAGCTAGAGTTCCTGCTTCTACGGAAGAACGATGGGCATTTGTTTGCGAGAGGTCAAGTACACCACTTGGTCTTTGACGAGATTCATTGGTATTCAGGATCGACAGGCTGCGAGGTGGCTCTGCTGACTCGTCGGTTAATCGAGCGGTTACGCTACGAAGGGGGCAATATCCCAATCTGTATTGGAACCAGTGCCACGATTTCGACCAAGAAGGAGGACCAGGCGAGGCAAGAGATCGCTGAGTTCGCGCGAAAGTTCTTCGGCCAGCCATTTGAGACGTCAAACGCAGTACTTGGGGACGTGAAGGAGATTGCTTTCAACCAATCAGAGCGGTATATGCCAACCCCACTCCGCAATACGGAGATCTTTGAGGACATCCGTAGTCTGGATTCTTATAGTCTCAGTGATAAGGAATTCGAAGATATCTGCTTGCAGATCGCACAAGAAGCCACCATGCAAGAGGCTTGGGTCGGAACAGCTGACCGCCGGTTGGTGGTAGGGCGAATCTTGAGTCGAAACGCATTGTATCAAGCGATTGTGCATACGCTTATACAGCCAAAAACTCAATCAGAGCTGGCAGAGGAGATTTTCTTAGAAGATCAGTTTCAAGATATTCGGGATTTATACCTGGCGGCATGCAATGGAGACCCAGTTCAGGCCCGGAGGAAATTAGAGGAGGATGCCTGGGCTTATCTGAACCTAGCTGGGTTAGCGTCCGCCCCAGAGACAGCCACAAGCAGTGAATTCGTCCCCTTGGTTAGGCCTCAAGTGCATATGTTCTATAAGGCATCAGGAGAAGATTATCAGAAGGGAGAAGTGTATGCGTGCCTATCGTGTGGTACTATGTACCCGTCTTCGCGGGAGCGATGCGCTTGCGGAGGGCCGGTTGAAGAGATCGAGGTTTGCCGATATTGCGGACAAATGTATTGGCGTGCCATGTTTGAATGTGACGTATGCGATCATTCTAAGGATGTGAAACAGACCATTGGCAAGGCGGTTTTTCAGGCGGTAAAGCGAGTGGAACAGGGTGGAGTGATTTTGAAACAGACCACGTATCAACCAGTAGATGCCAGGTCTGGACGACAGGCTAAAAAATGCCGTTCGTGCGGTGCGCTCAATCCCGTGGGCGCAAACAGATGTGCTTGTGATAACGGCCAGGATCTCATGCCGGTCTACGTGTATAACAAGGTTAATCCCTGTCCCTTCTGTGGAAATCGGTACGGCCCTGGGATGGATACGACGACTCCGATCTACCAAAGCCCCAATATCGCAAGCCGTCGGATTTTTAGTTCCCTTTACAACCAATTGCCAGACGCTTTGCGGAAGATGCTTATTTTCTCAGACTCCCGGCAGAATACCTCATTTACGGCGGGTACGATTCAGAGCGAGCATTTAGCACGGTCAATTCGACAGTTGGTCTGCTACTTGGTGCGGCAAGAGCATAAGCCACTCTCATATGTTGAAATGGAAGCCCAAGTCCTGCAAGAACTGGCGAACTGGGAGGAGAATAAGACGTTACAGGATTGGCAGCCTGATCTTTACAAACGGATGTTCCTGGAAGAAGTGAGTTCGTTGACGAGCGGGCAGTGGTCAGGTGAGAAGGTCGGCCTAGTGGCGGTCGGATACAAGGGGTTAGAGGAAGTTGATGCGGACTTGGAATCCACTGCGCAGCGACTAATACCCCAGGGAGACCTGTTCTCCAGTGTGTTAGCGGGGGAAAAATGGCGGCGGTTTCTGGTGGCAGTGTTGCACATGATGCGGTGGGACCGAGCGATCTCTGGAATGGAGACTTTCCGTGAGGGACGAAGCTTTGACAAACCCACAGGATATGTCTTCGATCCAAACTATAACAAAACGGAATCGGGATCATATGAGATCAAGAATCCGTTCAGCAGTGACCGCACTAAGTTACATCTGTACACCAAACAGGTTTTCCCGAAAGCCAAAGTAGATCAGGTATTGCAGGAAGCCTTCAAGACGCTCCGTGAACGAAATCTGATCCACGAGACAGAAGTGGGCCGCTATCGCGGCCAGAAAGAGACCGCCTTCGTCGTCGACCGTAAGAGAATACTACTGGGAACGCCTGAGGAGTTAATGCGGTGTAACCGTTGCGAGTGGACTTTCCACCAACCGCCGGATGGCACTTGTCTGAGATACAACTGCAGAGGGTCGCTGGAAGCAGTTCCGGATCTAGCGGCGTACTGGCAAGATGCCCGTAATGTCAACTTTGAATACAGCACCAAGCCACCACGGATGAACGTTGAGGAAGACAGTGGCAACCTGACTCTGAACCGCCGGACGATCATAGAACGAAAATTCAAAGATGGTAAGATAGACCTGATCGTCTGCACACCGACACTGGAATTGGGCATTGACATCGGCGACATGGTATCGGTAGGAATGTCCCAGGTGCCACCATCACCCGCGAGCTATGCACAGCGGGCAGGCCGTGCAGGGCGTAGAGAAAAGATTGCGCTGGCCTCAACCTTCTTGTTCCATAACCCAATCGATATGTATTATTTTCAGCACCCAAAGGAGATTATCCTTGGCGAGATCAGCGCGCCGGTAATCAACTTGGAGAATCGGACTATCATCGAGAGACATGTGAGGTCAGTCGTTGTTGAGGATTTGTTCGTGAAAGGAGCGAACAGAGATCGCTATGCCAGCCAAGGTGGAGTGACCACAGTACGCTTGTTTATTGACAATGGGTTGGAAGGTATAGTTCGCCAGGATGTGGCCGCCCGCACGAAGGACATTGTGGACACCGCTTGTAGGGCATTTGCAGGCATACCGGTTAGTAGATCGGATATTGAACAGTGGGTAAAAGGATTCCCGGACACATTAGCCCAATCCATGCAGGTTTATCAACGCGAATGTGATGTGCTCATGAGAATCCGTAGCGACCTGTTTGCAAAATCCCAGGAACTGATGTACAGTACTCGTCATGAGGACGTGCAGGAGAACAAGCAGATCAAGCGGATCCTAGACAATATTGTGAACCGATTCCAAGACTTTCCCGATGGTTTGAGCAGACGGGACGTTCTGTCACATCTGAGTCGAACGGGCGTCCTTCCTCGATACTCCTTTCCTGGCGTAGCGGTAGAGACTATGAGTGACACGCTAGAGGATTTTGGGGGAAGGGACGCGCGGACAGCCGTTACAGAGCGGGTGCCTGGCGCACCACTCTACATGAACAAGCAACGTTATCAAGTCATAGGCTACGATTTTGACAGGAGACCCGAAGATAAGGACGGTACAGTATTCTGGGTCTGCCAAGATTGCCATATCTATGCCAAGGAGTTTGAGAAACCGCTCCAGTGTCCTGAATGCGGGGGCCACAAGTTTGACAGGTTTAACAATTGCATTTCTCCACGTTTGGTCGTGGTGGGGAATCGAAAAAGACCAGCAGGGACGGATCCAAGAGAGTATCTCGATACAGAGACTGACTATTTCACCTTAGCTCCAATCGGCGTGGAAGGCCAAACCACAATCAAGAAAACACCGATAGGGGAAATCAGGGCATTGGGGCAAAGAGAGATTCTAACATTGACCACCGGTGCCTTAGGAAGGGACGGTGATGTAGAATGTTTTCACCTGTGCGAACAGTGCGGCAAGCATTTAACGGCATTGACGGAAAGAAACAAGCACCGAATGCCCGGAACAGGGCAATGGTGTCACAGCACTCAGCATGATAGATTCAATCTCTATCATCGCTTTATGACAAATGCTATCTTGTTGCAACTCAATCACGGCCTTCTGCAAACACTCAAAATCAAGAGCACCCCAGTCTTTCTGACAACCATGAAGAACGCTCTACTTGGTGCGGCGGAGATAGTCTTTAGTGCCGGCGAGGGAGAAATTGACGGTGTCATAAAACCTGATGTGGAGACAATCATCTTTTTTGACAACGTAGATGGTGGCGTTGGCTATGTTGAGCAGTTAGCAGCTCGTTTTGACACAGTTCTGGAGCGAGCCAGTGGTCGGGTTCTGTCTCCTCGGGATAATTGTGAGAAAGGATGTGTAAAGTGCTTATACTCATTCCGTCGGCGACGCGATATTAGCCGACCTGGGATTGACAAGCGGACTATTATTCCTCTATTCCAATATTTAGTCCGATCACGTCTAATCGGGGATATAGCCGTCTATAGCTCGGTTCAGCCGTATACTGGGCAGGTAGTGACTATTCCATCTGGTCCCTATGATTTACGCGGCAGCCTAGAGCTACGGAACCTGATGCTCACAGCGCAAAACTCTATAAAAGTGGTGACACTGTATGTTACCGACGATAAGATTGATTGGGATCTAAATGGAGGTCAAGAACGAGCAAGTTGGTGCGACATCCTGTGCCATTGTCAAGCGAATGGGGTCAACGTAGATATAATGATTGGACGGGAACCGACTTCAGAGAAGCACCGTGCGGTACTGGACCGATTGGAGCGTGAGGGAGCCAATATACGGATTTTCCGCTATGCCAGACCAGACGAATACCCAGCGAGTGCCCACTTCAAGCAAGTAGTCATAGATGGAGACAACCCGCTACATATGGCTGCTGTGGAGACCTCGGCCAACCTATCGAGGGAAACCTATACAAGCGCCAACACGTTTACGTTCGGGGAAGGAGTCTTCAACTGGAATTGGATCCGTGGAATAATGGCCAACATTCAAGCAGTAGAGGAGCAATCTATACCTTGGGCAGAGTACAAGCGAATGTGAGGAGTAATATCTACTGTGGACATCACAGAAGCGCTAGATTGTCTCTACACGGGAAAAACTTGCGATCTTTCACATCTTACGCAAGGTGTAGCCTTCCTTCGCCAATTGGCACAGGATCAGGTTGAACTGCAAGCCTTAAAAGAGCGATTCAAGAAAGGATTGCAGTTCACGCCAAAGCGTGAGCACCTTGTGGGCGAAGGACTTCCACTGAGCGTGGTCATCCTGAACAGGCATGACGACGCTCCCGCAATCAAAACATGGGTGGGAGAAGCGACTTGGCTTGTGATTTACTTTGGAATCTGTCCCGAGTTAGAAAACAGTGTTTCTATCGTGATGTGGCCCTCACGCTCTCACACATCACAAGATACTTACCGCCGGATTGTGGAGCTAGTTGAGGCAGACTACACGTGGTTACGACTTGAGGGGAAATACCAACTGGAATTGCCGAATCAGATACACCCGGCATGGATTTCAAAGGTGCATATTGCGCCGGATGAAGAAAGGTTTTATGGTTGGCCGCTGTTCCCTTTCCTTGCTGAGATTCGAGATGCGGTTGGGAGCTTCATTTCACCCGTAAATTATCGTAAGGTGCTAGTGCGACAATATCCCGAAACTGGCGGATATGATGGACCATACGTCAACCTCAAAGTAGTAGCTGGGGTATTCATCCAACAGATGGGCCATGAAATAGAGGTAATGTTGCCATTTGAGGAGGACAAACGACCATTTCTGATGTGCCTGTCTGAATATAGTCCAGAGAGAATTCATCTTGAAAGAGGAGAGTGCTACTCATTTCTGGTGTTAGAACGACCAGACCGGAAGGTTCGAGAGGTATACAGGGTGCAAAGAAGTAATCCCGTTGGGCTGGTAGCTCACCGGATGGCAGCTATCCTGTATAGGAAGGTGCTCAAGACGAGACAACTGAAACTCGGAACACCGCAAGAGTTGAAAGAGCTATATCGTGACAGTGTGGAAAATATAGCTGTCGTCTGTCGACGCGATTCGCAATCGCTGCTAGCAGAGCCTTTTATGCGTTATGAAATGGCGACCGAGTACTATCTAGGAAAGTTCCTGCGGAACATTAAGGGAGCCTATTATTATATGCCTCGCCCTGTGTGGGACCTAAGTGACCGAGCTTTCTTGATCCTTAATGACGCGCTGACCAATTATCGCTACGAGCCAGAAGCCTTGCACCGTGTGACTTTAGGGAATCTTTATTGGCAGGTGCAATTAACCTTGGACATAAAACGGCTAATTACAAAGCAATCCATCGATTCACCGGTGGTGCTACGCCTGGAGGGGAAGCTGCCAGCGGATAGGTAGCGGAGAAGCGGATGATAAAAATGCGTCACCTCCGCTTCTCCGCTCCGCTGCCGGCCATCCGCTGCTAGGATGTATTTAGCGCCGCGGGCAGCGCAGGGCTGACGCGCCACTGAGGCCAACTTCTCCATCCTGGATGTCAGCCGGCTAGCCCGAATGGGTATAATGCGGAGGTATTCTGTGACCGTACCTGACGACGTAGACCGTATCGCTGCGGCTTCCCACGAACCTGGAGCTGAATTGTTGGCCCCAGAAGACGTAGATCGCGACGTCTCCGCCCTGACCGAGGCGCTGCTGGAGCAACAGGCAGAGCGTATTGCCCGCAATGTGCTCCTGCGCCCCGATGTCCAGGAAGCTTTGCGACAATTGCTGGCCACCATGAGTAAGCATCAGGACGAGCGCGTTCTCGTCAAAGACGATAGCGACTTGTTCCAACTCGTCAGGCGGTTGACGAGCGAACAGCCGCCGCTGGAGGCCTGGGGCATCGGACGTGAAGCGGAGCCGGTGATTCAGATCGAGCTTCCCTTCTCCAGCCTGCTCAGTGCAGTAGACCGGCTTTCTGTGGATAAAGCCACTCTCTTGCATCGCCGGCTGGAGGAGCGG
>Ga0194110_10009660_pt1 | contig 10828 bp, 13 predicted proteins | sample TA2Kig1200mmetaG_FD_146192 | JGI IMG/M metagenome (GOLD analysis project Ga0194110, IMG submission 146192) | Freshwater microbial communities from Lake Tanganyika, Tanzania - TA2015032 Kigoma Deep Cast 1200m | ecosystem: Environmental > Aquatic > Freshwater > Lake | place: Tanzania: Lake... | reverse complement strand
GCTTGAATCACCCCCTGACCTGAACCAAACTCGCAAGCGGGCTAGGCACGCACCAGTGCGGTTCACGGTCTTGACTGTCTGAGCACTCACGCCTATTGTACACGTACTCGCGCTGGGCGCAAGTTTCTGCCACCTACGGATGGCGCGATGCGCCATGGAAAACTCGCAATGACAACCGTGGCTGGGCAGTTACAAGAAATGGTAAGGAGGGAGAAATGATCGAGACCAGAGAGATCAGTTCAGAAAACATCGCCGATCTCTATGCGGTGTGCATCCCGCCACAGGATGAGTTCCTCCGGGCGGGGAGGGAGTCAGGCGACTGGTTCGTGGAGAGAATGGGCCGGGGTTCGGGAGGCTTTGTGGCCTACGAGGATGGGAAGCCGGTGGGCAGGGTGGAGTTCCATCCCCTGGAGGAGAGCCTGGCCGCCATCTCAGGCGACGATCTGTACTTCGTGCCCTGCATCAACGTCGCAGAGACAGCACAGAAAAAAGGCTGCGGGCGGGCGTTGATGGAGGAGGTCTTCGAGGCCACCGCCGACAGGAAGGGCGTGGTGACGGTCGCCGCCGAGGGTTGGATGCCCAAGGAGTTCTTCCTGGAGATGGGCTTCGAGATCGCCCAGCAGATGGGGCCCAGCTACCTGTTGCTGAAAAAGCACCAGAGCGATGCCCGGTGTGCCTGGATGCCGCCCGTCTTCTCCGCCCGCGACGAGCCGGACAGGGTGAATGTGGAAGTGGTCATGAGCTATCAGTGCCCCTACATGCTCGCCAACTACCGCAAGCTGATGACCAGGGCCGGAGAGCTCTCTGATAAGGTCGAAATCACCGAGTACGTTCTAAGCGACAGGGAGAGCTTCCACCGGTACGGTGAGATGAACCTCTACATTGATGGCCAGGCGCCCTTTTTTGGCCCGGGTAGCGAGGACGACCTGGAGAGGATCGTCAAGGAGCGGTTGGAGAAGAAGGGGTTGTAAACTGTCATTGCGAGGAAGCGGAGCGACGAAGCAATCTCTTGCCCGCAACGGAGGGGATTGCTTCTCTCCCTGCGGTCGCTCGCAATGACATGTCTGAGGAGGATAGACATGTTACTCGGTTTCAACGGCGCTACCACCATGAAGGCCACGCTGCCGGAGGACATCGCCGCTGCTGGCCAGGCTGGCTTCAAAGCCCTGGAAATCTGGGCGGCGAAGATGGATACCTATCTGGCCCATCGTAGCCTCGACGACCTCAACGCCCTCTTCACCCAGCACCGCGTCCAGCCTGCCAGCATCAACTCCATCGAGTTCGTCACCTTCCGCTCAGCGGACGACTACGCGCTGATCAAAGCCCGCTGCCACGAGCTGTGTGCCAGAGCCGATGCCCTGGGCTGCGACAAGATCGTCGTCGTGCCCAGCCCTACTCCGCAGGGAGGCGCCTCCTGGGATGAGATCAAGGCCGAATCGGTGCGGGTGCTGCACGACCTGGCCGACATCGCCGCTCCCTTCGGAGTGAACCTGGCCTTCGAGTTCCTGGGCTTTGGCTGGTGCTCGGTGCGTACCCTGGCCCAGTGTTGGGAGATCGTGCAGGCGGTCAACAGGCCCAACGTCGGTCTGGTGATAGACACCTGCCATTTCTACGCCGGCGGCTCAGAGCTTTCGTCCATCGAAGCTGTGGATCCGGACAGGCTCCTGATCTTCCATATCAACGACGTCGAGGACCGGCCCAAGGAGACCATAGAGGATGCTCACCGCCTGCTGCCCGGCGAGGGAGTGATTCCGCTGGACGATTTCCTGTCTTGCCTCAAGGGAATCGGCTTCGACGGCCTCTGCTCCATCGAGCTGTTTCGGCCCGAATACTGGGAGCGCGATCCAGTGGAATTGGCCGCAGCAGCGCGAGTGGCGACGATGAAGGTGCTGGAGCCGCATTTCAGGGTGGAGTGAGTACAGCCCGTCGCTCCCTCCCCCTCACAGGGGGAGGGCTGGGGTGGGGGTGGAGATCCCCCTAGAACCACCCTCCCCCGTCCCCTCCCTGTGAGGGAGGGGTGGGCGGTTTTGACAAACTACGGGCAAGGTGATACATAGGCAATGAGGCAACAGGGCAATGAGGTAACGAGCGGCTCTCTTACTCATTCCCTCGTTACTCATTCCCAACGAAGGTTCGTGGCCGAAAGGGGGTGGTGGCAAGGCAAGCGTGGAGGTTAATCAACCTTGTGAGGGTTATGGTTAAACCCTCGACAACTTCAATGACTGAAGGAGGCAAAATGTCAAGCAAGAGAACGTGGTTCATTAACTTGGTTCTGGTGTTCGTGATGTTAATGGCAGGTATGGGTGTAGCCAGCGCTGCCCCGCCGGCCCAGGAAGAGACGACCTACACCGTGAAGCTGGGCGACACTCTCTGGACCCTGGCGGAGAAGTACCTGGGTAGTGGCGCAGCCTATCCAGCCATCATTGACGCCACCAACAAGAAGGCCGTCGAAGATGAGACCTTCAACTTCATCATCAACCCCAGCCTGATCCATCCCGGCTGGAAGTTCCTCGTCCCCAGCGCCGAGGCGGCCACAGAGTTCATGACGGCCTACCGGCGGTGGTTGCCTGGGCCCGACTCACCCACCGAGATCACCCTGGTAGACACCAACTCGGGGGCTAACTTCCAGTGGTACTTCCAGACGATGGTCCTGCCGCAGGTGGAGCAGGCCATGGGCCTGAAGATCAACTACGTGGTGGGCAAGGGATCGGAGCAGATCGAGAAGATGAAGGCCTGGGAACCGGGCAAGGGCGATGCCCACGTCTTGTTCATCAAGCCGGCCGACATCGCCAACATGGTCAAGCAGGACATCCCGCTGGAGACCCTGTATCCGGATAAGTTAGTCGCCATCCCCAGCCTGGCCAAGTGCCGCCAGGACTACCTGTTGACGGCCCAGGGGCAAGACATCCTGGGCAAGGGCGCACTGTACTGGAGAAGCCAGTACGCCCTGGTCTACGACTCGGCCAAGGTTACCAATCCGCCCAAGTCTTGGAAGGAATTCTACGACCGCCGGGCGGAATGGAAGGGGCACATCGGCCTGATCCGGCCCAACTCCAAGTCCAGTGCCGGGCGGGCTCAGCCTTACGGCTTCCTGAACACCTTCCTGGACCTGTCCAAGCCCGTGTCTGAGCTGGAGAAGACCCAGGCGTGGGCTGACACCTGGACCAAGATGGCTGACTTCTACTCCTACGCCACGCTGCCTCTGGCCCCCGAGCCGACCAACCTGTTCGAGAACTTCAACGCTGGCGACACCTGGATCAGCGTCTACGCCATGGACTACTCGCTGTGGTCGCGCAGCCAGGGCACCATGCCGCCGACGGTGAAGGCCACCTTCCTGGCCGAAGGCATCACTGAGGGAGCCGATGGCTACCTGGTCGTGCCGGGCAACATCCCCGAGGCCTACAAGCCCGTGGCCTACCGGCTGATTGACTACCTGCTGTCGGACGACCAGCAGATTCAGTTGATCACCACTATGTGGCAGTACACCGGCACCGAGATCTGGGACAAGATCCCCGCGCAGGTGTGGGACGTCATCCCGCCCTGGAGCGAGATGGAGAAGGGCCGGGTGCGCATGACCAACAAGGATGTGATCGCCTACATCACTGACAAGGGGCCGGAACTGCTGGTGCCCAAGTAGGTAAGTGGCAAGTAGCAAGTAGGCAAGTAGCAAGTAGACAAGTAGACAAGTAGACAAGGGCGGATGATCTCTGCTCCTTGTCTACTTGTCCCTTGTCTACTTCTCGAGGAAGACAATCCATTGAAACGAGTCAATCTGACCACCCTCATCCTGCTCCTCCCCGGCTTCGCTGCTTTCTTCGGGCTTTTTTTCTATCCCATGCTGGTTACGGTGTTGCAGAGCCTGAGGCCGGAGGGGCAGAGCACAGGATGGACGCTGGAGAACTACGTCAACTTTCTCACCCAACCTGGTGCCCGTCAGGTCATCACCCTGACCTTTGTCCTGGCCGTCGCTACCACCCTCCTGTCCATTCTCCTCAGTGTCCCCCTGGCTCTGGTGTTGCGGGAGAAGATCCGTGGGCATCGCATTTTCCGGCTGGCCATCCTGGTCCCCATCACCGTGCCCGGCCTGGTCGGCGCCCTGGGACTATTGCTCTTCTGGGGCAGCCGTGGCTGGGTCAATCTTTTCCTGGTGCAGTTCATCCCCTTTATCAAGGAACCGCTGCGGTTTAACTATACCATCCACGGCCTGATCCTGTTCTACCTCTGGCACTATTTCTCGTACACCTGTGTAACCACCCTGGCTACCCTGGAGGGGCTGGACCGCAGCATCGAAGAAGCGGCGTCGGTGGCAGGGGCCAACCGCTGGCAGGTGCTGCGCCACATCGTCCTGCCGCTGATCACCCCCGGCATCCTGGCCGGCTCGGTCATCACCTTCATGCTTTCCTTCGGGGCCTTCAGCATCCCTCTGGTCACGGGCGGGAACTATCGCCCCCTGGCAGTAGAAATCTACACCCAAATTGGGGTTCCTATTCCACCACGGTGGTCATTGGCCAGCGCCATGGCCGTGGTCATGGCGGTTCTGCAGATCGCATTTCTCTCGGTCTACATGAGGGTTTTGAGGAGGCCGATAGCATGAACCTGGCACGTCAGTATCTGCGGGCGGTGTGGAACGGCCGCACATTGCTGATCTACACCTTTCTCGTGAGCTTTTTGTTGTTCGTCATCAGTCCCTTCTTCATGATTGGCCTGAAGTCGGTGGGCAAGAACTGGTTTGGCAGGATGTGGTTCCCGCCGACCCTGACCACGGACTGGTTCCGCTGGGCAGTGGAGGTGACGCGGATTCCCGAGATCCTGAAGAACACCCTGGTCATCGCCGTTCTGGCCGTCACCATCAGCACCCTGATTGGCATCCCCAGCGGTTGGGCCTTTGGCCGGCGGCGCGTGCCCGGCAAGGAACTGCTCATGGCGCTGATCCTCCTGCCGCGCATGATTCCGCCCATTACTTTTGCCCTGGGCGTGGCCCGCATCTTCTACCGCCTCGACCTGGTGGACACTCACCTGGGGGTAGCTCTGGCCCACGTGGCCATCTGCGCTCCGTACGCTATTCTGGTGCTCTCTTCGACCTTCGAGGGACTGGACGAGCGGGTACTGGAGGCGGCCAGCGTGTGTGGGGCCAACGTCGTCCGCACTTTCTTTCACGTCACTTTGCCCATGGTGTTGCCCGGCATTCTGTCGTCCATCATCTTCACCTTCACCACCTCGTACAACGAGTTCACCCTGACCCTGATGACCTACGGGCCGCACACCATCACCCTGCCGGTGAGGACCTACCTGGCGGTGGGGGAGGGCTACTGGGAGGTGAGTAGCGCCATGTCGGTCATCCTGATCATCCCTTCGCTGCTCATCCTGTTTGGCATTCAGCGCCAGGTAGCGCCGGAGAAGCTGGTGGGAGGGTTTAAGGGGGTGTGATATGAACCTATCGGTAGACGGGGTGATTGTTGCGCATCGAGGTTGATCAGAGTGTGAAGATCGAGCAAACATCTGGCGACACCGTTCTGGCCTATTCGGATAGCAAGCAGTTTGCCATCTCGATCCCTGCTCAGGTCAAGCGGAAAGCTTTGGTCTATCTGCGAGGTAGAGGTTGGTTCGGTAAGCGGGCGGTGCTACCATGCTTTGCTGCTGGTCTGTTTCTGCTCCTGAAGGATATTGCCGGCCACGTAACGCTGATCATCATTGACCAGGAATATCAAGGCCATGAGGCTGACATCAAGACAATGCTGCTGCGTCACATGAGGGAGGTTGGGCTAGAACTCGATCCGGAAGTGATTACGTTTGAACGACTGGGTAAGAAGTCAAGGGCGCACAAGCAAGCATGGGGGGTACAGCGAGGCAAGATAGCTCCAGACCGCGAAGTCACGGTTGAGGAGTTCCTGGGTGTGTTGAAATAGAAACAGCCCGGGGGGGCTTGCGCCGCATTACCTGGATTACACTCACGGGATGGCTACCGTGAGGAGGCCAGGTCACCGGGCTTACCTAGAGAATACCACAAATCACGTAACTTGTCAAGTCAAATGGAAACGATAGGTGTATTTCAATTTGGGGGCAAGACCGAGGGCCGGCACCGTCTGTCATTGCGAGGAGCGCTTTTTGCGACGAAGCAATCCCCAAATGCGCGGGAGGAGATTGCTTCGCTCCGCTACCCAGAAACTTCCACCTGTCATTGCGAGCGAAGCGAAGCAATCCCCTACGTCGCAAGCTGGAGATTGCTTCAGGCGCAAACCCCGCGCCTTCGCAATGACAGGATGGGCGGTGGTTTCTGTCCCCTACGGATGGCGCGATGCGCCATGGAAAACTCGCAATGACATTTGCCCCAAGACTGAAATGCACCTGAAACGATTGAAAGTATCTCGGCAGAAGAATGGGAACAGCTTGTAGACGAGTTCATCAACCGAGAGGCTGAAGGGTTCGATGAACTGCCGGTTGACACTTTCTTCAAAGCCTGGGCGGCTGTTGAGGAAGTGGATGACATCTTAACGATTCGACACAGCGTTGGATATGGTGCAACAAACGATTTCTATACCCGGTGGCCGTCCACCGACAGGTGAGTTGGCTCTGGCACCCAACGGCATCCCCGTCAGCCTGCGGCCGTTCCTCCAGGAGTACACCCTGGAGAAGCTGGACCCGGAGCGCGACGCCTTCACCATCATCGAGCGCACGCTGGCTCTCGGATGCCAGCCTGAGATAGAGTGGCTGTTTGCCCGCTACGGACGGGAACGGGCGCGCGAATGGGTGCGCCAGGCTGGTTCAGCCCTGCTGTCCCGCCGCCGCTTCCGCCTGTGGGTGAACTACCTCGACATCCGCGACTATCGTCAGCGGAGGCATGGCGTATGGCCCTACTGACGAATCCACATTGGGAGGTTGTGCCGCCTCTGCTGCGAGAGCTATTGACCGAGATCGGGCAGGAACCCTTCTCCCGCCGCTTCTACCTGGCCGGCGGCACGGCCCTGGCCTTGCGCCTGGGCCATCGCGTCTCGGTGGACCTGGACTTCTTCTCCGAGACCGACGAACTGCTCGACGACAGCCGGGCGGAGATCGCGGTTGCGCTGCGCAAACGGCGTGTGGTGCATGTGCTTGAGGACGTCGTCGGCAATTTGCTTCTGGAGATCGAGGGTTATCACGTGGGCTTTTTCGGCTACGGCTACCCTTTGCTGGAGCCCCCGGACGAGATAGTGGGAGTGCGTGTGGGCAGCCTCGCCGACGTGGGCCTGATGAAGCTGGATGCTATCGCTGATCGTGGGGCACGCAGGGACTTCTACGACGCCTATTTCATCTCCCGGCAACTCCCCCTGGACCGTCTCCTGGATCAGAGCCCCATCAAGTATCCCTACGCGCGCGGTTTTGGCATGATGGTGCTGGAGGGAATGGTGGACTTCGACCGCGCCGACCAGCAAGCGCCAGTGGAAACCATCCCGCCCGTGGCCTGGGAGGCGATCAAGGAGTTCTTCGTGCAGGAGTTGCGCCGCATTGGGCGAATGTGGTTTGAGCCGGGGGGCTAAACAGATAGCAGGTGGGAGGAAACACTGGAGGTGGCGCCGGAGAAGTTGGGGGGGAAGAGAGTGTAGGATGGGCGCAATCGCCCCACTGATCGTAACGAGGAGGGAGCTGATGAAAGAGATAGAAGCTATGGTAATAGACGCGACACACTTAGAGCTTATGACACCACTGCCTGAGGTCGCTGGACGGCGTTTGTTGATTCACGTTGTCCCTTTTCGTGACGAACAGGAGCGCTTGGTGCGTGAACTGCGGGCGGCATACCTGACGATGACTGAGGAGGAGCGCCAGGCAGAGGTTGTCCTGGCTGAAGAAGGGCTCTATGGGCAACTCAGTCCAACGGAGGCCTTCCCAGGGGAGGACGAATGGCCGTGGTGGGAGTAAAGCGGGGCGAGATTTGGCTGGTTGATCTTAACCCGGTACGCGGCAGTGAGCAACGAGGCATTTGCCCTTGCTTGGTCATCAGCAATGATGTGGTCAACGAGTACGCTCCGACCATTTGCGTCATCCCTTTCACGAGTAACCTGGAAGGCCGAAGATTTCCCATCAACGTAGTGCTAACGCGAGATGACACTGCCCTGAAAGCCGATTCCTTGCTCCTGTGTGGGCAAATCCGGACGCTGGCAAAGGAGCGTCTCTTGCGAAAATTGTCGTCTGTCAAGGCCGAGCGGATGCTCGACATCGAAAAAGCCTTAAAGTTATACCTGGGCTTCATTTCATGACGGGTATGGAGATCACTGTGTCGGAGAATGAGTTGCGGGCTTTACCTGCTTTCTTGAGGCCATATTTCTGGGAAGTGGACTTCACTCGCGTGCGATTGCCTGAGCATGAGGTCTACGTCATCGAGCGCCTGCTGGAGTATGGCGACGACCAGGCCATCGGCTGGCTCCGCAGGGCGTTTGCTCCCGAATCCATTGCTCGCGTGGTGCGGCGCAGCCGTCGCCTTTCCCGCAATACGGCGAACTTGTGGAGTCTGCTTTTGGGCATTCCTAGAGAGGAAATAACGTGTTTATCTACACCCTCACTCCTGCCGCGTGGCAGCTTCTCCAGCGGCTAGGGATGTGTCACCGCAGATGTTGGTCGAATGGGACTGGGCGGTGGTGAAAGAGTTCTTTGAGGGAGAGGTTCGAGCGCTAGTGGATCGGCGGTAAAGATTACCAACAGACAGAGGTTTAGGGGCATGGACTACATGATCGAACTGCAAAACGTGACCAAACGCTACGGCCCCATCGTGGCCAACGACCAGATCAACCTGGGTATTCTGAGGGGTGAGCTGATGACCCTGCTGGGGCCATCGGGCTGTGGCAAGACCACCGCCCTGCGCTGCATCACCGGCCACCTCACGCCCGACGAGGGACGGGTCTTCATTGACGGTGAAGACGTGACCAGCGTGCCCACTCACAAACGGGAACTGGGCATGGTCTTCCAGAACTTCGCCCTCTTCCCCCACATGACCGTCTACGAGAACGTGGAGTTTCCCCTGATGATCCGCAACCTGCCCAAGGCCGAGCGGCGGGAGATGGTCATGGACGCCCTGCGGCTCATCCGCATGGAGGAATACGAGAAACACTACCCGCGCCAGCTCTCCGGCGGGCAGCAGCAGCGGGTGGGGCTGGCGCGGGCGTTGGTCTACCGCCCCAAGGTCTTGCTGCTGGACGAACCCCTCTCCAACCTGGATGCCAAGCTCAGGGAGGAGATGCGCTTCGAGATCAAGGACCTGCAGCGTCGGCTGGGGATCACCGCCGTATACGTGACCCACGATCAGGCGGAGGCGCTGGCCCTCTCCGACCGGGTGGCGGTTATGAATGGGGGGCGGCTAGAGCAGGTGGGCACTCCCGATGAGATCTACGATCAGCCCGGCTCGCAGTTCGTGGCCGATTTCATCGGCCTGTCGGACTTCATCGAGGGCACGGTCCTCGCTGTCGAGGGCGAAAAAGCGATGGTGACTGTTGACGATTTGCAGTTCGCTGTACCCGCCTCGCCGAGAATGCGACCCCACGATAAGCTACTGTTTTTCATCCGCCCCAACGACATTGATCTCTTCCCGCTTGGCTACGCTGGCGGCGAGAACACCTTCGACGGTGTGGTGAGCAAGATGACCTATTTGGGCGATAAGATAGACTATCGTATCGCCGTTGGTGGCCTGGAGCTGCGGGTGCAGACCGATGGCAAGGTGCGCTTTGAGGAGGGCGAGAGCGTGCGTCTGCAGTTGCCCGTGGATCGGTGCAGGGCGATAGTGAGAGATTAGAGATTAGAGATTAGAAATTAGAGATTAGGTATGAGTAGATTGCAGTTGGTGGTGGTTGACGTTGATGGTTGCCTCACCCCTGGCGAGGGTCAGCCCTGGAACTTCGAGGCTCTGAAGTACATCGCTCAGCTCAACCAAAGGGCTCAGGAGGATCCGACCAAAGTGGCGGTGACTCTCTGCACCGGGCGACAGGAGCCTTACGTCGAAGTGTTGATGCAGGCTATTGATGCCCACCTGCCGGGCATTTACGAAAACGGTGGCGGGCTCTATTTTCCCCGTGAGTACCGCTTCGTTGAGAATCCCCTCATCACCGCCGAGATGCGAGAAGCCTTAACTGGGATAAAGGCGACCCTGCAGCGAGAAATTGTCGAGACCGGCCTGGGATATTTTCAGCCGGGCAAGGAGGTTTCCTTGACCCTCTATCCTTTGCACCAGGTCAGCGTCCACAAACTCTATCTGGCCGCCGTTGAAGTGCTGGCAACCTGTAACGCTGGATACATGGCCCAGGAGTCGGTATCCTGTGTGGATATCATACCCAGGGGGGTTGACAAAGGAGCCGGGGTGCGCTGGCTCTCGCAAGAAACGGGCGTCCCTCTTGATCAGATAGGGGGCATTGGCGATTCGCCCAGCGACTTGAGGTTCCTGAGCATCGTTGGCCGTTCCGCCGCCCCGGCCAACGCTGCCGACGAGGTCAAAGCGGCGGTGGACTATGTGTCGCCCCATAGAGATGGCGATGGGGTGGTGGACATCCTGTGCCGCTGGGTCGAGCAGTTTTGACAAAGAGGGAGAGGTGTAGTATCATAATGCACACCTGAAGAGGGAAGTGATCGTTTGCCAGATTCCATCAGAATATAGGGGCATCTCAGAAAGGGGGGATGAATATAGGCCAGTATAGTCTATTACCAACCTGAGTCGAGAGCGTCCAGAATTCCACAACAAACAATAAGGAGGAGAAAAATGTTTACCAAACGACGGATTGCAACTTTCGTAGCGGTCTTGGCCACCCTGTCGCTGCTGGCGGCCTGTGCCCCGGCGACGCCGGTGGTCATCGAGAAGCCGGTGGTGCAAACG
>Ga0194110_10009659_pt1 | contig 10829 bp, 7 predicted proteins | sample TA2Kig1200mmetaG_FD_146192 | JGI IMG/M metagenome (GOLD analysis project Ga0194110, IMG submission 146192) | Freshwater microbial communities from Lake Tanganyika, Tanzania - TA2015032 Kigoma Deep Cast 1200m | ecosystem: Environmental > Aquatic > Freshwater > Lake | place: Tanzania: Lake... | reverse complement strand
GGCGAAGACCGTGCCGGAGGTGCCGACCGAGACGACGACGTCGCCGACGCCGGCGCCGAGCCCGAGGGCCGCGCCGGCGTTGTCGCCCGCGCCGGGTCCGACGAGGGCGCCGCCCGGGAGGGTGCCGGCGCTCTCCCACGGCGCGAGCACGCGCGGGAGTACGGCGTCGTGGCCGAGCGCGCGGCGGAAGAGGTCGAGGTCGTAGCCGTCGGCGCCCCAGTACGCGGTGCCCGACGCGTCGGAGCGGTCCGTCACCAGCTCGTCGAGCGCGGGAGCGTCCGGGCCGTAGCCGCGGAGGCGCCAGGTGAGCCAGTCGTGGGGCAGGGCGACGGCGGCGACCCGGGCGGCGTTGTCGGGCTCCTCGTCGCGCAGCCAGCGCAGCTTCGTGCCCGTGAAGGATGCCACCGGGACGGCTCCGGTGCGCTCGGCGTAGCCCTCGGCGCCCACCTCGTCGATGAGGTCGCGCGCGGCCGGCGCCGACCGCGTGTCGTTCCACAGCAGGGCGTCGCGGATGACGCGACCGTCGGCGTCGAGGACGACCATGCCGTGCTGCTGCCCGGCGATCGACACCGCGGCGACGTCGTCGAGGCCGCCGGCCTGCGCGATGGCATCCTGAAGCGCGATCCACCACGCCTCGGGGTCGACGGAGGTGCCGGACGGGTGCGACGCCCGTCCGTCGCGCACCACGCGCCCGGTCTCGGCGTCGACCACGACGACCTTGCACGACTGCGTCGACGAGTCGACTCCCATGACGAGCGCCATGCTCTGCCCTTCTGCCGGCCCCGCGTCCTCGTCGGCGCAGGGTGTCCTTGATTCGTTCGTCTCCCGTCGGGAGGACGGCGCAGGACCCGGATGCCGCGGCATCCGGGTCCCGTCCGCGTCAGCGTGCGCCGAGCAGGTGCTCCGTCGCGAGCTGCTGCAGGCGGACGAAGCCGAAGCCCTTGCCGCCCAGGTACGCGTCCGCGTCGAAGTCCTCGTATGCCGAACGATCGGCGAGGAAGTCGTCGTAGGTCTCGCCCTCGTTCAGCGTCGGCTGCGACAGCTCGAACACCTTGGCGGCCTCGAGGGCCTCCTGCACCTCGGGGTCGGCGCGGAAGGCCGCGGCGCGCTCCTTCAGCAGCAGGTAGGTGTTCATGTTCGCCGAGACCGAGTCCCAGACACCGGTCTCGTCCTCGGTGCGCGAGGGCTTGTAGTCGAAGTGACGGGGGCCGTCGTACGCGGGGACACCGCCGCGTCCGCCGTTCTCGAGCAGGTCGACGAGGGCGAAGGCGTTGTGCAGGTCGCCGTGGCCGAAGACGAGGTCCTGGTCGTACTTGATGCCGCGCTGGCCGTTCAGGTCGATGTGGAAGAGCTTGCCGTGGTACAGCGCCTGGGCGATGCCGGCGGCGAAGTTCAGGCCCGCCATCTGCTCGTGCCCGACCTCGGGGTTGAGGCCGACGAGCTCGGGGCGCTCGAGCGAGTCGATGAACGCGATCGCGTGGCCGAGGGTGGGCAGCAGGATGTCGCCGCGGGGCTCGTTCGGCTTGGGCTCGATGGCGAAGCGGATGTCGTAGCCCTTGTCGGTGACGTAGTCGCCGAGCAGGTTGACGGCCTCGCGGTAACGCTCGAGGGCCTGGCGGATGTCCTTCGCGGAGTCGTACTCGGCGCCCTCGCGGCCGCCCCACATGACGAAGGTCTTGGCGCCCAGCTCGGCGGCGAGGTCGAGGTTGCGCAGGACCTTGCGCAGGGCGAAGCGACGCACCTGACGGTCGTTCGACGTGAAGCCGCCGTCCTTGAACACCGGGGCCGAGAACAGGTTGGTCGTGACCATCGGGGTGACGATGCCGGTGGCATCCATCGCGCCCTTCAGGCGGTCGATCTGGGTCTGACGCTCGGCGTCGGTCGAGCCGAAGGCGAACAGGTCGTCGTCGTGGAAGGTGAGTCCGTACGCGCCGAGCTCGGCCAGCTTCTCCACGACGTGCACGACGTCGAGCGGCTTGCGGGTCGGGCCGCCGAAGGGGTCGGTGCCGTTGTAGCCGACGGTCCAGAGTCCGAACGAGAACTTGTCATCGCGGGTGGGGGTGGGCATTCCTGCTCCTTCGCATGGACGCACGCGTGCACCGGGGCGCACATCGGGTTTGTTGGTGTTCACAACATATACCCCGGATGCCGCGGCGTCCAGGCCCGGATCTGCCGTCCCTCCGGCGGGGTGAGCGGGGGTCAGCGCGGGAGCGCGTCCTCGATGGCGGCGACCACCTCGTCGGCATCCGGCTTGACCCGCGGGCTGAAACGCACGACGCGCCCGTCCGGACTGACGACGAACTTCTCGAAGTTCCACGAGATGCGCCCGGTCTTGCCCTCGGCATCGGGGACCGAGGTCAGCTCCTTGTACAGGGGATGGGCGTGGCGCCCGTTGACGCGCACGCGCTCGGACATCGGGAAGGTGACCCCCCAGGTCGCCGAGCAGTACTCCGCGATCTTGTCCTCGTCGCCCAGCTCCTGCAGGAACTGGTTGCTGGGGAAGCCGATGACCGTGAAGCCGCGGTCGCCGAAACGCCGGTGGAGCTCCTCGAGCTGCTCGTACTGCCCGACCAGTCCGCAGCGCAGGGCCACGTTCACCACCAGCGCCGCCTTCCCCTCCGTCAGGTCGCCATAGGTCGTCCGCTCGCCGCGGATGGTCGTGATCGGGATGCCGGAAAGGTCCATCCCCGCATCCTGGCACCGGTTCCTCGGGGCGGGGTGGGAGTTGCGCGGCCCGGCGGGAGCGGACGCGCGTGGCAAGGTGGGACCCATGGTCAGCGTGGGCACCCGGGGCGACGGCATGCGTCGCGCCAATCTGGCCCTCGTGCTGCGGACCGTCCATCAGCAGGGACCGCGCTCGCGATCGGCGCTCACGGGGGCGACCGGCCTGAACCGGTCCACCATCGCCGACCTCGTCAACGAGCTGTCGCGCCAGGGCCTCGTCGTCGAACGCGCCGCCGACCCCGACGGCCGCGTCGGCCGCCCCTCCCCCACCGTCGCCCCGCGCCCGGACGTCGCGGCCGTCGCCGTGAACCCGGAGGTCGACGCGCTGGAGATCGCCGCGATCGGCCTCGACGGCACGATCCTCGTCCGCGAGCGCCTGCCCCAGGACACGCTGCTCACCCCGGAACGCACCGCCGACCTCGTCGGCGAGCGGCTGACCGCCTGGCGACAGGGACCGCTCCGCTCGACGCGGCTCGTCGGTGCGGGCATCGCCGTGCCGGGTCCCGTCCGCGCGTCCGACGGCATGGTCCGCGAGGCCCCGCACCTGCATTGGACCGACGCCGCGATCGGCGCCCTCGTCAGCCGGTCGACGGGCCTGGACGCCCACGTCGCCAACGACGCGGCCCTCGGCGCACGGGCGGAGCACCTGTTCGGCGCCGCGCGCGGCGCGAACGACGTCGTCTACCTCAACGGCGGCGCGAGCGGCATCGGCGGCGCCGTCATCGCCGGCGGCGCACCCCTCGGCGGAGCCGGTGGCTACGCCGGCGAGTTCGGCCAGAACCGTCCGGGCATCGTCGACGAGGACGACCGCCGGGTGCCCGGCGGCGTGCTCGAGGACGAGGTCAGCCGCGCGCTGCTCCTGGCCGCCGTCGGCCGGGACCACGGCGACGACGTCGAGCTCGCCGACGCGCTCGCCGAGACCGACGACCCCCGCGTGCGGGCCGAGACCGCGCGGCAGCTCCGCATCCTCGCGACGGCCCTGGCCAACGCGGCGAACGCCCTCAACCCGGCGGTCATCGTGCTCGGCGGCTTCCTCGCCGTGCTCGCCTCCCTCGACCTCGAGGGCCTCGACGCCGCGGTGCGCGCGCAGACGATGCCCGCGTGCGCGGACGACCTGCGCATCGCCGTGGCCGAGCTGGGCGGACGGCGGCTGCTCGTCGGCGCGGCCGAGGCCGTCTTCGAGGCCGCGCTGTTCTCGCCGTTGTGACGGCGGAGGGAGGAGATGCGGCGGAGGGAGGAGCCGGGCGGCATCCCTCGTCCTCCGCTCCCGACATCACCTCCGCCGCCCCGCGGCGGGGCAGGATGGGGAGTCGGCACGGATGCACGGAGGAGATCGAGATGATCCAGACACGAGAGCCGGGCGCGACCTGGTCGGGCAATCACCGGTACGCGGCCGAGAAGGTGCTGCTGCCGAGCGACCTCGACGAGCTCGCCGCGGTGGTGGCATCCACGCCGTCCCTGCGCGTGCAGGCGACCCGTCACACGTTCAACGACATCGCGGACGCCGACACCGCTCTCGTCTCGCTCGAGCGCCTGCCCGTCCGGATCGAGATCGACGGCGACCGTGTGCGCGCCGAGGGGCTGATCACCTTCGCCGAGCTGGCTCCGGTCCTCGAGGCCGAGGGGCGCGCGCTGCACAACCTCGGCTCGCTGCCGCACATCTCCGTCGTCGGCGCGACCGCGACGGGCACGCACGGCTCCGGCCTGCGCAACGGCAACCTCTCGAGCGCCCTGCGGGCGGTGGAGATCATGGATGCCGCCGGCGGCATACGTCGATTCGAGGCCGGTGAGCCGCTGTTTCCGGCCGCCGCACTGAGCCTGGGCGCGCTCGGCGTCGTCACCGCTGTCGAGCTGCGGACCGAGCCCACCTACGCGGTGACCCAGGAGGCGTTCACCGGGGTCGCGTGGGACGACATCGTCGGCGACGTCGAGCGGGTGTTCGGCGGGGCGCGCAGCGTCAGCGTCTTCACCACCTGGGGCGAGCCGGCGCACGACCTCGTGTGGGCCAAAAGCGACGACGGCGACCTGTCGTGGGTCGAGGCGCTCGGCGGGCGTCCCGTCGGCGACGACATCCACCTGGGTCGCATCCGCACCGTCGACAACACGACGCCGCGGGGCACGGCGGGACCGTGGCACACGCGTCTGCCGCACTTCCGCGCCGACGCCCTGCCCAGCGACGGGGACGAGATCCAGAGCGAGTACTTCGTCCCGCTCGCCTCCGCCCGCGAGGCGCTGGCGGCCGTCCGCGATCTGGCATCCACCATCGACCCCCACCTGCTGGTCACCGAGCTGCGCACCGTCGCGGCGGATGAGCTGTGGCTGAGCCCGGCCTACCGGCGCGACGTGATGGCGATCCACTTCACCTGGCGGAACGACACCGACGGCGTCCTGTCGGTGCTGCCCGCGATCGAGGAGGCACTCGCCCCCTTCGACGCGCGTCCGCACTGGGGCAAGGCGTTCACCATGTCTGAAGAGCGGATCCGGGCGACGCTCCCGCACGTCGAGGACTTCCTCGCCGCGGCGCGCGAGGCCGATCCGCGCGGGGTCTTCCGCAACGACTACCTGCGGCGGACCCTCGGTCTCTAGCGGCGCCGCCGACCGCGCACGGCGCCGCGGCACGAGCGTCAGGCGATGCGGCGCTCCCCCGGCCGGATGACGCGCCACCAGCGGTGGCCGTAGCCGTCGAGGGCGACGTCGAAGCCGCCGTCGGTGATCTCCTCGGTGCCGGCGCCGTCGGAGAGGAGGTCCACGACGCTCCAGCCGGCGGCATCCATCCCCTCGATCTCGAGGCGGAACGTGCGCCCGTCGGGAGCGAAGTTGTGCGCCGCGACGAACATGCCGAGCTCGCTCGTAACCGCGTGCGCGAGCACGCAGGAATGCGGCTGGTCCAGGATGGCGAGCTGACCCCACCCGATCTCCGGCGACGCGCGGTAATGCCGAACGAGGTTCTGGACGAACCGCAGCATCGACTCGGGGTCGTGGCGCTGCTGCGCGACGTTGACGTGCTGCGGACCGAAACCGCCGGGCACGACCTGCGCCACGAGGTCGTCGGCGGCGGCCCGGGAGAAGCCGGCGTCGTCGGCGCCGGTCCACTGCATCGGGGTGCGCACCGCCGCGCGACTGCCCTCGATCCGGGGGTTCTCCCCCATGCCGATCTCCTCGCCGTAATAGAGCACCGGCGCCCCGGGCAGCGAGAAGATCAGGCTGTAGACCATGCGCACCCGGCGCGGGTCGCCCTCCAGCATCGAGGGCAGCCGGCGGGTGATCCCGCGGCCGTGGATGCGCTGGCCCTCGTTCGGCGCGAACGCCGCGAACACCTCGTCCCGCTCCCCCGGGCTGAGCTGATCGAGGGTCAGCTCGTCGTGGTTGCGGACGAAATTGCCCCACTGGTTGCCGATCGCCAGCGCCGGGCGCGAGGCGAGCGCGTCGCGCAGCGGGGCGGCGTCCTGCCGGGCGAGCGCGAGGTAGAGCCGCTGGTTGGCGACGAAGTCGAACTGCATGGTCAGCTCGTCGCCGTCCGCACCGCCGAAGAAGAGCATCTGCTCGTCGTAGGGGAGGTTGACCTCGCCGAGCATCATGGCGTGCCCGCTGCGCCGCGAGACGTACCCCCGCAGGGTGCGGAGGAACTCGTGCTCGGGCCCGTCATCGCCGTCGATGAGATGCGGGACGGCATCCACGCGGAACCCGTCGATGCCGAGCTCGAGCCAGAAGCCGATCGCCTTGGCGATCTCCTCCCGCACCTCGGGGTGGTCGGTCGCCAGGTCGGGCTGATGCCGGTAGAAGGAGTGCTTGTAGTACTGCCCGGCCGTCTCGTCGAAGAACCAGACGCCGTCCTCGACGTCGGGGAACATGCTCGCGGGGGCGTCCTCGGGCACATCGTCGCGCCACTGGTAGAAGTGGCGGTAGCGGCTGTCGCGGCTCGTCCGCGCGTCCTGGAACCACGGATGCTGATCGGACGTGTGGTTCACGACGAGGTCGACGATCACGCGCATGCCGCGGTCGTGCGCCGTGCGCAGCACCTCGACCATGTCGCCGAGCGAGCCGTAGCGCGGGTCGACGCCGTAATAGTCCTCGATGTCGTAGCCGTTGTCGCGCTGCGGCGACGGGTAGAACGGCGCGAGCCACACGCACGTGACGCCGAGCTCGGCGAGGTGGTCCAGCCGCTGGGCGAGGCCCCGGAGGTCGCCGACGCCGTCGTCATCGGCATCCAGGTACGTCTTGACGTCGAGGTTGTAGAAGACCGCGGTCTTCCACCACAGGTCGCTCGTGTCGGTGAGCCTCATGACGCCGTCCCCGTCCGGACGGCGGCGCGGTGCGGGCGGGGCGGGGTGGTCGTCATCGGAGCCCTCTTCTCGGGAGCGGTGGCGGCTGGTCCCTTCCGTGTCTACCCGGCTGAGGTGTCAGGGACGGGCGGCTTGCCCGCGGCCGCGTGCGCGTGCTTCGCTCCGCCGGGGGCGTCGTGTCGCGGAGTCGCCGGGTCGTGAATGGCCGTCGGTCACCGCGGCATCCGGATTCGTCAAGGGCGGGCGACGGATGCCACCGGCTCCCTAGCGTCGAAGGATGAGCAGCGAACGCGACCAGTACACCTTCGACAACCCCGTCACCCGCTACGACCGCGTCGAGCCGCCCGTCCAGCACCAGCCGGAGCCGGGCGTGCAGGCCGACATGACGCCCGTGCCCGACCTCGGCGAGGAGACGTACCGCGGGCTCGGCCGCCTCGTCGGCCGCAAGGCCCTCATCACCGGCGGCGATTCCGGGATCGGCGGCGCCGTCGCCATCGCGTTCGCCCGCGAGGGCGCCGACGTCGCCATCGTGCACCTGCCGGACGAGCAGCGCGACGCCGACCATGTCCTCGAGCACGTGCGCGCCGCCGGTCGCACCGGCGTGTCCATCGCCGCGGACATCTCCGAGCCGGCGGCCTGCCGCGACCTCGTCGCCCGCGCGGTCGAGGAGCTGGGCGGCCTCGACATCCTCGTGAACAACGCCGGCAAGCAGGTCGTGGTTGAGAAGGTCGACGACCTCTCCGACGAGCAGTTCGAGCTGACGTTCCGCACGAACGTCTTCGCGCCGTTCTGGATCACGAAGGCGGCGCTCGCGCACCTGCCCGAGGGCGGCACCATCATCAACACCGCGTCCCTCGAGGCGTACAAGCCGGCGCCCGACCGCCTGGACTACGCCGCGACGAAGGCGGCGATCAACAACCTGTCGAAGGGACTCGCTCAGCAGCTGGCACCCCGTGGCATCCGGGTCAACGTCGTCGCCCCCGGGCCCACCTGGTCGGCGCTGCAGGTCAGCCAGGGCGTGTCGGACGAGCAGATGAAGGCGTTCGACGACGAGAGCACCTACCAGCGCGCCGGCCAGCCCGCCGAGATCGCGCCCGCCTTCGTGTTCCTCGCCTCTGCGGAGTCGAGCTACGTCTCGGGCGAGACGCTGAACGTGAACGGCGGCATGGTCACGCCGTGAGTTCGACGCCGTACGCGCCGAACTCCTGAGTTGCGCGGCGGGCGGCCCGCCGGCCCCGGCGCCGCTCACTCGCCGAACTCCTGAGTTTTGTCCCCCGGCCCGGCGCCGCTCACTCGCCGAACTCCTGAGCTCCGCGGCGGGCGGCCCGCCGGCCCCGGCGCCGCTCACTCGCCGAACTCCTGAGTTGCGCGGCGGGCGGGCGCGTCGCGCCCGTATTCCCGCGGCAATCCGGCCTCCCCGGCGCCGGATCTCAGGAGTTCGGCGGGCGCCCGCCACCCCGCAGCCGTCCCCGCTGCAGCCGGATCTCAGGAGTCCGGCGGACACCCGCCACCCCGCAGCCGTCCCCGCTGCAGCCGGATCTCAGGAGTTCGGCGGGCGTCCTGCCGTGCCCCGGCAGCGCCCACCGCGACCGGAACCCCGGAGTCCGGCGAGTGGCCCGCGGCATCCACCCCCGCCGCCGCCCGCACTTGCGCAAATCGGCCCGGATTGCAAGCGGCCCATTCCGCTCGACCCGGTGAGCGAGCGTGAAGGCATGCCCACCACGAACGACGGCCCCGGCGGGGCGCCCGTCACCCTCTACCTGCTGCACGCGCTCGGCGCGAGCGCCGACTCCTTCGGACGCCTCCGCGCGGAGCTCGCCGGCCGCGTCCACGTCGTGGGCATCGACCTCCCGGGCTTCGGGTCGGCCGCGGACGCCGCGGACACCTCCATCGAGGCGACGGTCGCGCACGTGATCGACGTCCTCGCGGCGCACCGCGGCGGCCGTTGGATGCTCGGCGGCCACAGCATGGGCGGCAAGATCGCCGCGCTCGTGGCCGCGCGCACGCTGCGCGGCGAGGCCCGCCTGTTCGGGCTGAGCGGGATGGTGCTGATGGCCCCGTCGCCGCCCCGCCCCGAGCCGATGGACGAGGAACGCCGCGCGCTCATGCTCTCGTGGGTCGCCGACGGCGGGCTGTCGGGCGACGACGCCCAGGCCTTCCTCGACCAGAACACCGCGCGCCCGCTCGACGCCGATGCCCATGCGCTCGCGCTGGCGGACCTGCGCCGCACGTCCCCGGCGGCGTGGCGCGCTTGGCTCGAGACCGGGAGCCGCGTGGATGCCACCGATGAGGTCGGCCGCCTCGACCTCCCCGTCCTGGTGCTCGCAGGGACGGACGACGCCGATCTCGGCGCCCACGCTCAGCCCGGCCTGATCGCCGACGTATACCCCCGCGCGCGGTTCTACTCCCTCGCGCAGACGGGGCACCTCATCCCGCTGGAGCGCGCCCCCGAGGCATCCACTGCCATCGCCCGCTTCGTGGAGGACGAGGTCCTCGTCGGCCCCGTCGTCCCGGACGACTGGGCGGAGCTCATCGCCGGCGACCGCGTCGACGACCGGGTGCGCGGGATCCTCGGCCGCCGCGCCGTCCCCGACGACCGGGGGTACGCCCCGCAGGTGCTGGACGTCGCCCAGCTGACGCTGCTCCGGGAGATCGCCGACCTCGTCGTGCCGCAGGACGGCCCGGCCCTCGACCTCGCCGGACGCGTCGACGCGCAGCTCGCCCGCGGGGAGGGCGACGGCTGGCGCAATGCGACGCTGCCCCCGGACGTCGACGCCTACCGCGCCGGTCTCGACACCCTCGCGCCGCTCTGGCCGACCGACCCCGCCGCCCGCGCCGACCTTCTGCGACGCGCGATGGAGGGAGAGGTGGATGCCACCGGCCCCTTCGACCACCAGCAGCTGGCCGCGTGGCTCGAGGACGCCCGCGTCGATCTCGCGCGGCAGTGGCTGGCGCACCCCGCCAGCATGGCCCGCACGGGCTACGACGGCTTCGCCACCGGCGGGACGCGGCCGCTGCGCGGCTTCGTCCAGCTGACCATCGGCCGCCGCGAGGACTGGGAGCCGGCGGGGGTCGGCGGCACCGTCGACGAACAGCAGCACATCACCGGAGAGGCGGTCTCGGCATGAATCTCGACCGGATGCGCACGTACCCGCTCGACGACGTCGTGGACGTCGTCGTCATCGGCACCGGCGCCGGCGGCGCCCCCCTGACCGCGGAGTTCGCGAAGCGCGGACTGTCCGTCGTCGCGCTGGAGGCGGGTCGCCACTTCACGACCGACGACTTCACCCCCGACGAGCCCGAGTCCGTCGAGATCAACTGGATGTCGGACCGTCTCTCCGGCGGCGACGACGCCACCGCCTTCGGCCCGAACAACAGCGGCCGCGGCGTCGGCGGCTCGACCCTGCACTGGGGCGCGTTCACCCCGCGCCCGGACCGTCGCGACCTCGCCCTCCGCACCGAGTCCGGCGTCGGCCGCGACTGGCCGATCGACCCGGACGAGCTGCTGTCGTACGTCGAGCGGGTCGAGGGCGACATCGGCGTCTCGGGGCAGACCCCCTACCCGTGGGATCCCGACCGCCGGTACGCGTACCCCGCAGCGGCCCGCAACGCCCCGGCGAACCTCGTCGCCCGCGGGTGCGAGGAGCTCGGCATCCGGTGGGCCGACGCCCCCGCCGCCGTTCTGACCCGCGCCCGCCTGCAGGACCACTACGGCGAGCGCGGCGCCTGCATCAACTGCGGCGAGTGCCACCAGGGATGCCGGACGGATGCCAAGGCCTCCACCGCCAACACGTACCTTCCCGTGGCGGTCGACGCCGGCGC
>Ga0194110_10009655_pt1 | contig 10833 bp, 7 predicted proteins | sample TA2Kig1200mmetaG_FD_146192 | JGI IMG/M metagenome (GOLD analysis project Ga0194110, IMG submission 146192) | Freshwater microbial communities from Lake Tanganyika, Tanzania - TA2015032 Kigoma Deep Cast 1200m | ecosystem: Environmental > Aquatic > Freshwater > Lake | place: Tanzania: Lake... | reverse complement strand
TTATTTGGAATATGAGGAGAAAATTGCCACTCCTGAAAAAATAAACGGTTTGCTCAAGAACTTGGGATATAAAGTAGGAAACGACAAAAAGGAACAGAACGATAAGATCAAAGAACTGAGAAAACGCTTAATTTTTGCCCTTCTTAGCGGCTTACCTATTGTTTACATGGTTATGGGAGAAATGATCGGTTTGCCGATACCATCCCGCTTAATGGCGGGAGAAAATTACGGCATTATCATTCAGCTTGTTTTGGCAACAGCTGTTATCATTTCCTCTTTTAATATCTGGGCTTCCGGTTTCAAAAATTTACTGCGGTTAGCCCCGAGTATGGATTCGCTTATTTTTATTGGCACGTCCCTCGCTTATTTTTACAGCTTGGCCATTACCATTTTGACATTTTTGGGCGGAAAACTTGAGGCCCATCTATATTATGAAAGCGCGGCGTTGATTTTAGTTTTCATTTCTTTGGGGAAATATCTTGAAGCAGAAACCTTAGGAAAAACCAGCGAGGCGATCAAAAAATTGATCGGGCTTCAGCCGAGAGAAGCAACAATAATCAAAATTAAAAATGAAAAATTTAAAATTAAGAATTACAATGAAAAATTCAAAATTCGAGAATGGATTGAAGCGAAAATTCCCATTTCAGAATTAGAAGTTGACGATATTGTCGTCATGAAACCTGGAGAGAAAATACCAACCGATGGAGTAGTAATTGACGGTTATTCCGGGGTTGATGAGAAGATGATAACAGGCGAAAGCGTTCCCGTGGAAAAAACGGTCGGCAGTGTCTTGATTGGCGGAACAGTCAACCAAACAGGCCGATTGGTCTTTAAGGTAACAAGGGTCGGCAAAGACACGATGCTGGCCCAAATTATAAAGATAGTTGAAGAAGCAATGGGTTCTAAGGCACCGATTCAGCTTTTAGCCGATAAAGTTTCTTTTTATTTTGTCCCGTCTGTAATTGGTATTGCCATTTTTGCCTTTGCTGTTTGGCTTTTACTGGGACAACCATTAGCTTTTGCCCTAACGGTTTTTGTGGCCGTTTTAATTATTGCTTGCCCTTGCGCTTTGGGTTTGGCCACGCCAACTGCGGTAATGATGGGAACAGGACTGGCGGCAAAAAACGGCATTTTAATTAAAAGCGGCAAGGCCTTGGAAATTGCCCGCGATGTTAATATGGTAATTTTTGACAAAACCGGCACTTTAACAAAGGGAGAGCCGACTGTGACTGACATCATTGAAATTAAAAATTCAAAATTGCAAATTCTTCGACTTGCCGCCTCGGTGGAGAAGAATTCCGAGCATCCGCTGGCGGAGGCAATTGTCAGAAAAGCCAAAGAAGAAAGTCTTACCCTTAGCGCAGTTAAAGGATTTCAAGCCATCGTCGGGCAGGGTGTTTCCGCTTATCTTAAAAAGCGAAAAATACTTTTTGGGACCAGAAAACTGATGACGGAAAATCAGATTGAAACCCATACCATAGAAGAAAAAATGATTGTTTTAGAAGACCAGGGTAAGACAGCCATGATTTTGGCGATTGATAATGATATTTTGGGAATCATTGCCGTTGCCGATACTCTTAAAGAGTATTCAAAGGAGGCAGTTAAGATTCTTCACCAAATGGGCAAAAAAGTAGCGATCATTACCGGAGATAATGGGAGAGTTGGGCAAGCCATTGCCGGACAGGTTGGCATAGACATGGTTTTGGCCGAGGTGTTACCCCAGGAAAAATCGGCCGAAATTAAAAAATTGCAAGGCGAAGGAAGGGTTGTGGCGATGGTAGGGGACGGAATAAATGATTCTCCCGCATTAGCTCAGGCTGATTTGGGAATTGCTCTTGGATCTGGCACCGATGTGGCTATAGAAACTGGAGATGTTATTCTGCTAAAGGATGACCTACGGGATGTGGTAACGGCCATTGATTTGAGCAAATATACTTTAAGTAAGATCAAACAGGGTCTCTTTTGGGCTTTCTTTTACAATATTATTGGTATTCCGGTAGCGGCGGGAACTTTGTACCCGCTTACCGGCTGGCTTTTAAATCCGAGCATTGCCGCAGCCGCAATGGCTTTCTCCTCGGTAAGTGTCGTCGCCAACGCTCTCTCAATGAAGTATTACCGGCCAACTATTTAAACAGAAGACTGCGCTCATTAGCGATGAGCGGGCCGCCCGCCTTAGGGCGGAGCGAGCCTCGCTCAAGTTCGCCTCGGGCGACTTGAGCGGGTGAAGGGAATCGGACCCTCTGTCTGCTCCTTGGCAAGGAGCCGTGTTACCGGTACACCACACCCGCCTACGTTACTGTGTAACTTCGGCGGGCAGGCCCGCTTTTAGTTGGGCTTGCCATCCGAAGCTTCAGCGCAGGATGGTGCCGAGAGCGTGAGTTGCACACGCATCCCAAGTTTTTCAGACTCGTGTCTTGACTACCTTGACTATCTCGGCCCTTCGACTCACGAAAAGCAAAGCGACGAATGGGTGACCGCTGGTGGATTTGAACCACCAACCTCTTCGATGTAAACGAAGCGCTCTGCCGTTGAGCCAAGCGGTCGCTCTGGCCTCGCTTCTAGGCGACTATATTTTAACAAAGTTATTCGGGGAAAAACAAGAGCATTATTCTTTTCCGTGATAGTATCTCTTGCCCCTTAGCTTTTCGGGTAAGAGGTCTTTTGTATTCAAAAATTTTGTAGGGGCATTAAGGATCTTAAGGGGAATCGAAAGATTTCCGTATTTCTTCACATCTTTTAGGGCCTCAAAATAGGCATCAACGGCCGAACGATCCTTTCTGGCTAGTGCCAGATAAACTGCGCCATGGGCCAGGTTCTCCTGGCATTCTGGAAAACCAATTTCATGGCAGGCCTGAAATACTTCATTGGCAACGACTAACGCAGTTGGCTGAGCCATGCCTATGTCTTCGCTAGCAAAAACAACCATACGCCTGGCGATAAAAAGCGGGTCTTCTCCTGCTTCAACCATGCGTGCTAGATAATATAAGGCGGCATCAACATTTGAGGCGCGCATGCTTTTAATGAAAGCGCTAATGGTATTGTAATGTTCCTCGCCATTGCGGTCAAAGGTAAGAGATTTGCGCTGGAGCGCATCTTCGATTTTTCCTATACCTAAGCTACGTTTGCCCCCCGCTAAACTTGCCGCTATTTCTATGGCATTAAGGGCAATTCTTGCATCCCCGTTACAGGATTCGATTAAAAACTCCCTGGCCTTACTATTAATCCTAACTTTTAGCTCTTTTTCTCCTCGCTCAATTATCTTTTGCAAGTCATCATGCGCTAACTGATTTAACACTAATACTCGGGAGCGCGAAAGTAGTGGGCCGATTACTTCAAAAGAGGGATTCTCGGTAGTGGCGCCGATTAGAATTATCGTTCCGTCTTCCACGTGTGGTAAAAAGGCGTCTTGTTGGGCCTTATTTAACCGGTGAATTTCGTCCATGAAGAGAATCGTTTTCTGGCCATAGGCCGAGAGTCGCTCCTTGGCCTCCGCCACTACTTTGCGAAAATCATCTAAACTGGCCGTCACAGCGGAAAAATGAAATAGGCAGGATTTGGTGTTATTGGCAATAATCTTGGCGAGGGTGGTCTTCCCGCAACCCGGCGGACCCCAAAGAATCAAAGAAACGAGTTGGTCATTTTCAATAAGTTTTCTTAGAATTCCGTTCGGCCCCACTAAATGTTTTTGTCCGGCAAATTCTTCAAGGGAATGTGGTCTAATTCTTTCCGCCAGGGGAGGCAAGACTTCGTTTTTCATCCTATGCGTTTTTTATATATTCAAATTCGAAAGTTTTCCAGGGGTGCGGCGATTGCTGCCATCCAATCGCTGCGCCATTCCTGGCTCAGCCTGACGGCCTCGAAAAAATTCGGCTCGAAGGTCCGCCATCGACGACAAAACAATGACGCAAAAATTCCATAAAAATTACTACTTAGAATATAACAATATGATAGCTACTATTCAAGCGGAAAGCACTAAAGTTGATATAATAATTACATGTACAATCTAATTACATATCCAACACAAATGGCCTCAATTAAGAAGAACAAGTGGAGAATGCAAGATTCAATTGATAAAAAACTAAGTCTAGGCGATTTAATAAGGGAGGAGGAAAAGCTCTGGAAATCAATCAAAAAAATCGCTGACGGCTCAGGGTCCCCTTCAATACATCTTAAATACTTTAAAGGTTCGAAACTCTTAGGATATGGTTGGGAATGGGCAGTTTATGAATTTAATAAAACTGAGGTAATCAAGGTGCCAGCAGGAATTTTTCCGGAAGTTAACAATAAAGATTATTTCAAGAATACGAACCTGGCCCACAATGTATGTAAAAAATTCCTGAGGGATTTTGTTGTAGAAAGCTCCTTTCAAAGAAAAAAATTCGACGGTAATTTGATAAACATCATCTTCCAAAAAAAGTTAAATTCAAAACAATGTCATTCCATTGTCGCTAAAGAATTACCGCAAATTTTAAGAAGAGATTTAGCGAAATTGGGAAAGGGATTGTTAAAAATGTTAAGTACTTGGGAATGGATGCCTGACATGAATCTATATGAAAAGTCTGTTGGTGGCAAGAGATTATGGAACATTTGGAATTTGATGCTTGAGAATGGGCACCCCCAGATTTTTGATTTTACTTCTTATTATGACGTTTTCCGGCTCTACCCGGAAAGAACAAAACAAGAGGTGAAAACTAAGGGCCAAAATTGGGAAAAATTCATTAAAGAACTTTCATCTTAAGTTCTATCTTTCTTCAACCATCTCAACTCGAGGAGGTTCTCGTAGAATTCTCGCATATTTATACTTAAACGCGCCATCAGAATATAATTCAATAATTCGCTCTGCAACCCACCTTGGGTCCAACATTGTGGTTGTATCTTTTTCTGTGTTAAGCCAAAAGTTGGTTTTCATTCCTGCTGGTCCGGCAACTAAAACTTTTCCAACCTGAGGATCAAGTGATACCGAATTAGCAAGCATTCCCAAGCCAGCTTTCACGGCCGTGTAAACTGGTTCGTATGTTCTTGGCGTCCACTGCGAAGTTGAGGTTATCGCAATAACTCCTGGCAATCTTTCCTGGCGGTTTAAAACTTTATTTAGGATAACAATAGGCGCAGTCAATCCTACGTTAATCATTTTTCTAATATCCGCATCGGATAGTTGGCTTATAGTGCCTTCCTGATAAAATCCGGCTGCAAGTACCAGCAAGTCGAGCGATCCTTGTATGTTTGACAAAGCTTTATCTATTTTCTCGCTTAATTGATCGGTGTATTGATCTACATCGAGATAAACAAACCTCAGTGGTTGGTCTTTTGGTTCCCTCCTGCCTGTCACATAAACAGTGTTGTCTCTTGTTGCTAGCAATTTTCCCAGTTCCAAACCCAGTCCAGAACTTCCTCCAAAGATCAGAATAGTATTATGTTCATTTTCTTTTGCCATGATTCTTAAGAAAGTATATCAAGACGGGTCAATATTTGCTGAATATGGCAGCGAAGCCGGGCAATTTATGCGCAGGAAAAATAATTGCGATAAACTTTTTTGCCCGATTCCTCCACATGATGCGTTCTCCGCGCGGCCATCCGCGGCCCGCGCATACCCTTCTGATCTCCTTGTGTGCTGTGGTACGAAAAAATTCGAACCGCATATTTCGAGTCGTATTAGCTCGCCCCTGCGGGGCTCGCTTCTCGCTCCGGCTCGGCCTTCGGCCTCGCCTCCGCTTGTTTCAAAGACGCGATTTTAAATTTGGCTTGCGAGCCAAATTTCACTGCTTTGCAGTGTTATTCTAACACAAAGAAAACATGGCAAAGGGCTATAAGCCCTTTCATGCCTCGCACAAGATACACCAAAGCTACAGGTGTAGAGCTTCGCTTGTGCTCGGCTGAAAAGCCAGCATATCTATAAATTACCATGCAAAATAAGGTAGAATGAATTATGGCAATACAAGCAGAAACTACAGAAGTTGAAGTATTTATAGATAGATTTCCAGAACGATCCGGAATAACTGAAAATCTTTTAGCTCCAAGAAACGAAATAGATAATGCAGGATTTAAAAGACGAATATACAACTACAAAGGATACTCCTTCTCTTTTAGAGGAAAGGAGGAATTGCCAGAATTTGGAACAGTTAATAAATCTAAAGTAGTTTTATTGGGATCCGATCCCGTACATGTTAGTTCTGACAGCTATCAGTCTTACAGAGATAAAATTATTAAAACCGATGAAAGTGCAGAAGATTTACCAACTCTTTATTTAGCAACGAAAGATATTCAGGGTGTAATTTCACTAGCATTAGAATTGGGTGCAACTGATCCACATTTAATAAGAATACTAGAGGAGGTTAAGTCTGGAATTTATTCTGGTCGCGCACTTGATTTAATGGACAAACTCATGGCTGTTAATTGTGTTACAGATAACGAAAAAGAATGGAGCCAAAAACTAGCAAGTGGCGATGCAGAAGCTATTGTTGCACTTTCAATTTTAGGTAGTGAAGAAGCAGGTAATTATATAAATTCCAAATTAGAACAAATGCGAGATTTAGATGCATTAAGAGAAATTACAGAGGAAAAAGGTAAACCTATGGACATTGAGAAACAAGTTTGTGTCCATGCCACTAAGTTTAAACCAAACGTAGTAGAAAACGGTTATGAGGTCAAAACAACTGGAGATGCAACAAACTGGGAGTATGTCAGAAACACTGTTCATGTCTCCTTAAACCACAAAGTAGTGAGCCATATGATGGGAAAATGGGATACAGCACCATATGTGCTCATTAGTCCTATGAAAGATGTAGTCCAGGAGAGTGGTTTGCCAGAATCTGATCAAGAATGGGATACTTGGTGGGTATTAAACCCCGGCGAAACATTAAAATTTCCAAATAGCATATTAGTAGAACCAGGAAAAATGCCATTTAACACGCTTTATGTCATTGGTGAAAAAACATCTACTTTCAAAGGTGAAGGTTATACTATGGATGACTTATTAAATACCGAAAAAGTGACTGGATCAAATATCGATTTGTTAAGTAGTTTTAAATCTATACTTTTTCCTAATTATTCTGAAGACGAGAATTTAAAAGCATTTATTGATTCTAATTGGGATGTTGAAAAAATATCTCAATTGCTTATTGAAAAATATTTTCCTAATGAACGTTACCCGGAAGAAAGAAAGGGAAAGAGTTTTTTGGAAATCATTAGATATCATGTCTCTTCATGGAATGATACTGAGTTGTTTGATCAAAAAATTAAAGTTTCTGAAAACATATTAATTGCCGATAGAGTTACAGAAATACTAAACGATCTTGGAATTTCACAAGCATTTAAGGGAAAGGCGGAGGACTTTGAACAGATGCTTCAAACACTTTCAGAATATATATCAAAAGACATTGAGGGAGATATTTTTAGTAATCTAAGTTCGTTGGTAGTTAGTCAAACAGTCGAAAAAATGGGATATAAAGCTACGGGCGGTGGAAACTGGCCAAGTGCACATAATGGTTCGTCTTATGATTGGCTAACAAAGGGACATTTTGTTGCAGTTGATAACGCAAAAAAATTAGGTGGCACAGATGATGATAGTACAGAGATTAGGGGTGAGTTCGATTGGAGAAAATTTGATCCAACTTGGTATGTTTTACCTGAAGTTAATGCCAAAACCCGTAGAGTAATATATGCATCAGGTGCGTTTAACTCACGGGAAGAATAATATAACTATTGAACTTTTAACTTCACAGAGTAAATTTAAATTAGGACGCGCGACAGCTAATCGCTGTCGAAAAATTTTTGCATTTTGAAAACATAAAAGCAGATTTCGAGCCAGCACTTCTTGCGAAAGACCGCAGTTTTTCGCTATTTTGTTTCAAAGACGCGATTTTCCGAGCCTGAAAGGCGAGGTTTATGCAGTTTTCGAAAGGTTCGAGCCAATTACTACCTTTTTGCTTAATTTCTAAAATCTTCTCGTCAAGATTATGTTTTTCTTCTTCTATCTCAAACCCTTTTGACTTATATACATTTTCATCAACAGTGCCATTTAAGTAAACATCAAGAAGTTTATTTTGTTTTTCTTCTAAATTCCTTTTTTCAATTTCCAGCTTCGCAACATTAGTTTCTCTCTGACTGATTTCAAATTGTTTATCTCTTTCCAACCAACATTCCCAATCAGCCTTCCAATTATCAGGTAGTGAAAATTCTAAAAATAGATTGCGAAGCTGATCAATTAATTTTTGTTCTTCTATATATTTTTGAGTGCAAGGCACAAGTTTTTTGGTACATCTGTAGTAAATATACTTAACCTTTCTATTAGTACCCTTGTAATATTTAGTATGAGTCTCGGCAGTAATTGCTGCCTTGCACTCACCACAATGAGCAAGTCCTGAAAAAGCAAAATTATGTCCATCATATCTTGGTCTTTCAATTCTTTTTACTTTTTCTTGGGCTTTGTTAAATAGATTTCTACTAATAAATTGCTCATGCTTTCCAGTTGCTATTTGACCACCATACCTCATTATTCCTATGTAAAAAGAATTGCCTAAGATAGTTGATTTTAACTGCTCAATTTTAAAAGGCTTTCCTGTATTTCCAGTTATGCCAAATTTATGTAAAAAATTAACAATTTGTGTAAAAGAAGCATTATCATTTACAAGCATTTGAAAAGCCTTTTTAACAATTTTGCTTTTTCCAGGATCAACATCAATTTGTCTGGTCTTTGGATTGTTTATATACCCAGGTGGTGCTTTGGTTGGCCAAATACCTAATTTTAATTTGTAATGTAAACCTCTTTTAACATTCTCAGACAAATTGTCTACATAATACTTGCTTTGCCCGAATGCAATTGAAAGCATGAATTTACCTTGAGGAGTATTGTCAAACCAGAAAGTTGGAAATTTCAGGTTTTGCAATTTACCAGTATCGAGTAAATATATAATCCTTCCACCATCAACAGAATTTCTAGCAAGTCTGTCCGGATGCCATCCAATGATTCCATTTGCAAAACCTGATTCAATTAAACTAATCATTTCTGCAAACTTTTGTCTTCCTGGAGATTTAGCAGTTCTTGCTTCTGTAATTACTTTTACAATTTCAAACTTTTCTCGCTTTGCAAATTCAGTTAGCTCCGAAATTTGTTGATCAATGGACAAGACCTGTTTATCTTTTTCATCAGTACTTTTTCGGCAGTATATTATGTACTTCATACTTTTGCTCTGTGTTCACAAAAATTTTTGCATTTTCTTCTATTTGTTTTCGTCAAATCTCTTTTGACCCCATTTTGGGCTTGAACTTGGTCAAAAATTTGCGTGGCCGTATGCGCGCGGACACACAATTTTTGCCAATGTCCTTGTCAGTGCCGAGGACAGGACTCGAACCTGCATGCCTTGTTTAAGGGCACAAGCACCTCAAGCTTGCGTGTCTGCCAATTTCACCACCTCGGCAAGCCTACCCTACCATAGGGCAAAAAGTTAACCCCGACCGCCGAATCGGCGAGGAGGGGTGCCCTGAGAGAGACTCGAACTCTCACGCCTAAAAGGCACTAGCTCCTGAAGCTAGTCTGTCTACCGATTCCAGCACCAGGGCAAAGAGCGTGGTCGGCACTTCGGCTAATTATTATTATACCAATCGCTATTGATTTTTTCCAATTAAGAATCTAAAATTACGCTATGGCGAAGTCATTTGCAAAGAAAAAGCAGCAACAAAAAAAGGCTTTTCGCAACCCGGATTTTGAAAAGCCAAGATTCTTCGGGAGAAGACTCGATCTTAGGCCGGTAAGCTTTAGGGGGACGCAGCACCGTGGATAAGGCTACTGCTACTCTGGAAAAACTACCGGGATTGACGATCCGCCTTACGATTTCTATACCCAAGGCAAAGGTAAACGACCTTTATCAAGAATTGCTAAAACGGGCAATTAGCCAGCTGGAAACACCTGGCTTTAGGAAAGGGAGGGTGCCAGGAAAAATTGCCGAGGAAAAGATAGACAGGGCCAAATTAGACCAAGAACTTATTCGACAACTTGTTCCCGAGTCCTATTTTGAGGCAATTAAGGATCATAATCTGGCACCAATTATTAACCCCAAAATTAAAATTATAAGCTCCGAAAAAGATAAGGACTGGCAGATTGAAGCCCTTACCTGCGAGGCGCCAACAGTTACTCTTGGCGACTATAAAGGAGAACTTACAAAAAGTTTGGCTGGTAGCAAAATTTGGTTGCCCGGGCAAAAAAAGGATAAGGGGGAACGAGAAAGAGAAGAAAAGCTAAAGAAAATCCTGGAAATATTAGTTTCATTTATTAAGCTAGAAGTCCCTCGGTTACTTCTCGAGGATGAAGTAAACCGAAAGCTGTCCGAGCTTATTGATAAAACGGACAGGCTGCGCCTAAGCCTCGATCAATATTTAACTTCCATTAACCAAACTGCTGACCAGTTGAGAGAGGCATACGGCAAAGAGGCAGAAGAAACCTTAAAAATTGAGTTTATCTTATCGCAAATTGCCAATGAGGAAAAAATTATCGTTGACCCAAAAGAGATTGAGGCATTTATTGCCGCAATAAAAGACGAAAAAGAAAGAGAGGCCCTAGAAACTCAAAAATATCTCATTGCCCAAATTATCCGCCGCAGAAAGACATTTGACTTTTTACTAAATTTTTGATATGCTTGTCCCATAATTACTTAATATAAATAAGTGTGGGAAAGATAAGTCAAAGAAAGAAATTTCCAGAACCAAGGGGTGCGGATGATTTTCTGGAAGCAATCAAAGACTTAGGTCCCGCTAATTACCCCCCCAAAAAGAACCAGGGCAGGGGAGAGATTACTCGGGGCGCGTCAGTCAATTTGGGCGGGTTTGCCGAGCAAGCCG
>Ga0194110_10009654_pt1 | contig 10833 bp, 5 predicted proteins | sample TA2Kig1200mmetaG_FD_146192 | JGI IMG/M metagenome (GOLD analysis project Ga0194110, IMG submission 146192) | Freshwater microbial communities from Lake Tanganyika, Tanzania - TA2015032 Kigoma Deep Cast 1200m | ecosystem: Environmental > Aquatic > Freshwater > Lake | place: Tanzania: Lake... | reverse complement strand
ATGGTCATCGAGCAGGGCTTTTCGCAGAAGACGTCCTTGCCGGACTGGGCCGAGCCTATCGACAGCAGGGTGTGCCAGCGGTCACCGGTGGCGATCAGCACCGCGTCGATGTCCTGGCGGGCCCACAGCTCGAACTGATCGCTGTACATGGCGCAGTCGTTGTTCCCGTACTTCCGGTCGGCCTGCGACTTGATGGATTCGCGCCGGTCGTTGCGGACGTCGCAAATCGCCAGGAACTGAACGTCCGGTTGTTCGAAGAAAAACCGCAGCACGTAGGAGCCGCGGCTGCCGATCCCCAGGCCGCCCACAGTGATGCGGTCGCTGGGCGGCGTCGCCCCGTTCTTGCCCAGCACCGAGCCGGGGATAACCAGGGGCGCGGCGGCCAACGCGCCGGTCCCCGCCGCGGTCTTCAGCAGCCGCCGCCGTGAAATGAGTTCTTTTCCACTTGCCATCGTTGCTCTCCTGATGCCTGTAGCCGGTGGCTTGTTGCCTGTTGCCTGTGACCTCTTGCCTCTTGCCTTGCCGCGCAGCGGCGTCTATCCCTCACGCATCATCTCGTCCCAGCTCACCTCGCGGCGCAGCTCGACCGCCATGCGTCCCAGGATCGAGGTCAGCGTGCTGTCGGCCGCGTCCTTCACCATGCTGAAGGGTTTCTTGTCCGCGATGCTCTTGAAGAACGCCTCCACGGCGTCAACGGTGATCTCGCGCTTGGAGTCCACGCGGGTGGCCTTGTTCTTGCCGGCCTCCTGCCAGGAGTAGTAGCTGCGCGCCACCTCGATGACGCCCTGGGTGCCGAAGAACTGCTCCTTGACGTCCCAGTACGCGCGCGGCGGAAGCTGCGTGCCCAGCAGCCAGCCGCGCAGTCCGCCCGGGTAGATGTAGCTGACATTCACGTGGTCCGAGTTGTCGCCCGCGGTCCGCCTGTAGCGCCCCCCGTCGCCGTAGGCCTTCTCCGGATGCGCCAGCGCGAACCAGTTGAGGATGTCCACCCCGTGGCAGTCCTGCTCGACGATGAAGTCGCCGCAAGTGTCCTTCCAGCGGCCCCACTGGCGGATGCGCTCCATCTCATCCGTGGGGCGCACGTTGGGACCTGGCGCCGGCGTGAAGGCGGAGCCGCCCCAGATCCAGTAGCTGATCATGAGAGTCATCTCCCCGAGCTGGCCGCTGCGGATCATGCGTTCGGCGGCCAGGTACTCGGGACTGAAGCGCTGCTGGAAACCGAAACCCACGGTCTTGGACGGGCCCAGGCGCTCGGCGGCGCGCAGCAGGCGCTTGACGCCAGCCACGTCCACGCCGGCGGGCTTCTCGATGTAGATGTGCTTGCCCGCCGCGGCGGCTATCTCGAAGTGTTCGGGGTGCAGATAGACCGGGGTGGCGATGAGCACGGCGTCGATGTCGGCCCGGGCCAGCAGGTCCTTCATGTCCCGGTAGGACTTCACCTTGTCGGCGCCCGGGATCTCGGTCTGCGCGGCGTCGATGCGCTCGGGCCGTATGTCGCAGATGGCGGCCAGCCGCGCGCGCGGATCCTGCGTCATCAGCCGGCCGACGAAGCGGCCGCGGCCGCCGGTCCCGATGATGCCGAAGCTCACGGCGGAGCTGGCCTGGCTGCCGAAGGCGGTCCTGGACTTGACCAGCAGAGGAGCGGCCGCGCCGGTGAGCGCCTGCCGCCGGGTGATTCTTGCCATTAGCTGAGTCTCCTTGTCACTGGAATCGGGGACAGGCTGCGCTGTCCACGGGGGGACAGCGTGGCCTGTCCCCGATTCGCCCTATAGTTTCACTCCCGTCGCCACCCACTGGCCGGTGCGCGCGCTCTCGATGACGGCGTCGCAGACCTTCTGCGTCTCGACCGCGTTGCGGAAGTCCGGCTGGGTGGGTTGGCCCGATTCGATCCCCATCACGAAGTCGGCCAGCGCGTTCAGGAAGGTGTGCTCGTAGCCGATGCAGGTGCCCGGCACCCAGTAGTGCTTCATGTAGGGATGTTCGGAGTTGGTGGTATGGATCTTGCGCCAGCCGGTGAGATGCGACTCGGCCTTCTTGCCGGATTGGAGCTGCTGGTACTCGAAGAATTGCAGGTACTCAGGCTCCTCCAGGTCGAAGTAGACGCTGCCGCCGGCGCCGTTCAGCTCCAGGGTGTTGAAGTTCTTGCGTCCGCGGGCGTAGCGGGTGGATTCGAAGGTGCCCATGGAGCCGTTGGAGAACTCGGCCAGGAACATGCAAGCGTCGTCGATGCCCACCGGCTGCACCTTTCCGCTGACCGCGTGCACGCGCTCCTTGACGAACGTCTCGGTCTTGGCCACCACCCGCGTGATGGGGCCGTTCAGCCACATGGCGGTGTCGATGGAGTGGGCCAGCAGGTCGCCGGTCACGCCGGAGCCGGCCACGCTGAGATCCAGCCGCCACAGCGCGTCGCCGCCCTGGGGGACATCGGGTGAAATGGTCCAGTCCTGCAAGTAGGTGGCGCGGTAGTGGAAGGGACGGCCGATGCGCCCCTCGTCGATAATCTGCTTGGCCAGCGCGATCGAGGGCACCCGCCGGTAGTTGAACCACACCATGTTGGCCACGCCGGCCTTCTCGACCGCCGCCGCCATCTCCTCGGCCTGGGCCACGTTCATGGCCAGGGGCTTCTCGCAGCACACCATCTTGCCGTTGGCGGCGGCCGCCAGGGCGATGTCCCGGTGGGCGATGTTGGGCACGCAGATATCGACCAGGTCGATGTCGGGCGCCTCCACCATCTCGCGCCAGTCGCTCTCGGCGCGCTCGTAGCCCCACACCTCGACGAACTTCCGGGCCTTGGCGAGCTCACTGTCGCAAATGACCTTGAGCACCGCGCGGTGCTCGACCGGGAAGAAGTTATTCAGCCTGCGGTAAGCGTTGGAATGGGCGCGGCCCATGAAGCCGCAGCCGACCACCCCGACGCGCAGTTCCTTTGCCATGATGAAATCCTCCGCTTGCGATTTCCGGTACTGGATGCCGTACCATCGATGCACTGGCAAACCGCTCCCTGACGGTCGCGGCTCGGAAGCCGATTCCGAGCCACGAGCGCAAGCGAGTGGTCCGGGTGGGCGTGTACCGGCATTTCGGTTACAGGATACTAGCCGTACTTCTGAATCAGTTCGTCCAGCTTCTGCTTGCAGCCGGCCGTGGCTTCCCAGGCGTTGCCCCAGAAGCACAGGTCGATGGTCCACCAGTCGTGAGGCAGGCGCGCGGCCTGCACCAGGGCCGGCATGACCTGGTCGAAGTCCACAATGCCCAGGCCGAAGGGCGGATGCGTGGACGTTTCGTCGTTGCCGGCGGCGTCCTTGTGGCAGGTGTTGTCGGAGTCGATCAGGTGGAAGTGGATGATCCGCCCCTCGAACTGCCGGATGAACTCGACCTGGCTGGGGAAAACCTCCTTGGCGCCCTCCTGGCGTGCGCCCACCACGCCCACCATCTGCCCGTGGCAGGTGTCGTAGAGCAGCCCGAAGTTGGGCTTATTGACGCGGTCCAGGATGCGCAGGATGTCGCTGGCCTTGTTGAAGGCGAAGCCCGGCTCGAATTCCCAGGCCACGTACTGCCCGTTTTCGGCGGCGATGTCGCAGCAGGTCTTCCAGGTCTCGACAACGCGCCGCATGGCGGTGGCCGGGTCCACTTCGCGCAGTATGGTGGGCGGCTGCACCGTATCGACGCGGATGGTGAGGATGCCCAGGTCGCGCGCGAACTGCGAGTTCTTGCGAAACTCGGCGAGGTACTTGCTCTGGTCATCCGTATTGATGAGCTTCTCGCCCCACAGGTTGGCGGCGATGCCGCTGAAGCCCAGGCCCAGGGCCTCCACCTTGGCGCGCAACTCTTCGCGCTGCGATTTCTCGGGCAGGGCGCCGCCCCAGCTTTCGTCCGGGCCGGCGGGGTTGCCGGGGTTGGGGTGCGGCGGGAAAGCTCCCAGCTCGACGCCGTCGAAGCCCAGCTCCTTGAGCTTGGTGCAGACGGTGTCGAAATCCACCGGGTTGCCGGCGTACGGGCCGATGGTGTAGGCCCAGGATCCGATTGAGGTGCGCTTGGCCATGTATATCCTGCCTCCTGCATCGGGGACAGACGGAACCGTCCCCCTCGCGGGGACGGTTCCGTCTGTCCCCGATGCTCGACTCTTGAACGCAGCGATTATACTACGCCAGGCTTCCGGCTTGCCCCATGTCTCCGGGGTCCCCAAGAGGTTCTTGTTTTCTCGGCCGCCTTCAGCCCGCCGGCGCGGTGCGTAATACAAGTATCATCCAGCAGCGTCACTGCGCCGGCGGCGGGGGCTGTGTGAGTACCTTCACTTTCGTCTGGTTCCCGGTTCGGTTCGCCGTCCTTCCAGCAATCTGTTGCGGACAGCGGCGGCCGGCCCGCGCAGCGCGGTTACGCCGGGAGGTCCTCCTCGATCACCTTGAAGTCCATCAGGTTCCCCAAGCGCTTGAGGCCCCGCAGGTGATCACCGTAGAACACCGACCGATGCAGCATGGGCATCGCGCCGATGTAGGTCGCGATGTCGCCTTCGAAGTCGGCTGGCACGATGGCGCCACCGCCCCAGTTCAGGTACAGGTGTCGGGCGTCGCGGACGCTCTGCGTAAACTGCGTGCGGCAGGCCCGGTTGCTGGTGCTCGTCTCGGTGACCTTGCCGGGCGCCACCAGCATGGTGTCCAGGTTGACCAGCTTCGCCATCGTGACCGGCTCCCCTATCTTCCATTGCACTTGCAGAGCGACCCCGCCGCCGCTGTCCGTTTGGCTGCGTATGACAAACGGCATGCGGCTGCCGTTAGGCCTCTGCGTAAACGATGTGCAATGGAACTGCACCACTGCATTCTTGGCTTCGTCGACCACCGGATCGGTGCTGAACCCAGGCTCGCCGAACGCATAGGCGAACAGCAGCATGGTGAGCGTATCATCGATGGAGCCTTCGCAGGCGCCCACCAGCCCCAGATCGCCGAGCTTGCTGACGGTCAGGCAACCCCGCGGGTCACCCATGCAGCCCCGGTAGCACAGGGCCCGGAAGTTCTCCTTGATCATCAACTGCTTGGTTGCCAGGTAAAACCTGGCCGAATCCATAATCTCTTGTCGCGTGGGCTCGATGATGGCCTCGGCCGGCTTGATCCAGTACTGCTCCGCTTCGGCTTCCGCGGCTTTGGGGTCGATCGACTTGGCCAGCTCCACGAGCTGCTCCCTCGGGACGGTCACCATGTCGGCGCCAAACTTCTGCTTGACCCCCTCGCGCGAACAGGCGGCCTTCGTGCCAACCGGGCCATTTACGGCCATGATCCGCGTCTGCTTCATCAAGGCCGGTACTCGTAACAGGCCCACAGCTTCGTCAAGCTCGTTCCAGTCGGTAGTGGAGAGCAACACGACCTTCCTCTTCTGCCATTGCTGGTGCCACATCCACCCGTGCCCGCTGAACGGCTGGAAGAAGGAGACCGCCGGCTTATCCACGCCGAAGTTGAGCTTGTCCAGAGTTGTGTAATCTCCGCCGTGTCCGGAGAGCCAGATCACCAGCAAACCGTCCGCGGAGGCAGCCTTGGCAGCCACCTCGCTCGGGTCCGCCGGCGGGATGGTCTCCCCGCCGACAAAAGTCACGTCCCCGAGCTTCTTCTCGAGGCCTTGGAGGTGGTTGTTCAGTTCTCTGATCTCCTCATCGCCCCAGGTCAAATATTGGACCATGACGCCGGGGGTTCTAGTGCTCTCGCGTGCCCCAAATCGGCCGATAAAGACCTTGTGTATTCTGGCCGGGCGCAGTTTGGGCCACGCCTCTCTCTCGGCGGCGAGTGCGGAACGAGCTGCCGCGGCTTGCGAAGCCAGCACGAAGCTGGCTCCCGCACCCGTCCCCAAGAACTGCCGGCGATTCACTCCAACAGGGTGATTCATAAGTTCCTCCGCTACTGACTTTTCTTTAAGTGCCGAGTTCTAGTCTCGGCGATTCCCAAAATCCCTCACTGCCGCCCAACATGGGCGCCCCGCCCTCAGGCATGGGGCGCCCGTTAACTGCCGATTAGAAGCTCAGCCTCAAGCCAAACTGGACGGATCGCGGCATGTTCGCCTGGGTTAAGGTGGTGACCCCGAACAGACTCGCCGTTGCGCTCAGGTTCGGATTGCCGAACCGGGGTGTGTTTAGCGCGTTCGACGCGTCGGCTCGCAGCTCAATGCTCATATGCTCGGTCTTGAACGTCTTGTATAGGGAGAGATCCGCGAGCAGTGGCATGCTGGACCGCAGGCTGCCCCACTGCGGCTGCGGCGCCGTCAGGAGAGTAAACGGCCTCTGGATGATCCAGGCCACTGGTTCGGTGTCGCTCGCGCACATCTGACGCCTGTTGGTGTTCATGTTAAAGGTGCAGGTATTGAACCAGCGCTGGTACGTCGGATTGGGGATGGCGGGATCGAGTCCGCTGGAGGTCGCGCCGCCGACAGTGAGTATCGAACCCGCACGCCATTGGCCGAATCCGGCAACATTCCAGCCGCCCAACAGCGCCTTGGTCAGGCCCCCGGCGTTGTTGAAGAACGGGAGGCTGTAGGTGCCGTTCAGATTGATAATGTAAGGCTCATCGCCCGCGTCCCGCCTAATGAACTGCCCGATGGCATCCATGCCGGAGTTGAGATAAGTGCTATACGTTGTGCCCTTGGCGAACGTGGCGGTGAACAAAACCGTAAGACCGGCGGACAAGCGCTTCTCAAGCTGAACCAGCAGGGCGTCGTACCGGGTGGTGCCGATGCTGCGGCCGGTCTCGGTGATTCCGGTGAACTGCGGATAGGGCAGGAGCGATTGCTGACGCGTCATCGTCGCGCCGTTCAGCGCGGTGCCCGGCAGCAGGCCGGCGAACGGATTCGCCACCATGGTTGCGGTCGCGGTCAGATTGGCTCCGTGAGTCAGGTACTGCTCATAGGTGACCGTGTTCAAGGCCCTCGACGTTGGGCTCTGGCGGCCGCGGCGCCCGTCGTAAGAGACCTGCAAAACCGAACGGAGCGGCAATTGATACTGGATGCCCGTAGAGAAAGTGTGAGCGTACGGAACGCTGCGGTCGGGCCAGACGTAGGAGATGCTCGCCCCTACGTTCGTTTGCAGCCCCAAGGAACGGCCAAGTGGCAGCAGGATTCCGTCGTTGAATGGATTCGAGAGCATCCCGCAGGCGTTGCCAGTGCAGCCTGGTGTCGTGATCGGCTCCCTGCCGGCGCCGCCTACCGATGTGCTCGGCGCGGTTGCGAGGCTAAAGCCGGTCATGGGGGCGACGGTGGCTGTGGGGTCATAGGTGACGCCCCACCCCCCGCGAAGCACCAGTTTCGAGCCGACCTGATAAGCATAGCCGAGCCGCGGTGCAACGTTGTTCAGATCGCGTTTGTGAGGCAGCCGGTTGTTGCTGTCCGCAAACAGCAGCCCGCCCGTGATCCGCGGCCCGGTCGGGGAACCGAGGTTCGTCACGGTCGTGGGGTCGAAGCCCCTGACGAAGCGGTCGAAACGGTCGGTGACTGGAGACTCATACTCCCAGCGAAGGCCGAGGTTCAGGGTCAGCTTCCGCGTGACGCGCCAATCGTCATGGAAGAACAAGCCATAGTAACGCTGCCCCTGCGCCGGTAAGCTGTTCCAGGTGCTGCTTACCGAGCCCGGATAGCCCAGCAGGAACGACGCGAATCCGTCACCCGACGCTGCACTGGCCACCAATGGGTTCTCCCGTGTAAACGAATCTGTGAAGCCAAATGTGGCGAAGGGGAGAAGGCTCGACTGATTGTTGAGCATCAACCGGGCATCGCCGCCGAACTTTACATTGTGTGCCCCGACTACTCTGGTCAAGCTCTTCCCGACCGACCAGGTGTCGCTGAAATTGAGGACGTTGCCGCCGCCCCTGCAAGGGCCGATCAGGCTGATAATTCCGAATGTGATGCAAGGGAAGGTCTTGGTTTGGGACTGCGCAATCTGCGACGCCGGAAAACCGAGCGTCGCCGGGTCGTTATATCTGAAACCAAAGTTGTCGATCGCGAACTCATGCCGGAACCAACTGACGCGCGTCGTGGAGATCAGAGTAGGCGAAAAAGCCGAGGTGAGAGCGAAGCTCCCGGAGGCGTTGATGCGCCAGTGCAGGTACGAGCTCGAGGCGTACGGGTGCCCTGCGGCCTGATACGCGCTCAGGCCCAGACCCACGCCGTTGGTCTGGTGCCGGTTGTTGCGGGTGATGCTGGCCAAAAATGTGTGTTTATCGGTTAGTACATGGTCGAGCCGGAAGGCGTGCGAATTGAACGGCTCGTGATCGAAGTTGGGAGTCACCAGCAGGTTGGGCTGTCCCCTCGCAGTGATGCCCCGGTCGGGCGAGAGAAAGACCGGCAGAATCTTAGCCGCGACTGGATCGATTCTGCTGGGGGCAATCCGGCTGTTGGGGAAAAGCACGCGCCTATAGACGCCGGGCGCGGTCTCCGTGGTGGTGAGCGGGTCGTAGATCATGATTGCGGGCCCGCTCGTCCCGGAAACGTACGTCTGGGAAAAGTCCCCTTGCTTCTCAAGGGCGGTGGGGGCGATCATGTTGGATACCTGCGGCCTCGCGTTGCGATAGAGGTCGAGAGCGTACATGAAAAACGTCTTGTTCCTGCCGTTGTAAAGCCCCGGAAAGCGGATCGGACCCGAAAGCGTGGCTACCGGCTGGTGCATACGGAACGACGTTTTGGCCGCCCCTCGTGCGTTCGATTCGAAGGTATTGGCGTTGAGTACATCGTTGCGCACATACCACCCAACCGCCCCGCGGTAGTCGTTGGTGCCGCTCCTGAAAGAGAGGCTGATCACGCCGCCGCCGGTTCGGCCGTACTCGGCGTCGTACACGTTGGTTAGGATCTTAACTTCACCCACCGCGTCCGGCGGCGGCGAGATAGTGTCACCGGGTGTGCCGGACTCCCTGTAAGTGAAGGGAGAGCCATCCAGTAAGACCTCGTTGGTGCCGCTGGCGCCGCCTAAAATGGAGACGCCGCCATCCCCGTTGTCAAACGGCCGCTGGCCCCAACTGCCCCTGGTGCCGCCCCGAACGCCCGCTGTATACCGGACGAGTTCGAAAACATTACGGGCATAAGTGGGAAGACTAGCCACCAACTGGGTGTTGAGGGTAGTGCTCCGGGACGACGAGCCGGTTTCCAACAGGGGGGCCTCGGCGGTGATGGTTACGGTCTCTGTCGTCATCCCCAACTCCAACTCGAAATCCAATAGCATACGATCTGCAACCCGGAGCTCAATATTGCTCCGGACCGTCATCTTAAAACCTGTAGCAGATGCGGAGACCGCGTACCGGCCCGGGTTGAGGGGCGGGGTGGTATAAACGCCGCGCTCATTGGTCTGGACCGTGCTGACTACGTTGGTTTCCATGTTCCTGACCTCAACGTTGACCGCGGCTACCGCCGCCCCTTGCGGGTCAGTCACGGCTCCGCTGATGATTGCTCGGCTCTCCTGTCCCCAGACCAGCGTCACGTTGACGCAAAGGCCGAGGAGTATCCCGCCGAAGAATCTCCGAGTGTGCATTAGCCTTATCCTCCGTCGTCATCTGGTCGCGGTAGCGATGCCAATTGCTTAGCACCCCGCGCACAGATCCGTACGAGCGCTCATTAGCGCATACGGCTCTTGTCTACGCTTCGCCAGATCCCTCGCGGCACCTGACGCAAAACCCGAGGCCGAGCTGGTCGCTACCCCTTTCTCGTAAGACTCTTGCATCCTCTGCCTCGTGCCGGTTTATCCCGGCGCACGGATTTCCATTTTGGACTCCCGGACGAGTTCAGAATACACCCCACCCCCTCCCGCGTCAAGCCCAGCGCGGCTTTCGGCGCCCCGGGGCTTCGGCGCGGCCTCCGGCCGTCATTCCGGCCGCCTGCTGAGGCCGCGAGCGCCGAAAGCAGCAGTGCCGGCAAGCCGCTTCTCCGACACCGGGCCCCCCTGCGTCGCGTTGTTCACCCAGTTTGTTCCCCTCCGAGCCCCCGGCTAGCCCGCATGAATAAAGGCCTCGGAAGCTGTTACAAAGTTACTTGGAAATGTTTGAATCGGAAATCCGGGCGAATCCTCCGCTTCTGATTTCCGGTATTAGGTCCCGTACCACAAATGCACGCGCAAACCGCTCCCTGAGAAGGTGTGAAAAAATCGGTTCGGCGGTGTGGGCGGCAGGCCAAACGGCCTGCCCCACGGTGCAACCAGGGCACTTAGCCCGTCGTGGGGCAGGCGGTTTCGCCTGCCCGCCGATTTTTTCACACCTTCTGACGGTTACGGCTCGGAAGCCGATTCCGAGCCACGAGCGTAAGCGAGTGGTCCGGCTGGGCGCGTACCGGCATTTCGGTTACACGATGCTAACCGTACTTCTGAATCAGTTCGTCCAGCTTGTGCTTGCAACCGGCCGTGGCTTCCCAGGCGTTGCCCCAGAAGCACAGGTCGATGGTCCACCAGGCGTGGGGCAGGCGCGCCGCCTTGACCAGGGCCGGCATGAGCTGGTCGAAATCCACAATGCCCAGGCCGAAGGGCGGATGCGTGGACGTTTCGTCGTTGCCGGCGGCGTCCTTGTGGCAGGTGTTGTCGGAGTCGATCAGGTGGAAGTGGATGATCCGCCCCTCGAACTGGCGGATGAACTCGACCTGGCTGGCGAAGACCTCCTTGGCGCCTTCCTGGCGCGCGCCCACCACGCCCACCATCTGCCCGTGGCAGGTGTCGTAGAGCAGCCCGAAGTTGGGCTTGTTGACGCGGTCCAGAATGCGCGGGATGTCGCTGGCCTTGTTGAAGGCGAAGCCCGGCTCGAATTCCCAGGCCACGTACTGCCCGTTTTCGGCGGCGATGTCGCAGCAGGTCTTCCAGGTCTCGACGACGCGCCGCATGGCGGTGGCCGGGTC
>Ga0194110_10009649_pt1 | contig 10836 bp, 9 predicted proteins | sample TA2Kig1200mmetaG_FD_146192 | JGI IMG/M metagenome (GOLD analysis project Ga0194110, IMG submission 146192) | Freshwater microbial communities from Lake Tanganyika, Tanzania - TA2015032 Kigoma Deep Cast 1200m | ecosystem: Environmental > Aquatic > Freshwater > Lake | place: Tanzania: Lake... | reverse complement strand
CGTAGAAATGTTCATTGAGTTTCTCTGCCTCTGATCCCAGAACTCCGACGTTGACTTTCAGTCCCGCTCGCCGCAGCATAGCGAGTCCCCTGCCGGATATCACGGGATTTGGATCCCGCGTCGACGCGACAACACGTTTCACTCCCGCCTTGAGCAAAGCATGCACACACGGTGGGGTCTTTCCGTAGTGCGAGCATGGCTCCAGGTTAACGTACACTGTTGAGCCCCGCGCTCTTCCCCCCGCCTGCCGCAACGCGTTCGCTTCAGCATGTGCACCGCCAAACCGTTCGTGAAATCCTTCTCCAACTATTCTCCCGTTCCGAACGATCACGCACCCCACCATGGGGTTGGGGCTCACCCGAGCCCTCCCGCGCGCCGCCAGTTCGAAGCAGCGCTGCATGTACTCTCTGTCAACCAGGTTTTGCCGTTTCATTTGCCAAGAATGCGGAACGGGGTCGAGGCATTCACGCCCATCGCGCGTGCAGCATTTCCATTCTTCACCACGATTTCGACAAGGCCACTGCTACCGATGATCATGCACGGAGTGTTCGGTGGGCCTTCAGCGTAGTTCCTGATCCATCGTGATACTCGCTTCCCTCCCATGAGGATACCCTTCACGTTCTCCGACAAGAACTGCTCGTCGTCGCCAGCGATGTTTGTAATGATATTCCCGAAGCGATCGATATGGAGAATCGAGCCACGCGTCCCGGCCGTCGCAGCACTCAGGAACACTTGGGAGATCCGTCCAAGGTGTGCGGGATTGCCTATTGAAGAGAGTTTCACACCACGGGAAAGATGGGCCGCAACCGGTGCAAAAATGTCTCTGGCGTGGAACGTGGATGAAATTCGCTCCAGGAAAAACGAACGCTTCCCAACCCGCGCATCATCAATCTTGTATGCACGGGACTCCGGCTCCGTCGACAAGACGAGGTCAAGCAGGCCGTTGTCCGGCGCGATGAAGGAGTAGCGTTTCGTCTGAACCCCGAGGATTCGCCGCGAGCTGCCGACCCCGGGATCCACCACGCATGCGAAGATAGTGCAAGCTGGAAAATACCGATACGATGCCCAGAGAAGGTACGAGGCCTGCCGCACATTCTGTGGCTCGACGTCATGCGTGATATCGACGATCTGCAGCGATGGGTTGATCGAGAGCATCACGGCCTTCACTGTGCCCACATAGTGTTCGCCGGAGCCGAAGTCTGTGAGCAGGGCGACGATGGGCCGATGATGACGCATTCCGTTGCGGGATGTGAAAAGCGGGTGGGATAGAAAATGTAAGGTTCGAAAGAAATCTGGTTCCAAGGCGGCCGCAGGCTGTCCTCTGGATATCATTTCACCACGATACTCTTCCCTTTCTGGGCAGATTGATAGATCGCGTCGACGATCTTCATCCGATGTACCGCTTCCTCGGCTGTGGAAATGACCGGATGAAGACCACGCAGCGATCCGATCCAGTGCTTCAATTCCGTCTCATATGATTTCCAGTACAGGGTTTGCGGTGTCTCGTGAGATACCGGCGTGACGTTTACGAGATTTCCATGCATACGCTTCAAGATTCTGAACGGGTTCAAGGAGCCACTTCCTTCGGTGCCGAAGCAGTCGCAGTAGTAGAAATCTTGATCGGATTCAAATGACCAGCTCGACTCGATCGTAATCGACGAACCGCTCTTCATGCGGATAAACACGACAGAAGAATCCTCGACACCCCGCGTGTTGTGGGAGTAATTTGCCGCTACGACTTCCTTCGCCTCCGGGTACCCCATCAGCCAAAACGCCAGGTCAAACATCACGATGCCAAGGTCAAGCACCACACCGCCGCCCGACTTCTCCTTTCTCGTCAACCAGGGGCTCGCCGTTTTGAGCTTGCGCAACCAGCCCGATTTCGCGTAGTAGATCTTTCCGAGCTCTCCTCCCTGGATCATGCTTTTCAGAATCATCGCATCCGGTCGAAACCTGTTGTTCATGCCGACCATAATCTTACGCTGGTTCTTTTTCCCGGCAGTTTGGATTTCGATTGCTTCCTTTTGCGTACGGGCGAGAGGTTTCTCAACGAGCACGTGCTTCTTCGCTTCCAACGCGGCAATTGCCACATCCCGGTGTGTGAACGTCGATGTGCAGATATCAACACCGACAATGTCTTCTTCAGCTTTGAGCATTTCGTCGAGATCGGTGTAATACCGGGGGATGTCGTACTTCTTGGCGACGAACTCCGCCTTTGATCCCTCGACGTCGCAGACCGCGACGATCTCGGTATCAGGGAACTTGGTGAGGATGGGAAGATGGACGGTTTGTCCGCTTGTACCAAGGCCAACGACGGCGATACGTGCTTTTTGCATCTGGAGACCGGGTGGTTTATGAGGAAATCAGCTCAAGGGCTGGTTTGTTCTTACGTGAGGCCAGAAGCTCTCCTGCAACTTCTGCGATCCCGCGGGGGTCAAGCTTGAGCATGCGATGAAGCTCATTCGGTGTACCGTGGTCCACAAACTGATCCGGAAGACCATGGATCTTCGCAGTGACGTTGTTGAAGCCCTGCCGGTTCAACGACTCGAGAACCGCAGAGCCAAATCCACCCTGGACAACGTTGTCTTCCACAGTCAGGAGGCACGCCATTCGTAACGCGACAGATCTGATGGTTTCATCATCGATCGGCTTGACGAAACGCATGTTCACGACCTCAGCCTCAATTCCTTGCTCCGCGAGGATCGTTGCGGCCTCCACCGCATTCGACACCATGTTGCCGATCGCAAGGATCGCTATGTCTTTGCCGTTCCGTACCGTTTCGGCCTTGCCGATCTCAAGCTCCCGGAATCCTTCACGCACCGGAACGCCTAGGCCGCTTCCACGTGGATAGCGCAGAGCAATCGGTCCCTTTCTGTACTGCACGGCCGTGTACACCATATCGCGTAATTCCTGTTCGTCTTTGGGAGCCATGACCACCATACCCTGGATACAGCGCAGGTAAGCCAGGTCCAGCGCACCGTGGTGCGTTGCACCGTCCGCTCCTACGAGTCCACCCCGGTCGAGGACGAACACGACAGGCAGGTTCTGAATCGCACAATCGTGGACGACCTGATCGAATGCCCTCTGCAGGAACGTTGAATAGACGGCGACGACGGGAATGTATCCTTCAGTCGCCAGGCCCGCGGCAAAAGTAACAGCGTGTTGCTCGGCGATCCCTACGTCGAAGAATCGCTCGGGCATTTCTTCCTGCAGGATGTTCAAACCCGTCCCATCCGGCATCGCCGCCGTGATCCCAACGACACGGGGATTCTGTCGGCAGATCTCGACGAGCGCCTTTCCAAAAACCGTTGTCAAGGCCGGCTTTTCGTCGGGCTTCTTCTGCGTGAGTCCGGTGATCTTGTCGAAGGGCGTCACGCCATGCAGCCGCGTGGCCTCCTTTTCTGCGGGAGGATACCCCTTGCCTTTTGTCGTCCGGACGTGAATGAGTATTGGACCCTTCAGATCCCGTACGTGTCTGAATATCTCAACGAGCTTGATGACGTTGTGGCCGTTGAACGGTCCAAAATAGCGGAACCCAAGGGCTTCGAAAAGCATCCCCGGCGTGACGACCGCCTTGACACCCTTCTCGAATTTCTGCGCGACAGAACGGAGCCGATCGCCGAAGGTGTCCAGCTTGCCCGTCAGCTCCCAGACGTTCGCCTTGAATTTGTTGTACGTGGGATGGGTGAGAACTTCACTGAAGTAGTTGTGGAAGGACCAGAGTGAAGGCCTGACAGAAGAGAGCGAGACCATCCCGTTGTCGTTCAGCACCACGATGAGGTCTTTCTTCAGCAAGCCAGCATTGTTCATGGCTTCGTAGGCCATCCCGCCCGTCAACGAGCCGTCGCCGACAATCGCAACCACTTTGTAGTCATGTCCCGCGAAATCTCGGGCTGTCGCAATCCCCAGCGACGCCGAAATCGCAGTGCTCGCGTGACCGGCGCCGAACGCGTCGTACTCGCTTTCAGTTCGCTTCAAGAAACCGCTCAGCCCGTACAGCTGGCGCATCGTATGCATCCGATCTTTGCGCCCCGTTAAGATCTTATGTGGATATGCCTGGTGTCCCGTATCCCAGATGAGCTTGTCCTTCGGGGTATCGAATACGTAATGGAGAGCGACCGCAAGCTCGACCGCCCCGAGGCCTGCACCAAAATGTCCACCGGTCTTTGAAACACAGTCAACGAGAAACTCCCGCACTTCGGCGCAAATCTTTCGGAGATCCTGCACCTCACACCTGCGCAGATCTTCAGGGTAGTTTATCGAGTCAAGAAAACGAAAATGAGGTTCGCTCATTCTTCCTCTGATTCACGCACTTCAAACTGGCCAGCCACATTCTTCGAAAGCCTCTTTATCCGAAGCTCCGTGGCCTTAAGCTTCTCGGCACATTCTTTCGAAAGCTGTATGCCCTCCTCATACAGCGCCACAGCATCATCGAGGGACGCATTTCCTTGTTCGAGTGATTCGACAATCACCTCCAGGCGCCGCAGCGCATCCTCGAATGAGCGTTTCTGTCCTTTTTTCGAACTCATTTCTGCACCTTCGTTAACACCTCACCGTCGTGGAACTGAATCGACGCCTCATCCCCTGCCCTGAGCCTTCGTGCACTGACCACCAACACACCGTGCTTCCGAACAAGCGCATATCCACGGCGCAAAACGGCTCGTGGGCTGAGTGCTTCCAGCCGATGTTGCAGGGTTCGTTGTCGCTCGTGAATAAGTTGCAGATGGTGGGAAAATCTCGTCGTCAGATTGCGTTCAAGCTCATCCACCCGCTGCGCCGACTCCCGTACGAGGTCCTTGGGTCTGTTAAACGAATAACTTGCCACGAGGCTCTGCACCCGCTCACGCCGTGAGGCGATTTCCTCTCGTAGAGATCCATACATAGTATAGCAATAGTTCTTAATAACTTCAAGGAGCTCGAGCCGATCACGAACCACGAGCTCTGCAGCAGCAGACGGCGTCGGAGCCCGCATGTCGGCGACGAAATCCGCTATGCTGAAATCGATTTCATGTCCGACAGCGCTGATAATAGGAATTCGTGACGCGAAGATCGCTCTGGCGACGACCTCTTCATTGAATGCCCAGAGATCTTCCAATGAACCTCCTCCGCGGCCTACAATCAGCACATCCACTCTTCCGTATGCGTCCATCTCTTCAATAGCCTGTGCAATTTCCTCCGCCGCTCCGGCTCCCTGCACACGGACCGGAAGCAGAATGACTTCCAGCGATGGGAACCGCCTCGCGAGAACGCTGCGAATGTCCTGAAGAGCCGCTCCGGTTTCCGATGTGATGATTCCGATACGCTCGGGGTACTCGGGAATCGGCTTCTTGTGCTCCGGGTTGAAGAGGCCTTCTGCCGCGAGCTTCTGCTTCAAGCGCTCGAATGCTAGCTGGAGCTCGCCAATGCCGACCGGCGTGAGCTGGTCCGCGTCAATCTGATAGTTGCCGCGCGGTGGGTACACGGTGATCGCTCCCCGCGCGATCACCTTCATCCCGTCCTCCACGGCAAAGAGAAGGCTTTCCGCGCGGCTTCGCCACATCACGGCGGAAATCTGTGCTCCTTCATCCTTGAGCGTAAAATATAGATGGCCGGAGGTGTGGCGCTTGAAGTTGGAAATCTCCCCTTGGATCCATACCCGTGGGAATCGCCGCTCGAGCGAGAACTTGATCTGGCGAGTGATCTCTGAGACGGAAAGGACCTTTTGTTCTTCTGGCATGAGCAATGTCCGCTTGGTCTTGGTGAGCCAATATAGGAAAGATTGATGTTTGTCGCACGCAGAAAGCAGTTTCACTATCCCTCACTGTCACGGCGCGCGGCGCTCGCCGGGACAGGAACCGAGTGGAGATGCCGCTTTCGTCAATTCCCCTCCTCCTTGTCTTTCCGTTCTGTCTTTGGTATATTTGCACATCATTTCTGAATCTGAGGAGAAGACATGCCCATTGATGTCCTGGCCTTCGGCTCGCACCCGGATGACCTGGAGCTTTCATGTGGAGGTACCATAGCGAAGCTCGCGAAGCAGGGATACAAAGTCGCTCTTGCGGACGTTACACAAGGAGAACTGGGGACAAGAGGGACCAAGGAGCTCCGAGCAGAGGAGGCGGGGAAAGCGGCGAAGATTCTCGGTGTCACGATACGGCGAAGCCTCATGATCCCGGATGGCAACATCGAGATCACCCCGGAGAATGCAAAGAAGATGATCAGGCTCATCCGAGAACTCCGGCCGAAGATCCTGTTGATTCCCCATGCAGTTGAGCGCCATCCGGATCACGTCCACACCCATCAGTTGTGCCGGGAGGCATGGTTCTATGCCGGCCTGGAGAAGATCAGGACAAAACACAAGGGTGTCGACCAGCAGCCTCACCGGCCGCACCACTTCTTCGAATTCATGCAGTGGCATGAATTTTCCCCTTCCTTCATTGTCGACATCAGCGATACATTCGACATCAAAATGAAGGCAATCCGCTCCTACGCATCGCAGTTCTACAATCCGAACAGCGCCGAGCGCGAAACGAAGCTCAGCAGCCCGGAATTCCTCGAGAGGGTCGAAACCCAATGCCGGTACTATGGGATGCGCATCGGAGTGAAGTACGGAGAATCATTTTTCACACACCAAACGATCGGTATCGGCGACATTTTCCAACTCATCCTCAATAGGGGGTGATCGTCCCTTACCGACTTAAGCTTTCTTCTCGTCGCAGTTGATATGATCCGTTCCCGCACAGCTCAGGCTCTTGCTGACGAGGAGTCCGACGAGATCATCTGGCGAACGAGTGTCAACGTTATGCTCTTTCATCGACGGTCCTTCCGTCGATGTGCGACGCTTCACCGCTTTCGAAACCGGCCGCTAGATCGTCGGAGAGCCCTCCATCGTGCATCTGGCTTGAAACTGCGAGAGAAGGGTGTTAGGTTGTTGCGTGAATAACGTCAAGGACCGTGAAACAAATTGGCGTTCGGAAGTGTTATCATAGCATGCCATGAACATCCCGCATTTCCATAGAGCGGTTGCCCTCTCATTGGTAGCTGTGTTCACGCTGTTCAGCGTAGGGGTACCTGTAGTGAAGTACCTCTGTCCAATGATGGGCCCGGATAAGCCCACCTGTGAATGCTCAGCGCAGAAAACGGCGGAGCCGGCCTTCGTCTATCAAGGGGGCGACTGCTGCGGCTCGTATCTGATCGCGGAGAGGAATACAACTCCATTCCTCAATCCGGAAAACCTTTCAACGTGGAAGATCGCTGCACTCCACGTCCTCAGCGTGACTTCCTGGGAGATCCCAGGCCCCGCCTTCTCTTCGGTGTATACGAGTGCTCCTTCAGCCTCTTCTTCTCCACCGACAGAACGGTTGTTTCTTCGAAACTCTACTCTTCTGATTTAGCTCAACCCGAGCACGCCCGCAAGCAGAACGCCTATCCCGCGCAGGGATAACCATCTACTCCTTATTAACAGAAGGAACTGTCATGAAGTACTTCGCCTTGGCATTGGTGCTTCTCGTCAGGTGGCACGCGACATCGCCCGCGCAAGAGCCTCAGGCCGCTGCACAGGAATCCCGCGTTGAACACCTCCAGCCCTTGATAACTGAAGCGCTCCACGCAAATCTGCAGCTTCGCGCTGCCAGAAACAGCGCAGCCGCCGCGAGAGCAAGAGTTGCCCAAGTCACTACCTGGGAGGCGCCTCAGCTCGGTGTCGAGTTCTTCCAGACACCGATTCGTTCATTTCCAAATCCGCTCAAGGATCAAATGGAAGTGGATTATTTCCTGCAACAAATGATCCCGGGACCCGGGAAGCTCTCAGCGATGGGCGTTGCCGCAGAACGTAACGCCGGGATGATGGACCAAAGTGCACAGGCCCTCGAGCGCAGAATCATCCGCGATCTTAAGACCGCATACTATGAACTCTACCTCGTCCAGCGGAAGATTCAGATCAACGCGGAAAGCCAGGGCCTTATGAGGAATTTCGTTCAGATCGCGTCGAAGCAGTACGAGCTGGGCATGGGGAAGCAATCCGACATCCTGCGAGCGCAGACCGAGCTCTCCATACTCATCAACGACGACATTACTCTCCAGCAAGAGAAACAGGTCGTCGGATCGATGATCAATACCATCCTGAGCCGGCCAGTAAACACTCCCCTCGGGTATGTGCCCGATATCGAAGCACAGACTCCTCAATGGACGTTCGATCAGGTGCAGTGGCTCGCGCTGGAAGCTCGTGCCGAGCTGAAGGCAATGCAGCACAACATCGAAATGGCCAACGCGGAGCTGCTGCATTCAAAGCGGGAGTACTTTCCCGATTTGATGACAAGGATAATGTACAAAGACATGGGGATGACAAAGAACGACTTCTGGTCTGTCATGGTCGGTATCAGCCTTCCCTTGAGCCCATGGTCAAGTTCGAAATACACGTCAAAGGTGCAGGAAAACGAGCTCAACGTCAGGAGAGCTGAGGAAGTGTATCGGAATATGAAGAACATGACCCTGTACGAAGTGCAGAACGCGCTCGTGAAGGTCCAGACAAACCACAACCTTGTGCTGCTGTACAAGAACACCGTCATCCCTCAGGCCGAACAGACACTGCGAAGCATTTCCTCTGCCTACCAAACCGGGAAGACGGAATTTCTGATGGTCATCGACGCCTACCGTATGCTGCTCATGGCACGTCTGGATTACCAGATGGCAGTCATGAACTCCATGGCAAGCCAGGCGGAACTCGAGCAGGCCGTCGGAATGGATATCCGCGATATGGAAGTGAGAATTCGTTGACTACCTAAGGAGCATGCAACTATGAAAACCGCCGTTATCACAGGAATCATCAGCATCGTTCTGGGGCTTGCAGCGGGTTGGCTCCTGTTTCGCCAAGGAGACGCTCCAGGAACAGTGACCGAGAGGGAGGTCCTCTACTACCGCGATCCTATGAACCCGCGACTGACCTCGCCGACCCCAAAGAAATCCTCCGACGGAATGGATTATGTGCCGGTTTACGCAGGAGAATCGGAAGGCTCAGGAGAGCGCAAGATCGCATACTACCACGACCCGATGCACCCGTGGTATACATCCGATAAGCCCGGGAAGGCTCCTGACTGCGGCATGGACCTGGTGCCGGTCTACGCAGGCGAAGGTGAGGCCCAGGGGATCAAGATCGATCCTATCACGATTCAAAACATCGGCGTGAAGACGGAAGAAGTCACGAGGCGCCAGCTGAACAAGACCATCCGGACGACGGGAAAGGTCGACTTCGACGAGACCAGGCTCTATTCGATCAGTAGTAAAGTCATGGGGTGGGTGGAAGAATTGTACGTTGACTACACGGGCAAGTCTGTGCGCAAGGATGAACCGTTGATGGAATTGTACAGCCCGGAACTCGTGAGCACGCAGGAGGAGTATCTCGAGGCGCTCCGGTATGAGAAGCAGCTGAAGCTGGCTGGCATGGAAGAGGCACGCAGAAGTGCCGCAGAACTGGTGAGAAGCGCGAGACGAAGACTGCAATACTGGGACGTTCCTGAACCCGAGATCGACGCACTTGAGCAGCGCGGCTCCCCGGAGAAGACCGTGACCCTTGTTTCCTCCGTCGATGGGATTGTGATCGACAAGATGGCTTTCAAAGGCAAGAGTGTCATGGTGGGGATGGATCTGTACAAGATCGCCGACCTCTCTACCGTTTGGGTACTGGCGGACATCTACCAGTACGAGCTACCGTGGGTGAAAGTGGGTCAGCCGGTCGACCTTGAGCTCTCCTACCTTCCGGGCAAAGCCTTCAAAGGGCGGATCACATACATCTATCCGTACCTCAACGACATGACGAAAACTGCTAAGGTCCGGATCGAGGTCCGCAACACGCCAGGTCTCGAGCTCAAACCGGAGATGTTCGCAACTGTGAAGATCACATCCCCCCTTGTTGTGGACGCTCTTGCTCTGCCCGATCAGGCAATTATTCGCTCGGGTGAGCGTGATCTTGTCGTGATCGCGCTCGGTGGCGGGTATTTTGATCCCCGTGAAGTGAAGCTGGGCATCGCAGCCGATGGATACGTACAGATCCTGGAGGGTGTCCGGGAGGGAGAAAGAATCGTGACCTCGTCACAGTTCTTGATCGATTCCGAAAGCAACCTCAAAGCTGCCATTGGGATGATGGCTGGACATCAGGGACACGGTGCGGGCCAGTCATTACCGCAGCAGAGCTTGGAGGCGCAAGAAGCCCCAGCGCGACATCAGGGAATGAAAGAAACGGCGAAGACACGAGAAGCGCAAAAGACTGCAAAGTCACGGCTTTACACGTGCGAGATGCATCCGGACGTTGTGAGCGATAAGCCCGGTGATTGCCCGACATGCGGAATGACGCTCATACCCAAGGAAGATTCTGACAACCAGCATCGGCACTAGCGGAGGACGGTATGCTACAGAAAATCATCGAATGGTCCATTCATAATAAGCTCATCGTGATCCTTGCTGTCCTCTTTCTGTTTGGCTGGGGCGTCTATTCCATGCTGAACACCCCGATCGATGCCATCCCGGATCTGAGCGACGTCCAGGTAATCATCTATTCTGAATATCCTGGCCAATCGCCCCGAACCGTCGAGGACCAGGTCACCTATCCTTTGACGACCGCTATGGTCTCCGTACCCGGCTCTAAGGTCGTGAGGGGTTACTCCTTCTTTGGCTACTCCCTCGTCTACGTAATCTTTGAGGACGGTACGGACATCTATTGGGCGCGCAGCCGCGTCCTGGAATATCTGAACTATGCTGCGAAGCGGATGCCGCCGAACGTGGTTCCGACGATCGGTCCAGACGCAACTGGGGTCGGCTGGGTTTTTCAATACACCCTCAGTTCCGACAAGCGATCACTACAGG
>Ga0194110_10009642_pt1 | contig 10842 bp, 9 predicted proteins | sample TA2Kig1200mmetaG_FD_146192 | JGI IMG/M metagenome (GOLD analysis project Ga0194110, IMG submission 146192) | Freshwater microbial communities from Lake Tanganyika, Tanzania - TA2015032 Kigoma Deep Cast 1200m | ecosystem: Environmental > Aquatic > Freshwater > Lake | place: Tanzania: Lake... | reverse complement strand
CCTACTTTTTGATTTGGTGAGAGAAGTGAATACGCTTCGATGCAAATTCTTACCAAAGCATGTTCAGGAGTTTGATCCCCGCAAAATTGTTCGCAAATCCAGCGATCCATTTCTTCAAGCGTACAGTATTCCTCAACAGCCAGTTTTTCATGAATCCTCTCTTCAATCCTTTCGGTAAGCGGCTGACTGACATTTCGGTTATCTATCAGCCACCATCGGCTGCCGCCAGTAAAACTGGCAGGATAGGAATGAGTGAAATTTTCGTCGTGAAGAAGGGTTGTGATACTTTCCTGCATTTGCCTGAAAAGTCCCTCATCCATTTTTCCCAAATCCGAAGGGATTCCGTTTTCGATTGACAATTGACTCAGACAATTCACCAGAATTTTGGTGAAGCTGGCTGGCTCACCCAGACTGGAAAGGAATTTATTAACAAGCTGTTGCATGGGACTGTCAGATGAATGAAGCTCCTCAATGGATTTAATGAATTCACACTGGATGGATTCTTCCTGTTCGCGATAGGCAGCGCCGTTAAGATGAAAACCCGCGCCCGCGGCACCAGCAAGAAGCCCAAAGTAGTTGTTTGAAGATGAGTGGGGAAGGAGAGTGAAAAGTGGTGTACCTGGATCGAGACCGGCACTTATTTTATTCAGCGCAGCGAAAATTGCCTGTGCAAACCAATACCAGTCATAACGCCTGCGAGATAGCGCGCCGCGCATGGGCAAAACCGATTTACGTCCCCATAACCAACCAGACCAAAGAGCGGAGAATGTCCAAAATGCCTGATTGGGGCGAGGGATTAGAGAAATGAGAGCGGCAGGTTTTTCCTGGACAAAGAGCGGTTGCTGGTCAACTAACTTGCGCTGGTATAGACAAATACCACCATCAGCGGGAGGAAGTTTAGGCCAGTAGGAAATCGCAATTTGCTTTTCAATAATGCTCAAACGTTCCGGGCAGCATTCGAGAGAAGTCCATAAATTCTTCTCCAAAAATCTGGACGGCATATTAAGGATGAGATGCCGATGATGCTGTTCAGGCCAGTGCCAGAGTGAATTCGCGTCATCAAAAATCAATAAAAGTGCTGCCTGAATAAGGCGTTTTTCTTTTTTTTCGATCAGTAATCCATCCAGGCTGTTAATCAACAACATCACTGTGTAAATTGCGCGCGGAAGGTAACAATCCAGTGCTGTTTCAATGCTTTTCTGTTCGTATGTTCCTCCAATGAACACCCGTTGAAATGCACGTGTTCGATGCAATCCCAGCCGACCAAGTTGATTAAGGTTATTGATATCATATTCACTAATATCCCTTTCCCCCTCGTCACCACAATATGAGCAGGTATAAATCCTGGAGGATGGAAGTTGAGAGCCTTTTTCCCAGATGAAACCAATAGGCTGAATCATTTGCCCACAGGAAGAACAGGGAGTGGCGTAAATCGATTTGAGATGATCCTCGAGGGATTGATTTCCCCGCCGAATGATCAGGAGTTTGTTAACAGCGCTACGCATCTCTGATTGGGATGGTGCTGAAGCAATTACTTCCATTAACATCCATAATATGGGATTATTCCGCGCAAACATGATCCGATGACCCGATTGGGCTGCTTCAATGGCAGTGAACGGATTTGATCCCAGAGGATCCAGAATCAATCCGCCCGGAGAGATGTTTCGATTTAACCAACTTTGTACAATACTTCTGGGAAGAGGGGGAATAAATCTGTCCAAGGGGAGCTGATACAAACCCCTGGCAGAGGGTAAATAGGCAAAGCAGTTCTGAGACATTCTATTATCAGTATACTGGAAATGACGATTTGCATCACCACCGGGTGTTAAAATAGAACCGATGGAAGTCAAAAATATTCGACATCGGCTGGCTCTTCCCGGAAGAAAAAAACCATATCTCATAGCTCACAGGGGAAATCGTGTATTATTTCCTGAAAACACACTGGCTGCTTTCGAGCAGGCTGTGAAAGATGGCTCCGATATCCTGGAGACAGACCTTCATGTCAGTTCGGATGGTGAATTTATCTGCATCCATGACGCTACAGTGGATCGCACCACCAACGGGAAGGGCGAGGTTCGGACAATGAAACTAAGAATGTTGAAGAAATTCAAGACTCTGGATGCTGAATCCAGGGAGACAATCCATCGGATTCCATCCCTAAAAGAATTGCTTTCAATTCTGCCGGAGAATATTGCGATTACCCTGGAACTTAAAACCGACCAATTTCTGGATGAATCTGTGTGCCAAAGACTTCATAAACTTCTACAGGTACAGGGGATGATTGAAAGAACCATTACCTTGTCATTCAATCTGGAACGACTTCAGTCTTTAAGGAGATCAATTCCGAATATACCTATCGGCTGGATCACAATGTCAAGGTTTATCCCAAACCTGCCAGTAGAACTGATAGGGGCATTCTGGCCAATCTTTTTTATCAATCCGTTCTATGTGCGCATGGCACACAAGCGCAATCTGCTGGTTTGTCCCCTGGATCCAAATCCAAAAGTATGTTTAAAAAAATATTTGCGTATAGGCTGCGACGCAGTATTGGCAGATGACCCTGGAAGTATTCGGAAAGAACTGGACGACATTCAGAAAAAACAAGGCAAACATAACGAATCAAATCTTTCTTGAAAAAGGGAACGTGATTTACAAATTCCAGATCATCGAAAAAATCCCAAACGCAACCATCATTCATCATGTTGACAAAAATGGTGGAATTTGGGGAACCAATCAACGCATAATTTTCTTATTAAGAGAAGGGGAGCGACAGGATGTCTCAAAGTTCCCGTTTCATTTTCCTCGAGACCTTTTTTCTTTTTCCCGCCCAAGCGCGCGCGCAATGCGTTCCGATAAATGTAATGTTTATGTCAACCGATTGGGTAATATTCTTGGTATTCGCGCTGGAACGGTTTATGCGATTTCCGGCTCAATTCCCAGAGTGCTTTTTCAAATTCAGGGTGATTGCGTCTTGCACCATTCTATTTGCGAAGATATGGAGGGAAATTTTTATTTTGGCGAATATTTCATGAATCCACGACGAAAATTCGTCAATGTATGGAAAATTTCGTTTGATTTAAGGAACTGGAAAAGTGTTCTGCAATTGAATGACTTACGGCATATCCATGGGATTTACCCTGATCCATACTCTAGGGGAGTATTTTGGATGACCGTTGGTGATTTTCAGGGAGAATGTTTTATTCTGAGGACGGCAAACTCCTTTGAATCAGTAGAGAGGTTCGGTGACGGGACACAAATATGGCGTGCTGTGAATTTATTTTTCGATGAACAATACATCACCTGGCTGACCGACAGCCATCTGGAGCAAAACCATGCCTGCCGCTTGAAACGAGAAACCGGCTTAATAGAGATTGGTCAGAAAATTAATGCATCCACCTGGTACGGATGCACTACCGTTGAAGGATTGTATATCGCGTTTACCACTGTTGAACGGGGACCGGCAATTCAAACAAATGAGAGCTCTATATTAATTAGTGAAGATGGATTTTATTGGAAAAAAATTTACGGGATAAAAAAAGATTTCTGGCGACCGATGCAGTTGTTTAAATATGGAGTAATGGCATGCCCTTCCGGCAGGCTAAGCCTAAAGGAGTTGTATATCAGCGGCGAAGGATTAATCGGGTTAGATGGCAGCAGCATCAAGGCACGAATTATTGAAGAAGATGAAATCTAAACAATCCTTAATGGATTCAATATTACGAATTCTTTCAAAATGGATAGAACCTCATCTGAAACAAGATGAGATCAGACGGTTTATTACTAAAAAAATCCGCCAATACCACAAAAAAGTCCAGATTTCCGATAACGAAAAACAAACTCTAGCAAGATTGAAAACCAATCTGAAGAAAATCGGCTGGCTGGAAGAGCCCTATTATAAAGATTCTGAAAATGAAATTGATCATTCGGATGAAGAAAATGATCACCAGGAGTGGCTAGTGGAATTGGAAAATAAATCCGTGATTCACAATGGAGTACTGAAAATACACAGCGGATTAATGTTGGATCGGATGGATGAACATTCAACATCCGAATATCGAAAAACTGTTGAGACTCAAATCGAAAAACTGCTCGTGCATGTGGAGGTCAGGAGAAAAAAAGCGCTTCATCACTTCAACCAACCATTATCAATGGTTCAAACACTAAGGGAACAGATTGAGGTGAGCATACTTTTCAGCCGTCATGCAAGGCGCATCCGTGAACTTCGATTTTTAAATACTGCCTTAAAAATGAATGACTGGTTATATTCGCAATTCAAGAACAGAAAATCGGAAGCAATTTTGGCTCTATATCTGCTGGCATTATCAGAACAGGAGCTCAGCATCAAGGAGCTGTTGGTATGATGCGAGTGATTGTTTTGGCACCAATCCATAACAGTCTGTATAGTCGTCTGGTGGCAAACGCATTGCTGAGAGAGAAAGGCATTGAATTATGCGGAATTATCGTACGTACACACTGGAGCCTTAATCGACTGCATTCTGAATTTCATCGAGATGGAATACGATTGATACGGAAAACCATCCAAAAATTCTTTTTGGGTGACAGGAGATTTTCACAAGAATCCGCGAATAACCTGGCAATATATGCCAAGAAAATGGAACTCGGATTCCAGTCCTTGAAACAATTGGCAGTATCGTCGGGAACCCCTTACGTAACAGTGAAGAATCACAATACAGTGAAAAGCCAACGCTTTTTAAAGAAATTTGAACCCGATCTGATCGTCTTCACTGGAGGGGGATTGATCAAACCGGAAATCCTCAAAATCCCCAAAAAAGGAGTCTTGAACTGCCACAGCGGGATACTCCCTGAATTCAGAGGAATGGATGTGGTTGAATGGACTGCGGCTGAAGACAAGATGAAATCAGTCGGTTTTGGCGCCAGCCTTCATTTTATGGATCAGGGTATCGATACGGGACCGATACTCATCAGAAAAATTTTGGAAATAGAACCAGAGGATACTTTTCAAACCATACGCGACAGGCTGGAAGTTGTCATGATCGAACTCATCCAGGAAGGAATTCGGAATCTGAGAGATAGTAAGATTGAATGCCAATCGCAGGAAGCTCAACATGGACGCCAATACTTTGTGATGCATCCGAGAATTCTGGAATACGCTGAAAGAAACTTAAGGGCAATCACAAGCCATCTTGTTTGAAGTAATACATAGGCGTTATTCGAATGAAGGTAAAGGGGGGGGATTCTTGTAAAAATAGAAACATATCCGCTGGATCATCTTTCGAATTTATTTTTTTGGAAACAGATTTTCTTTGAAAAAACTGGGTGGAATTCTATTCGAGTCAGAAGAGAATGAAATTATTGGAATTTCAAGTTAATTCAGCTACTCATTTAAGTTCAGGAAATGATGAGGAAATCATGGCTGACCAACCTGAATTTGGCTGCTTGCTATTATGTTTATATCCTTGAAGAAGCGATGAGAAGGAAAAAATGCTAATCTGCTGAAAAATTGAAATTGAACAAGTCTTTGATTGGTTGAAATTCGACGACACCAAGCTGAGTTGCCCGAAGTGTAAAAGGCAGGGATACATTCAGGCACAAACGGATGATTTCCGGTAGAGGTCTTTTTCAAAATCGAGGGCTAGAGTACAGTGTGGAATCCAGGAACCAGGAAGATACATGGGATTGGTTACTTCCAAATCTGCGACCAGACTGTTGATGATATTCTGGTGAAATGCCATTAGCGCTCTGGTGGGAGTGGGAGCAATAAAAACAACCGGGTACGGATTCACAAAAAAACTGAAGAAGGATGCCTGCAAGCCAATCAGTCTGGTTTTTCTGGCGAATGCTGCCAATTCCTGTTCGCAGGGAAGGCATTCAAGTTTGCTGAAAACACTAAGCGTGATATGAGGTCGAATACCGGAATCCATCATGCTGGATGTGATTCCTGACTCAGAAATATCCACCCATATTTTTCGTAACGACTCTTCCGATTTCTTGTCGAAATACATCACTAATGCATAAGGCATTCAGGCTCTCCGGCTTAATGATAATTCAATGAGCTGCCACCTATGAACTCCCGAATGACGGAATCACCGGGAACAAAGGAATCATCATCAATTGCGACAATCTCGTCCAAGGTTTGGACTAATCGATCTGCACGATTAAACGCATCTTCTCGAAGTGCATCCTCTCTGAACTTCTCTCTCCAATCCAGAAAGTGGTTAAAAAGCTTAGATTTATAGATTGACAGTTCATACGGCATTGCGCTGTTGATGATCGTATCTGCGTAAATATTATTGGGGATGATATTACGCAGCTCGGAAGAGCGGACATAATGCCAGTGGGTCAGTGTCTTTTCTGGATCATACGCGCGATAAGCCGCATCGCGCAGCATTCGGCGCATCAGACGGATATCTGTCCAGCGGATATATTTTCCACTGCTGTCTTTCATTTGCAGCAAAGGTTCAAGATAAATCTTATATTTATTTTCATCCCTTATCCCCGCTGTCAAGAGGGGAAATAAACCATGCAAGCTGTCGATCAGAATGATGTCATTATCACCGATCCTTACAGGCGTATGATTATCGTATCGTCGCCCCTCCTTAAAATCATAAAAAGGGATGAGCACCTCCTCACCGCGAATTAATCTGGTAAGGTGATCATTGACCAGTTCCAAATTTAACGCCTGTGGAGTCTCAAAATCATAATCTCCGAATTCGTCTATAGGATGTTCTTGCAGATCCAAAAAATAGTTATCCAGATTCAGGGTCACAAGGTTGAGATTCAATTGTTGCAAAATACTGCCAATTTTTATGGTAGTGGTTGTTTTTCCCGAGGATGATGGACCAGAGATCAGGATCATCTTAATATCAGAACTTTTTTGACAGATTTCTTCGGCTGTATTTTTTATATCTTCCTCGTAAAACATTTCCGATTCGAATGTGATCAGCGGAAGTTCCCCTTTCTTCACACGCTGGTTATATCGATCAATTGTGTGAAGGTCATGAGAAGCCGCCCAATCCAGCACCTGCCAGATTTTTGCCCAAGGAATTAAAAAGGAAGGTTGGAATGACTGGTCCTCACGCTGTTTTCGCAAACGCGCCCTTTCATCACGGTACAGGATATATGCCTTTGCCACTTTTGCGTGACCGTTTTCTATCAGGATTTTTTCAACAGCATCCTGGATTTCCTCAACATGCGGTATATGTTCTTCCGGAAGGACCCTCTCCAGAAAAGCGATCACCTGCTTCGTTAATTGCTCCGCAGTTTTTCTATCACGACCCCCAACAGCAACAACAGCCCGATAAATCGCATTGGAAATTCGGTTGGGTGTAAAAGGCACCAACTTCCCATTGCGTTTGATCACATGCGTAAATCTGCTCATGGTATCTTTTAACTTAACTATGATTATAGCAATTTAGTACTTGAGATAAAAAAATTGAGGTTTGAAAATACTCTCTATTTGGTTATAAGGGAGTGAATTTAATAGGATACAAACCTAACTTTTAAGGAAATTTGGAATCAATAGGCACGTTATTTTGACAGTAATTTAAAAAAGCAAGAAAAGAAACAGTTTTTAAAAACTATCTATTAAAAGGAAATGATGATATATGAGAAAGAGATTGAAACATCGGCAACTGGTTTCTAAAAAAGACTAATCTCCTCAAGAATTCTAAAGCATAGTCAAATTATGTTCTTTTTCCTTTTCCATCCTGGAGAGTATAATCATTGACTTACCATAAAGGTAAACAGGATTATTCAATGAAGATAAAACGTATTGCAGTAATCGTCCTGGATGGTGTAGGTGCCGGAGAACTGCCAGATGCAAGCGAATATGGAGATGCTGGCAGCAATTCACTATCCAATACGGCGCGTGCACTTGGGGGACTTAGACTTCCAAACATGGGTGAAATCGGATTGGGAAACATTACTCCAATTGAAGGGGTTCCGCCGCGTGAGATGACACGTGGGGCATATGGCAAATGTCAGGAAATCTCCAAGGGAAAGGACTCTGTGACTGGGCATTGGGAATTGATGGGGATTGAGGTAAAAAGGCCATTTCCAACTTACCCGAATGGTTTTCCCAATGAAGTCCTGGATGAATTTACAAGATTAACCGGGCTGGAAGTGTTGGGTAATAAACCCTCGTCAGGGACAGAGATCATCAAAGAGCTGGGGGAAGAACATATGCGAACAGGCAAACCCATCGTATATACATCCGCTGATTCTGTTTTCCAAATCGCTGCCCATGAAGATATCATTCCGATTGAAGAGTTATACCGAATATGCGAGATCTCGCGCGAATTCTTAAAAGGGGACCATGCGGTAGGAAGGGTAATCGCCCGACCTTTCACGGGTGACAGCGCGGAGATCTTTACACGCACTAAGCGGCGGCATGATTATCCGATACTCGCTCCTGAAGACACCATGATGGATACCTTAATTCAGGCAGGACATAAGGTTTACGCAAGCGGAAAAATCGATGATCTCTTTGGTTATCGAGGTATCACAAAAACACACCATTCAGTCTTCAACATGGAGAGCATCGAGGCGATGGTTAATTTCCTGGATGAGGATTTCACAGGACTCCTGTTTACCAATCTAGTCGAGTTTGATATGGTATATGGTCACAGGAATGACGTGAAGGGATACGGACAGAAACTCGAAGAGTTTGATGCCAACATTCACGCAATTCGCAAAAAGATGCAGGATACGGATTTTGCCATGATCGTATCCGATCACGGTGTGGACCCTACCACCAAAAGCACCGATCACTCAAGGGAATATATCCCACTGTTAGTATTTGGGAAGCCGGTCAAGAATAATGTGAATCTAGGGATACGTCAGTCATATGCCGATGTCGCGGCTACGATCGGAGAGGCGTTCTCGGTAAAACCACCCATGATCGGCAAGAGCTTTCTTAATGAGATCCTTCCGGAAGGGTAGTAGTCATTAGTATTACAAAGAGGTTAGAATGCCAAAAGAGAAATTTCATGCTGGTTTGGTGATCGCACGTCCTGTGAAGGACAGCAGTGAACCACTTTCGGAACTGGAAAGATTCACCACGGACAAGAAGGCAGAGCTGATCCTATTTCCCGAAGACCATATTTATTCTGATAAACTATCCGATCTTCAGGAGATTGCCAGAAGGAAGAAAAAGTGGATCGTATGCGGAATGGAGGACCGGGACACCAGCGCAGAAAAATATAAGCACGCGGTAATTGTGAATCTTGAGGGGGAGATTGTCGGAAGGCACCGAAAGACCTCACTCACCTATGATGAGCTTTCCAAAGGATTCAGCCATGGCGATACCATCCAGGCAGTGGAGATGGACTTTGGCATGGTGGGAGTGGCAATCTGTTATGAAATCCACTTTCCGGAGGTGGCGCGGATTTATGCGCTGCAGGGAGCCAAAATCATCTTCAATCCGATCGGAACCGGCATGTGGCATGAGATTCAATACCAGCAGTGGAGCGGAGTGGGACGCACCCGCGCCAGCGAGAACGGTATTTTCTGTGTCGGGTGCAGCCACCAGAATGATGCAGTGCCACTGGCATATGCTTATGCTCCTGACGGAAGCAGCCTGGTGCAGGCACGAGACGCCAACCGTATGGTCACGGTCACAATAGACCTCTCATTATGTTTTGGTATGTTCCTGGAACACCGCCAACCGCATTTGTATGTGGAATTGATTAAGGAAAGAAACACCGATCAAACGTAATAAACCTATCCATCCGCCTTTTACTTAAGGTTCTGCGATCCATTTTAGATCAAACAGTTTAATTTCTTGCTTTTTAACATATTATGGGGAAAAATTATTTTCACAAGCTTAATCTGGGGCTTTTCAATTGCGTTTTCATGAATATGGAAAAGGGACCGGCAAAGGGATGAAATGGGGTGCTAATACAACCGAAGTAATAAAATTTAAAAAAGTCACTTGAGCCCAATCAAGTTAGGTCTCTCACCCTACCTCTCCCTACTTCGCAGAGGAGAACGACATCTAGGTCCCTCACACTGCCTTTGAGAACAATTACTAGTTGTCTAACCTTACAGCATGGAAATAAACTGATCAAGCAACCCGATTGTGGCTTCTTCGTATATATGGAAGAAAATGCTTTGGAGGATGTGATGAAAACGAGAGCAATTAATATTTTTTGGAGCGTTGTACTGATCGGATTGGGAGTTATCTTCCTACTGCGCGAATTGGGTATGGTTAATTTTGACTATTTTTCCAATGCCATCTGGGCAGTTATTTTTGGCGTGGCAAGCACGTTTTTTCTACTCACCTATATGCTCAAAGGTCCCCAGCAATGGGGCTGGCTGTTTCCTGCGACAATTTCCGCAGGCATCGCGCTGGTGATCGGATTGGAAGGAAGCGTACTAGGGAGCACACTCAGCGGCGCGCCGATTCTGGCTGGCATTGCTGTACCTTTTCTGGCGGCTTATGCAAGTGATCCTAAGACACGACAGTGGGCACTGATCCCCGCATGGGTCATGGCTGTGCTGACCCTGGTGGTTTTCATTGAACGCCATGTGAGCGGAAACCTGATCGGGGCGCTGGTTCTGTACAGCATCGGGCTGCCTTTTCTGATCGTGTACCTGATGGACAGAAATCGGCGCTGGGCACTGATCCCATTTGCAGCGCTGAGCGTGGTTGGCACTATCCCATTATTGGATATTTTCATCTCTGGCAGGATATTTGATGTGCTGATCATGTGCTTGCTGGCTGCACCATTCTTTGTGGCGTTTTTCTGGTCGAAGAACAACTGGTGGGTGCTGATCCCGGCGGGAGTTTTCGCGAGCATCGCGCTCACTCTGCTGACAGAAGGGGTGTTCAGCGGCGCATTCCAGGCGGGAATCCTGCTG
>Ga0194110_10009636_pt1 | contig 10848 bp, 10 predicted proteins | sample TA2Kig1200mmetaG_FD_146192 | JGI IMG/M metagenome (GOLD analysis project Ga0194110, IMG submission 146192) | Freshwater microbial communities from Lake Tanganyika, Tanzania - TA2015032 Kigoma Deep Cast 1200m | ecosystem: Environmental > Aquatic > Freshwater > Lake | place: Tanzania: Lake... | reverse complement strand
CAGGCAGCCTTTTTTAACTCGACAGGGTTGTAATCGGCATCCGGGATCAAAGGATTGGAAATTTCACCACTGCAATAGGCGATTTATGACTAAAAAATTCTTGGGAAAACTTCATCACGTGGACCCTTGGGAGACCCTGGCCAAGGGACCCCGGGAGGCCATGGCGTCGTTATGGGAAAAATATCTGTCGGAAGTCCTGGAGGCTTCTGCTAAAAGCCAACGTCTGCAGAAGCTGCGCCGGAGCCTCGAAAAGGCGGCGGACTACCCCAAAATCTTCCAGGATTGGAATGATCTGCCGGTGGAAGAGCGGGCCAGGGTCTGGCAGCAGTTGATTGCCGCGGCCAAAGAACAGGCGGAGAGCGCCCGGGATGCCTGTGTGCGGTGCGGCGAGTGCTGCGAGCGCTCCAGCCCCACTTTGCTCGCCGCGGATCTGCCTTTGTTTCAGCAGGAGGTCCTTACCTGGAACGAGGTTTATACCCTCAGGGCGGGGGAGCAAGTCACCGACCGGGAAGGCAAGCCCGCGGTCTTGAAAGAAGAGCGCCTGAAGATCCGGGAAGTCCCCGGCAGCCGCCAGTGCTGGTTTTATCTGGCGGCCACCGGCTCCTGCCGCATTTATGACCAGCGGCCGGAGCAATGCCGCCGCCAGCAATGCTGGGGCGAGCCGGCCCCGCCGCCCCGGGTGGAGGAATTGCTCAACCGCCGGAGCCTGTTGGGTCAGGTGTCCGAGGTGTGGGATATTATCGAGGCCCACGAGGCCCGCTGCGCTTCGTCTATTATCCTGGAGGCCCTGGAGGAGGTGGCCGCGGGACGGGCCGAAAGCGGGGACCTTCTGTTTGAAGCCCTGCACTTCGACCATTACCTGCGGCAGATGCTCCAGCGGGATTGGGGTTTAAGCCAGGAGGCTGCGGAAATGCTGCTGGGCCGCCCCTTGCCGGAATTCCTGGGGCAGCACGGCATTACCCCGGTCCTCAACGCGGAGGGGGTTTTTGAGCTGTCCCCCCGGAAAGAATGATTAACCGCAGATGAACGCAGATAGGCACAGATAAAGACTAATGGCGGGTAATGCCCGCCATATTCATATTTATGAATACCTGGCATCGGTGGGCAATTATTGGTCTGGCCTCTGTTTTCTTAGCCGGGACGCCCTCCGCCGGCAGCGATGCCTTTGAGGCCGCCCGCCCCGGCCGGGTCTTCCGGTTTCCCCGGGACCACGGGGCCCACCCGGAATTTCAGACGGAATGGTGGTATTTCACCGGGCACCTGGAGTCCGGCCGGGGAGAATCCTTCGGGTATCAGCTCACCTTTTTCCGGTCGGCCTTGCGCCCGCCGGAGTCCCAGGCCCGCTCCGCCTGGGCCCTGAACACCATCTATTTTGCCCATCTGGCCGTCACTGACCCCCAGGGGCGCACCTTCATTTCCCGGGAGAAAGCCGATAGGGGCGCCTTGGGACTTTCCGGGGCGGCGGCGGAGTCGTTTAAGATTTGGATTGATTCCTGGAAAGCGGAAGAAAAGGATGGAGTCGTCATACTCCAGGCCCAGGACGAGGGACTGGGGTTGAATATGGTTTTAAAACCCCAAAAACCGCCGGCCCTTCACGGCCAGGGAGGTTTCAGCCGCAAGGCCGCGGACCATCCGGCCGCGTCCCACTATTATTCCCTGACCCGGATGGAGACCCGGGGAAGCCTCACCCTGGGCGGCCGCACCCTGGAAGTCAGGGGCGAGTCCTGGATGGACCATGAATTTTTTACCGGCTCCCTGGCCCCCGGCCAGGTGGGCTGGGACTGGTTCGCCCTCCAACTTTCCGACGGCCATGAAATAATGCTCTATTTGTTGCGCCATCAAGACGGCTCGCTGGACGCCGCTTCCTCCGGAACTCTCGTTGACCCCCAGGGCCGCGCCTGCCATCTACAGCTTCCCCACTTCCAGGTTAAAGCCATGGGCTCCTGGAAATCTCCCCACACCGGGGCCGCTTATCCGGCGGGCTGGGAAATCACCATTCCCGGCGCGGGCTACCGCCTCAACCTGACCCCCACGCTTCCCGACCAGGAAATCCGGGCGGAGGCGCCCGCCCGCATCGCTTACTGGGAAGGCCAGGTGCAAATCCAGGGGGCTAAAGACCGGGAAATCTTGTCCGGTAAGGGCTACGTGGAACTCACCGGCTACGCCGGGCCGATGAGGATGGGGAATGACTAATACCGTGTCCGCTTTCAGGTGCAACAAACTCAACCTGTAACTTATTGATAAATCTTATTTATTTTAACCGAAAACCGAAGACCGAAAACCGAAAACGGTATAATGGGGGAGAGGAAACAAGGGAAGGGCAGGAGCACTTACAAAAAACTCCCTGGCCCCCCCAAATTTTAATGCAAAAAATTTGGGCCTGAGCGAGCCAAGCTCCCTCAGGCCCAACCCTATTATATATATAAAACGCCGGCGACGCCTTAGCGCGTCAGCCAGCGGTCGTTGCGCAGGGTGATGAAGGCGTAAGGTTGCACCCAGTTGAGCAGTAAGAAGGCGAAATAGGAGTACAGGATTCCGTAAATGAACTCCAAATCCCGTTCCTGGTGGATATAGTAAAACATGTAGAACAGGGTCAATACCCCCAGCCCCGCGAAGAACTTTACCATGACCATGGGGTAAACGAAGAAGGACACCAGGAGAAGCCCCAGGAAAAGGTAAGTCAAGGGGAACTCGATCTGGGTGATGAAAAAGTCCAGGATGGGCAGAATCCGATGCTTCTTACGGTAGTTGGTGAACAGGAAACCCAACTGCACCCAGGACTCCCGGAAATTGGAGCGGTCCCACCTGAGGTACATGCGGCACAAACCCTGGTAGGTCTCCGGCACCACGGTGTGAACCACGGCGCTGCGCTGATAGGTGACATAAAAGCCCTGGCGCAAGACGAAGTTGGTCAAGGCCCGGTCTTCGCCGATATTGGCCGGCCTTCCCATGAAGGTCTGATGGAGCCAGTTATCCGCGATGGGCAGGACGGCCTCTCGCCGGTAAGCCGAACAGGCCCCGGGAGTGCAGGTCACCGCGCCGTACATGGATTGGGAGGCCCTAAGGAAATCGAAAGCCAGGACGAAGCGCACCGCCAGCATCCGGGGCAGGAGGGCCATGGCCCGGTTGTAAACCTTGACGTTGCCCGCCACCGCGCCCACCCTGGGGTTGGCCATCATGGGCGCCAGGATATTCTTGATGGTGTCCGGGGTGAGGATGCTGTCCGAATCCATGGTGACGAAAAACTCTCCCCGGCCCTCCTTGAAGCCCTGGTACAGCCCTTCCTTTTTACCCCGGTTCCGTGGGAATTTGATGGCTTTGATCAGTTCCGGGAACCGCTTCTGGGCCCGCTCGATGTAGAACCAGGTGTCGTCCTTGGAGCCGTCGTCAATGCAGATAATTTCCAGGCGGTCTTTAGGGTAGTCGGAGGCCGCGGCGGAATATATGGCATTTTCCACCATCTGTCCTTCATTATAAGCCGGGATGATCACGGTTACCGAGGGCAGCGGCCCATCCGGCAGGCAGTGGGGTTTGTAGCGCCACCACAAAATGGTGCGCACCAACTGGAAAAGGAGATAGGCCACGGTGAAGACGGCCCCCAAGGCCATGAGCGGGGTGGCGTAGCTCTGGCGGCTCAGAAGTTGGAGGTAACCGTTGAAAGAGCCGAATTTAAAGGAAAAGACAATGCAGGCCAGGAGAAAGACCGGGACCAGGGTTTTCAAAACCAGGTCCAGGATCTGGACCCGCTGTTCTTCTTTGGTATGCCACTTCCCATGAAACCGGGGAAAGCGGGGTTTCTTTATATTCATAAGAGGGGGATGCCTTATTTAGCTCACGGATTTGCTTCTAGGTGATAATATGCAAAGAGCTTGCCAGGGAGAAAGGCGGGGTCTAATGAATTAACTAACTGAAAAGATAAGAAATTTCAGGAAGATAAAATTTCATTCCCAGGGTCATGGAAGATTAGGGGGACCTTATTTCTCTACTTGAGAGAAGCGCCGGGAAGCTCAGTAAATTATTCTCATTTTGATAATCGGGTTGGGAGGAATGGTATATGAAGATCTCGTGGCAGGGAACCATTGGTCTTTTAACCGAAAACCGAAAACCGAAAACCGAAAACTATATTTATGGCTTTGGCAACCGCTTTAACTTGTGATAAAAGAAAAAAGCGGTTACAAAATTATAATTGGATTTCCGGGGCCTCTCAAGTAAAGGAAAATTGCCTATGGAACCGAAGCAGCCCCCGCCCATGGGGGGAGATAACAGCGAACTCCAGGTCTTTGAGCTGGGCAAGGAAATAAGGGTGCCTTCGGGGGCCCGCATCGTCAGCCAGGGTGAGGCGCCCCAGGCTTTTTACGTCATCAAATCCGGCCTGGTTAAAGTATTTCGGGAAACCGCGGACGGCATCCGCACCGACCTGACGGATTTGGGCCCCGGCAGCTACTTCGGCGAAGTGGCCCTGGTCACCGGCCAGCCCCGCACCGCCTCGGTGGAAGCGGTGGCAGAGACCTTTCTCATCGAGATCGCCAAAGATGACTTTGACCAGGTCCTGGATCAAAACCCCCAGTTGGCCCGCCATATTATCAAGCAGTTGGCCTCCTGGCTGGTCACGGGAGACCGGCGCCTGGAGAGCGAGGTGGTCCACCAGGTCAAGCTCAGGCAGATCTCCTGGTTCGACTATCTTCTCATGGTGGGTCTGAGCATCGTCTTCGCCCTGGTCTTCAATCTCTACAATGACAATCAAATACCTTTATTTTATCACCCGGGCGGTAAAGACGCGGTGGGCGAAATCAGCCTCAGCCAGGCCCTGGATCTGTATCGGAAAAATGAGGCGGTGTTTGTTGACGCCCGGAAAGACAGCTTTTTTAAGCAGCGGCATATCAAGGACTCCTTAAGTTTGCCGGTGATCTTTTTTGACCTGATGTACCCCATGTTCGAATTCATGGCGGCGCAGAAGGGCGGAGCCAAGGACAAGCCGGTCATTGCGTATGGCGGCGGCCCCAGCCGGCGCTTCGACCTGGAGCTGGCCGGCCTACTAAATAAAAAGGGTTATGAAAAGGCCATGGTGTTAAGCGGCGATTACCAGGCCTGGCAGAACGCCTTCCCCCTGGAAGGGCAGGAAGGCAAGAAACCGGCCGCCCTGCCTCTGGGGTTTGCGGGCGCCATCGAGTGGGTGCCGCTTTCCATTTTCGTGCTTCTGTTGATTCCTCCCATTCGCCGCAGCCCTTACCTGTCGGTGTTCTGCCGGGTGCTTCTGGGATGGATCTTTATACAGTTCGCCCTGAGCAAAATTATGCGGCCCGCGGTTTTTGCCTTGAACGTGGTGGATTACGGCATGATGCCGGCCTGGGGGGTGAACCTCTGGTCCCTCGCCCTGCCCTGGGCGGAGCTGGTGGCCGGTCTGTTCCTGATCCTGGGCATCCGCACCCGGGCCGCGGCCACACTCATCGGCGCCATGAACATCCTCTTCATCGTGGGTCTGGTCAACGCCATTCATCATGATCTTCCCATCAACTGCGGCTGCGTAGGCGAAGCCGGGGAGCCGGTGAACTGGTGGAAGGTCACCAAAAATGCCGGGATGCTGCTCATGGCCATCCAAGTCTTCCTCTACGACCGCATTTTTGTGCTGGATCGGGGAGGATTCATCTGGCGGGAAAGAAAGATATGAAGAAAAGCCTTCTTTTGTTCGGTGCAGTCTTTATCCTGGCGGTTGCCTGTCTGGGGCTGGGGGGTTGCGGCGAGTCCCGGAGCGCTTATGCCGGTAATTATCAATCCATGGAGCCTTTCGCCGGCAAAGGACATGTGGACCTCGAACTCAAAGAGAATGGCGAAGCCTCCTGGACGCATCTGGGGAAGACTCTCAAACTGAAATGGCGGGTCGCCGAAGGCAAGATCTGGCTTTACACCAAAGAGGGAGGACTTCTCATCGTCACCCCCTCCGAAGGTGGGAAGATTCTGTCTGCCGACACCACCGGGGAATGGCACCCCGGCTGTCCCCCCGACCAGTGCGTGCTGTTTAAGCGGGTGGAGGCGGAGAAATAGGGGGGGTCCCTAATAATATCTTTGCTGGGAACCGGCCATCCTGGCGTTGCCGTCAGCTAGTTTCCATGGGGGGGCCGGTCCCGCAAATTTAGCGCCCCACAAGCACTTGGTTGCGAAAATTATAGGGGTTGCCCAAAGTAATTTCCCCGTAGGGGCGCGGCGAGCCGTGCCCAAGGTACAGGGGCGCAGCACGCTGTGCCCCTACGTCAAAAAACAATCGGAAAAAACTTTTGGCAATCGCTATATCGCTATACTGATCGACCCCTAAAGTCCCCCCCTTTACGAGAGGGGTACTTTATACCATTTTCTCTTTCAAGTGCAACAAACTTAATATGTAACTTATTGATAATCCGTAATTACCTTTACCGAAAACCGAAAACCGAAAGCCGAAAACGGTATTAGATGGCTTTGCCATGGAACGGTTCGCCCCTAAAATTTTGCTAACTTACGCAATCAGGCACTAGCGCTTCTCGGAAGGAGGATAAGGGCATTACCTGTCAACGCGCGTTCCGGGCCTGCCTGGGGACCCTGGTAATTCTTGGATTGCTCTCGGGCCCTCCCCTGGCATGGGGCGCCAGCCCCGGGGGGGAAATCCGCCGGGTGGGTCTCAGTCGCGTCGGCGACACCACCATGCTCACCGTGGTGATGGACCGGCCGGCGGAAGCTCGCATCACCAGCCGCACTGCCGCGGGAAAACCCCAGTTGGTGGTGGAGTTTGTCCGGGCCAGGGCAGCTAGGATCCCCAGCCGTCTGGAAGGCGATGACATGCTGGTGGAGCGGGCCTTCACCGAGTCGTCCCCGGAAGGCGTGAGGATTATCCTGGAGCTTTTCCCGGAGCGGCCTTACACCTTCTGGAAGAAAGTCCAGAAAGGTCCGGCGGGCCACACCTTGTGGCTTCTGGGGTTGAATCCCGACCCCAGTTCGCCCCGGATGGAACAACCCCGGCAGCCGGAGCCAGCGGAACCCTCCCGGGACTTTTCGGCCCCCCTTCCGGAAGCGCCCGTGCCGGCCCCCCGGAGCCCGGAAGATTACGGATTGAGGGAAAGCGAGCGGGTTACCGGGGCGCCCGGCAGCTTTGCCGAATTAAAAAGCCTTGTCCCCAAGGCCGCCCCTCTTCTCCAGGGACTGGAAAGCGAGGGTTGGACCGTCGCCGAATTTCACAGCTATGACCGGCCGGGCCAGCGTTTCAGCCGGGACTTTCTGCTGCTTAACCGGCATTATCCGGAACTGGCGGTAAAAATAGTTTATCTGCCGGCCAACCTGCCCAATACTCCCAACATCAGCATCTTTACCCTGACCACGGACCGGCTGGGGGGAGAAACCGCGGAGAAATACCGGAGATTACGGAAAATGACCTTTTCCGAGATCAAGAAGGAACACGAGGACATCGGCGACTTCTTTGACGACGCCCTGAAACCTCCCAGGGTGAAGCTGCGGGAAGAAACCAAGAGCCTGGCTCTCAAGGACCCCCGGGTTTTGCAAAACTTCATCAGCCGGGCCACCCGCAACCCCCAAGTGGCCGACAAGTCCATGGCCTACATCAAAGAAAAGGTGAACCAGCGCTTTGAAGGGGTCCAATACACCGTGTCGGAAGACCCTTTGACCCTGCTGAACCTGGTGGATTTTCTTTATGTGCGGGTATATTTTTTGGAGACGAGATAAGGACGGGGTATCTGAAAAACCTTGGCGCCTTGGCGTGAGGAATTTATCTCGCGCTAGACCTCAAGAGGAAAAGGCGCAGTAAGCTCTAAACGGGAGGAAAACATGGCTAAGGGCGTCACCATTTACGGGAAGGCCTCCTGACCCTTTTCCCAAAAGGCCCGGGAGGCCAAAGAGAAGGAAGGTTTAACGGTCCATTACCTGGATGTGGTCGCCGATTCCCAGGCGATGGAAGAGATGTTGAAACTCACCCAGGGCGTTCGCCAGGTGCCGGTGCTGGTGGAAGAAGGGCGGGTAAAAATTGGCTTCGGCGGCACTTGAAAGGTGTGACCAAGGCCCGCGGGGCGCGGGCGGATTGGAATAACAAATCCCCCCACAGGGTTAAATCAGCCAATATGGCCGGATAAGCCTCGTAAACGAGACTTTCCCGGCCTTTTTTCCCCTTTGCCTCTCCACTTAGCCTCAGTTTTGCAGGAAAATGCGGGCAATTCCTTAACCGCTTGGGCCGCTCCGGCGCAATGAATAAAGTGGGAAATTATTTTTAATGATATAATTAATTGATATATCATAAGAATTAGCTTATTTGCTCAAAAATTATTTGGAGCCAAACATGTGAAAAAAAATACTCCACTTTCGCTTTAAAAAAACTTGAAATAAAATAGATTTTCCCCACTTTTAATGGGAAAAAGACATTTTTAATAATGACTATCCATCAAAAAAAAGGTAAAAAAGATATATGATAGAATATTATCAATATTATCAATATAATATATCTAATAAGCAATTTTTTTCTTGACAAGCAATTTTTTTCACGATATAACCGGACCCACATTCAACAAGCCCGCTTGGGGTGGCCGGAATTGATCCACGAATTCCGGTTCCGGGGGATGGAAACCTCAAGCGCGGCGTCCGTTTCACTGGGGGGGGATAAACTATCTCCCTGGAGGTGCTATCCAAGACCGAAGTCAAAAAACTATTTAACTAATCGCGGTGCTCAGCCCTTAGTTTTTACTTCGGTTCTTTCTTTTTTCCCCAAATTCCCAACCAAAGCCTGAACTATCTTTACGGTGGCTAGCGGGAGGAAAATATGAAGAAAATAGCCATATTTTGTCTAATTGGCGCGGGAGTAGGCGTCTTGGGGTGGGCCAAGCCCACCATTAGCATCAGCATGTCCATTGTCACGGTGACCGCGTATCATCCCGGAGCTTACTGTCCCGGGGTTCCCAAAGGCATAACCGCCTCAGGTTTGAAAGTCAAAGAAGGGATGTTAGCCGTCAGCCGGGATGTGGAAAGGAATATGAACCTGGGGTTTGGGGACCGCGTCCTGCTCCACGGCCTGGGGGTCTTTGAATTTCAGGACCGCATGGCCTTACGCTGCCGCAAGAAAGTGGACATTTACATCGACTGCACGAAAAAAGCCCGCCGCTTCGGGGTGAAGCGCTACGTCGTTCTGGTGAAGCTCGCCTGAGGTTTTTACCTAAGACCTTTGCAAAATCCCTTTTGTCATTTCTGAGCGTCTAGATCCTTCGGTCGCTTCGCCACCTCAGAATGACCCATCAGGCAACTTTTTCAGAGAACTTGACTTACTTGACCCTTTCAATATAAGTGCCGGTGCGGGTATCCACCTTCACCCGGTCGCCTTCGTTGATAAACAACGGCACCTGGATTACTGCACCGCTTTCCAGCGTGGCCGGCTTGGTTCCGCCGGTGGCCGTATCCCCGCGCACCCCAGGCTCGGTCTGGGCCACCGACAGTTCCACGAACAGGGGCTGTTCCACGGCCACGGGCTGCCGGTTGAAGAACAAAATCTTGACATTGAGATTTTCTGTAAGCCAGAGACGGGCGTCTCCCAGCTGCTCTGGAGTGAGCATGATCTGCTCGTAGGTTTCGTTGTCCATCATGCAGTACTGGTCCCCTTCACTGTAAAGATACTGCATCTCCCGTTCCATCAAGTCGGGCTTCTTCACCCGTTCGCCGGAGCGGAAGGTCTGCTCCAGGACCCGGCCGGCGAGGAGATTTTTTAGCTTGGTGCGCACAAAGGCCCCGCCTTTGCCAGGTTTGACGTGCTGGAACTCCACGATCACGTAGGGGACGCCATCCAACTCGATTTTCAAGCCTTTCTTGAACTCCGCGGTGGAATACATATTTAAGCCTTCCTCAAGGTTATAGTCTGTAGGTTAAATCTGCGTTTCCCTGCGTTCATTGGCGGTTGCAATTTTTTAACCGCAGATTAACGCGGCTGAATACAGATATTAAATGTCCGGATTAATGTCAAGATGGGAGGCTTGAGGGGAGCCCTGGGGGAGGACTGTCTAACTCGAGCCCGGAGGTTTTTTAAGCCCCGGTTTATTCGGCAACTTCGGTTTTTACCCCCTCCAGGGAAGCCGGCTCCGACTTCATCGGCGGAAGCGGCGTTTCCGGTTTGGGCCCCAGGTTCGGAGGAAGTTGGAAAATAATTTCATTCTTTTTGACAAAATTCAATTCCCGACGAATGAGGTCCTGGATCATTTCCGGGTCGTGCTGCAGGCGGTCGATGGTGCGGGCCAGGCGTTCATTTTCCGCGGTAAGCCGGGCGTTTTCCTGCTCCAGGCGCTGCCGTTCCGCATTAAGGCGGAAAATCTGGTACGGCCCCCGGCTGCTGAAAATGAGCACCAGGAACACCACCATCCCCAAAACCAGCACCCCCCCCAGGAGCAGCTTGGAATGGAATTTGAGCCTGGAAGACTCCGGCGGCGATGTGGGTGAAGTCATGCCTGCCCCCCTGACAGGACTTGCAATTGATGTTGAATTAAAATGTACACAAAAGCAACAAAAATCTATCACTTAGGATCGGAGAAAAATAAATATCCTTTCGTCAACTCGCCTTGACCCAGAAAAGGTCAGGCCGAAAAATTAAAAATGACTGAAAATGGAATCAACTGATCCCTTTGATGAGGCTGGTCACGCGCTTTTTCAGGCGTTTACGCGGCAAAATGAAGCTGTTTCGCCTCCCAAAGCAGCCTTCATGGAGATGCGGCTATAAGGCGGAGCCTCTTGCAAAATTATGTAGCCGCAGGCTTCAGCCTGCGCCCGCACAGGCTGGAAAGCCTGTGCTACCGGATATTTCTTTGAGCAACATGGGAAAAATCGTAGCCTCAAAATGAATTT
>Ga0194110_10009627_pt1 | contig 10854 bp, 9 predicted proteins | sample TA2Kig1200mmetaG_FD_146192 | JGI IMG/M metagenome (GOLD analysis project Ga0194110, IMG submission 146192) | Freshwater microbial communities from Lake Tanganyika, Tanzania - TA2015032 Kigoma Deep Cast 1200m | ecosystem: Environmental > Aquatic > Freshwater > Lake | place: Tanzania: Lake... | reverse complement strand
TCACGCAGATTGAGTCGCACGACGTCAAATCCGTTCTCGAACAGCGTCTGCGCCAAAGAAAGTACATACAGAGATTTCGCGCTTCCTTCCCAGCCGTGCAGGACTACCGTCAGCGTTCGCCTCTCACCCGTAGCCTCGGGAATCGCTTGACGCGAGGTCGGTGCCGTAGAGAAAAAGGCCTGAAGTCTTACACCATCTCCGCAGTCGAGTATTATTTCGCGACTATTAGCGATCAACGCTCGCGCCCGTCGCTCGACCAGCACGCGACGCAGCGGTAGGCTGGGAAGAATTGACTGCAGGTGCGCGCTGCGTAACCAACGAGGTGGAGAGAAGGGCTCGTGCACTCGGGCGCGTCGATGATCAAAGCACCGAGATGATCAGTCCCGCAAGCCAGTGCCACGCCGCATGAGCCAGAGCGCGATGAAGAACAGCATCAGCGCAGAGAGCACCATGATCACGAAAGCGAGTCCCACATGGACATCGGAGCGCCCGAGGAATCCGTAACGAAATGCATTGACCATGTGTAGTACAGGGTTCGCGAACGATACCGTTCGCGCCCACTCAGGTAAAAGATTGATAGAGTAAAAAACGCCACCGAAATAAGTGAGCGGCGTCAAAATGAAAGTGGGAATCCAATTCACTTGATCGAAGTTTTTTGCGAATACACCGTTAATGAATCCGGCTAAAGAGAAAATGATCGCCGAGATTAATACCGCTGCGAGTATTAGAGAGAGGTGTTGTATCGGCAAATACGTGAATACGAGCGAGATGACGGTAACCGTGAACCCGACCAGCAGACCGCGAAGCACGCCACCACCGACGTACCCTGTGATGATTACCCAGTTCGGTTGTGGCGAAACGCTTATCTCTTCGAGAAAACGCTGGAACTTAGCACCAAAGAAAGAGGAGGAAACATTTGCATACGCATTGGTGATGATCGCCATCATGATGAGTCCAGGTGCGATGTACTGCACGTAATCGATGCCATCCATCTGGCCGATACGCTGGCCAATTAAACTTCCGAAAATCACGAAATAAAGTACAGTTGTCACGGCGGACGGTACGATGGTCTGTCCCCAGATGCGCAGGGTACGCTCTACCTCGCGCCTCACGATTGTCTGGAATCCGATCCAGCGTACGGCCGTGAAACCCGAGCTCATGCTTCAGATCCAGAATTTTCGACGAGCCGCATGAAAATTTCTTCGAGTCGATTTACTTTATTGCGCAAGGTGATGACGTGCAAGCCATCGGCGGAGAGACGCCCGAACAAGTCGTTGAGGTCACGATCCCTACTCACCTCAACCTCGAGGGTCCGAGGATCGAGTATACGAATATCATAACCCGCCACCGAAGGCGCACTTTGCACAGCCTCGCGTATGCTCAGCACGAAAGACTCCGTGTGTAACTTGAGTAGCAGGTGGTCCATGCGATCGGCTTCAGCAATTCGCCCGCGATCAATGATGGCGATGTTTCGGCACAGATTCTCGGCTTCCTCGAGATAGTGCGTAGTCAAAATAATGGTGGTGCCCGCTTTATTGAGCTCGCGCAGGAAGTCCCACATTGAACGACGGATCTCGATGTCCACGCCGGCGGTGGGCTCGTCGAGGATGAGCAAACGCGGTTCGTGCACAAGCGCACGGGCGATCATGAGTCGGCGCTTCATACCTCCCGATAGCGCGCGCGTCATTCTATTGCGCTTGTCCCAAAGCGAAAGCTTGGTCAGATATTTTTCGGCACGCTCTCGAGCGGTGCGGCGAGGGATGCCGTAGAACCCCGCCTGATTGATGATGATAGTCTCGGGGGTCTCAAATTGATTGAGGTTGAGCTCCTGCGGTACGACGCCGATGCAAGCCTTGGCAGCCTCTAAGTCGGAGTCAAGGTCGTGACCAAATACGTGGACAGACCCGGCGGTCTTAGTTACGAGCGATGTACAGATGCCAATTAGGGTGCTCTTGCCGGCGCCGTTAGGACCGAGCAGCGCGAAAAAGTCGCCCTCCTCGACGCCAAGGTCGATGCCCTTAAGAGCTTCAATGCCGTTTTTGTATTTCTTGACTAGACCGCGGACCAAAAGCGCTTCCATAAGGCGGCAAAAGATAGCACGGCGACCCGCGCCGAGCGTCCGTCAGGCAGCGCTGCCCGACATCGCAGCTAGCCGCTGGACACCTGCAGGTCTGGTTCCTCACAAGCTGATGCAATCACTGGCCTTCGCAACCTTGACGCGACGGCGCGAGAATGGCATGTTTTTGCCCCGCGTAAGCCCACGCAGGGATCTGCGGTTTCGGTGAGTTCATCGATTTTGCGGCAACTTGAGAGCACGCAACGTCGCGCATCCGACGGGTTATAGCGCGAACTATTCGAGACACGGCTGCAGACCGCGACGACGCGGCCTGATAGGCGAGGTCGCACACGATGCGTACGAATTCCTGTCCAGTCTGCCCTTCTCACAGCCCGGGCGGTGGCCTCGGGAGACCGACCCCCCACCTAAAGTCGCCGCTAAAGCGCGAACGCAAGATTTGTGGAGCGGTCGACCAGCAGGTAGGGACAGTCGGCGAACAACACGAGTAATTCATCTGCGAGATTGAGCTACTTTTCGCATAGCGTGGGGGCTGCGGGAGGCAGGCCGATCTTCGAGATTTCGAGGATCTTGTGCGGGATACGCGAATGGCGAAGGGTGATGCCGTCGACTTGGCGGATAATTTCGGGATCGACGCTGCGGACAAAGTCGGTTTCGGTGATTATGAGAGCGATATGAACCAGATTTGGGGTTTTTGTAGGTGGTTATGCATTTCTCCGTTTTTTCTCAAGAACTCCTATCCAAATCAACTTGTAACACAGCGTTACTTTTGAGATGTTTTCCATCGAAATTCATTCTTTGACAGGCCGCCTCCCCGTGCATGTCACAGATGAGCGCAACAAGCGCGACGGTCCGCATCTCGAACTCATCCTACGACTCATCCGCCACGAGGCCCACATTTATACCATTCGTCACTAGACTCGTCACTAGACGGGCTTTAGCGACGACAGAGTTCGCAAGCTTCATAGCACCTAAATCAAGCTCGGCGTCGGAGTCCGCAGGCGCCGAGGCAAGTCTCCCGTGCCAGTCAGCTACTTCTTGCACGCCTCGAGCGTCGGCGCCGTATCTGACCAACCCGATCCGGCTTCGCTAAAAAAATCCCGAGCATCGGCCCGGGGTCGCCTGCGAGGAGGCCCTTAGAAGGCCTACTGTCGGGTATCACCCCGTCCTCGCATCGACGTCGAGCATGCGGCTTTTCCCGCCATGATCCTTACTCAACGCGATGAAATCCGATTATTTTTCTGTTCAGCCCCGTCAAACACTCAACATCGTCGAAACCGTCGCATCGTGAGATCCGGTATGCCGAGCCTGCGAAGCCCTTCATTCCCGAAAAAGCCTTGGACGGCTGAGAACCATGCCCCTCCGCTAGTCCACGCGGCTGCTCAGGCTGCTAGAATTTGTTTGCGGGCGCATGCCATGCCTGCACGTTCCTTACGCGGAGCCGAAATTCATGCCGCCATCCTCAGAACGCTCCGCCAAAAACTCTCTCGCCGGCGCCTATCTCGACCGACGCACCGAACTGCGCGAGGATCCGCTTTGGCTGGAGTCGGCCCGCGGTGATACTAAGACACTTTTTCTTCTGGTGCGGGGTACGGCTCTCGGCGTAGCAGGAGAGCCGCCGACCGCCGCTTTCGTCGACCACTCCCACGAGTTCGTACGCTCAAGCTCAGACGAATCTTTTGTACTGCTCGGCTGGTTTCGCGAGCGTCGATGCGTACTCGTGCAGCTCGATGTCAAGACGCCCTTCGCCCATTCGCGCGACGAGGCATTGCGCTTCGAAGAGCTAAAGCCTGTTGCCGGCATAATCAACGCTGAGGAGGCAGGGCTACTCGCTTATGCGCGCGCGCTGGTCTTTTGGCAAAAAAGACATCAACACTGCGGTGTGTGTGGATCATTGACGCAGCCCACGCGCGCGGGACACGTGATGACTTGTAGCGATGCATCCTGCTCCACCGAGTTCTTTCCTCGCGTCGATCCGGCGATCATCGTGCTGGTGACCGACGGCGACCGGGCCCTGCTCGGTCGTCAGGCGTCATGGCCTGCGGGTCGGTACTCTACGATCGCGGGGTTCGTCGAGCCCGGCGAGAGCCTTGAGGACGCTGTCGCGCGCGAGGTGCTCGAGGAAACTGGGGTGCGCGTTCTGACGAGCGATTACCACTCCTCGCAACCCTGGCCCTTTCCGTCGTCTTTGATGCTCGGATTCATGGCGACCGCAGTATTGGGGTCGATTGCTCGAGCAGACAGCGAACTCGAGGACGCCCGCTGGATCACTCGTGGGGATATTGTATCGGGCGATATTGTTTTGCCGCCGCACACCTCGATTTCTCACCGTCTGATTGCCAACTGGTTCGACGTCGGGTCCTCGGTACCGCTACGCACTTTAAGTACCCGAAACTGGGGGATTGCTGCACCCCGAGGAAGGGCGCCTAGCGGTTAGAATCCGGGGTGTGGTCTGGATGATCCGCAACCCCTCGATCCGCATACTGCTGTGCCTCGCCACCCTGGCGGCGGCGAGCAGCCCGTCGCTTGCGGATATCGTTATCGAGGTCAGCGGTGTCGAGGGCGCCATCCGCCGTAATGTGCTCACCTTCCTCAGTCTCGAACGCTATAAGGATCGTGATAATCTCGACCGGACCCTGATTGAACGACTCCAGGAGCGTGCCGAGCAGGAAGCCAAGAGCGCTTTGCGCCCCTTCGGTTACTACAAAGCCACGGTCACGTCGAGCGTCGAGCTCGTCGGCGAAAGGCGATGGCGAGCACGTATTAATATCGAACCCGGTAAGCCGGTAATTCTCAGCGAAGTGAAGGTCGGTGTAACTGGCGTAGGTAGCGAGGATCTGGCGTTTAAGACATTGCTCTCCGCTGCAACGCCAAAGCGCGGCAATCGTCTCGAGCACGCTGCATACGATGCACTCAAAGACGGGCTACGCCGGACGGCCGCAACCCTCGGTTATGTCGATGCAAAACTGACAGTAAGTGAGCTCGTTGTCGATCCTGAGCAGCACACAGCATCAGTCCGTCTCATCATGGAGACCGGCGAACGCTACCGTTTTGGCGCCACCACGATCGATCAGCAATCGCTGAAAGAATCTTTGCTGAACCGGTTTCTGCGATACGAGACGTCCGCACCTTACGACGCCACGCAATTATTGAGAACGCAGTTCGCACTCGACGACAGTCAGTACTTTTCAAGTGTCGAGGTACAAGCGGGTTCACCAGACCCTACAACGCGCAGCATTCCCGTGAGCATCCGTGCCGAGCCCAATAGAAAAAATCGTTACTCGGTAGGTGCAGGCTACGCGACAGACAGTAAAGCTCGCGGCACACTCACCTGGGAAAACCGACGCCTTAACGATCGCGGTCACCGCTCGCGTATGGAGATCAAGGCAGCGCAATTGGAGCAGTCCGTCGAAGCTCGTTTTATCGTCCCCATTGGTGATCCGGCCCTCGAAAAAATGGGTTTTGAATGGCGCTACGCCCGTGATGAGATCGGCGATCTCGACACCCGCACCACTCGCTTCCAGCCCTCCGCCACACAGGTGAACGGTGACTGGCAACGAGTGGTGTTCGCTTCGCTCAGCCGCGTTCGTACCATCACTGCTGCATCGCCAAAGAGGGGTGGTTTCGATGATTCGACCACACTAGTCATCCCGGGTATCAGTTACGCGTCCGTACCACGTGGTTATCTTGGTGAGCCTTTATTTTCGCGTGCGCTTTACGCTGAGCTGCGCGGTTCCGCCACGGCGCTCGGCGCAGATGAGAGCTACCTTCAACTACGCATCGAAGGTGAGCGCGTGATCGACCTCACGCCGATGTGGCATCTCTTCGTGCGCGGACAACTCGGAACTACCTGGGTCTCTGACGTTACTAAACTACCCGGTACTGAGCGTTTCTTTGCTGGCGGTGATCGCAGCGTTCGTGGCTTCGGATTCAATGATCTCTCGCCAATCGAGGATGGCAGCAAAAAAATCGGGGGACGGCATCTCGTCACGGCGACCCTGGAAGTCATCCGCGATCTTCCGCGTAACCTCGGCATTGCAGCGTTCCTCGATGCTGGCAATGCCTTCAACTCATTTGGTGATCCTATTCAGTATTCCGTCGGCGTCGGCATAAGACTTCGTCTGCCGATCATGACGCTAGGCATCGATATCGCTCAGCCACTCACGAACCCCGCTTGCCGCGGTGTCACTCCCGATCTGCGTTGTAACGTCATACCCGGCTTCGACGAGCGTCCCGGTCCGAGACTACACTTCAATTTCTCGCCAAAGCTCTAAGCAACGCGTGAAACGTCGAAATACTTTCTTATTGCTGATTGTCATCATGGTACTCGTCGTACCTGTCGTGGGGCTATGGACGCTTGGATACTCGGAGTTAGTACTACAACGGCTCGTTTCTTTGCTACCGGATAAGTTTGGCACTCTGCAGCGACTCGCCATTCGTGAGGTGCACGGAAACCTCACGGGAGGATTTGAAATCGGAGCAATCGAAATTGAACACGACATCGTAAGCTTGCAGCTACGTAACATCCGCGGTCGAATCGATCTGCTCCCGCTACTCTGGCAAAGAGTAGAGATTGCCGAATTGTCGATTGACGAACTCGTCATCAAACAGGAAGTTCGTGATCTACCGCCACCAGACAAGGTGCGTCCCTTCCTGCCACGGCTACTGTCCGTTGCGCTGCGCACAACGAACATCCCCACTCTGGACATTCGTCCGATCAAGGGCGACCCCGTGGTCTTACGCGACATCGTTTTGGAGGCCCTTGTCCGCACCAAGACGATCGATCTAAAAAAAGCCGGTGCATCGCTTGGTGCGATGCGACTTAGCCTAAATGGATCGCTTACCTCAGCGCTTCCGGTCAAGCTTAGTGGCGATGTCAGAGTCGCCTACGAGCCTCTACGTGGGCCACGATGGCGAGCAACAGGGCAATTAAACGGCGACTTAAAAGATGCTCGTCTCGATGTAAAACTTGTTGAGCCTTTTGATGTGACCATCGAAAACGGATCGATGAGATTATTGGCGCCGTGGAGACTCGAGGGAAACGCAACCGTCGCCCAACTCGACGTCCGAAAATTCGGCGGCTCTAATTTCTTGGGCTTGATTGATGGCGCCGTCTCGATCGTTGCCAACCGTGATGGCTATCGCGTGACGGGTAGTCTCATTCCTCCCGGACTTGCCGCAGGTCCGATCGAGGTCGATTTCGACGGGTTTTATTTTCGTAATGTGCTGACGGCTCGTCGAATTACGTTTGTTCACCGTGATGCAGGCACTCAAGTAGATTTAAGCGGCACCATCACGCCTACCGACACCGGCCCACTGCTCGATCTTGATGGACAGTGGACAAAGCTCCGGTGGCCGCTCGGTGACAATACGCCAACCTTCGATAGCAGACGCGGGTTATTTACGCTCAAAGGAAACGCACCTTATGCAATCGCCGCCGTCGCGGACGTTCGCGCCGCGGCGCTACCGCGGATCGATATCGATATTGCGGCGACGCTCAAACCTGGCCGACTCTTGCTATCACGTATTACGGCTAAAGCGCTGGACGGCATTGCAGAGCTTGACGGTGAGGTCGCCTGGAAACCGCAGGAGAGCTGGCAAATCAACGGGGCCGTCCTCGGGCTGAACCCGGGGACAGTCCGCTCGGCACTTCGCGGTCAACTGAACTTTGCACTCGATGCGCAAGGACTAGGCTTCGGTAACCGCGGCGCAATCGACGTTAGCGTTAAAAATCTGGTAGGCACCTTGCGCGGTACTCCCGCACAAGGATCGGGAGAACTTTCTATCGTCCGTGACACCATCCGGTTTAAAGATATCGATTTTTCAGCCGGCGGTCTACGACTCGTGCTTGACGGGAGTGTCTCGCCGTACAAACACGATTTCGACTTCCGCATCGTCACCGATGATCTCGGAGTCATCACGGAGAACGGTGCTGGAAAGATCCGCGCTAGCGGTCGAGTATATGGCACGCCAAATGCCATGACCGTACGTCTCAAGGCGAACGGGGAAAATCTCCGGCTCGGCAATTTTTCAGCTCAACGACTGTCTGCTGACATTGATCTAGATCCTTCTGGCGGAACCCAAGCCCGTGCCTTAACTCGTATCCGCGCTGACGATGTACGCGCCCTCGGTCGTCACGCGGATCTCGCACAGATTGATATTGATGGACATAGTGCCAAGCATACAATCAACATCAGCGTTGTTGGCAAAGACCTCGGGTTGCTTGCAAAAGCGGATGCAAACTTTGACTCGCAAGGTTGGGCACAACGATGGTCGACTCTCAATCTACGCCTTCCCGATCGGATCTTGCTGACGCTCGATCAGACGCTCGGCGTCCGCCTTACCACCAATTCGATCACCGTGGATCCGTTCTGTCTTCGTGGCGAAAAGAGCTCGAGCTTAACGGATACCGCTACGCTTTGTGGGTCAGGTCGGCGCGATGACACAGGATGGATCGCAGAGGCTGCCGCATCGCGTTTACCCATTGCGAATCTCCTACCCGAGCCCACCGCCAAAGCGCAGTATTTAGGTTCGATCAATACAGCGGTCAGACTGCGCTCGTCAGACAAGGGTTTGCCGCAAGGCGATGCTCGCGTCGACTTTATGGGTGCGGGCTTGCGCTGGCAGCGTGCCGACGGCCGACAGGATATCCTCCCTCTCGGTTCGGGCTCTTTGTTACTCCAGTCGAATAACGAGGGCCTGTTGGGCAAGCTCGATATCGCGGCTGATCAACGTGGGCGTGCGAGCGGAGAGCTGCGCGCCGTGCGTTCAGAAAAAAATGATGCACTCGCGTGGCGCGATCTACCCGTCACTGCGACGCTGCGCGCCGACTCCTCAGCTTTAGCCCTGCTTTATTTGTATGTACCGGAAATCGATCAATCGACCGGAGATCTCTCCCTCGATCTTACGATTGGCGGAACGCTTGGGGCTCCTCTCGTCAATGGTATCGTACGTTTCGAGAGAGGCGAGCTCGACTTTTATCAGGTCAACCTCGCGCTACGCGGCGTTCGCGCCGAGGCGCGTCTGATCGACAACGGATTCACCCTAGATGCATCGGCGCGTGCCGGCGAAGGCTCCATCAAGGCGGATGCTCAGCTCACGTGGCGAGGCGGTCAGCCTTACGGTGAACTCAAAATAAAGGGCACAGATCTCACTGTAATCGACGTGCCAGAAGCACGCATCACGGCCTCCCCCGATTTAATCTTCAAAGTCACAGGTCGGGACCTGGCGGCGACCGGGATCGTACTCATCCCCTCGGCTCGGATCATGCCTGCAGACCTAACCGGAGCAACACTCGCATCTAGCGACGAGCGCTTAGTCAGCGCCGAACTCCCTGACGTGGACAGCTCGTTTCGAGTCTCGAGTGATTTACGACTCACGCTTGGCGATCGCGTCATCATCGATTCCTTCGGTCTTTCCGGTCGACTCTCGGGATCTCTGAATCTCACATCTACTACGGACGGTGCGAGCCGAGGATCAGGCGAACTTAGCATAGCGGAGGGGAAATACGCCGCACTCGGTCGACGTCTTGATATCGAACGCGGTCGATTGATCTTCTCTGGTGGATTACTTAACGACCCCGGTGTGGAGATTCGGGCGGCGAGGGGATTCCCTGACGTACGGGCTGGCGTCAACGTACGCGGTTCGCTACGTGAACCGCGCATTACGTTCTTCTCCGACCCTTCCCTGCCACAATCGCAGGTGGTGTCGCTGATTCTCGCTGGCGGCACGCTCGAATCTGTACAGGGTAGCAGTCAAGGAAATGCAGGACGTGACACCCTCCTCGCTCAAGGAAGCGCCATCCTCGCACAACAACTCGGTCAGCGGATCGGCATCGAGGATGTGGGTATCGAACAAAATCTGGCTAATGAAACCTCACTAGTATTCGGAAAATATCTTTCAAGCCGTCTGTACGTGAGTTATGGCGTATCCTTAACCGAGGCCATCAATACACTCAAGCTTCGCTTCAGCATCAACGATCGATGGACCTTGCGAACTGAGGCGGGTAAGGAAGCGAGTGGAGAAATAGTGTATACGGTGGAGAAGAACTGATCCGCACACTTCGCGGGTATTGTCTCTTTGCTCGATACCAGATGGGAGTACACTCCGAGTCATGGCTCGAACTTTTTACCTTCGTGCTCTCGCCGTCGTACCTTATAACCGCGACACGTTGTTGTTCGAGAATTTCTTGCCCGTCGCCGGCGTCCTTCGCTAGACGCGCCACACCCTGCCTCCTTCGAGAATATCGTATTTCTGGAGCATCATATTTCCTTGATCACATATAACCGGTATACATTTCACCTACCCGTTCGTGCCTTACTATGAGGTACTCAGAGACCTAATCGAAGCATCGGTCAGTGAAAGCTTTGAGCTCAGTCGAATTCACGATAATCAGATGATGTACTTCGCTTATGGACTTTCTCTTGTCGCGCCCGTTCGCAAGCTCTTCGTACCGTTTGAACAGGTCCGAAGGTTCTAGGATTACCTCCTTCCCCCTCGATATTGTCACATCGACATCGCTGCTCTGTGAGCTTATCAAGTGTAGTACAGTAAACATTCTCGGCGGTAATTGCGGCGTTGCTTTCCTTAGTAAGTAAGGTGATTAGTAGGAAGCTCATCACAACATGGCTCCCACCGGACTTGACGGACTCATCGTTGTTCCCTCAATACTCGCCATCAATTTTTGATGAACTCCCGATCTGAGCATCGACTGGTTAGTGAGTCTCGGTCAACTGGAGAGTAATGGAGATCGGCGATGACTCGGCGCTTGCTCATCGTTT